>Ga0194134_10004365_pt1 | contig 14240 bp, 9 predicted proteins | sample TA2KigOff0mmetaG_FD_148602 | JGI IMG/M metagenome (GOLD analysis project Ga0194134, IMG submission 148602) | Freshwater microbial communities from Lake Tanganyika, Tanzania - TA2015056 Kigoma Offshore 0m | ecosystem: Environmental > Aquatic > Freshwater > Lake | place: Tanzania: Lake Tanganyika... | reverse complement strand
CGCCGCGACGCTTCGCGGCCAAAAACGTCTTACCAATCTCAGGCTCCGGGCCGGACCGCCAAGCCGGTCCGTCCCTCCGCCTGAGATTGCCAACGACCGCCAACCCCACCATATCAACTAACGCCTCAGACTGACATCAAAGGTGGAGCAGTTCCGGCGTCCCTCTCAGCTTCCGGAACGCGCATCGGACTCGTAACGGATTTGAGGTCCGGCGTGCGCCCGCTGTAAACGCCGAAAGCCACCGGTTCGTAACGATCGAGATCCCATTTCAGTCGCTCAAGGCCCTTGCGGGCGATGCGCTCGTGTCCGAAATCTTCCGGAGCAAAACCCACCCCTGCAGGAGGAATCTGACTTTCGGCAATACCCTGCCTCATCAGCGCAGCCCTGACCTCAGCAAACCCCGAATCGAACCCGCGTTGATTTCTTTTCCCAACCACCGATTTCACCACCCGCTCGAACGTGGCGGGGTCGATCTTTTTCTCCTCATACCAAGCCCGGGCCGCGGCCATCAATTTCGTGTCGAGCCGGGCCAACTCGCGGCGGTAATGCTCCTCCCGCTTTTCGAGGTAACTCTTTTCGTCAAAGCCGTCGGTATTCTCTCCTGGCACGAATGCCGCCGGACGTTCCGCCAGTTGCGTGGTCGCGAACACGGCTTGGAAACTATAGTAGTCCCGAGTGGGAATCGGATCGAATTTGTGATCGTGGCAGCGCGCACACTCCAGCGGGTGCGCGAGAAATACTTGGCCAACACTATTGGTAACATCATCGAGGAATCGCTGCCGGGCGATCTTGGGCACTTCCATTGCGGTGAGCTCCCACGGCCCCATACGCAAAAACCCAGTCGCTACGCTTGCCTCAGCATCATTTGGCGCAATTTCATCGCCGGCGATCTGCTCTCGCAGGAACTGATCATAGGGCTTGTCGGCGTTGAACGCACGGACGACATAGTCGCGGTAACGCCACGCATTGCCACGCGCATAGTCGTTGGCAAACCCGCTGGAATCGGCATAGCGCACCACATCAAGCCAGTGCCTCGCCCACTGTTCGCCGTAATGCGGCGAAGCGAGCAAGCGATCGACCACCGTCGCAAACGCCGCAACGTCATCAGCAGGATCGGCGAGAAACGCGCCAATCTCCTCGGGGGTCGGAGGCAACCCTGTCAGGTCGAACGTCACTCGACGAATCAGCGTACGACGGTCCGCCCGGGGCGCAGGCAAGAGACTGATTTCGGCCAGCCGGGCGTCGATAAACGCGTCGATGGGATTCGACTTGGGGGAGGGGAATGATGACGAGAGAGCGTTGGGCACCACCGGCTTCTTCAGGGGCTGATACGCCCATAGGTTTTCGGCCTTGTAACGCCGGTTCGTCCAGTCGTCCGCGAGGCCCCCGCTGGTCGCCACCCCCACGCCCTCCTCCGCGGACCACTTGTCCTTTCCCGCGAGGATTTCCGTCGTGCGGGCGCCGTCAGGCCACGGCGCGCCAGCCGCGATCCAGTCTTCAACGTAGCGGACCTGGTCAGCTGTAAGCGCATCATTTTCTTTCGGCGGCATTGCCTTCCAGTCCTCGTGCCGTCGAGTCACGGCGAGATAGAAGGGACTCTGGTCGGGAGCGCCGGGCACCAGTGCCGGTTTCAGGCTGTCACCGCCTTCGAGGGCGTCTTGCAACGTGCGCAGATCCAGCCCGCCTTTGATCTTATCCTCGTCCCGACCATGGCACGAGAGACACTTCACCTGCATCATCGGCAGTACCTGGCGGAGAAACAGCACCTCCGCGTCCGCCTTCGCGAGCGGGCCGGAGGCCGCGACCAGACGGCAGGTCCCGCTCGGAATTGCCAGCCATATCAGTCCGGCGATCACCCGCCATCGCTGGGTCGTTCGGCGGCGATGATCAGCTTGCCCCGTCCCCGTGGCGGGAGCAGCCGCCGAGATCCCAAGCCCTGTACGAAGGAGGATCATTTCAAGGCAGAAGACTTCAGCTGAGCGTCCAACCGCCATCGACCATCAGGATCTCTCCGGTGATCAATCCAGAATTCCGGCTGACCAGAAACCGCACCGCGTGGGCTATTTCCTCGATGGTTCCGACGCGTCCCACGGGGATGCGGGCAAGGACCGATCGCCGGAATTCCGGCTGTTCCAGAAAGGGCCGTGTGCCCGGCGTGTCGAGGTAGGTGGGCGCGACGGCATTGACGGTGATGCCACGGGCCGCCCACTCCAACGCCATGCTCTTGGTGAGCATGTTGATCGCGGCCTTGGAACAAGAGTACGCCACATGGTTGGCAATGGCGACCGAGGCGGCCTGCGAACTGATATTTACGATCCGGCCAAAACGCTGGGGCAGCATGAGCCGGGCAGCCGCTTGCGAACAGAGAAAGGAACCACGCGCGTTTGCGGTCATGATTCGATCCCACTGCTCCGCGGTCTCGTCCAACGCCGCACAATTCGCCCCGTCACCGGCATTGTTCACAAGAATGTCGAGGCGGGACGATTCCGACCCGACTTTTGCGAACGCACGGGCGATGGAAACCGAATCGGAAACGTCCAGTTGCACGGCGCGGGCACGCGAATCGAACCGCTTCAAGGGTTCGGCAAGCGCCCGGACCTGCTGCTCCAGACGGCACCCGAAGTAAACAATCGCACCGTCAGCAAGCAAGGCCTCGGCAATGCCGAAGCCCAGCCCTGCGGGATCATTTGCTCCGGTGACAAGGGCGATGAGAGGGAGGACTTTGTTCATGATTGTTGAGGCCAATAAATCGGCATTAGCAGAGCCGCCGCGAAACGAGAGTGACCCATTCGCGGCTCCCGCCTGGCGGCCTCAAAAAAAACGAGGTGCCACCAGGCAGGTCTGGAGGAGTGGAAAGCGTGCAAGACTCTACACCCGCTGGCCGCAGAGCGTGACGACAAACTTTGTGCGATCTACGACACTTATGCGGAAGCGGCGTTCAGGCGCCCTTTTGACATCAGGTGTGACGGCGATTTCAAGGGGACTTCGGGCGACGGGAGGTCAGAATCCCGCCGCGCGTGCGAATCGCAGAACATTTCCGCGGCGTTGGGACCACCACCGACAGTAGGTTAAGGTCGGCAAATTCCGCTGCCAAATCGCGACCGCAACAGACAAGAAATTGCAGACCGCACTTGGCTTTACCAATCCCTAGGCACGCTCACGTTGCCGGCAGGCTCCACTACCCTCCGCGTCGAGTCGCTCACCATGCCGGGCAAAGCCGTGATGGACCTGAAGTCCGTCCGACTCACGCGCGAACGCTGAATGGGAAATTCAGGCAATCGCGGGCACCGGAAAAGATGCTCTTGTGGTCACTGACGCCTGCCCCGGAACAGCGTGACGCCAAGGACTGAGTGAATTGCGACAGGGCTCCCGTGATTGAAACCTTGAACGACAGGCCACGGTAGAGGACCCAAGCAGGAGCCTGTTCAACTCCAGCGAGGCTGCGGGTCGGCCGAAAGATTTCCCGGGCGCGCCAGACGCGCCGCAGTTGAGGAACGGTCAAACATCGCGGCACGGTGCTCCTTTCCAGCGCAAGACTGCAGGTGTGAATCTGGCGTGCCTGTTTGGGTGAAGGCAGGTATCGGAGGTCATTTTGTCGGGGTGGAGGTGCGTTTCTCGCACGTTTGCCGTTTGCCTTGGGCGCCGGCGGCGTTTCGGTCGGCGGATGCGCACGCCGGTCAACATCCAGCTCATCGGGGACGAGGTCGCGATCGTCTGGGACGACGGCGGTGAGTCCTACTTCCAGCCGGAGCGCCTGCGGGCGGCCTCCCCGAGCGCGGCCAACCAGGGGGAACGGGACATTCTGGGCAACCGGTACGGCGGGGACGGGCCGCGGCAATTCCCCGGGGTGAAGGTCACGGGCTGGGAACGCGTGGGCAATTACGCGCTGCGCTTCGAGTTCAGCGACGGCCACCGCACCGGGTTGTACACCTACGACTACCTGCGTGACCTGCCGCCCGGGGGCCCGGGGCCCAGCTAAGGGTTGCCACCGACGCGCGCGCCCGGCTTGCTCCGTTGTCTCCGATGAGCCAGCACGCCTTCCCTCCCCGCACCACGACGGCCGAGATCGAGCTCGGCCGGACCCTGCAGCCCAAGTTCGGCCCCGACGGCCTGATCCCTTGCATCACGCAGGACGCGCACAGCGGCGAGGTGCTGATGTTCGCCTTCATGAACGCGGAGTCCCTCGTCCACACGCTACGAACACGGAAGGCGACCTACTGGAGCCGCTCCCGCCAGAAGCTCTGGATGAAGGGCGAGGAGTCGGGCAACACGCAGGAAGTGCGGGAGCTCCGCACGGACTGCGACCAGGACGTGCTGCTGCTCAAAGTCGAGCAGCGCGGTCCCGCCAACGCAAGCTGTCACAACGGCTACCGCTCCTGCTTCTACCGCCGCCTCGCCGACCTCGGCGCCGCGGCGGCGGGCGCGCCCGCGCTCGAGTTCACCGGGGAGCGCCTCTTCGACCCGGCGCTCGTCTACAAGCGTCCCTGACCTGCGATGAGCCCGCTGGAAACGGCGTTCGACCCGGAGCGCTTCCGGCGCGAGGGACACGCGGTGGTGGACCTCCTGGCCGGCCTGCTCGCGGACGCGCAGGCGCGGCGGGGGCCCGTGCTGCCCCCAGTGGATCCCGCCGGCGAACTCGCGCACTGGCGGCGCAAGATGGCCGAGCCGCCCGGCGCGCTGGTGGACTTCCTGCGGGAGTTCGCCGCGCGCTCGATCCAGCTCCACCACCCGCGCTACGTGGGCCACCAGGTGTGCGCGCCCGCCCCGGAGGCGGCGCTGGCCGGGCTCGCCAGCGAGCTCCTCAACAACGCGATGGGGGTCTACGAGATGGGTCCCGCCGCCAACGCCCTCGAACGCTGGGTGGTCGAGGCCACCGCCGGGCTCCTCGGCTGGCCCGCGGGCGCCGGCTTCCTCACCTCGGGCGGAACCCTCGCCAACCTCACCGCGCTGCTGGCGGCGCGCAACCGGCGCCTCGGACCCGACGCCCTCGAGCGCGGGACCGCCCCCGACTGGGCCGTGATCGCGTCAGAGGAAAGCCATTACTGCACGGCCCGCGCCGTGCAGGTGATGGGCGGCGGGCGTGGGGGGCTCGTCACCGTGCCCACCGACGCGCGCTTCAAGCTCCGGCCAGAGCTGCTCCCCGCGGCCCTCGCCGAGGCGCACCGGCGCGGCCGCCGCCCGTTCGCGGTGGTGGCCTCCGCCTGCTCCACCTCGACCGGCAGCTACGACGACATCGGGGCGATCGCCGACTTCTGCGGGCGGCACGGGCTCTGGCTGCACGTGGACGGCGCCCACGGGGCGGCCGCGGCCTTCTGCCCGGAGCTGCGCGGGCGCCTCGCGGGGATCGAGCGCGCCGACTCCGCGGTGGTGGACTTCCACAAGCTGCTGCTCAACCCCGCCCTCGCCACCGCCGTGCTGTTCCGCCAGCCGGGCGACGCGTGGGCCGCTTTCAACCAGGAGGCTCAGTACCTGTTCGGCCCCAGCGCGGAAGAGCCCTGGTGGGACAGCGGGCGTCGCACCTTCGAGTGCACCAAGCTCAGCCTCAGCCTGCGCATCGCGGCGCTCTGGCGCGGCGGCAATTCCGAGCTCTTCGCGGAGCACGTGCGGCGGGCCCACCGCCTCGCTCGCGACTTCGCCGCCCTCATCCGGGAACGGCCCGGCTTCGAGGTCGCGGTGGAACCCGAGTCCAATATCGTCTGCTTCCGGCGCACGCTCCCCGGCGCGGGACCCGCGGCGGTGGATGCCCTGAACGCGCGCGCGCGCGCGCGAATCCTCGCGGACGGGAGCCACTATTTAGTAGAGACCACGATCGGTGGCCGCCGCTGGCTGCGCACCGCGCTGATGAATCCCCTGACGACCCTCGCGGACCTCGCGGCGCTGCTCGACGCGGTCGAGCGGGAGTCCGCCGCCTAGCCCCGCGCGCCGCGCGCAAGCCCGCGCTCGCTGGCCCGGGCGAAATCCAGCATCCGCCGAAACTCCTCCGAGCCGGCATCGGGATCGGCCGCCAGGCGCTCCAGCGCTTGGGTGCGGTTGAAGCCTTCGCGGTAGAGCATCCGATGAATGCGCTTCACGCGCTCCAGCTGCTCCGCCGAGAAGCCGCGCCGCTCCAGACCCACTCGGTTTACCGCCCGCACCTCCGCCGGCGTGCCGTCCGCGAGGCAGTAGGGCGGCAAGTCGTGGACCAGCTTGGCCGTGGCCGAGAGCATCGCGTGGGCGCCGAGGCGGCAGAACTGGTGGACCCCGCCGTAGCCACCCACCACCACGTGATCCTCGACCACCACGTGTCCAGCGAGCACCGCTCCGTTGCTCATCACGATGTGGTTCCCGAGCACACAGTCGTGCGCCACGTGGCACGCGGCCAGCAGAACATTGTCCGAGCCCACCCAAGTCAGGTCCCCGTCGCGCGTGGCGGCGTGAAGCGTCACGTACTCCCGGAAAACATTGCGGTCCCCGACGCGCAGCCCGGGCTTTCCGCCGGAAAATTTCAGGTCCTGCGTGCGCCCGCCGAGGCAGGCGTAGGGGAAAACCTCGCACGCGGAACCGAGCCACGTGTCCCCCTCGACCGAAGCATGATGGTGCAGGCGGGTGCGGTCCCCGAGCACCACCTCGGGTCCGACGAAGGCGTAAGCGCCGATTTCAACCTCCGCGCCGAGGCGGGCACCGGGTTCGATGATGGCGGTGGGATGAATTCGGCCCGCCATGCTACTCCGCTCCCTCCTCGACCACCGCAAACATCAGCTCCGCGGAGGACACCACTTGGCCGCCGACCGTGCAGTTGCACTCGGCCGCGGCGAGCTTGTCACCCCGGCACTTGGTGATCTTGGCGTTGATGATGATCTGGTCCCCGGGGCGTACCGGGCGGCGAAACTTCACCTTGTCCGCGCTCATGAAGAACGCCGTCTTCCCGCTATTGCCCGTGCGCCGGAGCATCACGATGCCGGCGGCCTGCGCCATCGCCTCGAGCTGCAGCACCCCGGGCATCACCGGGTTTGCCGGGAAGTGCCCGGTGAAGTAGGGCTCGTTGATAGTCACGTTCTTGATCGCGACCAGCTCGTCGTTGCCAATGAACTCCAGCACCCGGTCGATCATCACGAAGGGGTAGCGGTGTGGAATGGTGTCGAGGATGCGCCGGATATCGAGGGAGGTCTCGGTCGGCAGCACGGTCGCGGGCCGGGCCTTGCGCTTGGGGCCCTTGCGGCGCTCCTCCAGCTTCGCGGCGAGCGCCTTCGTCAGCTCGGCGTTGATCGCGTGGCCCGGTCGGGTCGCGACGACGTGCGCCTTCAGCGGCAGGCCGAGCAGCGAGAGGTCCCCGATGATGTCGAGGATCTTGTGCCGCACGAACTCGTCCGCGAAGCGCAGCGGCTCCTTCGAGATGATCTTGTCGCCCCGGATCACCACCGCGCAGTCGAGCGAGCCGCCCTTGATCTTGCCCAGCTTCAGCAGCGACTCGATGTCCTCGTAGACCGTGAAGGTGCGCGCGGCCGCCACCTGGGTCATGTAGGCGTCTGGGTCGACGGTCAGGGACAGGTGCTGGGTGTGGATGCCGCGGTCGTCGGCGGAGGTGCAGGACACCTTGAACTGGTCGCAGGGTAGCGCGATCACCGAGGAGTTACCGCGGGTGACCGACACCGGGGCGTCGAGCTCGAAGTACTCGCGGTCTGCCTCCTGCTCCACCGGCTCGCCCTGAAGGATGAGGTTCACGAAGGGCCGCGCCGAGCCGTCGAGGATGGGGGGCTCTGAGGCGTTCATCTCGACCACCGCATTGTCGATCCCGCAGCCCGCCAGCGCGCTGAGGACGTGCTCCACGGTGTGGATCTTGGCGTGGCCCGACTGGATGGTGGTGGCGCGGACGAGATCCGTGATCAGATCGACCCGTGGCCGCAGCTCGGGGTTGCCGCTGAGGTCTACCCGGCGAAACACGATGCCAGAACCCACCGGCGCCGGCCGGAAGGTCAGAGTGACGTTCTCACCCGTGTGGAGCGCATTGCCTTGAATGGAGACCTCCCGCGCGAGGGTACGTTGCTTCATGGCTGAAACGTCAGCTTCCGGTCAGCCGCCCGGGCAGCGCAAGCGCGGAGATGCGCCGCCCGCGGCCTTGACAGCGGCGAAGGGCCGACCCCACCCTCAATCCCTTTAACCCGTTCTCCTCGTCCGCGAGATCCTCCCGTCATGCCCGCTGCTAACGACATCCGCAAAGGCCAAGTCATCAAGTTCAACGGCGAGCCTCACCTCGTCATGGAGACCCAGCACCGTACCCCCGGCAACCTGCGCGCTTTTGTACAGATCAAGATGCGGAACCTCAGGTACGGCAAAGCTTTGGATCAGCGCTTCGCCTCGACGGACACCATTGAGGTGCTACCCACCGACCGGAAGTCGCTTGAATTTAGCTACGCCGACCGCGGCACGTACGCGTTCATGGACAATGACACGTTCGAGCAGATCGAGCTCACGGAGAGCCAGCTTGGGGACGTGAAGAACTACCTCGCCGCGGGCGGTAAAGTGGACGTGCTCTTCGTGGACGAGCGTCCGCTGTCGGTCGACGTCCCGGCCGCCGTGGCCCTAAAGGTGATCGAGTCAGCGGACGGCGTGAAGGGGGACACCGCGAGCAACGTCCAGAAGCCGGCCAAGTTGGAGACGGGCCTGGTCGTTCAAGTCCCCCTTTTCATCAAGGAAGGCGAAGTGATTCGCGTCAGCACGGTCGACGGCAGCTACCTCGGCCGCGTCTGAGACGGCCCGTGGCGCCCGGGCCCCGGCGGCTCAGACCGCCCGGGCCCAGAGCACCTTTAGGTAACGGCTCTCCAGGCAATTGGAATACACCGGGTGGTCAGGCCCGGCGCCAGTCCGGTCTAGGAACTGCAGGCGCCGGTCCCGCCGGTGAGAGGCCTTGATAACGTGCGCCTCAAAGTCCTCGAGGGAAAGCAGCCCGGAGCAAGAGCAGGTGACAAAAATGCCGCCGGGGCGGACTAAAGACAGGGCGAGCAGGTTCAGGTCCTCGTACTTCTGCCGTCCCTCCCAGTTGCCGTGGTCCTCGCGGGTGAAAATGAACTTGGGCGGATCTAGCATCACGACGTCCCACTTCTCCCCGTTGGCCTGCATCTGCCGGGCGTACGCGAAGGCGTCAGCGTGGACGAGCTTGAGGCGGGCTTGGTTGAGGTTCGCATTGCGCCGCGCCTGGGCGATCGCCACCTCATCGAGGTCCACGCTGGTCACCTCGTCCGCGCCACCGGTCAGCTTGGCGCTGAGGGAGAACCCGCCGGTGTAGCAGCAAAGGTCGAGCACCCTGGCACCCGAGGTAAACCGAGCCAAGGCGCGCCGGTTGTCCCGCTGGTCGCAGAAGAACCCGGTCTTGTGCCCGCCGGCAAAGTCCACCTCGTAACGCAGGCCGTGCTCGCGGATACGGACAGCGGCCGGGGCGGCGGCGTTGGTCTCTTTGAACAGGGAGGGCTTGATCCCCTCGAGGCTGCCAAGGTCGTGGTCCACGTGGACGCGCGCGTGGCGGGTGCCGGCCAGCTCGTGCAGAAGCGGCAGCCAGCCCGGCAGGCGTTGCGCGATGCCTAGGCTATAGACCTCGCACAGCAGCGTGTCGCCATAGCGGTCGACCGTGAGGCCGCTGAGCCCGTCCCCGTCCGAGTTAATCAGGCGGTAGGCCTCCGTGGTTTCATCGAGCCGGAAAACGGTGCGGCGCAGCTCCACGGCACGGCGAAGGGCGCCCTCGAAGTAGGCCTCGTTCACCGGCTCCGGAGAATGGCAGACCACGCGCAGGGGGATCTTGGCGCGGGGGTTATAGAGCCCGGCGCCGGCGGGCCGGCCCTGCTTGTCGAAGACGTTGACCAGATCCCCCGGCCGGGCGTCCGGCGAAACCTGGCCCAGCAACCGCGGGAAGATCGCCGGCTGGAACGTGAAGTACTTCAATTGGGCCCAGGGACGGGGCCAACTCGAGCGATCGATGGGCGGCGGCGGGTCGGCGGACGGCTTTTCCACCCGCCGAGTGAGGGCCACGGCAGCCCGGGGCGCCAAACAAAAAGCCGGGCCTCGCGGCCCGGCTTGACTGGAATCCCGGAGCCAGGAAAGGCCTCAGGCGACGCGCTCGACGATCAGGGGCGGCGGCGTGGGCCGCTTGGGCGCAAGGCGGTAGGCGTTCTTGAAGTACTCCAGCGCCTGCTCGAGCTTCGACTCGTCGTTGTAATGGATCATCATCAGCGGCTCGCCCTGCTTGACCTGCGTGCCGACCTTCCTGACCTCCGAGACGCCCACCGAGTGGTCCACCTTCGGGAGATGATCATCCCGGCCCGCACCAAGCAGGTGCACGCCCCGGGCGATCATCGCCGCGTTGATGGTGTGGACATAGCCGCGCTTCGGCGCCGGGAGCTTCCGGATGTGCCGCGCGGCCGGGAACTTCTCCGGATGATCAATGAAGGCGGTGTCGCCCCCCTGCGCCTTGACCAGCTCCTTGAGCTTCTCGAGGGCGGAGCCATCGGACAGGTGACGCTGTACCGTCTGCTTGGCCGAAAGCGTAGACCCGGCAACGCCGGCGAGACGCACGATCTCCATCCCGAGCTTGAGCACGAGCTCCTTCATGTCCTCCGGCCCCTGACCCTTGAGGAGCTGGATCGCCTCCTTGACTTCCAGTGAGGTGCCGACGGTGTCGCCGAGCGGCTGGTTCATATCGGTGACCAGCGCGACACACCGGCGCTTCATCGAGCGGCCGACGCGGGTCATCGAGCGGGCGAGCTGCTTGGCCTGCTCCAAGTCCTTAATGAAAGAGCCATTGCCCCATTTCACGTCGATCACGAGCCCTTCGGAGCCCTCGGCAAGCTTCTTAGACAGGACGCTGCCCGTAATGAGGGGCAGGCTGGGGATAGTGCCGGTTTCCTTGCGCAGCTCGTAAAACTTGGCGTCGGCCGGAGCGAGGTCTGCGGTCTGCGCGATGATGGCACCGCCGATACGGCCGACCTGGGCGGCGAACTGCTCGGCGGACTGCTGGCCCTTGAAGCCAGGGATAGAGCCCAGCTTGTCGAGCGTGTTAATCACATAATCATGCTCTACGCCGCACATCATCGGGACGACGACGCCGGAGGCCATGGCGAGGGGCACCAGCACGAGGGAGGTCTTGTCGCCCACGCCGCCGGTGGAGTATTTGTCGATCTTGGGCTTGGCGATGCGGGAAAGGTCGATCACCTCGCCCGAAAGCATCATCTCCTCGGTCAGGTCGGCCGTCTCCTGAGCGGACATCCCGGAGAAGTAGATGGCCATCGCCAGCGCGGCCAACTGATGCTGGGGCATCTCCCCATCGAGAGTGCTGTCGATGATGTAGCGGATCTCCTCCTGCGAGAATTCGCCCCCGTCGCGTTTCTTCTCGATCAGGAAATTGAAGGAAGGCTTGATGAAGCGGCGGGTGGGAATGTTGCGTTTGCTGCTCATGAGGGGAAGACGGAGCCTACCTCGTGCCTGCGGCTGACCGCCGACACCAGAAAACGTTGAGGAAAGCAGCTTAAGCCTAAAAGTCGAGCTAAAACTCCCGGGGACAACCCCTTCCCAACCCCGCCGCCTCCGGACCCCGAGGGGCGATGGTCCCGGATTTGCGCTTGCCTCGGGCCGCGTCCCACGGCCCTCTCCACCAACCTCACCGCGAGGGACTGCCCGCGGCAAAATTCGCAACCACCTGCTCGAGCCACCTATGATTCCTTGCATCCCGCCCCTCCGAATCCGACCGGCCCGCATTGTCAGACTGGCCTGCCTGCTGACTGCACTCGCCGCAGGCAGCGGCCTCACCCTGCCCGCCCCCGCCCTCGCCGCCGAACGCGCGGCCACCCCGGGCGTTGTGAGCGGCATCGTCACCAACAAGGCCACCGGCAACGGCCTGATCGGCGCCCGCGCCGAGATCCCCGCCCTCAACCTATCCGCTCTTGTCGACCAGACCGGCCGCTACCTGATTAGCGGCGTGCCCGCCGGCACCCACGAGCTGGTCGTCTCCTACACCGGCCTCGACACCCAGCGGATCTCCCTGACCGTCACCGCGGGCCAGACGGCGGTGCGGGACTTCGAGCTGACCAGCTCCGTGCTGATGCTTGACACCTTCAAGGTCACCTCCGACAAGGCCGGCCTGTCCTCCGCGCTCACCCAGCAGCGCAATGCGGACAACCTGAGAAACGTGGCGTCGATGGACGCGTTGGTCGATCTGCCCAACATGAACGCCACCGAGCTGGCGATCCGCCTCCCTGGCGTCGCCTTCGGCAATCCGGGCGACGAGGTGGTCGAAGTCATCAGCGTGCGCGGGATGGGCGCCGGAATGAGCTCCATCACCATCGACGGAGGCGGGATGTCCTCCTTCAGCGCTCAGAACCGCAACACCCGGATGACCGCCTTCACCGGCGCGATGTTCGAGTCTCTCGAGGTAGTCAAAGGCCAGACGCCCGACAAGCCCGTCGACTCGCTGGGCGGCGGCGTGAACTTCAAGACCCGCTCGCCCCTCTCGATGCGCGAGAAGCGCCGCGTGACCCTAAACTTCACCGCCCGGATGGCCCCGTGGTTCACGGAGCAGGTACCGATCCGTGAACAGCGCCGCACCCACGCGCTGATGAACGCTTCTTACATCGAGAAATTTGCCGCCTTCGGCAGCAAATCCGAGAACCTAGCCGTGTCGGTCAATGCCTTCTATTCGGAGAACGCCTTCGGCTTCTTCCGCTCCCAGCGCGATTATCAGCAGACTAATGCCCAGCCAGCCTTCGTCTGGGATTACCGCACGACCGACAATTATAACAACCGCAAGCAGCGCAGCCTGAACACGAAGTGGGACTATCGCTTCGACCAAAATAACCTGATCAAGCTGAATCTAATCTATAACGACGCGCCGGAGCCGATGCGCCGCCAGTACCAGCGGCGCGCCTTTGCCGGCAGCCAGACTACGGTGGCCAACGCCACAAACACGGGCGTGGTCCCGGGCTGGACGGACCGTATCACGACGGTGCGCGCCGTGCCCACGGCGGCCAACGCGACTTCCTCCACCACCGCGCCGGCCCTTATCGACATCACCTCCACCCTGATCAACCGCGACCAGCGCCTGCGGCATCTGGACCTCGCGGGTGAGCACATCCTGGGGCGCCTCGACATCGATTGGGCCGCGCTCTGGAGCCGCACCCGCTACCGCACCCTCGGTGCCGAGGCCGGGCTGGTGAACCGCATCGGCAACGTGCCGTTCACCGGGCCCGACGGCAGCCCCGGAAGCGCCACGAATAACATCCGAGGCCCAAACGGCGAGACCGGCGTGGGCTGGATTCTCGATCGCACTCAGAATGATCTCTACCCGCGCTTCATCCAGAACGGCGGCTTGGACTTCACCAATCCCGCCAATTACCGACCGTCCGTTAACGGGCTGAGCTCGAACTCCGGCAACCTTGACATCGACTTGATCAAGGAGGCCCGCGCCCACTTCAAGTACAAGCTGCCCTTCGAGGCCTTCTCTGCCTTCCTCAAGTCCGGCGGCCAAGTCCGCGACCACACGGTCGAGCTCGAACGCCGTGGCCGCCGCTGGAACTACCTCGGCACCACCGCGCTACCCACTGATCCATCGATCCTGCTGTGGGACAGGGTGAAGACGGGCCGGAACCTTCCAACCTGGGACGCCGCCCCATTCATCCAGAACGGCCAGCCGACCAACCCCGCCCTGTGGCGCGAGGACATTTACTTCCGCGAGCAGAACCGCCTCGCCAACTCGAACAAGGTCAATGAGGTCATCACGGGCTACTACCTGATGACCCAAGGCCGCGCCGGCCGCACCGGCTTCCTCGCCGGCGTCCGACGCGAGGTCACCGAGACCGAGGGCATCTCCCGCATCCGCGCCCGCGTCCTCAGCACGGCGGCCCAACAGGCGGCCGACCCGATCGGCTCCGCGCAGCGCGACTACAAGGATGCCTACCTGAACGAGGGCAAGTACGGCCAGAACTTCCCCAGCATCCACCTGTGGCGCGACCTCACCGCCAACCTGAAGCTGCGTGGCGCCTGGACCACCGGCTTCGGCCGACCCTCGCTCGCCAACGCCCTGCCCAACTTCTCGTTCAACGACACCAACGAGACGGTGTCCATCGGCAACCCCGCCCTGCTCCCGCAGCAGGCAAAGAACTGGGACTTCAGCCTCGAGTACTACTTCGAGCCGGCCGGCAGCTTCTCCGTGGGCTGGTTCCACAAGACCATCAGCGACTTCATCGTGGGCGCCCGCGAGACCGGCACGGTCGGCGTCGGCA
>Ga0194134_10004340_pt1 | contig 14322 bp, 14 predicted proteins | sample TA2KigOff0mmetaG_FD_148602 | JGI IMG/M metagenome (GOLD analysis project Ga0194134, IMG submission 148602) | Freshwater microbial communities from Lake Tanganyika, Tanzania - TA2015056 Kigoma Offshore 0m | ecosystem: Environmental > Aquatic > Freshwater > Lake | place: Tanzania: Lake Tanganyika... | reverse complement strand
TGCTGCGGTCGGGGTCGGGGCGCGCAGATCCGCGACAAAATCGGCAATCGTCACGTCTGTCTCATGGCCCAAGCCGGAGATCACCGGCATTGAGCAGGCCACAATGGCGCGAGCGACGCGCTCGTCATTGAATGACCATAAGTCTTCGAGGCTGCCGCCGCCGCGCGCGACGATTAATACATCGCATTCTGCGCGCTGTGAGGCGGTGTTGATCGCAAGCGAAATCTGCTCGGCCGAGCCCGCGCCTTGCACCAAAGTCGGGTACACAATCAGCTGCACATGCGGCGCGCGGCGCCGAAATGCGCTGATCAGATCGCGCAATGCCGCCGCCTGTGGACTGGTGACTACCCCAATAATACGGGGGAATTCGGGAAGTGAGCGCTTGCGAGAGGGGTCGAACAAGCCTTCTGACTCGAGCTTGGCTTTCAGCTTCAGGAAGGCTTCGTACAGATTGCCAACCCCCGCTTTGCGCATCATGTCGACATTCAGCTGAAAGTCGCCGCGCGCGGCGTATAGCCCGACGGTGGCGCGCACCTCGACCTTATCCCCTTCGCGCGGGTTGAAGTCTACGTACTGAGCGCGGCCCCGAAACATCACGGCACGCACCTGGGCGCCGGCGTCCTTCAGGGTGAAGTACCAGTGTCCTGATGCCGCCCGGGTCACATTGGAGATTTCGCCGCTAACCCAAGTCAGCGCAAAGCTTCGCTCCAGCAAGCGGGCGACCGCTTGGTTCAGTTGCGTGACAGTGAGTATTTCCCCACCGGAATTGTCAGGCATCAAGCGGTTTCCTCCAGTAAAGTCCACAACAACGCTAGGCTTTCCACAATTTCGCCGGTCTGTTGAATCAGTACAGTCTGCCTTTGCGGCCTGCGGCCCGCCAAGGCTAACTCATTGATTTATTGAGATAAAGCTACTCTGGCTGGTTCCGAGTGCGGTGCAGAAAAGTCTTGGAAATCAAGCACTTCGAGCAGTTGACCGAGGGTTTCCCACAAAGTTATCCACAGGATGCGTGGACAAGTCACCCGCCAAGCACCCGGTTTGAAGTGATCCATGTCAAAGTACCAACACTGGGCGAGCTCGCCTTGCCCGCCGAAAGTAGAGCGGATACAGTCGCACGCTGTTTTTCCAAAACTCGGAGCTGGCAACTTGTACTCGCTCATCCAGGCCGCTGGCTGGCCTATCTGGTTTTTGCTCGCTGCCTCGGTGGTTGCGGTCGCTGTGATCGTCGAAAGAATACTTTACCTGCGCCAGTCAGCGCTGAACACATCGATCAGCTCGCACATCATTCTCCGCTGGGAAGCGTGCTGGCAGCAGCGCTTCGCCACGCCGACGCGCCCCGCGAGCGACTGATGCAGGCGGTGGAGGATGCGGGGCGCACCGTCACGTTGCAGCTCGAGCGTTACCTCACCACGCTCGGCACGGTGGCCACATTGGCCCCCTTGATGGGCTTGTTCGGTACGGTGATTGGCATGATCGAGTTGTTCGGTGCGCAGGATGTGGCTGGTGCCGACCCGCTGCGGGTGGCGCATGGTATTTCGGTCGCGCTGTACAACACCGCATTCGGTTTGGCGGTTGCAATGCCGGCATTAATGTTTCATCGCCATTTTCATGCGTTGGTCGATAGTCTGGTACTCCAACTGGAGCAGCAAGTGCTGAAGCTGGTGAATGTTTTAGGCGAACCAGGCGGGGCGCATGAAGTTTCGTAAATCAGCGCGTCGCGATACGCCAGAGGTGAACCTGATCGCGTTTATCGATGTGTTGCTGGTCGTTTTGATTTTTCTGATGGTCAGTACGACCTTCAGTAAATTCAGCGCGCTGAAGCTGAGTCTGCCCACCGCGAGCATGCATCCCGAGCAGACACGGCCGAAAAACATATCGATCGCAATCGATGCGAGCGGCAGTGTGACACTGGAGAGTCGTCGTCTTGGCGTGATCGATCCCAAGTCGTTGGCAGAAGTATTACGGCAAGTCGTGGGCTCCGATAAAGACAGTGTGATCGAGATTCACGCCGATGCGATGACGACGCACCAATCGGTCATCCATGTGATGGAAGCAGCACGGCTGGCTGGGTTGCAGCGACTCACTTTTGCTACCCGAGAATTAGCCAGATGATCTCGCGAGCACAATTAGCGACATCACTGATGCGGCTGTGGCAACAACGCTCTTGGCGCTCGCGTGCTTTATTGCCGCTGGCTTGGTTATATGGCGCATTACTGCTGATACGTCGGGCGCTATACGCGCTCGGTTGGCTGCGGCAAACACGATTACCCGTGCCGGTCATTGTGGTCGGCAATATTTTTGTCGGGGGTACGGGCAAAACACCGTTGGTGGTTTGGCTGGTCGAGCAATTGCGCACTCACGGTTGGCATCCTGGCGTGATTGCGCGAGGTTATGGCGCGCAGGTCGACCACGTGGTGGAGGTACATCAAGCCAGCGACCCGATGACAGTAGGCGACGAGCCGCTACTCATCAAGCATCGTACGGGTGCGCCGGTGGCCGTCAGTCGACGTCGGGTGGCAGCAGCACAGCAATTACTACTTGCACACCCTGAGATTGATGTCGTGATCGCCGACGATGGCTTGCAGCATTACGCATTGGCGCGCACCATCGAGATTCAGTTATCCGACACGCGAGGCCACGGCAATGGCTGGTTGTTACCCGCCGGCCCGTTACGTGAGCCAGCATCTCGTCGCGCAGATTTTTTTGTCGTCAATGGCGCCGCGAAGGCCTTATCTCCAGCGGCAGTTGTGAATCAGTCGAGCTCAACACCGTTGAATCAATCAACGGCTATGTCGTCGACATCGGTAGTTTCAACGTCTAATACAAGCGCTTTATCTGCAGTTTCAACGCGTGGCACAACGATTTCGCACTACCCCATGCAACTGCACGCAGAATTTGCCGAATGCCTTGCTCAGCGCGCGGATCGTTTGGCACTGGCCGATCTGCCAAAGCAGAAACGTATTATTGCTGCAGCGGGTATTGGCCACCCGCAACGATTTTTCGATATGTTGAGGGGCTTCGGTATTGATCTTGCCGACACCATCGCGCTACCGGATCACTTTGATTACCAGAGCAATCCGTTTCAGCGGGTTGATGCAGACATCATTCTGATCACAGAAAAGGATGCAGTAAAATGCGAGCGCACACCGCAGCTTGCGAATGACGCACGTTTGTGGGTGGTGCCGGTGACGGCAAGCATCGCTGGGCCGCTGATCGATAACCTGCTGGAGATACTACGTGGACGCGCGCCTGCTTGACATCTTGGTCTGTCCGCTCTGCAAGGGCCCACTGAAATACGACAAGGATGCGCAAGAATTGCTTTGCAATGGTGATCGACTTGCCTATCCGATTCGTGATGGCATTCCCATCATGTGGGCCGATGAGGCGCGTGATCTGAACGCGCCAACCGCACAAGAAAAATAAAGACAGCGCGCGGATGTCTTTTGTTGTCATCATTCCCGCGCGTATGGCATCAACCCGCTTGCCAGACAAGCCGCTGGCAGATATTGCAGGTCTACCCATGGTGGTGCGAGTTGCCGAGCGTGCGCGGCTTTCGCGCGCCGAGCGCGTCATTGTGGCGACCGATCATGCAAGGGTAGTAGCCGCCTGCGAGCAAGCGGGTGTCGAGGTGATGATGACGCGCGACGATCATCCCTCAGGCACTGACCGCATCGCCGAGGTTGCAGCGACGATGTCCTTGCCCGGTGACGCAATCATCGTCAATGTGCAAGGTGATGAGCCGCTGATTGATCCCGAACTCATCAACGCTTGCGCAGCGCGCATCAGCGCCAACGCGCCGATGGCAACTGCTGCGCATCCGATGCACACCATCGAGGATGTGTTCAATCCGAATGTAGTTAAAGTCGTGCTGGATGCGAAAGGTGATGCGCTGATGTTCTCGCGCGCACCGCTACCCTGGCATCGTGACGGGTTCGCGCATGGCACACAAACCATGCCAGCGGGTTATACGCCGTTGCGGCATGTCGGTATCTATGCTTACCGATGCGACTTCTTGCTGAATTACGCAACACTCGCGGTGTCACCACTGGAGACGATTGAAGCGCTGGAGCAGTTGCGTGTGCTCTGGCATGGATTCCGTATCGCAGTTCATTTGGTTGAGCACGCGCCTGCAGCGGGCGTGGATACAGCTGAAGATCTTGCGCGTGTTAGACAGTTTTTTGTCGATTGAGCAAGTACATGCATGCTTGAACCTAAAGGATGTGATTCATTCTGTGGTAAGTTTCGATCAAGCTGACTATCTGACAATAATGCCGTGCAGCGTTTGACCACGCGCCGAAGGCATACATGACCAAGGATTCACCATGCGGCTCATCCTGTTAGGACCTCCGGGTGCTGGTAAAGGCACGCAGGCTGCTTACATCAAAGATCGATTCCATATTCCGCAGATTTCAACTGGCGACATGTTGCGTGCTGCCGTGAAACAGGGCACAGCACTCGGCTTGGCTGCAAAAAAAGTGATGGACGCGGGAGGTTTGGTGTCGGATGACATCATCATCGGTTTGGTTAAAGACCGATTGACGCATGCCGATTGTGCGAATGGTTATTTGTTCGATGGCTTTCCACGTACCATTCCTCAGGCCGAGGCAATGAAGGACGCCGGCGTCGCGATTGATTATGTGCTTGAGATTGATGTGCCCGACGAGGCGATTGTTGAGCGCATGAGCGGGCGGCGAGTGCACACCGCGTCTGGTCGCACTTATCACGTGAAGTACAACCCGCCGAAAGTTGCCGGTAAAGATGATGTGACCGGTGAAGACTTGATTCAGCGCGACGATGATCGCGAAGAGACAGTCAAAAAGCGGCTCGCGGTTTATCACGAGCAAACAGTGCAATTAGTTGGGTATTACAACGACTGGGCAGCGTCAGGCCAGGCGGGCGCGCCAGCCTACCGAAAAATTTCTGGTGTTGGTGCAGTTGACGAGATTCGTGATCGCGCATTTTCGGCATTGTCAGCATGAGGCATGAATAAAAAGCGGACGACTGGTCCGCTTTTTGTTGGGTTGTGCTTTTTGCTGTGTGCGTAGACAACTGATGCGATGCAGTTCGAGACGAGTTGCTACCTGTGTAAATAAAGCACCGGTCAGCAGTTTGAGTGGTTGGAACCGGCCGATTCGAGCCGGAGGCGTAGTTTGAATCATTGGCGTGTAATTCTGGAGGAGACGTATGGCGTCAACAGGCTTGTGGTTTGCCGTGGTGTGCGGCCTTATCGCCGTCATTTACGGTTTGATTTCGCGTAGTTGGATCCTGAGTCAGGATCCCGGCAACGCGCGTATGCAAGAGATTGCGGCGGCGATCGAAGCGGGTGCGGCGGCCTATCTGGCGCGCCAGTACCGGACCATTGCGATGGTCGGCGTCGTGCTGGCGATCTTGATCGGCATCTTTCTTGATGTGCCCACCGCTGCAGGTTTTGTACTTGGTGCGGTGTTATCCGGAGCATGCGGCTTCATCGGCATGAATGTCTCGGTACGCGCTAACGTGCGCACGGCACAAGCAGCCACCCAAGGCATCGGCCCGGCACTCGACGTCGCTTTTCGCGGCGGGGCGATCACCGGCATGCTGGTGGTCGGGCTTGGCTTGTTAGGTGTCTCGATTTTCTTTTGGTTGATTGGTGGCCTCGAGCATGCTGATCCGGCGACATTGAAGCCTTTGCTTGGTTTTGCTTTCGGTTCATCGCTAATCTCGATCTTTGCGCGTCTGGGTGGCGGTATCTTCACCAAGGGTGCGGACGTTGGCGCCGACTTGGTGGGTAAAGTCGAGGCAGGCATTCCGGAAGATGATCCGCGTAACCCAGCGGTGATTGCGGATAACGTGGGTGATAACGTGGGCGACTGTGCCGGCATGGCCGCTGACTTGTTCGAGACTTACGCCGTGACCTTGATTGCCACCATGGCGCTGGGCGCACTGATGGCGGTATCGGCAAAAACAGAGGCCGTAATTTACCCGCTGATTTTGGGCGGTGTGTCGATCATCGCATCGATTATTGGAGTGATGTTCGTTAAAGCCAGCCCGGGTATGAAGAATGTGATGCCGGCGCTATACCGTGGTCTGATCGTTTCCGGTGTGTTGTCGCTGATTGCGTTCTACTTCGTGACCACTGCTTTATTCCCCGAGCCAATGGCGCTGGTTGAGGATCGTAGTGCATCAGCGATGGCGCTATTCGGCTCGTGTATTGTTGGCTTGGTGCTGACCGCAGCGATGGTCTGGATTACCGAGTACTACACTGGTACTGATTTTCATCCGGTCAAGCACATCGCGCAGGCATCGACTACCGGTCACGCAACCAACATCATCGCGGGTATTGGTATCTCGATGAAATCAACTGCATGGCCCGTGCTATTCGTTTGCGCTGGTATCGTCGTGTCGTACGGGCTGGCTGGCTTGTATGGCATTGCTGTGGCAGCGACTGCCATGCTGTCGATGGCGGGCATTATCGTGGCACTCGATGCTTACGGCCCGATTACCGATAACGCCGGTGGTATCGCAGAGATGTCGGATCTGCCAGCGAGTGTGCGCGACATTACCGACCCGCTGGATGCCGTAGGTAACACCACCAAGGCGGTCACCAAAGGCTATGCGATTGGTTCTGCTGGTTTGGCAGCGCTGGTCTTGTTTGCTGACTACACGCACGCGCTGCATGATCGTGGCATTAATGTGAACTTCGATCTGTCCGATCCGATGATCATCATCGGCTTGTTCATCGGTGGCTTGATTCCCTACTTGTTTGGTGCCATGGCGATGGAAGCTGTTGGTCGTGCAGCAGGCTCGGTGGTTGAAGAGGTGCGTCGTCAGTTCCGCGAGATTCCCGGCATCATGGAAGGCACTGGCAAGCCGGAGTATGGCAAGGCAGTCGACATGCTGACGGTTGCAGCAATCAAGGAGATGATGGTGCCGTCGCTGCTGCCGGTGGTAGTGCCTATCGTTGTCGGTGTGGTGCTCGGTCCGAAGGCGCTGGGTGGTTTGCTGATGGGTACGATTGTCACTGGCTTGTTCGTGGCGATCTCGATGTGTACTGGCGGCGGCGCATGGGACAACGCCAAGAAGTACATCGAAGATGGTCATCACGGCGGCAAGGGCAGCGAGGCGCACAAAGCTGCGGTGACGGGCGATACAGTGGGTGATCCATACAAGGATACGGCCGGTCCAGCCGTCAATCCGCTGATCAAGATTATCAACTTGGTCGCGTTGTTGATCGTGCCTTTGCTCGCAGCAAAGGGCTTGATCGGTTAAGCGCGCTGGTCTGCAGTAACAAAGGCAGCTTCGGCTGCCTTTGTTATTCGTGGCGTTATCATTTGGCGCCATGAGCGTGCGGGTCGTGCTGATTGAATTTGCTTAAACAAGAACGGGAGTAACTATGGATATCAAGAACAATGTCTTCATCATCACCGGTGGTGCGTCCGGCCTGGGTGCTGCATCCGCGCGCATGGTTGTCGCCAACGGCGGCAAGGTCTTGCTGGCCGATGTACAAGTAGATGCGGGCGAAAAACTCGCGGTAGAACTTGGTGGCAAGTTCGTCAAATGCGATGTCACCTCGGAGGCGGACGGCAATGCGGTGGTAGCCGCAGCGCAGTCCTTGGGTACAGTGGTCGGTTTGATTAACTGTGCCGGTGTCGCGCCCGCCGTGAAAACGGTTGGTAAGGATGGGCCACATCCGCTTGAGGTGTTCCAACGCGTGGTCAACATCAACTTGGTGGGTACTTTCAACATGTCGCGCTTGGCTGCGGCGGCCATGTCCGACAACACGCCCAACGCGAATGGTGAGCGAGGTGTAATCATTCACACTGCCTCGGTCGCCGCCTACGATGGTCAGATAGGCCAAGTGGCGTACGGCTCTTCCAAGGCTGGCGTGGTGGGTTTGACACTGCCGATGGCGCGCGATTTATCTCGCAATGGCATCCGGGTCATGACGATTGCCCCGGGCATTTTCGAGACGCCGATGCTGCTCGGCATGCCGCAAGAGGTGCAAGATGCGCTCGGAAAAATGGTCCCATTCCCAACGCGTTTGGGCAAGCCAGACGAGTATGCTCAACTGGCAAAGACCATTATCGAGAACTGCATGCTAAATGGTGAATCAATCAGGCTCGATGGCGCTATCCGCATGCAGCCTAAATAAAGCGCTGTCGCAAAGCGCTCATAGTAGCGGGCGGCGCTTCGCAAACGGCTTGCCTGCTGTTAATCTGCGGCGATGTCCTCGCCGCAGAAAACCGCACTTTTTCTGACCGGTGGCGGCGCGCGCGCTGCCTATCAGGTCGGCGTTCTGCAGGCAATCTGTTCGCTACTCAGCGAAGTTGGTTGGCCGCAGCGAAAAAATCCCTTTGACATTGTTTGCGGTACCTCGGCCGGTGCCATCAATGCAACTGCGTTTGCCTGTCGCGCGGACGATTTCGAGCACAGTGTTTCGCACCTGTTGAAGGTCTGGCGCGAGTTGGAAGTTGAGCAGGTCTATCGAGCGGACTCGATCGGCGTGATTCGGTCCGGTGCGCGCTGGCTCTCGTTACTCTCGTTTGGTTGGTTACTTCGGCAGTGGCATGCCTCGCCGCCCAATTCTCTGCTGGATAACTCGCCACTGGCCGCATTACTGCACCGCATGCTGGATCTGCCACGGCTTGACGCCGCACTGGATAACGGACACCTGCACGCGCTGGCAGTATCTGCATCGTCTTACACCGCCGGACGTCACGTCGTGTTTTATCAATCGGCGACAGAAATTCCACATTGGAGTCGAATTCAGCGAATCTCGGTGCCGCAACAGATTGGTGTCGATCATTTACTGGCGTCATCCGCTATCCCGCTGATTTTTCCCTCGGTACCGCTGTACTGCGGTGAGCGCCGTGAATATTTTGGTGACGGCTCATTGCGTGAGCTGGCGCCGATCTCGCCTGCCATTCATTTGGGTGCCGATCGCGTGCTGGTCATTGGTGCGGGCAACATTGGTGCCGGCGGCCGAAAGTTTGATGAATTTTCTGGTTACCCGAGCCTGGCGCAGATTGCCGGGCACGCAATGTCGAGTATTTTCCTGGATGGTTTGTCGGTCGATATTGAGCGCATGACGCGCATCAATCAAACACTCTCTCTGCTGACGCCGGTGCAACGACAGAAGACTTCGTTGCGTCCGATTGAGATGTTGGCGATCACGCCGTCCAAGCCACTCGATGCAATTGCCAGTCAGCACACGGGCAGTTTGCCGCTGCCGATCCGTACCTTGTTATCCGCGATTGGTGCGACCGAGCGGCGCGGTGCTGCACTCGCGTCTTACCTGCTTTTTGAATCTACCTACACACGCTCATTGATTGAACTTGGCCAGATCGATACCATGCGCCGACGCGATGAGGTGCTGCAGTTTTTCGGCGCAGCCTCATCGTCGGCGCTGCCGCCCGGGCGGATGGCGCGTAGTGCGTGACTAACGAGCTTGCCCTGCCGCTGGATAATCTGGCAACAAACCGCCCCTATCCGGTGCGAGTTATCTGTGAACAAGGCCTGTTCACATGCTGATTGGCGGCCATCTGCGCCAAATTTGCTTCGGTGACGGCCAGAATCAGTTTTGGATCAATGCCGACGATTGGTAAAAAATGACGGATTTTGGACACAGATAGGCGAAATAATTGTCATATTTAACAGTTTTATGGATGCCACTTGGATTCAGGGGTTTTTCCGGCAACGAAGCGCGGGTATGATTTCACATTGCCGTAAAACAATTCGCCGAAGGCCTTGGTGTCAGGGGCGCTGAGGTTCGCATGTACCCGTACGCATCGGCGTTGTAATAAAAATAACTTTCCGATGCGCTTTGTGTAGTTTTGACAGGATCGTGAACATTTATATGCTGAGCGCGCTGCCACAGCGCGACGAACAGATCCCGGATTCGGATGCGGGCGGAGAGTTGCTGCGCACCGTGCCGGATAACGTCGTGCAATCGATACGCGCATTTCGGGTCGTTGACCTGCAGTCCGAGGCGGTTCGGCTCGCCCATCATTTTCTGTACGCGAATCTGGCCCAAGCGCTAACGCGCCAACAAGTGCTGGCCGCGGTTGCTGAGTCTTTTCAAATCCCGAAATCCTCTGCCAAGAATTTCGATGCCTTGCGCGATTGTTTGACTGAGCAGATTCATCGAGCCGGTCAACAACCCGGCTTTTTGATCGTGCTTGATCAGTTACCTCAGACGCAGAAATTTGATCGGGAAGCACGTGAGAATTTGCTTGATGTATTCCGTGATGCTGCGGATTACTGGGCAGAGAAGCGTGTCCCATTTCGTGTTTTCTTCTCGTTCGACTGAACAAAGACTAAGCTGCAAAAATAACTTTGCGGCAGGCCTCGCAGCTTGGATAGATTGCAATCTCTGTAATACAGCGTAAATCGTCGCTGCTACAATCCGCGCCATGAAAAACATCGTGATCCTGATCTCGGGTCGCGGCAGCAACATGGAGGCTATTATCCGGGCCGCCGCTGCCGATAACTGGCCTGTTCGGATTGCGGCGGTGATTAGTAATCGCGCCGACGCCGCAGGGTTACGTACAGCTGAACTCGCGGGTATACCAATTGCCACGGTTGAACATGCCAACTACGGCGATCGAGTCAGTTTTGATCGCGCTCTGGCTGAGCAGATTGACTTTTTCCAGCCTGACTTGGTAGTACTGGCTGGTTTCATGCGCATTCTGAGTGCGGGCTTTGTTGACCACTACCGTGGTTGCCTGCTGAATATTCATCCCTCGCTATTGCCGAGTTTTCCTGGCTTGTCCACGCACCGTCGCGCGATTGAAGCGGGGGTGCGATTTCATGGCGCAACCGTACATTTCGTGACCCATGATCTGGACCACGGCCCCATCGTTGATCAAGCGGTCGTTCCGGTTTACGAGGAAGATACCGAGTCAACGCTGGCAGCGCGTGTGTTGAGCGAGGAGCACCGGATTTACCCAGCGGCTGTGCGCGGCATCATCGAGGGACGCATCAGGCTGAAGGGCGATCGTGTGCGCCGTGACGTAGCGGTAGCACCTCCAACATGAGATTCTCGCCCGTGGTGGTTGGCAGTACCGAGCAGGCCTTGCGCGAGATCAAGCGATTTACCGGTCCGGCCGATGTCACCTTGTCGCGCTATTTCCGGGCGCATCCCAAACTCGGTTCGCGAGAACGAGGTGCGATCGCCGAGGCGGTTTATGGGTTCTTGCGACATCGTCTGGCGCTGATGCATTTATCTGAATCGGGCAGTGGACCTCAGCTACGCCGTGTCGCACTGCTGGCGCTCGCGCAAACCGCGAGCATCGATGCGCTTGCCGGACTGAGTGAATCAGAGCGGCAATGGCTCACGCACGTGCTTGGTGTTGATCGCGCTAATCTTTCGCCCGCCCTGCGTTTTAATTTTCCTGATTGGATTCGTGAGCGCTTGCTTGCGCAGTATGGTCAAGACGAGTCTGAGCAGCTGATGACTGCATTGAACCGATCGGCACCATTGGATCTTCGCGTCAATACGGTGCAATCCTCAGTTGAGCAAGTGACCGCCGCACTCACTGAGGCAAACATTGCTTTTGAACGCGCTGCTTATGCGCCGCAAGCGGTTCGACTGTTGTCCAAACCCGCGCTGCAAAATCTGCCTCTATTCAAGCAGGGTGCGATTGAAGTGCAGGACGAGGGTAGTCAGTTACTGGTGCACATGCTTGGCGCAAAGCGTGGCGAGATGGTGGTAGATTTTTGTGCCGGCGCGGGTGGCAAGACATTGGCTATCGGCGCTATGATGCGCAACACAGGCCGGTTGTACGCCTTTGATATCTCCGACCGACGACTCGGCAAGCTGAAGCCGCGGCTCGCACGCAGCGGTCTGTCGAATGTGCATCCTGTGCTGATCGCGCATGAGAACGATGCCAAGGTCAAGCGACTCGCCGGTAAAGTGGATCGTGTGCTTATCGATGCGCCGTGCAGTGGGCTGGGTACCTTACGCCGCAACCCGGACATGAAATGGCGCCAGCAACCGGGTGACTTGAGTGAATTGTGTGCGCGTCAGTACAGTATTCTGATGAGCGCCGCGCGGTTGCCGAAGCCGGGCGGGCGCTTGGTGTATGCCACGTGCAGTTTATTAGCCGAAGAAAATCAGGCCATCGTCGAACAGTTTTTATCAGCGCAAACTCAATGCCGACTCCTGCCCGCTCACCAGGTATTGTCCGAGCAAAAAATCGAATTGGATACGGGCGACTACTTGCAACTGATGCCGCATCGGCATGGTACGGATGGATTTTTCGCGGCGGTATTTGAACGCGTAGCATGAAGCAGTACCGACGCATCACACTGGGTCTGCTGCTGCTGATATGCCTTGCTGAATCACCTGCGCGCGAGACCGTGCCGGAATTACCGGCAGCGGGTACGATTGAAGCTTATTTCACACCTTGGGATGATGCGCAAGGCGCCCTTGTCTCGGCGATTGAGCAGGCTCGGCAACAGGTGCTGGTGCAGTCCTATGTGTTGACCAGTCGTACCATCGCCGCTAGCCTGATCCGCGCACATCGTCGCGGCATTGATGTGAGAGTGCTAGCGGACCAGCGTCAGTACATTGATGTCGATGGATCACAGCTGGACAATTTGGCGCGCGCGGGCATTCCCGTATGGCTTGAAACCCGTTATCGGAGTGCACATAACAAGGTTATGTTGATCGATGTAAGGTCTTCACATGCTGTCGTGATCACAGGCAGTTACAACTACAGCTGGGGCGCGCAACACATGAACGCAGAAAATCTTCTGGTGATTCGGGGCCATGCAGAGTTGGCAGGCCGCTATGAGTCAAACTGGATGCGGCACCAGTCAGATGCCGCTTTGCTTGAATCTAGATGAACCCTACACAAAATCTTTGGTCACAACTGTTGGCCGATCTGAACGATCCGAATCTGCAGTGGCAACTGTTGGCCGTGCTGGCTTGTATCGTTGCAGGTTGGTGGTTATCTCGTGTTTTAGTGCGCAGGTTGTCGGCGTCCGGCCGCACGGCGGGGGGCACCCAAGTGAGTTTGGGTCGGTTACTGACACCATTGTTAGTCCTGCTGTTCATCGTACTTGCGACGCGTGCTCTGTCGAGTTTCCAGAGTGTTGGCCTGATGCGGGTTGCCATACCGCTGGCGTTGTCTTATTTGCTGATTCGCGCCGTGTTTTATTTGCTACGCATGGCTTTCGCGCCAGACGGTCGGGTTGGTGTGATTCTGCAGACGGTGGAGCAGGCACTTGCCGCGTTGATCTGGGCCGGTGTAGCGCTCTACATCACCGGGTTATGGCCGGAGTTTGTCGATTACCTTGAGCAAACCAAGGTGCCGGTCGGCCGACACCATGAATCGCTCAAAGTGTTGTTGCAGGCGTTGGTTTGGGTGGGTGTGACCTTGGTGCTCGCACTCTGGGCCGCCGCGCTGCTTGAGCAACGATTGATGCAACTCGACAGCATGCATAGCTCGCTGCGCGTGGTGTTGGCAAGGGTTGGGCGAGGCTTGCTGATTCTGGTGGCCGTGTTGATCAGCTTGCCCTTGGTCGGGATTGATTTAACTGTGTTGTCGGTGTTTGGTGGTGCGCTGGGTGTCGGCCTTGGCCTTGGCTTGCAAAAACTTGTCAGCAGCTACGTCTCCGGCTTTGTGGTGCTGCTTGAGCGTAGCTTGAGTATCGGCGATCTGGTCAGCGTGGAAAAGTTCAGCGGGCAAATCGTACAGATCAACACCCGCTACACTGTGCTGAGAGCCAGCGACGGTACCGAGGCCATCATTCCGAATGAGATGCTGGTATCGCAGCCCGTCCAAAACTTCAGTCTGAGTGATCGAAATTCGCGCGTCAGCAGCATCTTCAAGGTGGCGCATGGTGCCGACGTCGAGCGTTTATTGGCGGCTATTCCGGCGGTGCTGGCCAGGCTGCCTCAGGTGCTGGCGAACCCGGAACCGAGTGCGCATCTGCTTTCGATGAGCCCTGAGGGGCTGGAGATCGAGGCTGCTGTCTGGGTTGACGATCCCTACAAGCTGCGGGGCAGTGTGCAATCTGCAATGAACCGGGCGTTGCTGACACTGCTTCACGAGCAACAAGTCAGCTTGGCCTCCATCCTGCCGGCCGCGACTTAAGGCAATCCGTAATCCCTTGATTTGCAATGGTTTCTTGCTAAACCGAGCGGAAAATTCGGGCTTTCCGGCAGAAAACCACGTAAAATGCGAGTACCGACAGGGGTCGTCACGATTACCCCACTGGCAAATTGCATGGAGAAATAATGACTCAGCATTCCGGCTTGGATCTCGTTCTCGATTTCCTGCTCAACGGCGTCACGCACGCAACCGGCTGGCAAATCTTGTTGTTCACCTTGGCGGT
>Ga0194134_10004336_pt1 | contig 14328 bp, 13 predicted proteins | sample TA2KigOff0mmetaG_FD_148602 | JGI IMG/M metagenome (GOLD analysis project Ga0194134, IMG submission 148602) | Freshwater microbial communities from Lake Tanganyika, Tanzania - TA2015056 Kigoma Offshore 0m | ecosystem: Environmental > Aquatic > Freshwater > Lake | place: Tanzania: Lake Tanganyika... | reverse complement strand
GTCCGCGGCGGCCTTCGCCATCGCGCTCGCCGCGCGAGCCGTCGCCGGCCTCGCGCGCTGCCTCGGCGGTCGCACCGCTCTCGGCGGGCGCGGCTGCCGGCGGCGCGTCCGTCGCGTCGGCATCGGGGGTGGCGGGACCCTTCTGCGAGGAACCCCCTGCCCGCGGGATCGGCTTGCCGATCAGCTTCTCGATCGCGGAGACGTACTTGCCGTCGGCGCGGGTCGCGATGGTGAAGGCGGCGCCGGAGCGGCCCGCGCGGCCGGTGCGGCCGATGCGGTGGACGTAGTCCTCGGCGTGGATCGGGACGTCGAAGTTGAAGACGTGGCTGAGATCGTCGATGTCGAGGCCGCGCGCCGCGACGTCGGAGCAGACGAGGATCGTGATCTCGCCGCGCTTGAAGGATTCGAGCGTCGCCGTGCGCTGCGACTGGTCCATGTCGCCATGCAGCTGGCCGGCGTCGAAGCCGTGCCGGCGCAGCGACTTGTAGAGCATGTCGACGTCGCGCTTGCGGTTGCAGAACACCAGCGCGTTGCGCACCGGCTCGGCGCGAAGCAGGTCGCGCAGCACCTCGCGCTTCTCGCGCTCGTCGGCGGTGACGAGCAACTGCTTGACCGTGTCCGCCGTGGTCGCGGGGCGGGCGACGGTGATCTCCTTGGGATTGGTCAGGAAGGCGTCGGCCAGGCGGCGGATCTCCGGCGGCATGGTCGCGGAGAAGAACAGCGTCTGGCGGCTGCGCGGCAGCAGCGAGACGATGCGCTCGACGTCGGGGATGAACCCCATGTCGAGCATGCGGTCGGCCTCGTCGATCACCAGCATCTTGACGTCGGTGAGCAGCAGCCGCCCGCGCTCGAAATGGTCGAGCAGGCGGCCCGGCGTCGCGATCAGAACGTCGACCCCGCGGTCGAGCACCTTCTCCTGGTCGCCGTACTGGACACCGCCGATGAGCAGCGCCTTCGAGAGCTTGTGGTGCTTGCCGTAGACGTCGAAGTTCTCGGCAACCTGGGCCGCCAGCTCGCGGGTCGGCTCGAGGATCAGGGAGCGCGGCATGCGCGCGCGGGCGCGCGAGCCATGCAGGATCTCGATCATCGGAAGGGTGAAGCTCGCCGTCTTGCCGGTGCCGGTCTGGGCGCAGCCCAGGACATCGCGGCCCATCAGGACCTGGGGGATGGCCTGGCGCTGGATCGGCGTCGGCTCCTTGTAGCCCGCGTCCGCGACGGCGCGCAGCACTTCGGCGCCCAGGCCGAGATCGTCGAAACTCATCGTGCCGTATTCAGCCTTTCGCCCGGGGCCGCCGGCCGCCGGGTCAGTAGCAAAAAAGGGCCGTGGCGTCTCCGGCCCGACCCCCCTGAAACGCAGCGGATTATCGGCAGAATCGGAGCCAAGTCAACGCAAGCCGGTCATGGCGCCGGCGCGCGCGCGCGGGCTAGGTTTCCGGCGCATGCTGATGCGCGCGGACCTCTCGGTCCTGTTCGTCGTCGACGTCCAGGAGCGCCTGCTGCCCGCGATGGCCGATCCCGAGGCCGTCGAGGCCGGGGCGGCGCGCCTCATGCGCGGCGCGCGGCGCATCGGCGTGCCGATCCTGGTGACGGAGCACTACCCGCAGGGGATCGGGCCGACCGTGGCCTCGCTTGCCGCGCTCTGCACGCCAGCGGAGCGGGCCGGGAAGATCCATTTCTCCTGCGCCGACGAGCCAGGGGTGCGCGACGTCCTGTCGCTGATGGCGCAACGCCGCCAGGCCGTGCTCTGCGGCATCGAGGCGCATGTCTGCGTGCTGCAATCGGCGCTCGGCCTCGCCGCCGAGGGCTGGGACGTCTTCGTCGTGGCGGACGCGGTGTCGTCGCGCCGCGCCGCCGATCGCGACGCGGGCCTGGCGCGGCTCGCGGCGAACGGCGTCGGCGTGGTCACCGGCGAGATGGTGCTCTTCGAGTGGCTGCGCCGCGCGGGCACCGACGCTTTCCGCGACATCCTGGGGATGATCCGATGACGCGCGCGCCGCTGGTGCTGCTTCCCGGCCTGCTCTGCGACGCGGCGCTCTGGGCGCCCCAGGTCGCGGCGCTGTCCGACATCGCCGAGCCGCGCGTGGCCGACCTGGCGCGCGACGACGACATCGGCGCGATGGCGGCGCGCGTGCTGGCGGAGGCACCGCCGCGCTTCGCGCTCGCCGGGCTGTCGATGGGCGGCTACGTCTCGTTCGAGGTCATGCGTCGCGCCCCGGAGCGCGTGACGCATCTCGCTCTGCTCGACACCTCGGCGCGCCCCGACACGCCCGAGCGCGCGCAGGTCCGGCGCGACTTCATCGTCCTGGCGCGCGGCGGCGGCTTCCGCGGCGTCACGCCGCGCCTGCTGCCGCAATGGGTGCATGCCTCGCGCATGTCCGACCCGGACTTCGTCGAGGCCGTGACCTCGATGACGCTGCGCGTCGGCCGCGACGCCTTCATCCGCCAGCAGACCGCCATCCTCGGCCGCCCCGACAGCCGGCCCGGCCTGTCGCGCATCCGCGTGCCGACGCTCGTCCTCTGCGGGCGGCAGGACCAGGCGACGCCGGTCGAGGTCGCGCGCGAGATCGCCGCGGACATCGAGGGCGCGCGGCTCGTGGTCGTCGAGGAATGCGGCCACCTCGCGACGCTCGAGCAGCCGGCCGAGGTCTCGGCGGCGATGCGCGCATGGCTGTCGACGTGAGCGGCGCGCCGTCCTTCCGCGACGCGACGCGCGCCGACATCCCGGCCATCGTCGCGCTCAACGATTCCGCGCTGCCCCATGTCAACGAATTGCCGCCCGCGACCTGGCTGCGCTTCGTCGAGGGCGAGGCGAGGCTGCGCGTCGCGGCGGACGGCGCGGGCGGAATCGCAGCCTTCACCGCGGCGCTGCCGCCGGGCCGCGCCTATGGCAGCCACAACTACGCATGGTTCCAGCGCCGCATGGCGCGCTTCCTCTACCTCGACCGCATCGTGGTCGCCGCCGCCTTCCGCCGCGACGGCTGGGGCCGCGCCGCCTATCGCGACGTCTTCGCCTCCGCGCCGGACCCAGGCGCGCCGGTCGCCTGCGAGGTGAACCTCGACCCGCCCAACGATCCGAGCCTCGCCTTCCATGGCGGCCTCGGCTTCCGCGAGGTCGGGGTCCAGGTCGTGCCGGGCAGCGGCAAGCGCGTGGCGATGCTGGCGCGCAGGCCCGACGGCGTCGTCGAGCCCTCGCTGGCCGGGCCAGACGACGGCGCGACTCTCCGGCGCGCGACGCCTGCGGATGCCGAAGCGGTGGCCGCGCATGTCGCCGCGGCGGACATCGCCGGTGCGCTCGCCTCCGGCCGCCTGCTCGCGCTCCTCGCGGAGCGCGCGGGCGAGGGCATCGTCGGGATCGCCGCGCTGGCGGACGAGGCATCGGGCGGCGCCGGCGCGGAGTGCTGCATCCTGGAGGCGCTGCATGTCGCGCCCGGGCTGCGCGGGCGCGGGATCGGCGCTCGCCTGGTCGCCGCCGCGCGGCGGGAGGCGAAGGCGCGCGGAAGTCGGCGCGTCGAGGCCGCGATCCCCGATGGCGTGCGTTCCCCCGCCGTGCTGGCCTTCTGCGCGACCAATGGCTTCGCGCCGGCCGGCCAGCGGATGCGGATCGAGCTCGCCTGAGCGCCGCTCAGGCCGCGCGCGCGGTCTCGGCGAAGTTGAGCTCGATGGTCAGCCCGTTCGGGTCGACGACGAAGAGCTGCGTGATGCCGGTGCGCGGCACGATGCGCTCCTCCCACTTCACGTCCTCTCGCGCCAGCGTCGCGCGCATCGCGGCGAGGTCGACCGCCTCGAAGGCGATGTGGTCGAGGACGCCCGTGCCGTGCTGCTCCGCGCGCGCCGCGCGGGCGCCGTCGTTCACGTCGACGAGGTGCAGGACCGGCGTTCCCTCGAGGTAGATCCAGGCGCCCGGGAAGGCGAAGGGCGGTCGGTCGCCGGCCTTCATGCCGAGCACGCGGTCGTAGAACGCCACGGTCTCGGCGAGGCGCGTGGTATGGATGTTGTAGTGCTCGATGCGCTTCAGCGGCATGGCGTCCTCCGTCCGGGTCGGCCCGCAACCGCGCTCAGATGTCGAGGTCGCGCGCGAGCTTCGCATTTTCCTGGATGAAGCGCAGCCGAAGCTCCGGCTTGCGGCCCATCAGGCTCTCGACCAGCCTCTCGGTCGGCTTGGCCTTGTCGGGGTCGATGCGCACCTGCAGCAGCGTGCGCCGGCCCGGCGCCATCGTCGTGTCCTTGAGCTGCGCGGGCGGCATCTCGCCCAGGCCCTTGAAGCGGCTGATCTCGACCTTTCCGCGGCCCTTGAAGCGCGTGGCCATCAGCTCGTCCTTGTGCCGGTCGTCGCGCGCATAGGCGACCTGCCCGCCCTGCGCGAGGCGATAGAGCGGCGGCATCGCGAGGAAGAGCCGCCCATCGTCGATCAGCCGCGGCATCTCGCGGTAGAAGAACGTCATCAGCAGCGAAGCGATGTGCGCGCCGTCGACGTCGGCGTCGGTCATGATGATGACGCGCTCGTAGCGCAGCTTCTCCCCGTCGTAGGTCGAACCCGTGCCGCAGCCCAGCGCCTGCACGAGGTCGGCGAGCTCCTGGTTCTGGCGCAGCTTGTCCACGGAGGCGCTCGCGACGTTCAGGATCTTGCCGCGCAGCGGCAGCACGGCCTGGGTGGCGCGGTCGCGCGCCTGCTTCGCGGAGCCGCCGGCGCTGTCGCCCTCGACCAGGAAGATCTCGGTGCCGCCCGCCGCGCTGGTCGAGCAGTCGGCGAGCTTGCCGGGCAGGCGCAGCTTGCGCGTCGCGCTCTTGCGCTGCATCTCCTTCTCGCTGCGCCGGCGGATGCGGTCCTCGGCGCGCTCGACGATGGCGTCGAGGAACTGCCGCCCGTTGGCGGGGTCGTCCGCCAGCCAGTGGTCGAAATGGTCCTTGATGACCGCGTCGACGACGCGCTGCGCCTCCGGCATGCCGAGGCGGTCCTTGGTCTGGCCCTGGAACTGCGGCTCGCGGATGAACAGCGACAGGAACACCACCGCGCCGTCGCCGACGTCCTCGGCGGTGATCTGCTGCGCGCGCTTGTTGGCGAGGCGCTCGCCGTAGGCGCGCAGGGCGCGCGACAGCGCCGAGCGCAGGCCGAGCTCGTGCGAGCCGCCCTGCGGCGTCGGCACGGTGTTGACGTAGGAATGCGTTTCGCCGCGCTCGTCCCCCGGCCAGGCGACGGCCCATTCGATGCGACCGAGGCCGTCGGGCAGCTTCTCCTCGCCGGAGAAGACCTTGCCCACGCAGGGCCGCTTCCCGATCGCCTCGGCGAGGGAGTCGGCGAGGCCGCCGGGGAAGCGCAGCACGGCCTCGGCGGGGACCTCGCCGTCCTTCACCAGCGACGGGTCGCAGGACCAGCGCAGTTCGACGCCGCGGAAGAGGAAGGCCTTGGCGCGCGCCATGCGGAAGATCGTGGCCGCCTTGAGACGCGCGCCCTTCCCGAAGATCTCGGGGTCGGGGTGGAAGCCGACGCTCGTGCCGCGGCGGTTCGGCGTGGTGCCGATCTTGCGCACCGGGCCCTTGGGGACGCCGCGGCTGTAGAGTTGCTGCCAGACGGTCTTCTCGCGCGCGACCTCGACGACCAGCTCGTCGGAGAGCGCGTTGACGACCGAGATGCCGACGCCGTGCAGGCCGCCCGCCGTCGAGTAGACCTTGTCCGAGAACTTGCCGCCGGAATGCAGCGTGGTGAGGATCACCTCGAGCGCCGACTTGTCGCGGAACTTCGGGTGCGGGTCGACGGGTATGCCGCGGCCATTGTCGCGGATCGTGCAGGTGCCTTCTGCCGAGAGCTCGACCTCGATGCGGTCGGCGTGTCCTGCCACGGCCTCGTCCATCGCGTTGTCGAGCACCTCGGCGACGAGATGGTGCAGCGCGCGCTCGTCGGTGCCGCCGACATACATGCCGGGGCGGCGACGCACCGGCTCCAGGCCCTCGAGGACCTCGATGTCCTTGGCCGTGTAGCCGCTCGAGGCCGGACCCGCCTTGTCCTTGTCGCGCTTCTTGCCGCCGCCGAAAAGGTCCGCCATGTCCGTCCGTTCGATTCGCTGCCGAGGCGCCAAGCTGCGGCAGCGGACTCCCCGCGATCAAGGCCCACGTCGCGGTGTCGCGCCGGGCGGGTCGCCTGCGATAGGATCGCGCCGCGCGCGGCCGGTCCGGCCTGCGCGGCGGGGGCGGGAGCCAGCGACGTGGAGCACGAGAGCAGCGATCCGGCCGTGCCGCGGGGCGAGCCCTTCCTGCGCACCCTCGCGATGCCGGGCGACGCCAACCCGTCCGGCGACATCTTCGGCGGCTGGCTGCTCGCCCAGATGGACATCGCCGGCGGCATCGCCGCGTCGGAGCGCGCGCGCGGCCGCGTGGCGACCGTCTCGGTGGCGGCGATGACCTTCCACCTGCCTGTCCTCGTCGGCGACGTGCTGAGCTGCCATTGCGACATCAGGCGCGTCGGCCGCAGTTCGATCACCATCCATGTCGAGAGCTGGGTGCGCCGCTCGGGCGGCGGCGAGCACGTGAAGGTGACCGAGGGGCTGTTCACCTATGTCGCGATCGGCCCCGACCGGAGGCCTCGGCCCGTCGACGGGCCGGCGGCGTGAGCGCGGTGGCGCCGGGCGCGGCCCGGCCCTCGGGCGCGCAGCTGGGCATCGCGGTCGCGCTCGCCGCGATCACGATGTTCGCCCTGCTCGACGTGGTCAGCAAGGTGCTCGGCGCGCGCATGTCCGTGGTCCAGATCCTCTGGGTGCGCTTCGTGCTCTTCGTGCCGCTCGCCCTCGCGCTGGCCTGGCGCCCTGGCAGCGGGATTGCATGGCGCAGCGGCGCGCCCTGGCTCCAGGTCGTGCGCGTCGTCGTGCTGCTCGTGGAGATGTGGTTCTTCCTCTCGGCCTTCGCGGCGATCCCGCTCGCCGACGCACACGCCATCGGCGCGTCCGCGCCGCTGCTCGTCACCGCGCTCTCGGTGCCCTTCCTCGGCGAGCGCGTGGGCTGGCGGCGCTGGACGGCGATCGGCGTCGGCTTCGCGGGCATGCTCGTCGTCGTGCGCCCGGGCTTCGCGGAGTTCAGCCTGCCGATGCTCTACGCGGTCGCGGGGGCCGTCCTCTGGGCCGTGTACCAGGTGCTGCTCAAGATCGTCGGGCGCATCGACGGCGCCGCCACCACCGGCGTTTGGACGGCGGCGATCGGCGCCATCCTGCTGAGCGTCATCGGGCCCTTTGCCTGGACGACGCCCGACGCCGGCGACTGGACGCTGCTCGTCGTCGCGGCGCTGCTGGGCGGCGTCGGGCACGTCGCCTACAGCCACGCCTTCAACCTCGCGCCCGCCTCGACGCTGCAGCCCTTCGCCTTCCTGCTGCTGGTCTATGCCGCGCTCTTCGGCTGGCTGTTCTTCGGCGACGTGCCGGATCGCTGGACCGTCGCGGGCGCGGCGCTGATCGTCGCCAGCGGCCTCTACACCTTCCACCGCGAGCGCGTGCGCGCCGCGATGGGGCAGGGCGCGTGAGCGCCGTGCCGCGCGACGAGGCCGCGTCCACGCGGCGCGGCATCATGGTGGTGCTGGCCGCGATCAGCCTCTTCGCCTGCGTCGACGTGCTCAGCAAGAAGCTCGGCAACATGATGCCGGTCGCGCTCGTGATCTGGGCCCGCTTCCTGCTCTTCGTGCCGATCTCGCTCGCGCTGGCCTGGCGGCCGGGCAGGGGCATCGCCTGGCGCAGCGGCCATCCGCGGCTGCAGTTCCTGCGCGGGCTCATCCTGCCGGTGCAGATGTGGCTCTTCGTCTCGGCCTTCGCCGCTCTTCCGCTGGCCGACGTTCATGCGATCGGCGCCTCGGCGCCGCTGCTGGTGACGGCGCTCTCCGTGCCGCTGCTCGGCGAGCGCGTCGGCTGGCGGCGCTGGTGCGCGGTGCTGGCGGGGTTCTGCGGCGTGCTGCTGATAGTGCGGCCGGGCTTCGCCGAGGCGAGCCTGCCGATGCTCTACGTGGTCGCGGGCGCGGCGCTCTGGGCCTGCTACCAGGTCATCCTGAAGGTGGTCGGGAGGACCGACGGCGCCGCGACCACGGGCGTGTGGACCGCGGTCGTCGGCGCGGCCTTCTCGTCCTTCGCGGCGTGGTTCGCCTGGACGCCGCCCGACGCCACGGGCTGGGCACTGCTCGCCGCCGCGGCCGTGGTCGGCGGCGTCGGCCACATCGTCTACTCGCAGGCCTTCAACCTCGCGCCGGCCTCCACGCTGCAGCCCTTCAACTACCTGCTGCTCGTCTATGCCGCGGTGCTGGGCTGGCTCTTCTTCGGCGACGTGCCGGATCCCTGGACGATCGGCGGCGCGGCGGTCGTCGTCTCGGCAGGGCTCTACACATTCCATCGCGCGCGGCTGCGCGGGCCCGGCTGAGGACCCTCGACGGGAAAGGGCCGCGCCTCGCGGCGCGGCCCTCCCGTGTCGTCGTCCGCCGGAGGCGTCAGACCGAGTAGTACATCGCGTACTCGATCGGGTGCGGCGTGTGCTCGAAGTTGTAGACCTCTTCCCACTTCAGCTCCATGTAGGCGCTGATCATGTCCGGCGTGAAGACGTCGCCCGCGAGCAGGAACTTGTGGTCCTTCTCGAGGTTCTCGAGCGCCTCGCGCAGCGACCCGCAGACCTGCGGGACCTGCTTGAGTTCCGCCGGCGGGAGGTCGTAGAGGTTCTTGTCCATCGGGTCGCCCGGATGGATCTTGTTCTTGATGCCGTCCAGGCCGGCCATCATCATCGCCGCGAAGCCCAGGTAAGGGTTCGCGCCCGGATCCGGGAAGCGCACCTCGACGCGCTTGCCCTTCGGCGAGGCGACGAACGGGATGCGGCAGGACGCCGAGCGGTTGCGCGCCGAATAGGCGAGCAGCACCGGCGCCTCGAAGCCGGGGATGAGGCGCTTGTATGAGTTCGTGAGCGGGTTCGTGAAGGCGTTGATCGCCTTCGCGTGCTTGATGATGCCGCCGATGTAGTAGAGCGCCGTCTCGGACAGGTCGGCGTAGCCGTTGCCCGCGAAGAGCGGCTTGCCGGACTTCCAGATCGACTGGTGAACGTGCATGCCCGAGCCGTTGTCGCCCTTGATCGGCTTCGGCATGAAGGTCGCCGTCTTGCCGTACTGGTGGGCGACGTTGTGCACGACGTACTTGTAGATCTGCACGCCGTCGGCGGCGGTGACGAGGGTCGAGAAGACGTTGCCGAGCTCGTGCTGCGACGGCGCGACCTCGTGGTGGTGCTTCTCGATCTTGAGGCCCATGTCCTTCATGACCGTCAGCATCTCGGCGCGCAGGTCCGAGGCGCTGTCGACCGGCGGCACGGGGAAGTAGCCGCCCTTGATCGGCGGGCGATGGCCCATGTTGCCGTCGGGGTACTTGCGGTCGGTGACGTAGGGTCCTTCCTCGCTGTCGATCGTGTGCATAACCGTGTTCATCGACACCTTGTAGCGGACGTCGTCGAACACGAAGAACTCGATCTCGGGGCCGAAATAGGCCCTGTCGCCGACGCCGGAGGAGGCCAGGTAGGCCTCCGCCTTCTTGGCGATCGAGCGCGGGTCGCGGTTGTAGGGCTGGCCCGTGCCGGGCTCGTAGACGTCGCAGAACAGGATCAGCGAGGACTGCGCCGCGAACGGGTCAATCACCGCCGACTTCGGGTCGGGGATGAGCACCATGTCGGACTCGTTGATCGCCTTCCAGCCGGCGATCGACGAGCCGTCGAACATCAGGCCTTCCTCGAAGACGTCCTCGTTGATCGTCTCGACCGCGTGGGCGAGGTGCTGCCACTTGCCGCGCGGGTCGGTGAACCGGAGATCGACATACTTGATGTCCTTCTCCTTGATCATCTGCAGGACCTTCTTGACGTCTGCGTTCGCCATGTCTCTTTCCTCTTCCTGGAGCCTGTCTGGGGTGCGGTGATCGCCGTCGGGGCCCGGCGCCGTCACCGCGCGGCGTTCGAACCTTGGGTGGGTGCGCGACCGCCGGCCGCGCGGGCTAGGATCAGATCGCGTCGGTGCCGCGCTCGCCGGTGCGGATGCGGATCGCCTCCTCGACATTCGTCACGAAGATCTTGCCGTCGCCGATGCGGCCGGTATGGGCGGCCTTCTGGATCGCCTCGATCGCGCGCTCGACGAGCGCGTCCTCGATCACGACCTCGATCTTCACCTTGGGCAGGAAGTCGACGACGTATTCCGCGCCGCGATAGAGTTCGGTATGGCCCTTCTGGCGGCCGAAGCCCTTGGCCTCGGCGACCGTGATGCCCTTGAGCCCGATCTCGTGGAGGGCGTCCTTTACCTCGTCGAGCTTGAAGGGCTTGATGATGGCCTCGATCTTCTTCATCGCCTCGCGTGTCCGCTTCGGTGGCGCCGTTCCCACACGCGCCACGCGCACGGGATGGGAATCCACTCGCACCAATCTTTAGCAGGGGCCGTGCCAACTCGGCAGGCGTACGCGACTCCGCGACTTTCCGCGGAAACCGCCCGCAGCGGGGGGATGGTCCCGCCGCCTTGCCCGGCTATTGCACTGGATGCCTATGAATTAGGCATATCAGTGCCTCTTGTTAGTGCGTTCGGTCAGGAGCTTGCCGATGCGCCGCATCGCCTCCGCGATGTTCTCCACCGAGTTCGCGTAGGAAAAGCGCAGGTAGCCCTCGCCATGGGCGCCGAACGCCGTGCCCGAGAGCGCGGCGACGCCCGCCTCGCTGAGCATCACGTCCTGGAACTCGCGGCTGCCGAGGCCCGTGCCCGAGACGTTCGGGAAGGCGTAGAAGGCGCCGCCCGGCTCGACGCAGGTGACGCCTGGCAGCTGGTTGAGCGCGCGCACGATCACCTTCCGGCGCGTGGCGAAGGCCGCGACCATGTCGTGGACCGCGTCCTGCGGTCCGTCCAGCGCGGCGAGGCCCGCGTACTGCGCCGAGGCGTTGACGCAGGAATGGCAGTTGATCGCCAGGCGCTCGGCCTGGGCGACGAGCTTCTCCGGCCAGACCGAGTAGCCGAGGCGCCAGCCGGTCATCGCGTAGGTCTTCGACCAGCCATCGAGCAGGATCAGCCGGTCGCGGATGCCGGGGTAGGAAAGCAGCGACACATGCTCGCGCCCGTCATAGAGCATCTGGCCGTAGATCTCGTCCGACATGATCGCGACATGCGGATGTCGCTCGAGGCCCTTCACCAGGCGGTCGAACTGCTCGCGCGGCACGGTGCCGCCGGTCGGGTTGGCCGGCGAGTTCACGATCAGCAGCCGCGTGCGCGGCGTGACCAGCGACAGCACCTCGTCGGCGTCGAAGGCGAAGCCCTTGTCCTCCTTCAGCGGCATCGGCACAGGCGTCGCGCCGGAGAAGCGGATGACGCTCTCGTAGATCGGGAAGCCGGGATTCGGGTAGATGATTTCCGCGCCCGGCTCGCCGAACATCACGATGGCGAAGAACATCGTGACCTTGCCGCCCGGCACGACCAGCACGTTCGCGGGCGAGACCTCCACCTTCAGGCGGCGATGGATGTCCCTCGCGACCGCCTCGCGCAGCGGCAGGATGCCGTTGGCGGGCGTGTAGCCGTGGTGGCCGTCGCGCAGCGCCTTGATGCCCGCCTCGACGATGTGGTCGGGCGTGCGGAAATCGGGCTGGCCGATGCCGAGGTTGATGATCGAGCGTCCCTGGGCCTCGAGCGCCTTGGCGCGCGCGAGGACCTCGAAGGCGGTCTCGGTTCCGAGGGAGCCCATGCGGGCGGCGAGGGCGAGGGACATCGAACTCTCCTGCGGCGGATGGCCGGCCTGTCTGAAGCGGGCGGGACTATACAAGCGCCGCCGCGGCATCCAAGCGCCGCGGCGCGGCCCGTCTTGACCCTCGCGGGAGGAGGGCGTAAATCCGCGCGTCTCGGTGGCGACCGTAGCTCAGCTGGTAGAGCACCGGTTTGTGGTACCGGTTGTCGCGGGTTCGAGCCCCGTCGGTCGCCCCACTTCTCCCAATCCTCGTCGCCCCAGCGCCCGCTGCGCGCTCCCGCGCCAGGGCGCCGCGGCGATCCATGGAGCCGAGCGACATGACCAAGGACAGCCCGACCCCGCGCCTCGCGCCGGCCTCGATCGCCGCCCAGGCGCTCGGCTGGATCGAGCCCGTGACGAAGGCGATCGTGCCGCCGATCCATGTCGCCTCGACCTTCCTGCGCGACGAGGACAACCAGTTCCGCTCCGGCCGCGTCTATGCCCGCGCCGACAACCCCAGCTTCGACCAGGCGGAGGCGACCCTCGCCGCGCTCGAGGGCGGGGCGGGGGCGTGGCTCTACGCCTCGGGCATGGCGGCGGCGACGTCCTGCTTCCTCGCGCTCGACCCGGGCGACCATGTCGTCGCCCCGAAGGTCATGTACTGGTCGCTGCGCAACTGGCTCGCCGGCTTCGCGACGCGCTGGGGCCTGCGCGTCTCCTTCGTCGACGCGACCAGCCTCGACGCGATCGCCGCGGCCTGCGAGCCGGGCGCCACGAAGCTCGTCTGGATCGAGACCCCCGCGAACCCGCTCTGGGGCATCACCGACATCGCGGGCGCCGCCGCGATCGCGCGGCGCGCCGGCGCGCGGCTCGCGGTGGATTCCACCGTCGCGGCCGGCGTGTTCACGCAGCCGCTGGCGCTGGGCGCGGACATCGCGATGCATGCGGCGACGAAGTACCTCAACGGCCATTCGGACCTCGTCGCCGGCGCGCTCGTCGCGCGCGCGAAGGACGAGTACTGGGAGCGCTGCCGCATGATCCGCGCGCAGCTCGGCGCGGTGCCCGGCGCCTTCGAGGCCTGGCTGCTGCTGCGCGGCATGCGCACGCTCTTCCCGCGCGTGGAGTGGGCCTCGCGCTCCGCTATGGCGCTGGCGCAGCGCCTGCAGGCGCATCCGCGCGTCGCCGAGGTCCTCTACCCTGGCCTGCCCGGCTTCCCCGGCCACGAGGTCGCCGCGCGCCAGATGAAGGGCGGCTTCGGCGGCATGCTGTCGGTCCGCGTGCGCGGCGGTGAGCAGGCCGCGATCGCGACCGCCGCGCGCGTGCAGCTCTGGAAGCGCGCCACCTCGCTGGGCGGCGTCGAGAGCCTGGTCGAGCACCGCGCCAGCATCGAGGGCGCCGGCACGCCCTGCCCGAGCGACCTCCTGCGCCTCTCCGTCGGCGTCGAGGCCACCGACGACCTCTTCGCCGACCTCGACCAGGCGCTGCGCGCGGCGGGGTAGCTATCCCGGGAGGCGCACCGCTTCCCCGGTCTCGGCCGACCGGAGCATCGCGTCGAGGACCTCCATCGCGGCGACGCCGTCAGCGATGGTGGGGCAGTCGGGGCGGGGGCGGCCGGCGAGCAGGTCGAGCCAGGCGGCCAGGATGGCGTGGTAGCCCTTGTGGTCCTCGTTGGCGGCGACGGTGAGGTTGGGCTCCCAGGCCATCGCGTCCTCGCCCTCGACCAGGCGCGCGGCGGGGTCGTCGACCTTGAACCCCGGCGCGCGGTAGAGCCGCACCTCGTGGACGTTGCGCACCTCGACGCGCTCGTGGTCGCCCATCACCTGCCACCATTCCATCGGCGTCGCGCGGCTCTGGTGCGTGCCCATCACCAGCGTGCCCAGCCCGCCGCCCGCGAAGGCGAAGTCGACATGCAGCAGCAGCCGGCCCGGCGACAGCTCGTGGCGGCGCGCGCGGATCTCCGCGGGCCTGCCCATGAGGTGCGGCACGAGGTCGAGGTAGTGCACGCAATGATGCAGGTAGAAGCCCGTGTAGTCGGGATCGCGCTCGAAATAGGTCGGCGCGGTCATGTACTCGCCGAGGAAGCTCGCCCGCGCGCCGAAGCCGCGCGCGTGGTTGATGGCGATGCGGTTGGCGGTGCTGAAGCGCTTCATGAAGCCGACGACGACCGGCTTGCCCGCGCGCGCGGCGGCCGTCGCGATGGCGCGCGCGTCCTCCGCGTTCCTTCCCGGCGGCTTCTCCATGAAGACGGGGAGGCCGCGCCCGAGCGCCGCGATGGAGAGGTCGCGATGCTGCAGCGGCCCGACCGCCATGCCGACCGCGTCGATGCCGCCGGCATCGAGCAGGCGCATCGGGTCGGCGAAGCGGCGCGCCTCCGGCACGCCATGGCGGCGGCCGATCACGTCCAGCCGCTCCGCGTCGATGTCGCACAGCGCGGCGATCTCGACTTCGAGGCGCGCCAGCTGCGGCAGCAGCATCTCGCCGGCGTGGCGGCCGCAGCCGATCCAGCCGATCCTCACCGCCCCCTCCATGCGGTCTCCAGCGCCGCGCGCAGGAAGGCGGCGCTGGTGCGCAGCTCCGCGTCCTCGTCGCGCGCCGGCGCGCGCCACTGCGCGAGCGGCACGCCGGGCCGCTCGTCGTCGCGGCGGAA
>Ga0194134_10004332_pt1 | contig 14335 bp, 4 predicted proteins | sample TA2KigOff0mmetaG_FD_148602 | JGI IMG/M metagenome (GOLD analysis project Ga0194134, IMG submission 148602) | Freshwater microbial communities from Lake Tanganyika, Tanzania - TA2015056 Kigoma Offshore 0m | ecosystem: Environmental > Aquatic > Freshwater > Lake | place: Tanzania: Lake Tanganyika... | reverse complement strand
TGTAGCACCCCATCTGTGAACCCCAGCACCCCCCCTGACCCGCGTACCCCATGTGTCCCACGATGTGCACGACCAGGACCCCAAAACGACTACTATCTGATGTGGAGTTCCTGGTCACCATCAAAAAATCGGTCATACTAGGTAACACCCCTCGGCAAGTCGTAAAAGAGAGCACCCCAGCAGCGTGGCAGACAAAAAAATTGACATATTCGACCTCGACGTGAAGGCAGGCAACCGCCTAGGTCGCCGCCTGGCGTCGACAATCGGACAATCGGTCCAGAACGCCGTCAGAGGGTCCAGCACTGGCCGCAGGGGCATCATAGGCGGCATGAATGAGCCCTTTGACCCCAACGCACTTGATGGTGACGGCGACATGCTCGTGCAGGACGGCACCGTCTGGGAGCGACCTGTCACGTCACCAGCACAGATACCAAAACCGACAATTTTGCAGGAGGCCACGGGTGACACCACGGGTGGTACTCGTAGTGAGGTGAAACCCGAGACAAGACTTGATGAGCGCAAGCGCAGCAGGCAGACACCCGAACGACCCCAGCCACTCAGGCAGGGTGCGCTCACCACCCAGACTCGTGGTGCACGTAGCGCGACCAGGGCCAAGCCAGACAGCATCGAGTTCTGGCGCACGGCGACCATTGATGAAATGGTCGAGGCTGCCGTGCCAGACGCAAAAGACCACGAGAGCCGCGTCCTGGAATTCATGGTCGGCCAAAGAAGCGACTATGTATCCGATGCGGCCTACCAAGACGCCATCCTTGGCGCCAAAAAGTTCATTGACTTCGCCAGACGGCTAGAAGTCAGTTCTTTTGAAACTCTTCAAGAGGTATATGAAGACATATACGGCGCCGACACCTTTGAGGTCGACTCACGTGACCCAGAATTGATGCAGGAGCGCATGAGGGAGATGTTTGGCTCCCAGACCGCCTACACAGCGTTCATTGCGTCAAACGGTGCCGCCACGTTGCAGGTGGGATGGCTCACCTGGTTGGCAAACAGCCCACAGGTACCACTGCCCATCAAACAGTACACACAACAGATATTGAACGCAATGGAACAGGACCCGACGTCACCCGACTTCGGCACCGTGGAAGTCGAGGAAATCTTTGGACCAGGCGTCCGCGCCAACCCACTGGAAGCGATGATTGCCACTGCGATGACGGGTGCAAGAGACCTAAGTTTCCAACGGAAACTTCCACCAGGTTATGTCCTAGACGTGCACTCGGGTGTGAGCGCATCCGACGAACCTGGGTTGTACACCAGCAACAACAGAGTCACGATGGTTGGCAAACTCCTGACCACGTACTTTGAGTACGTCGACTACACGAAGCAGACCACACCAGAAAATGTGATGCGGGCACTGGACCTTCACGAGCACCAATTGCCCACTGCTGAGCAAATTATGCGGCGCATTGAATACTCACTGAGACACATTGACAATCGCTATGGCGCCAACGGTATATTGCTTCCAGACCCAAGCAAAGTGATTTTTGCAGGAACGCTTCAAAACATGCTCGGCATACCAAGCGACGACCCAAGAGACGTGGCCCACGCGCGCGCAATCCTCAAACGGACTTTGGAGAATAATCCTGAAATGCTGGCAGCCGCGCGGGTGGTGGGTCTTCCAACCATTGCCAAGACACACCCGCTCCTGGACAAACACGTTCACGGAGGGCTCATTCCAGAAAAAGTGCCAGATTCAATACTCGACGGCACCGCCACAGCGGGTGAGAAACAACGCTGGATGGAAATAACACAAAGTCGCGAAGACGCGCGACTCAATCCCGATGGCAAAAAACCAATGGGTTTCACGAGCGACCAGTGGAGACTGGTGCGCTATGACACGGTCTCAGATTACCTCGGCGGATATACCAGGGCGTCGGGTCACTACACGTTTGAATTGGGCATGCTGTTTTTGGATAGCGCATCAACAAACCTAGAAGCCCCCAAGGACCAAAGAGACAACAAGTTCACGCGAGGCGAATTCTCGTTCACCCAACTAGACAGCATAGAAATGGCTGGTGACGAGGGCCTAATAATGCACGAGTTCGGCCACTACCTACACAATCAAATCGCCATCATGCTGGAGCAACTACTGGGCGAAGTAGAAAGAATGATTTTTGACGAACGTTCAGACCTGTATAAGCGACTGTTCCCGAATGCAACAGCATCAAGTCCAGCGACACACCAGGAACGAACGGACGCATTAATGAAATTCGTGGCGCGGTTGATAGAAGCGGGCGGCGCGTACGGTGCCCAATCTGTTGCTGGAACAGGGTTTGAGCGGGCCATGCAAGCCGACCCTGCAAAGGCACTCGAAGCCACGCGCGAATTCGTCATGAGACAAAAGATTGCGTTGCTCGACCCGAATCGGCAGCCGTTCGGCGGGCCAGGAACAATAGGTCCGAACGAGTATCCAAGAGCGCGACGCATACTCGATACAACCAACATGTCCGATGCTGAAATTGAAGGGAAATTTGACGAACTCATCGACATCCTACGGGTGATAACGCACGACACGGCACTACTCAAAGAGCGTCAGAAGGCAGAGATTCAACGAGCACAGGACCTGAGAGAAGTCCAACGCGGACGGATGAGCAAAAAAGACCAAAGAAGGCGACACTCTCAACGCATCAAAGACCTTCGCGACATCGCACAGGGCGGCCAGGAACCGTATGTCAACACCACTTACGGCTCCGTCAACGAACACGAGAGATTTGCCGAGATGGTCGTTAGCGTCCTGTCAAAAAACGGACAAAATCGTCCACTGCTGGTCAACGACGCTGCAGTACAACTCGTTGCCAGAATCTTGGGCCTGGACATCGAACTGGATATGGGCGCCATGGAAATGACAAGAACGAAGAAAGACGGCACCACCGAAGATGCGACACACCTGGTTATGTCCACGATTCGTGCCGTCGCGCCAGAACTGCGCAGACAGACCCACGGGCATCGCCCAAACCTCAATGAGCGCGGAGCACAATCACGTTCCGAGATGGCGCGCTTTGACCCTGACGAGCGCAGCAGAATGGCACAGTCGCGCAGCAACATCGGCATGGATACGGACTCAAGACTGTACGCACTTGACGAGCCAATCAACGTCACATACAGACGCTCTGGTGCAACGGTGTTTTCCATCGGCGACCATCACTTCTATGTCAACCAAAAGGGTTATCCGAGCAAGCGTCAACGAGACAGTGATGGCGCAGAAGCGGCGTTGCGCTATGTGAGACGCTCCTCCGTGCACGACGGAGACATGATGCGATACATATCTTCGACGTTGTTTGGATTGTTCTTGGATGACATGAACGTACACGAAACCACGACGGAGTGGGATAAGGCAACCATGCGCGGCCTGGTTTCTGGCGAAATAGCAGACCTGTCAGCGGGCCAGCGAAGCGTCATTGAGCAGGCGCTGCAGGGCGCTGTCGCTATTCATAACTCCATTCAAGACGCGACCCCATCAACAAAACAAATGTTTCGGCACCTGGCTTTCGAACCCAAATTCTTCGGTGACAACATTAATGTCGGTGACGAATTTCCGATGCCCATCTCGGCATTCACCACAGAACGCATGGATAACGTGGGCGGTGTTGTACTCATACTTCGACCAGGAGCAAAGGCGGTCGAGACCATCGCCAACCTGCGTCTGACTGCTGGAACATTCAAGGTAATCGCAAAACAAATGGACGGCTCAACGCTGTTTGTCGAACTAGAGCACACGGAAACGATGGACCTAAAACATCAGGCGATGCGACCAGTCGACCCATTGCTGGACACCGCACAAAACATGCGCCAACTTGGCAAATACGGTAGGCGCTACACGGCGCGCGAGGCGCAGGCGATTGAAGACGACAGAACCAAACGCTTCAACAACAACATTCAACGACCAATGTTGCGCAGTGAAGACCTCATGGGTCGTGGTGCGCGGTCCAGTAGTGGTGAAAACATTGAAAACGTTGGTGAGTGGGTGGACGGGAAATTCATCACGCCTTGGACCGCCGATGGCGAGTTAGAAAATTTTGCTCAAGGTGATGCCAGAGAAAGAATGAGAAATAATTTTCCAGACTGGGAAGAGGCTCCAATGCTGATTCTCGACCGCGCTACCGATTTAGCGTTGGGCGCAGACCTACCGAACGACAAACCAGTTTCATCCGAAAAGGAAAAGATACGGAGAAACACACGCAAGTTCGGACTCAAGATATTTGCGTGGGTTACGAACTCAACCAGAACGCGTTTCACAAAGGCTCTCGCGGTTTTCAGGGACAAGTATCAAGGAGGAAAGCCCTGGGTCGAAGACGGCAAAGCGCTGCAGACATTGGTTTCCATCAATGGAGCGCATCTAAAAGATTTGGGTGCATCCCTCAGTCAGAAAATCCTTTTTGCTGTTACAGCAGGACGAGTGGTCAGACCAGACGGAACACCAGGCAACCAATCTGATATTGCGTATGCCCAGCGTGAACTCATAGATAGGGACGGAGATTTAACGCTCAAAACATTGCCATTTAACTCAACACTGCTAAGGCATTTTCTTGCCACGGGTGAACTACTGTTGTACCAGTCTCAATCTAGCCAGCCAGACTATTCACGCACGAGAAGAAACGACCAAAAGAACAGACTGGTCATTCGCGGCATAGTAGACCCAGTTACGGAAGACGACAAAGATTTACGAGAATACCTACAGATTCTGCTGAGCGCCACCGAAGCCATCGAGCGTGCATACTTCCTGGATGGGTCATATCGCAATCGGGTCAGCGACATCAACAAGTACGACAGGCGCGGCATAGTTCCGTTTAGTTACACTATTAAAAATGCACCTTTGGATTCGGATAAACAAAGGACTCACCTGTTGGTAAACAATAGGTTTAGAGATTTTGGCGATACTGAGGAAGACGGGGTGTTCGTCGCCATGCGCCTAAAGGGAGACTCATATGATTTCTCGACCCAGGCAATCAAAGTTGGGGCTTCGTTCTGGGAATTAATCGACCAAGGAAATGGCGTATTTACGAAGGGTGAAGAACTTGGCTCCTCACAAAGAACCATCAGAATTAACCATGGCAATCACACCATCGCCATCAAGCACAGCAATGCCTTTTTTCCCGAACGCTTTCAGGATAATGGTTGGGGAACAGTGTGGAATCAACACGCATGGCAGTGGTTAAGGCAAATCCCTGGAGCCGCTGCATCACTTGGGGCAGTGGACGATGGACCACTCGTGTGGCCACGAATGGGATTCCTGCCTGATAACGACGCTATTGATTGGGAAGAAGTAACCAGAATATTAAAACTTGCGCTTTTGGAAAGCGATGCGACCATACCCATTCAACTCAAGGAATTCGTCAAGTCCACAGTGGGCGAACGCCAACGGGCGCGCCTTACATTCGACGAAATCAGCATGCTACTTTTCCCCGAAGACGAAGAACGCTCTCGTAAATCCACAATGCGAGAGCGTCTTGCGGCGTTTATTAAACTCATTGAACTCGATTTACTATCTGTCAAGAATCGTACAGAGGGGAGCGTACCTGCGTCGCGCTTAGTGATGTTGGCCAATCTCTTACAGCCTCGTTTGATGTCTGACAGCCAAAGGAAAGCCTGGATAAAGTTGATGTACCGAATAAATGACAACAAACAATTTAAAATCGAGTTGACTCAACAAAGTAGCGACGATGACCCAGACTACTTGCCGTCTTTCGTTATTGATGAAAAGGACCTTGGTGGTTCGGATGAAACGATAAGTTCAGGTGACAAAGTCGCCGTAGAGGCGGTGTCCACCCTCGTTCGTGATGCTCTTAACGGAACTCGGCCCAGTGAAGTGCCAAGGGACATGTTTATGCCCCATCCAGAACTAATAGACGACGACTTGCAGGTTATGGGTGGGTACGGGCCAGGCGGCAGAAACCCACGACGAGACGACGCTAGATTCGCAACAGTAAGCCAAGAGCAAGCATCTAGACTCAATCAAATTCTTGGTCCGTTTGGCGAGGATGCCATACCAGAATCACCACGAGCAGAACGTCTGCTCGGAGATACCCCATTGCGAATATCGGCATCATCAATGGACGGAAGCAGCAAATTCATGGTCGACACGCTTGAAACAGCGCGAGAGATTGCTGGATTTGTTGGCGCGCCAGAACTAATGACAAGACGGGATTTAATGGCCCACCAGGGCGCCGAAGTTTCATATTCAGTGATACCAGACCGAAGACAGAACATTCCTATCGCTGAATTCTTCGTACGTGAAGAGGAGGATTCGGAGTGGACACTAAGACCAAAGCCAGGAAGAGACGCAATAGGTAGAGTGTTGCTCAGCGATGAAGTGCGCACCCAAGATGTATCGCGATTCCTAACGGGTAGACCTTTTGAAGACTTGCAGTTGGTATCCACAAGAGACCCAATCTCACAAATTTATCATCTGACGTCATCGTCAACACCAGAGCCAGCCGATAACCCATATGGTGTTGTGCATATTCGCAAATCTTTTACGCGCACCACATCAGCAAGGGAAATTTTAGACATCGCGCAAAGACTGCTGGGCGGTAGCGAAGTCGCAGACAACATTGTGACTCGATATAACAAAATTAGAATTGGTGACAGCACCGAGACTATTGATAGTCTCATTGATGGAATCATTGCCAGACTGCTGGGGCAACCAGACCTTTTGGGCGACGCGCCAATGGTTGAGAGTAGCGAACTCAGTTTTGACGACGTGCAAGGGGGTCGTATCGTTGAATCTCAAATGACTCTTTTACGGATGAACACCCTTGAATCTATTCTTACGCATCTCAATGAGCAGCAACGCAACGATGCGCTGCCATCCAAACAGACTGCTCCCCACAAAAATGACTACACGAATTTTCCTTTTCTTGTTGATGCCAGTCGGTATACAACATTCATACAAAAAGAAAATGAAGACAAACTTCTTATGGACTTCAGGGGTGAGGCTCAGTCAGCACCATCGCCTGAGTTCAGAACATTGGAGGGCGTGTACAGAGTTGTGTATTTGTTGGCGGCCCTAAACAATCAACAAGAAAACACGCGCGCAGAGAGTTTCGCAACAAACGCACAAGTCATAGTAGATGAATTGAGAGGCATTCAGAAGGGCCTGGCTCACTTGCTGATTCGTACGGCGGCTCGTGACACGTTGGCTGCGCAAACATTGGCCGTGTTGTTGGGGTTTGATGAATATAAGCATGATGGACGAACTTTCGAGACTATAAGGCCCTTCAATGCCATCACTCACAGGCGGTCCCAACATGCAGCGCGTGGAGACCGCACGCTTGGAGGAACAAATGGCACCTCCATACTTAATGTGGGTAGTCGAGTCTTCATGGATGAGCCAGTTTCGATTCGTGAAGCAGCAAAAATTGCCGACGCGGTGGGTAATCCAATGAGAGGCCCTGGGATTACATCATCCGTTTTGGTTCGAAATGCTATGAATCAGCCAAAAGGTTGGGAAATCAGGGCAGATTGGTTCGTGTCAAGTGACCCCCAGGTGTGGCGCTCAGATATCAGCCCAATTGAAATCAGCGAACGACAGGCACGGTCGGCTTCGTTCATCCGTCAGGTCAGACAGGATTGGGGAACCGACATTCGTGAAGAGCCGCGTGGTGAACGTGGGGCGCGTTCGGAAAGCAGTCGGCGACGCGCAATCCAAGCCCGTGAAGAACTGCGTTACGGTCAAGCCAGGTGGACATCAACAGACGAGGAATTCAATAACTTGCTAAACGATTTGCGTAGTCAATACGCCGCATTAGCCGAAGAACTTGACCGACTGGAAGATGAACAAACCGAAGATGACGAATCTATTGATGACCCGTATTACACCAACTACCTTGACAGGGTAGAGGAAATCACAAAAAAGCAGCAGGAAATCGAGGACAAAATTGCTGCTTTGGTGAATACCTCCAATCGCGTCATGACGACAGCGATGGAAATTGACGCCAGCATCCAAGCCATCGATGACGCCATGCAGATTTTGGAAGCGGCTGGAATTGGGCCCCTGGGGGGTGTCCCTACTGGGGCTTTGTTGCCCGATTGGGCGGTCTTCAACAACAGAATCGCCACGCTGCGCGCCCAGTTTGTGCAACGCCGTGAACGGTATGACTTTGAACAGGCGAGGCGACGACACAAGAAAATTACCGACCTTCTCGAAGATGAGTTTGACCTGAATTGGGGTGTGCAAAACCCCAAGAGCGTGGAGCCCGTCTACCTGGAAGATTTCGACGAGTTTGACCACGAGTGGCAAACGGAAACAACCACGAAGTATTTGGTTGACGGATTCATCAATCCAGACTTTGACTCAAATACCAGACTGTACACCGAACTGGACTCAACTCGCGACGAATGGAAGGCGATATTCGCGGGAATGACCAGAAAGATGAGAGAAGCGTTCAAGGAGAACTACGACAGATATCTCGATGACCCAGGGTTGAGGGACCCCCAGTACGACGAAGATATTGTCAGTGCGACTCGTCCATCAGCAACGACTCGTCCAGACGGAGTTCCGCTTGCTGTATGGCGAAAGATTCGTGCTGCGGTCGCACGCGCGCGCTCAACAACCTTTGAGGGCGAGAGAAACAATGCCTATGATGCGGCATCACGACTACTGTCGCGTCATCGTCCAGACCTCGCCAACGACACCTACGTAAGGGGTCTGCGCTCCAGTAGCGGAACGCCATCGGGTTTGATTAGGTCTCAAGGCGTAAATCGTTCTGCCCCAAGCATGAGGGGTTCTGCCCCAGATGCACCGTCACGGCCCTTGGCCGAAAGACCAATAATGAGATTGATGTCGAAATTGTTGGCTATGGGTGTTCAGGTTGAGATGGAGGACTTTACGCGTGACCTTTCGCTACCACGAAACCTAACCGACGAACAAATGATGGAGCGCACTGCCGTACATCGAGTACTAAATGAAAATAACGATTTGGTCGTGAGAGCGTTTGTGGAATACAGGGACGACCTCCCTGGGGCGTTAGCAAAGATTGAAGAAGAACTTGCGGGCGCCATCAATCGTAAGAACACAATTGAGGAACAGGAATATCGCGTTCAGAGAGTTGCTATGAAAATGGCAATGGCAGTGATGGAACTGATGCGCGAAGATGGTCTGCAACTCATGTCAATTGAGGGCCACGCTCCCAAGGCCAGAAAAGTTGTTGGAGCGATGGACACAGACATCGTTGATGTTTTGATGGACGACGTGGATATGGCCATGATTCGAACACAGGGCGCACCAACGTTGGAACAAATAATGGACATTCACACATACTTCAGAGCAGAGGTATTGCGTTTGCACCGAATGTTTGGCGGAGACGATAGGCGGAAGACGAAAGGCAACATCGTGGACCTTGCCGCTGGAACAACAGAAACCTTCGAACTAACATCATCAAACGTATTTGCCCTTCCTGAAGATGCATTTAGAAACACGTTGAAAAGACAAGGAGAAAGAGCAAAGGATGATTTAACGAAGCGAGTCTATTTCGATGACGCTGGAAACGAAGTGGCGCGTGCGCCAGACTTTATGGGGAGTTCCGACTACAACCGACCATCGCAATCAGCACTGTCTCCAGCGGCACTGGCAGTGATTGATTCCATGGGGCCAGGTTTCCATAGCACTTTTGAAGGCTTCCTTGATTCTCTAACTTTCGATAACTCAGTTCAGTGCAATGATGCGATTTATCATGTAATGCTAGAAGTAATGGGAATACCCGCACGAGATGGTGTTCCAGATAGACCTGATAGAGGGCTTCCCGTAGAACCGTTGACTCGTTTGCGTGCGTACATAGAGGCATCGGAATGGCGGGCATCGCAGTTCGAGTTTCCCGCAACGCCAGCAGGTGAACACCTCAAGAGTCTAGTGAAGATGCGCATCGACAGAATGAAAATGATTCTTGACATGGTCGAGCGCATGGGGCGGCGCTACGTGCACAACATGAGAGAACACGGCATGAGTGATGAGGACATAATCGCCAGACTCAAGGCAGTGGCAGCAGGGAACTTCGTCGGCAACCAAATAAGCAAAGTCAGATACTTCAAGGGAATTGTACCCACGCTTGGTCAATCTTCGAAGCCATTCCTGGAGTCAGCAATCGGATATTGGAAGGCCAAGTTCCAACAGCACTTGATGCCCGCGATTGGAACTTTCCCAGTAAATGAGTTGCTAACACACGAGACTGGACACCTGCTTTTGGGGCAAGGATTTACCAGACATGGTGAATTCACGGCAAACTTCTGGCCGTTTGCGGTGCACGGCAGCGCTTTTTACCCAGACTTCATACGAATTCAACGTAATCAAGATGTCTTTGAAGTCATCACCCTGCACGAAGCCCTTGGCCTTGTCTTAACCCCAGAACAACGCGAGCACTTCAGGAACGGGATGGACCTCGGCCTGAAGAAACGCATCTCACGTTCTGTCCAACAAGTAGGACTCGATAAATATGCTCGTCCACTCACTGAACGCCACGTGAAAATTGTTCGTGATGGCATGGTTGAGCGCATCAAGGCGCTGCCGATTCCCGAAGAAGACAAAAATATTCTCATAGAGCAAATAGACCAAGAAGTGTATTGGGGACGCTTTGTTATCAGACCCGAACTTAGTGACGATTTTCGGGTTGCACCAGGCAATAAACCAAGGGAAGACTTGTTCAATGACGCAGAGAAAGAAGACCTCGCCAAACTTGGTTTTGACCCAGAATTGCAGGAACACCAATATCGCTCAAGCGAAGTAACATCCAGGCTGTTTTCGGCATACAGTCCGTACATAGTGGTTCCGCCACGTCTGTTTGGATGGCAGCGTGCAAGTGCCGATGACAGGGGCGCAAAGTCCAGGGGAGGTGGGGATTTTACGCCTGGTCGTGCATATCGTGGTACCTCTACCCCCACTCCTACCCCGAAAAGACGCAAACCAAAAGACGACCGCGCCGCTTTAAGAGACGCCTATAAAAATTTTGTAATGAACCGCGTCGATGGCATGCCGTTAACCGAAGCACTACGGCTATTTTTTGGTTCACGTGATGAACGGAATCCTCAAGATTTGGACAAGTTGGTATCACTTCTCAACCTGGCTTACGCAGGGATACCCGACGAAGACGTGAAGGAAGGCAACCGAAAGAGTGATGAGTGGGTATACGTAGCCGCCAACGAAATGAAAGTGCTCGGGTTTACCCAAGACGAAATTGCGAAGATATTGAAAATCAACCCCTCGACGGTCAGTAGATATACCAATATGCATAATCGAGCATACAAGCGTCAGGTTGCGAACGAAAGAATTCGTTACAGAACGGAACGCGGTATTGGGAAACCGCGCAATGTTAAGCGAGACGAGCAAATAATCAGACTGGTCAAGGCTGGATACTCCATTGGCGAAATAGTGGCAGAAACCAGGTTGAGTTGGCGCGAGGTCAACAGAGTAACAAGGAGGCTAAAACAAGAAGGCAAAATAATCAAAGTCTCAAGAACTGGAAAACGTTTTGTTGGGAGAGAACATCGAGGTCCCAAAGGTGCAAGCGATGCTCTCACTTACAGTCGCAATGTATCACGAAAGCAGAGACTGGACGCCTATACCAATTTTAAAAACAACCGTGCTAATGGCATGTCGATGGCCGACGCGGCACGGACATTTATTGATGAACTTGGCGAACAAGATGTGAGAATAGCAACAGAAAGAAGTGGTGCAGCCCGAAACGTTGACGACTTGATACAACTTCTCAACACGATTTACGAAGGTATACCAGAAGGCGAGAAAGCAATAAGTCGAAAGGGACCGCCGCTGAGCGAAGAGAGATACATACTTGTCAACGAAATGAAGTTGTTTGGGTTTAGTAGCAGGGAGACACAGGACATACTCAAAATCCCATCGCCACGCACGGTCAATAAATATAGAAACATCGGTTATCGAGCATACCTGTCAAAGACGAGGCGCAAGAACGTGCGTGAATTGAACACGCTTGAATTGGCTGATGCTGACAGCACGTCCACATCACTAATACAAAAGCCACCACTAACGGACAAAGAATTCAATGCAGACATCGATGCCCTTGCTCGGGCGATTACTGGGCGTGGAGCACGAAGCGAAAGTAGTCAAGGAACCAGAACTCCAAGCCAGATATTGGCGGAAGGACCGAAAGAACTTTTGTACGGTAGAGATGCAGATGGCATACCCATCGTCGGCACATCGGAGCAGAACAAGTCCCGCTACGGCGACAGTAAGCGCAAAGTCGAACGTTATTTCTTTCGCAAATATGGAATCAAACTGAAAGTCGCCAAGAGCATGTTTGACGAGGAAGAGTACCCAGAGTTTTACGCGGCTGGATACGGGGCCCTGCAGGCCCTTGAAGAGTTGCTGATGAACATTCCTGGGTTCAAGAAACTTGCAAAAGGCAACGATATCGAATTCGTCATCACAGACGGAGGATTCGAAGGTCGCGCAGACCTCGACAGGACAAAGCGAGTTCTTGGTTCGTTCGGTCCCGTTCCCAACCTGTTCCGCTCATATGGATTCCGCGTTGGCGACAGAACACGAACCCAATACACAATCAACCTTCACAAAATTAGATGGAAAACTGAATCATTTATGTCCGAGTGGTTTCAGGAAGGCAATATAGCGGGACAGGTCATGGTAAACCCAAGCATCGTCAGTGATGTCTTTGCCTTGTTTGGTTTGCCGAAGGTGACTCAGGACATGTTTACACAGCCAGAGTCGATTAGAGACCTAATAAGTCGTACATTTCTTCGTGAGCCATATGACGCAGCGACAAGCATGGTCGCATCTCGTACAGCGTACGGAACCGCAATACACGAGTTTGGTCACTTCCTTGACTATTCGCTGCGCGACCCAAGTCCCGTGCTGCGAATGCCGTCAAAAATAAGACTGCTTTACGATACTTATGTAACTAGAAAATACGAAAAACTTGTTGACGAGCAAGGCAACCCACGAACACCAACTGCAACAGACTTGTTTGGCGACGAGCCACAAGCCTCGTATCAGTCATATAAGCGTCGTGCCACACAGATGGCTATGGCGCAAGTGACCAGATACGGGGCCAGTTCTCCAACAGAATCGTTGGCTGAGGCATGGGCTGCATGGTGGCTATTTGCTCGCGCGCCAGTCATCAAGACACACCCAGAATTGACTACAGAAGTTGCGGCGAATCTAACTTATGAACAACTTCGGGCGGGCGTAGTCTTCCCCAAACCCATCGCTGAAACGGCGGTCCCGCTTATCAGGCCACTGATTTTTGATTTGGGAACAAACATCAAGAGCGCAGAGGCGCAAGATGACATAATAGACTATACGATAGAGCCGCTTGTCGCCCTATACGTGATAACGCCATTCCTGAACTTCCCCAAAAAGAAGACAAAGAAGAAGAAGAAATGACAGCAACACCCAAACAACGACAAGAGTTTGCCAGACTGCTGCGAACCATTCGTGACATGGCTCGCCCACCTGTGTTCTTCGCCAGAGAAAGCAACGAAGAGATGCAACAAAAGCAGACTTCGTATGAAAAGCGAAGGAAGCAAACCCTGCAGCGCATGGCCCCGATTGTAAAGGGACTAAAACAGATGACCCAGAAATACCCAGAACTGCGAGACGATTTTCGTAGCGAACTAAAGGACATCGGATTATGAAGTATTTGATGGATTCATTCAGCGATGACGAACAGAATGACCTAGAAGAACTTGAGGCAGAGATGGAAGCCTGTGCAGAGTTGCGTCTCAAGATGCTGGAAGACATCGTGGACAAAGCAGCCAAAGAAGCCAAAAATGACGACAAGACAAAACAGAAATAGCCAACGCACCCAACAATGGGTGGGCATGGCTGTCAAGGACTTCTACGCGCACGCCCCGACTGAATACAAAGACGGCAACTACACCAAGCCCGCACTACGAAACAGGATAAAGAATCGGATTATGGCTGGCTCAAAGGGTGGCAGACCAGGGCAATGGTCGGCTCGCAAGGCGCAGATGGTTGCAATGGCATACAGGAAAGCAGGTGGTGGCTATCGCACGGGTCGCCCATCACGCAAGCAACGCTCGCTACGCAAGTGGACTAAGCAGCGTTGGCGTACATCTGACGGCAAGAAGGCAGGGCGGGACGGCAAGATGCGGCGCTACCTGCCAGATGCGGTATGGAAGCGTCTAACTCCGTCACAGCGGTCTGCTACAAATAGAAAGAAGTTGCAAGGCGGCAAGAAGGGCAAACAGTTCGTTCGCAACACCGAAACAGTTGGGGAGATTGCGAAGAAATACCGAGCCAAATCGTGAGTCCAGCGTTCAACCCATACGCATCAGACAGCGATGGCGACTGGTTTATCACCCCACACGAACA
>Ga0194134_10004331_pt1 | contig 14337 bp, 18 predicted proteins | sample TA2KigOff0mmetaG_FD_148602 | JGI IMG/M metagenome (GOLD analysis project Ga0194134, IMG submission 148602) | Freshwater microbial communities from Lake Tanganyika, Tanzania - TA2015056 Kigoma Offshore 0m | ecosystem: Environmental > Aquatic > Freshwater > Lake | place: Tanzania: Lake Tanganyika... | reverse complement strand
AGAGACGCAGATTATTACCTCGCGAGGGACTACCCAACCGAAGAGAATGGAGGGATTCACGGCTCATGGCACTTGTTCGGCACAAGAACCAGTTTGGCAACTCTTAAGACACAGAAATAAGGTTACGTCACCAGCTTAGGAAAGCCATGACTGATTCAATACGCCCCACGCGAATTACCACTGTTGAGGCCGATGCGCGGCCGAGGCCTGTGAATCGATTGAGCAAGCAGAGTTAACTACTTTTCTGACATTTTCAGGGGCTGGGCAAGGGCAGGGCCTGACCACCAAACGTCGGGTAACCCGACACAGTCAAAGTCTATGCAATGTTTTGCGGTCAATCCTCTCGTGTTTCCATTGGCCACGAAAAGCTTCATCGGCAGAACAGGTTTCACATATTCGATGAAAAAGTCTCTGGGAGCGTATTCTTATAGACCTCTGCTCTGCCGAACGACAACCCAGAACGGAAAAACCAGCACCCTTGTGGGTATGCGCGGTGGGGCGGAAACCATCGCTCGCCAGGACGTTAGATGGGGATACGCTATGAAGAAGATCTTGGGTCTGATATTTGTCTTTTTTTGCACACCGGCGATGGCGCAGGAGTGCGTCTTGATACTGATGCATGGAAAGTGGGGAGGGCCGAAGTCTCCATTTCTTCGGGTTCTCGCAGAGAAAGTGCAGCGGGTTTGTGAGGTCGAGCTGCGCGAAATGCCGTGGTCAAGGAATCGTAACTATGACGAGACCTATGAGGCAACGCTCGCAAAACTCTCGGAGGCGGTGAGGCGCTATCGCGCCAATGGGTACAAAAGGGTGTTCATTGGTGGCCAGAGTTTTGGTGCCAATGCGTCTATCGCATACCAGGCAACGTTCGGAGACATTGATGGGGTAATAGCCTTGGCCCCGGGGCATTCGCCCTACGAGATGTACCAACGGGGTATGAATCGGCCGTTACTTGAAGCAGCGAAGAAGCACTTAGCCGAAGGAAGATCAGAGACCTTGCTTGAGTTTACAGACCTGAATCAAGGGGAACAAAAAACCTTTTCTATTCGAGCGGACGTTTTCTACAGTTACTTCCGGCCTGACGGCCTTGGAAACATGGCGTTGTCCGCCTCTCGATTTAAGAGTACAGTGCCTTTCATGTGGGTCATCGGAACGAAAGACCCGCTCTATCAAGGAGGCTCGGCCTATGCGTTTGACAAGGCTCCCACGAACCCATGGAGTAGATATGTGGTTGTCGATGCGAACCATGCAACGACCCCAGAGGTTGGATCCGATCAGGTTGTTGAATGGATTAAACAAGCGAGTCGACCATAGTGGCTAGCAGCCTCAGGGCCAGGGTGAAGCACTCATCAAAAAGTACTGGGGCGAAAAATCTATATGAGTATTTCGAGACTATTCAGACCTTCTATGCGACTTTTCATCGGTAACAAGAACTACTCCTCGTGGTCCATGCGCGCCTGGGTATTGATGCGGCACTTCCGTATTGAATTTGAGGAGGTGATGCTGCGATTCGATGGTTTTTCGCCCCAATCGCAGTTTAAGCAGCGGCTTTCCGAAATCAGTCCAGCTGGTCAGGTACCTGTTCTCGTTCACGACAAACTCGTGGTCTGGGATACCCTGGCCATTGCCGAGTATTTGGCTGAAACATTCTCGGAGCTTAACCTCTGGCCCCGAAATGCAGCGCATCGCGCGAGGGCACGAAGTGTCTGCGCAGAAATGCACGGGGGCTTTAGGGCATTGCGTACAGCATGCCCAATGAACATCGAGGCACAATTGCCCGACGTCGGCGCTCTTGCTTTGCGGGACAAACCCGGGGTTCGAGAGGACTTGTCTCGTATCGTGAACATGTGGTCTGAACTATTGAGCCAACATAAGGGCCCCATGTTGTTTGGCGAGTTTAGTGTGGTCGACGCCTATTACTGTCCTGTGGTGATGCGTCTGCTCACCTATCAGTTGCCCGTACCACTCGATTTGAAGGCCTATATGGTGAGGGTGACACAGCTCGAGGCAGTCAAGGCATGGGTTGAGGCGGCGCTTCTTGAGAACGACTTTCTAGATTTCGAGGAACCCTATCGACTGGGACGCTGAAAGTGTAATAGCTCAGGGACGGATCATCTGGGAGATCCAAGTAACTGTCTGGTAAACTCATCTTGTGTAATGCCGATGCGGACGGTTGGGCAGTCGGGTCAAAACGTCTTTGAGGTATTCGTATGGGTCGTGGCCACTGAGCTTTGCTGACTGCAGCAGACTCAGGCGGGCTTGTGACTCGGTATCAGCTGCCAGGAAGGAACTGCGGTAGCTATGCCTCTTGATGAGGCGACGACGTTGTACTACAGAGTTAGGGGTGCGGCGTTGCCCTCTCCGTTAAATTTCTCTTTCGTTCACAGCATTCAGTTTCATTTTCACTGCCGAAGCCGCTTCAGGATCTAAGTTGACCATGCTGCAGTTAAGACGCAGTGTTGAGTTGCATCCAAAACTGACCCATTTAGCTGGGTGATTTGCATCTAAAACTGACCCATGTAAAACACTAGCCCGCTTGGCAACGAGCGGGAGATATGGAGTGATTGACATGGCGATGTTGAGCATTATTCGACGCTGGCATTTGCGGGAGCAGGTCTCTTTAAGGAAGATTGCCGAGCGGTTAAGTATTTCTAGGAACACGGTAAGGCGCTATTTGCGTAACCACGATTTGGTGCCGCAGTATGCGCAGCGCAAGAGTGGCTACCTTAAGCTCAGCATATTCTCGACGCGATAGTTAAGATCAGACGCATTCAGGCTCGTGGCGAGATCACGTCAGATGAAGTTCTCTACGATGCCGCTCTTCGCAATCTTCAAACTCTTTCAGAGGCCACGCAGCAGATTCCAGTCAATGCTTGATCCGGATGTATAGGAAAGAAATTTCCGTAGTCACCGCTCCCACGGCCAGCCGGGCACTGCCACAATTTGTGAGATCGTGGCCTACGCCGCAGAGAAGGGCGCCCAACATTTCCCCATACCCCGAATTCAACGGGTAAACCCTGGAATCCGCCCCACCAAGTTAGCGACCACTGGCAAAGCTGCATTTTTGCTCTTAAGCCGCAGCCAGCTTGGCTCTCAGGGCAGGCCCAGGTCATCAAGCGTCGGGTAACCCGACGTTTCCGCACAAGGGGCTCACTGCAACCCCTTTTTCTTGGGCTCTTTGTCAGTCAGGCATGAATACTCGCATGACCATAGAAGAGATCGTTCGTGAATACATCCGAGAGACTGTGAAGCCCCTGACCCCAGAGAAAGCCCGCATCAAGAGCCTGCAGGGTGGGGTAGAGCGCGCACGACAGGCGTTGCAGTCTGAGCGGGAGCGCCAGCGCCGGAGCAAGGAACTAGAGCGGCAGAGGCGGGCGAGTCAGGCGCTAACCAAGCCTATTGCGACCTAACGCATTACTGAAATCACCAACTATTCCTTGGATACCCAATTCATGGGTGGTTGGGGGGAGGGTCTGGTCGGGATGCCGCATCGAGACAGCTGCTCGCAGGCTTTCTGAGACCGCACAATTGCGACCTGAGACACTGACTTTATTTTTACACTATAGCTCTGATAAGGTAGAGGTTATTTTAAACCAAAAATAAATGAAAATATTTTTGCGCGTACTCATAATCATTGGCACTCGACCTGAAGCAATTAAGCTTGCCCCCGTTATTCAACGACTGGGTTTAGAGGAAGGGGTGCAGTCGTATGTCTGCCTTACCGGGCAGCATCGTGATATTGTTAACCCAATTCTTAAGCTCTTTGGACTTGAAGCCGACTTCGACTTGCGTGTCATGCGTAATGGCCAAGACCTTACCGACATCACACAGAGAATCTTGGTCGGTATGCGTAAGTTGTTTTCGACGCATGCCTTTGATCTTGTTCTTGTTCATGGTGACACGACCTCGGGTTTTGCCGCGGCCCTTTCAGCGTTCTATGCGCGCATTCCGGTTGCACACATTGAAGCGGGTCTGCGCACGGGATCTCTAGACGCACCATGGCCCGAAGAGGGCAATCGTTCATTAATTGGGCGACTTGCAAAACTCCATTTTTCGCCAACCGAACAGGCTCGGCAGAATCTCTTGCGAGAAGGCGTCCCCGACCAAGCCATTTTTGTTACTGGCAATACGGTTGTAGATGCGCTCTACCAAATTAGAGCTCGAATTGATCAGCACCCAAACCTTAAAGTGCGGCTGGCGCGTCGCTATTCTTTCCTGCAAGACCACTGCAAGATGATTCTAGTAACGGGTCATCGGCGTGAAAACTTTGGTGATGGGCTTAAACAGATTTGCTATGCCATCAAAAGGCTCGCTCAGCGTGATGGTGTTCAGGTTGTCTACCCCGTGCATCCCAACCCACTGGTTCGAGACCCTGTTCATCGCCTGTTGGCTGGTACGCCGAATGTGTTTCTGGTGGAACCGCTGGATTACCCCGACTTTGTCTACCTTATGGATCGTTGCTATTTTGTACTAACGGACTCCGGCGGCGTCCAAGAGGAGGCTCCTTGTATGGGCCGCCCTGTACTGGTTATGCGGGAAAAAACTGAGCGCCCGGAAGGCCTTCGAGCGGGTGTCACTCGACTTGTTGGAACAGACCCTGAACTTATCGTTCGCGAGTCGGAGCGACTTTTGTCAAGCCCCATGGTTTACCAAGCCATGTGCAAGGCGCCTACCTTGTATGGACGTGGCAATGCATCGGAGCTCATCGTTGGCACAATCACTAAGAACCGACGTCGTATGAAGTTAGCAGCAGAGCAGTTGGTCTCTTAAGCCCTTGTCAGCATGAAAATTGCGCTCGTTGCCAATGATTTCTCGGCTTGTCGCGTTAAAATATGGCGGCTAGCGGAGCAACTCTATGGTGCGGGTTCTGTTGAGTTGTTTATGGTTAATCCCATACAGATGCAAGATGGGCTGTCTGGTGACCTCTGTCATAGGTGGAGTGCTGCTCATATTGATGTTCTAGCAAAGCAGCTTCGCCAGTTTAACGTTATTCATATTTTTTCTGACTCAACGGCGTCAGCTGCAGCTTTACTTACACAGCTTAAGGGTAGATCTGTTGTTCTACATCGCTACGACATTTCAAGCTTGCGGGGTATTGAAGATCCAACCGAGCCCTGGGTGATGAATCATCCTGGAACCGAGATTGTTATTACAAGCCCCGAGCACGCCAAATGGCTTCAAGGAATTGCACCTACTAAGACACTTACATTTATTCCTAACGCTCCGTTGAAGTCTGAGATGCGTCCGCGTTCAAGCAGGATACGTCGTAAAGGCGTGATGTATTACGGCGGACTTGTGGCTAGCCCCGGTACGCAAGACTCAGGAACCGGCTATCGGTTCTACTGGCCGCAGTGGCGAGAACTTTGCAAGGCCAATATTGACGTCCATATTTTTCCAAAACGGACAAAGCAAAATACAGTTGCACAGTTCTACAGACAACTTCCGGGCTGTATCGTGCATCGACCGGTTGCTGCAGATAAACTCGTGTCGGTTATTGCTGAGTTTGAGGTGAGCTTCATAGGCTATAACGATCGTGGCGTTGATCCGGTTCGTTACGATTACGCGATGAGTTGCTGGCCAAATAAGGCATTTGATCCCGTTGCGGCCCGAACCCCCATCTTGGGTTATAAGGCAGGCTCGAGTGAGGCTGTCTGGAAAGACCATTGGGGCATAGCGACAAACGAGCTCGACGATCTTGTAGCCGGTTACAGAAAAGCACGACGAATGAATCCTGACTGGTCGTTTCTGCAAAAAGAGTATTGCCTTGATCAGTTTGCTGATCGACTTTCCGATCTGTACAAGCGTGTTGCTGTTTAAGCAGCCAAGTAAAAATTTTTGAGATAACTGCTAATGCGTGTCACGTTCATTACCTACGCAACGCCAGGTCCGTTTCAAGATCTGGCCGATGACATGCTAAGGAGTTGCAAGGCGCTGAACTACGAAGCTCTCTCTGTCCCACTTCCGCGAAAGGGTGAAGGGCGTAACTTTTATGGCTATGCCATGATGCGCTGTTTTGAGGCAATTGACGAGGCCCTTTGTAAGGGTGCAGTGGCGCTGGTTGATGCGGATCAACGGCTTGTATCTAGGGTTCCCGACGATCTCTGGGATGGTGTTTGGAAAGTGGCCGCTATTAACCGTCGTGGCGACAAAGACATGGTGCGTATCTATGGTGTTGCTCAGAACTACTTAAGTTCCGTGGTCTTTCTGCGAGAGGATGATCACGACTTTGCAAGGATTTTTATGCTGGAATGGATTAAACGCACCTACGAGCTTGGCCGAACCCCCAGTGGCCATGCCTTGGCGCAAACCCGTGATAGTTTTTATATTCAGAACCAATGGAAGCCAAACTGGTTTTGTGACCAGGCATCTTTGAATCAAATGCTGCAGACTATGAACGACGAGGCCCCAGGGACAGTTAAAGACCTTTCTAGGAAGGTATGGTCGGCCAGAAAAGAGGGCAATGGCGCCATTCTTTTGCACTTTAAGGGTGCCAAGGGTAAGGGCTACGCCTCATGACCAAGTCTTTGAAACTTGCCTTATTCCCTTGGGTCAAATCAATTAAAGGCAGCATTGAGCGCATTGCCGAGATTCTGAACCACGGAGATATTCGGGTTGATGTCTGCCAGCAAGAGCCTAACTGGGCCGACTACGACGGAGCCATACTTAACAACGACTTTCGTCCTCTTCCGATACCACGCATCACATATCTAACGGGTCTTTCGGTTAGGCGCTCGCTGGCTAATCTGGCCTATACCAAAGCCCGGCTGAAGCTTGACGGGCATTTAGGTGTCTGGACGAATTGCAACACATCGGCCGTTGCGCTCTCGCAGGCGGGCATTCCAGCTGGCCACATCTACCGGCCCTACCCAGTGCAACTTGAGCTAACCGCTCCGCCCCTGCCCAGTAAGCCTAGAGTGCTGTGGTATTGGAAGCCTGACTGGGCCTATTGCGATGGCATGGATCAAGAGATTCACCGGGTCATGCGTTCTGTCGCTAATGAAGGCACCGAGATCTGGGTAATAAGCAACAAGCATGCACCTGTAAAGGGCTTGCCCCTGCATCCCAACATTAAGGCCTTAGGTCGTTGTAAGTTTTCCGAGATTCTCTCGGAGGTACGAGGAATGATTAGGCTAACAGGCGATTACGACTGGGGCCGAAGTAATTTCGACGTTATTAGCGCTGGACGTTTTACCTTGAACCTTAATGCATGGGAGTTCGAGGCCCATGATGGGGCATTTGAAATGCCAAGCCCGATGGGCGTTCACCGTGGGCACGCCATGTCAACGCCGAGTATGCAAGAGGCAGTACCCATTGTGCATCGCCTACTTCGTGATGGGTTCGACCACGAGGCGATTCATCGTTACGCTTTCGAGAATTTTCGGGAAGAGCCTTTAAGAGAACGCTGGCAGTCACAAATCAGGAGCTTATTTTCATGACAAGGCAAGAACTAGAGAAGGCCTTTTGGGACCTTTGGTATCAAGATCAGAGCGAGAAAGAGCAGGGTAAGCGATGGCTTCCTTCCAAGCGGCCTCACCAAATACCGGAAGAGTTTCTGGAATGCCTTTGGATTTGCAGTGGGCTTGCTAAGCCCTTTATTGTTGAAATTGGAACCATGGGTGGGCATCAAAAGCGCTTTTGGACAGAGATTTTGAAGGCTGACTACTTGGGCATTGATATCTCGCCCGATGCCCCAGCAGATATTTATGGCAACAGCGCGTCGCCTGATACTGTTAAGGCCATGCTCGAGAAGTCGGGCGGCCGTCGCCCTAACATTCTTTTCATTGACGGAAGTCATTCCTATAAGGGCGTGAAAGCAGACTGGGAAATCTGGAAGGATGTGGTGGATCGCCCCGGTTTTGTCTGTTTTCACGACACTCACCATGACCATGCCGAGTATTCTTCTGGACCTGTAAAGCTCTGGGCAGAATTAATCGCTGATGGTCACTGGGTAGCCTGGGACATCTTTCGTAAGGTTGACTATCTACCCCGAACCCCGACGGGTGAGTCAAAGCAGTGTGGCATTGGTGTTTTACAGATTGCTGGTAGTTAAGCGAGTCGTGGTCGGTTTTTAACTTCTTATTCATAAGAACGAATAGAGTCGTGATGCCTCTGATGAACCTAAAGAAAAGTCAAGCCATTGTTCAGAAGCTTGAACCGAAGATTGATCAACTAAGCACAGCCTACGTCCGACGCCTAGCTGACGCCTATGCAAACCTTGCCACCCTGTATACAGATCAGGGGCGACTCGACCTGGCTTTAGCCACTATCGAAGGGGCTCTTGGTCTCCTTCCTGAAAGCACGCAGCTTATTGACTCACTTGCCGAGATTCACTCGCGTTATGCGGTTCTTTACAAAGAGGTTGCTCGACGACAACGGGTCTCTCAGAAAACACCCTAGCGGGCTAAGGGCGAGCGACCAAACTGCCAGAGCCCCTTAAAGTCGAGAACTTTATGTTCCTCGGGCTGGGCATGTTTGAACTGCCAATGATCCACAAGTAGTACGTTTAAATCGGCATTCTCATAGGCGGCCTCAAGTTCTTTAAGCTCTGCTTTTCCCTTGAGGCAATCGGGAAGCACTTGAATATTTGGCTCGACCACCCACAGATTGGCCTTTCCATACTTAACGAGCTCTAGCGCAATTTCAATGGCTGGGCTTTCGCGTAGGTCGTCAATGTCCGCCTTAAAAGACAGTCCAAGAAGGGCAATAACGGCAGGTGTATCTGAATGCCTACCGTTAGTCTGGCCCGATGGATCTTTATCTTGTTTTTCGATACGTTCTAGAATTTTTGAGACCACCCATTGGGTTTTATGCTGGTTGACGGCCCGTGCAGTTTGGATAAGCGCCGTTTCTCTCGGCGCAGCGTGAACAATAAACCAGGGGTCGACCGCTATACAGTGGCCTCCAACACCGGGGCCTGGTTGCAGAATGTTCACCCGTGGGTGCCGATTGGCCAATCGGATTAACTCCCAGACATTAACGCCAAGACGATCGCAGACCATTGAGAGTTCATTGGCAAAGGCAATACTGACGTCACGAAAGCTGTTTTCGGTAAGTTTGCAAAGCTCCGCGGCTTCTGCAGTTGTTAGAAAGCATTCGCCTTCAATGAATAGGCCATAAAACTCTTTGGCCTTCTGGCCGCATGCCTCGGTCAGGCCTCCAATCACTCTGTCGTTATGAGTAATTTCTGGAAGCAGCTTGCCGGGAAGTGCACGTTCAGGGCAGTAGGCAAGAAAAATATTGGGTAGATCCTTACATTCTTCGTTACCTTTAGCGCAGGGGAAATTTAGGTCGGGCCGCAGGGTCTGCAACTGCTTGGCGGCTTTTCGAGTCGTTCCCACAGGGGAACTCGACTCGATAATAACGAGGTCTCCAGGCTTTAGAACCGGCGCAATCGACTTAAGAGCGGACTCGACGTATCGCATGTCCGGCGTTTGATCGTCCCCAAGAGGGGTGGGCACACAGATCATGAATACGGGTGCAGATAGGGGCTGCATTGTTGCTTGCAAGAGGGAGTGGCTTGTCACGTGACTCACCAAGACTTCAAGCTCGGGTTCGACAATATGAATGCGACCCTGGTTAATAGTGTGAACAACCAGAGGGTTTGAATCAACCCCCACCACAACATAATTTTTACTTGCTAAAAGTGCAGCCGTCGGTAACCCGATGTAGCCCAAGCCTACAACGCAAGCAGTAGGAGCGATAAGCTTAGTCGAGGTTGGCTCGGCGACTGCGATCATCTGGGATTCGTTGGATTTTGAGAAAGAAATGCATGAGTGCAATAACAAAGGAAGTTCAGGTTGGCCATGTCCCAAAGACAAGTCTTTGTACGGCGGCTGCCTGATATAAAAATGCTAAACTATCAATGCAAATGAATTAATTCGGAGATTGTATCCCTACAAATTTTGTTGCGGTCTGAAAGTTGATTTACTATACTTCGATTTGCTTATTCCCCCAAAAAAGTTCCTCAGGTTGAGGGTCGTTTTGAATGACGGTCACAATTAAGCTGCCCTCGCTAGAGGTCTGGGGTGAACTCTCGATTCAGTTGCCTGAAATGCTCTGGCCGCGAATTAGGCAAGGAGAGTTCCTTAGGGTGGCCGGTCATACTTGGAAGCATAAAACGCTCAATGAGGGATTTGCCGATATTTGGGCGTTTTCGGGGGGTATCGGCGGACTGCTAAGCGTGCAAATGGCTACGCCCCGACGCATCCACCCGAAGTTTTGCGGCAGACTGCGAGAAGAGTATGTCTTGCTTTCCTCGGCTAAGGCCGTGTGATGATCCCCATTGCCATTGGCTTTGATCAGCAAGAGGCCATTTCTTATCACGTTTTTTGTCAAAGCATCCTTGAGAAAAGCTCCCAGCCTTTAGCTTTCACACCGCTGGTCTTAGCAAGCCTCGCCTCTCTTTATAGAGAGACCCACAAGGACGCAAGCAATTCGTTTATCTACTCTCGTTTCTTGACGCCGTTTCTCTTCCACTATGAGGGATGGGCTATTTACGCTGACAGCGACATGGTATGCCTACGCGATGTTGGAGAACTCTGGGCGCTTCGCGATGAAAGCTACGCAGTCATGGTTGTGCCGCATGACTACAAAACCAAACATCAGCGTAAGTACCTTGGCAATGTCAATGAAGACTACCCGCGTAAGAATTGGTCAAGTCTTATTCTGTGGAACTGTGCACATCCTAAGAACCGATGTTTAACACCAGGTTTTGTCTCTGATCAGTCAGGTGCATTTCTTCATCGATTCAGTTGGCTAGAGGACGAAGAGGTGGGGCGGCTACCCCTGGAGTGGAACTGGCTGACTACGGAATACCCAGATAATGACCATGCTCACCTGCTCCACTACACCCTGGGCTCCCCCTGTTTTAAGGACTATTCCGAGTCGCCCATGTCGAATGTTTGGCACTTAACCCATCGTCGTTCTCAGCAGGGATTGGGGGAGTCGTAATGCAGCCGGAGCTTTTTAACCCCGAGGAGCATCAGCGACATAGAGCAGCAAGGCTCGCCACGGTTTCCATTGAGAATCCAAAGCTCTTGGGATTGGCAACGGTTGAGATTAACCCCACTGAGCTCTGCAACAGAACCTGCAGCTTTTGTCCTCGTCACGACCCGGAGGTCTATCCAAACCGCAAGCTACACATGACGGTTGAGACTGCAAGTCTGCTGTCAGACCAGCTTCATTTTGACGGTTTTAACGGCGAAATTCACATAACAGGCTATGGGGAGCCCTTGCTTAACCCCGACATTCTGGCGCTTATAAAGACCTTCTCCCACCGATTTCATGTTGAGATGATTACGAACGGAGATAGACTTAGCTCGGGTCAGGTAACGGTTGAGCAGTTGCATGAGGCAGGTCTTAAGTCGTTGATTGTGGACTGTTATGACGGACCAGACCAGGTTGTTTCCATGAACCGCCTTTTATCGCGGTCGAAGGTTGCCTGGCGGATCCGAAATCACCACGATACGGGTGAATCTGCGTTGGTGTCCGTGTTTCAGTTTAATAACCGAGGAGGGCTTCTTGGGAAGGCAACTGTAAAGCGGTCATGTTTTATGCCAATGTACAAGGCGTTTGTGGACTGGAATGGTGATTTAGGTCTTTGTTGCAATGACTGGTCACGAAATTTTAAATCGGTCGGCAATATACATAGATCTGCGTTTTGTGATTTATGGATGAGTGAAAGTTTTCTTGCCACACGCAAGAAGTTGTTGTTGGGTAACCGAGCCGATATCAACGCCTGCGCATCGTGCGATGTCAACGGTATTTTGCAGGGCAAGGAGAGTGCAAAGCTTTGGCGGACAGTTGCCTTTATTGCGCCGTGATTCAGAGATAGGTGTCTGGGTTGACCTCTGTGAACTGGCAGTACGCTCATGAACTTCGTTTTTATTGTTTCCGGCGCACATTTAGCGGCGGTTCCTCACTTCGAATTTTTGCCGCCTTTTGCCAGGGTTTGGAAAAGCTCGGCCTACAAGAAGTAGACAGCCACAAAAAGGCAAATGTATGGGTGATTTGGAGTTTGCTTTGGGGCGGGAAGATGGTTGCGAATAAGAAGTTCTGGGATCTTGCTCGAAAGAAGAAGATTCCCGTTCTTGTTCTCGATGTGGGGGCCATTGAACGCGGAAAGACCTGGAAGATCGCATTTAATGGCCTTGGTAAAGATTGTTATTTCTCGCCCGAAGCGACTGGAATACGTCGATTCCCTGCGATGATACGCGCAAAAAAATGGAAGCCGCGTGAGCCCAATGTCTTGATCTGCCTTCAAAACGAGAGTAGCGACCTCTGGGCAGGTATGCCGAGCAGTCAGGTTTGGCTTGAGTCAATTGTTCCGCTTATTCGTCAGCACTCAGATCGGCCTATTGTTGTAAGGCCTCATCCAAGATTTTCAATTCGGTTAGATCTGGATTGTTTCAAGGGGCAGGGCGTTGAGCGGAGCCGCAATCCTGCCTTCATCGATGACCTGCTTATTTCTCACTACGTATTAAATTGGAGCAGCACCGCCTCGGTGGGAGCAGCAATGAAAGGTATTCCCGTGTGGACTGGACCAGACAGCATGGCAAGTGCAATATCCCAACCCCTTGAGCTTTTAGAGCAGACACCTGGCTACGACTTGAATGCCTGGCTGGAGTGGCTAAGCTGGACCGAGTGGACCGAAGAGGAGTTGCGCTCTGGACTGGCCATGGAGTTCTTAATGATGAGTCCGCAGCCTCTGCACTTGGCAATTACTTAGAGGCTTCTTTGTGAGACAGTAAGAGACGATTTCGTAAGGAGTTCGTTATGGAAAGTCACGCGATGGCGGGGAGGATGACTTTGAGAACAGGGACCTGAGGTCATGTAATAGCTTTGTAGAGTCTATCGGTGACCAGGTACAACGAGAGAAGGTCACAATTCAATTATTTCCAAATACCACTCATGGCTGGGATCACGGCAAGACCTATAGCTTCAGAGACACACTGGCCTGCAAATGGACCGGTTGTGAGAACATCAACCGGTCAGACCAGGTTGTCACTGAGTTGGGTAAGGCTTCAATTTTGGAATTTTTTTCTAGGCCATGAGCTGACGCGACGTAATTCCGTACACTGAATGGAAAGTTTTTTGAGAGGCCTCGCGTTCAGCTGACTACGCCATTCTTGGACTTAATTGCTCTGGGTCGGGTAACGCTACACCCTCTGGGCGGGCAGTCGGGAGCGTCTCATAACTGCCGACTCTTTTTTCTTCTCCGAGACCCATGCCACTCCTAAGCAACTCGCAAAGTTATTTATCTCGGAGAGGAAAAAACAAGGGAAAACCGGAGGCTTCTGGGTGGTTCTATTGTGATGATTGAGCTTTGCGCGGAGCGAATCCCACTAGCACGATTACGCAGAAGGGTTGGGATGGGGTTTAGATTTCAACATAGTCCACGGAGCAACTTGGCTCGGGCACAGGAAGGCCATCTTCTTTGAGGCCGTCAATGTGAAAGGCAATAGCCTTGCGAATTTCAGCCTCTAAGTCTTGGATGGAGTCTGCGGTGGCAATACACCCAGGAAGATCTGGCACGAACGCAGAGAAATTACGTTCAGCTTTTTCCATAACAACTGCGTATTTCATGTTCTCCTTTAACCAACCTGCTTGTTTTGCGATGCTTCGATACGTCCCAATTGCTAGTACATCGCTCGGCTTCCCCGCTAAAGTGACACGGCCGGGTATGACCGGATGTTTAAACTGCCTAGGCTTCCTCTCTTCGCTACAAGGTACCAGCCCTCATCTGCTAGGCGTCGTAATACCTCGTTGACTTTCATGTGTTTGCAATCTCAGTTTGATTCTTGATTCGAACGCTCTGAACTCTTGAGGCTGACGCTCGTTAGGGAGCATCATGATCTTGATGTTAGCACCAGCATCAAACTTGGTCATCGTCTTGCGCAGGGGCCATCATTTTTTATTAGGTTTTCAAAGCAATGCTGGTTGCTGCACGCAAGCCCGCAAAACCCTCAGCCCTAGTGCAGCGCCGCCACAAGCTCAGCAACAAGCTCTGGGAGCAGCTGCAGTTAGCCCAAGCCCAGGCTGCCGGGGAAAGCCCCTGGTGGAGCCTGAAGTTGATCTCGTCATAGTGATGACTGATTGATCCGCAGCATCAGTGTCATGGGATGTGCGGGCGATGCTTTAAAACCGTAGTACTCGTAAAACTGGCGGGCACGATCGTTGAGTGCATGCACAAGCATGGCTCTCACACCTGTGTTTTGCGATACCAGTACACAGCGCTGCAGCGCATCCTGAAGCAAAGCTGCCCCCAGTTTCATTCCTTGCGCTCGGGCATCGACAGCCAAACGGGCCAGGACCATCACTGGAATCGGGTCAGGCATGTTC
>Ga0194134_10004328_pt1 | contig 14345 bp, 17 predicted proteins | sample TA2KigOff0mmetaG_FD_148602 | JGI IMG/M metagenome (GOLD analysis project Ga0194134, IMG submission 148602) | Freshwater microbial communities from Lake Tanganyika, Tanzania - TA2015056 Kigoma Offshore 0m | ecosystem: Environmental > Aquatic > Freshwater > Lake | place: Tanzania: Lake Tanganyika... | reverse complement strand
AGTAACATCACTAATTCCAAAAATATCTGATATTTGTTTTTTGGATAATTGAATGTTATAAAATTGAGTTACTAGTAAAATACATCCAGCTGCTACTGATGGAGGTTCATGAGTTGATGCTAAATCTAATTTATGAATATTTGATGATACATCTTTTGATATATCAATATACTTTTTATCAATATTTAATTTCTTTGCAAAACGTTCAATAAAATCAGATGATTGAGAACTTTTAATTTGATGAAATAAAGTATTGGAATCAATAATATCACAAAATTTTCTACATCCACGATTAACATGCTTAATTTCTAAATCGTAAATATTAGCTATTTCTATTGGTGATCTGGTTTCTTTTTGTAATTTACAAGCATGAAATAAACAAGCTGCTATCATACTTCTCCGATTGATACAACGCATGATTATATTTTTGCCTTTTCTTTTACCTTTTGAATGAACTGATTCTGACACTTTTTTGTATAAAATTTTGGCACTATCGATAATTGTTTGTGTGATTCCATATTTTTTACATTTTGATTGAATTGTTTCAAGAACATCCATTAAACTTTTTTCTTTGTAAGGCATTTGACCCTGCTTCTGTAATAAACTTAAACGACTATATCCTTTAGAAACTATTTTCGTTCCTAATGATGCCTTAGGAAAGAAAAAACTCGATGGTGCACCATATCTAGAATTAATTACTTCACCATCATTTGTAACTAATTCAGGATTTTCATCTAAATATTCATCATTAATAACAGCACAATCAGTACAAACCCTATACCCTTTTGTATTATCAATTACCAAATTAATACTTTTACAGTTTTTACAAAATATTGGTAATTTTTCTTCATCTTGTTTATATTCTAGATCAACACTCATTAATAGGTTATCTAGCTGTTCATCACTCATATCTAAGTATTTTTCTATATTTTTCATAAGCTATTTATAGAGTTAATAAATCTTTAAATAGTTTATATAAATTTCATTTTTTTTTAATTTTCATTTTTTTTATAAAGTTAGTTTATTTTGTTGTAAATATAAATTATATCGGAATTATGAAGATTGAGTTTGTGAAGATTGAGTTTGTGAAGGTAATGGTTTTGGCTTCCCATCACCGTGCAATTTTGATTTAGAAGATATAAATGATTCTTCTATCAAAACATAATGTGTTGGTTTAGTGTAATCTTTCTTAGCGACCAAATTACTGGTATTTATATTACTTACAACAGCATTTAATAATGTATCTTCTAATTTAAAAGGCTGTGTAATTTTAGAAATTGTTGAACTATTTTTATTTTCATTACTACATTTTCCATAAAAATTAGTTTTTTTACATACTAAAGAAATGCTTGTATCACCAACTTTTATTTTATAGGCATTATCATCTAAAAGATCTACAATTTCTTCATTCTTCCTCGTTTTACATGAAACTAATTTATCATTTAATAATTTTTCAAATTTAGCTTTTTCAGATTTAATTGATTCAATAGCTTGATTTTTTTTTACTTCAACTAATTTATTAAATTTTTGTTTTTCTGTTTCAACAAAAGTTCCAAATTCAGTATTATTAATATTATTAGTAACATTTATAGAAGGAAATATTAATTCACCTACTTCATCGACATTAAATGGTGGTGTAGTGTCGTTTATTAGACTACAATTATTAAATAAATCAACGAGCTTATTAGCTTTTTCTTCAGTAGTTAAATAAGCAAATACACTGTCAGTACCACCACTTTGTTTAAGTTCATTATATTTTTGTTTGTACTTTAAGTACTTTATTTTAAATTGTTCTTCTATTAGTTCTTCGTTATTTTTATAACTTTCGATACCAAACATATATATCTAAAATTAGATATTTTATTTTTACCATTTAATTTTAATTTTATTATTATTTACTAAATATTTATTTATTTTCAAAAAAATATTGCATCCAAAAAAACCATTATGAGCTGATAATGGAGAAGGATGAACAGTTGTAAATATTTTATGTTTATTAATATCAATTAATTTTGTTTTTCCTATAGCAAAATTACCCATTAATAAGAAAATAGTATTTTGACAAGTATCACTAATATATTTAATTAACTTATCGGTAAAATTAGACCATAAGTGTTGATGACTATTTGATTTTGATTCAATTACTGTTAATGCTGAATTAAGCAATAATATTTTTTCTTGTTTAATCCATCTTTTTAAAAAGCCATGATTAGGTATAGTATAATCTGGATAACAGTTTTTTATTTCTTTAAAAATATTTTGTAATGATGGGGGTATTTTTTTATGAGCTTTTGGAATACCAAAAGACATCCCACAAGCTTGTGGTACTTTTTTATCTGAACAAATTTCCGAATTTATATATGGATCCTGACCAAGTAATACTAATTTGGTATCTTTTGGTCCAAAATAATAAAGAGTCCTTAATAAATCTTTTTGTAATGGAAAAATAATTTTACCTTCAGTAATGTCTTTGTTCACTTGATCTAATATTAATATTAAATCATCTTTATTTAATTCAAAGAAATTTAACCATTCAGGATGAACTCTTTTAATGATTTTATCAAAAGTATATTCCATTAAATATACATATTATTATTATTAATAATTTAATTCAATTTTATTCGTTATTTTTTGTTTAATAAATATTAGCTTTTATTAATGAATATAATTAAACATAAAATAAAAATTAAATCAATAATTATAGATAAAAATAATTTTATAATTGAATCTGATAATAACCATCTTTTTACATCAAAAATAATAAAAGGATCGGTTAATTTCAAAATATATAATGAAAATAACCAAGAAGTTAATTTATCAAATTTAGAAGAAGGTGAGTTAATTAAAATTTATGAAAATATTATTTCAAAAACAAATGAAAAAAATAATATTACAAATAATAACTTTAAAAAAATAGAGCAAAAAAATAGTATAATAAATAAAATTATTATTAAAAATAAGTATATTTTCAATTCAGATAGTTCTGAAAATTATGATATAATTAATTAACATGATTATAAAAACATGTTTCAAAAAAAAATTTAAAAACTATAATTTTTTTCTAACTTTAGATATATCTTAATGCCTGATCAAATGCCACAAAATAACACACTGTCTACAGTACTATTATTATTAGCATTAGGTTTCTTAATTTATTATTTAACTAAACCAAAAAAAAATGAATGTTTTACTAAAAATTTAGAATCAATGAATCAAAAATCTGATACCCCTAAATCTGTAACACCTAAATCTGAAACCCCTAAATCTGTAACACCTAAATCTGAAACCCCTAAATCTGAAACCCCAAAATCTGAAACCCCAAAATCTGAAACACCTAAATCTGAAGTGATTAGACGTATCGTTTCTAAATCTAATAATCAAGTTCCTAAATCAGAAACTCCTAAATCTGAAATACGTGGAGATCTAATTAGTGATTTTAAATTTGAACCTTCCGATATAAATCAAACCGGTGCTTCTCTAGATACTGCATTTCAAAGACCTATTCCTCAACAAGCTCGTCCTGATGTAGTTGACATAAATAAAAATAATGTTAAAAAATATAATGCTAAGGATTATTTACCTAAAGAAATTAATAAAAAGTGGTTTGATACTGATTTTTCACAAGCTAAATTTAACATTAATGATGATAAATTAATTAACACCGAACGCTATGTCATAGGTATAAACACTGTTGGGCAATCCCTTAAAAATGCATCTTATGATATCAGAGGTACAGTTCCCAATCCAAAATTCACTGTCAGTCCATGGAATAATAGCACTTATGAACCTGATATGAATATTAAGCCTTTATGTTAAATCATCTTAATAGTTATGTACATATTAATTCTTATGAATTATCTTTATTACAATATTATATTTTTGCTGTTTAAGTCCTGATATAAAAAATATAAATATAACAAAAAATTGAAATTTTTTATTATTATATTTATATACTACCCTTTAATGACCGAATCAATGAATCTTTTTGAGATATCTATCAATCACCAACCTGTTGGTAGAAACAAACAAAATTTATTAAATTTTATTGATCAAATTAATGAAATGAATAGACAAACACCTGGTTTTGTGTCATGTACACAATTTAAGAATTCAAGATTTATTGAAATTATTTTTAATTCTGACTTTGATGTTAAAATTAAATGTCCTGAAATGTTCAAATTAAGATATCTATCTGACAGTATTTTAAGTAAACTTACAAATAATTTATATCGCAAACAATTTTCAAATGAAATTTTAAGAAAAGTAAAATTATCACAAATATATACATCAACTGAATTTTCAAATTCAAAAGATGGTTATTTTTGCATTAATGATAATAATTTTAAATCAATTATTAGTATTATTGTTAATACAATGTCAAATGTTATATATATTGAAAATAAAGAATTTATTGAATCATGTTTAATATATTTGCGTGGTCAAGATCATTCTAATCAGTCTGTAATTCAAATAGTCACTAAATTAAGAAGAAAATTGCTAGAATATAAAAGTCAACAAAAACGTCATTCAGATGAAATTGATACAGCAATTAAATTTATGTTAGAAGATAATAGACAACTAGAAACAGATCTCGCTGACTATTATGATTGTCAAATTAATTATTCAACTTGTGACATTCGTGATTGTGGAAAAGATCTACCTTATGCTAATTATTTTTTATTTGTTGATGTCAAAAATAAGAAAGAAACTTTAAATTGGTTATGGTTAAAATATTTATCATACAAAAATTCAGATTCTAGAAGTTTTAAAGATTTTTATTCTACGAGATTACATAGATATTTAGCACCAATTACAAGAAAACAAAATTATTTGATTTCAGTAGATCAATTTTTACAATCTGTATTTACACAAGTTTTAAGCTAATATTTTATTATTTTATCAAATATTTTTTAGACCAATTAACTTTTTTTCGCGCTCTCTCTCTCCGCATGTTTAAATATGTTTCCGGAAACCGTTTCCATGTTTCCATTTAAAAAATATATAAGATAATATATTATAATAATTATATGGAAACATCTGGAAACAAATCTACTGATGAGTATGTATGTAACATTTGTAAAAAGACATATAAAAACAGATCTGGATTATGGAAACACATGAATAAACATAATTTGGAAATGTCATCTAAAAGTAACTCTAAAAATGATTTTATAGTCATCCATGAGTCATCAAATAAAATAGAAACATTAAATGAACAAGAAATAAGTCAGATTAATGAAAAAATAATAGAAAAAGAAATTAAAACAATAAATAAATATGAATGTAAAAAATGTCATAAAATTTTTAAATTTAAACAAGGAAAATGGAAACATGAACAGAAATGTAATTTTATAGAATCAAAAAAAGATGATGAAACCGAAATTAATAAAATTAAAAATAAAATGGATGAATTAATTAAAGAAAATATTGAAATTAAAAAACAAATTCTTGATCTAATAAATAAAAAAGCAAAAATACATCCAAAAACACTGCAAAAAATTAATAAACAATTAATTAATAGTAATAATAATACAATTATAAATAATACATTTGTTAAATTTGGTAACTTAAGTTATGATGGTTTATTAACAGATAAACAACAAAGAGAAATTCTTAATAAACAATACTTATCATTGGAAGAATCTATCAAACAAATACATTTTAATAAAGATTTCCCAGAATATAGTAATATTTATATCACTAATATGAAAGATGATATTGCATACATATTTAATGGAGAAAAATTTATATCAGTAAGAAAAAACGATATGTTAACTCAATTAATAGACATGCACATCGATGAAATAAATATATCATTTGAAAAAAACAAAGACAAGCTTAGAGAAAAATATATTGATAGATTAGAAAAATTTTTAAGTGATCTAAATAATTCATATACTAAATATATAGATGAATCAAATCAAAGAACTTATCCAAACTATAAAGCCTATAAGATTAATGCGATAAAATTACTTATTTACAATGAATCTGATGCTAAAAAATTATCGGAATTAACAGATGGATCTATTAAATTAATTGAAAAGAATTTATATCCAGATAATTCGGATATAGAAGTTTAATAAAAAAAATTGAATTTTTTTATGACTATTTTAAATTATAATTTAAAAATGTCAGCAAATAAAACTCGCTCTGTTTATGCCAAAAAACTCAAACCTATATTGTTTCCTCACTCGTTAGTTTCAGAAGAAAGTGAAGCTCCATCAGATGAAACAAATTTAGGAATAAATGATGAAAATTGGAAACAAATTAAAACTGTTTTTGTCAATTCTTTGAATAATTTTGATCCTGAAAAGCTGTCTGATGCTAAGAAAAAATCTGAGGAAGCATTGAAACGATGTCAAACATCACAGAGGTCCACTTCCAGAAAAATTTATCAAGAAATTATCAAACTCTCAAAAGATGAATCAATCATGGAAGCCACATGTGAATTTTATGAAGATGGATACCAATTTGATGTTGCAAAGGATGATTACATACAATCTTCCGATATTTTGATAAAAGCAAGTGAGTCCAAAGGAAAAGATCTTTTGTTTTTTCTTTGGAGAGAATACAACATATACAGAAGTAACGTTTGTCGAAGAAACACAATGAAAAAATTTTATCCTGAGCTTGAGTGGGAGGAATCAAAGCACGAAACATTTAATGAGTATTATGTTAAAAAAATAACTGATCCATCAAAACGATACTTGTCGCCTTATACATCAGAAGACAGCTTTCAAATTTCAGTTACCAAGTTGGTAGATTTTTTTTATGATGAGTTGTTAAAGTAATTTTTCAACCAGAAATATATTTAAATATATTTAATATATATAGCATGTTTAATAATAATAATAATAAGCCTCTAACTACTGTTTTAACATCTAGACTTAATCGTTTATGCCCTACAGGAACAGTTGAATCTTTTGCTGGTACTGTTGCTCCAGACGGTTGGTTATTATGTAATGGTTCTAATGTTCTTAGATCAGCATATCCAGTACTATTTAATGTAATTGGTACAACATATGGTGTTGGTGATGGAGCTACTACATTTACTTTACCAGATATGAGGGGTAGAATTTCAGTAGCTGCTGGTGCTGGTGCAGGTTTAACAAATCGTGTTTTAGGTGCAATTGGTGGTGAAGAAAACCATACTTTAATACTCAATGAAATTCCAGCACATACTCATACATATACACAACAAAATGGTATTCAAAACATAAATGCAGCGGCGGGAGCTGGTATCACAGCAGCAGATGATCCTACTATGACCTCTAATTCTGGAAACTCTGGAGGTGGTCTTCCTCACAATGTTATGCAACCATTTATTGTACTCAATCATATAATCAAAGTTTAATTATATAAAAATATCTTAAAGAAAAAAATCTTTTATATAATTAATATAATGTCCGATTCAGAAAATAAAGGAGAAAAAAAGAAAATATCTAAAGAGTTTGTTGAATCTGTAAAAAGATATTTAGAAGTTGACGATAAGCTTAAAGAAATAAAAGAAAAAACAAAAAACTTGAATACTGAAAAGAAACAAAAAGAAGAATTTATTTTAAATTATCTTCAAACAATTGATGAAAAAGTTATAGATGTAGCTGATGGAAAATTAAGAAGAAATATTAGTAAAACACAAGCACCTCTTAAAAAAGAAACAATACAAAAAGCATTAATTGATATTGTAGGTGATTCTAATAAAGCTACAGCAATGACTGAACAAATTATTAAATCAAGACCAACTGTTGAAAGAGTTACATTAAAGCGTACTAAAAATAGAATCAAAGATGAAGCAACTGGACAAAATTAATTTAATATATTTATATTATTTTATATAAGTTAATAATATGAATAATAATTTAGAATATAATAATTATTTAGTATTAAATCCAGATGAATATAATTTTGATAATTTATTTGATGAATTAATCGAGTTCTGTTTAGAATATAATTATAATAAATTTGGTATAAATTATTCGAGTTCCAAATGTTTCATACATGTAAAAGGTGGGTCAAGTATAAAGTATAAAATGAAGAAAAATGGTTTACCAAATGATAATATTACTGACGATATTGATATCATTATGGTTCCTTTTGAAAATAATCCAGAAATTAGAATTAAATTAGTAGAAGAATTTATAGATGAATTAAAGAAAAAATTTAATAAGTTTTACTGTTCGTATAAAATTAATAATAAATTAGTTGAAATATATTTGAATTATGTTAAAATATTTGATATTGTTTTTTATGACAATGTTCGTCCATTTTATAAAGATTTTAATTGTTTAAAATGGCAAAAAATCACAAAAAAGTTAAAATATAATTCAGTTGATGATTATTTTAATCAATTAAAAAATAAATTTAGATTAGATTTAGATAATTTTAATACTTTAGAAAATGTAACTTTTACATCATTAGAATTTGATAAGTATTATACAATTTTATTACTACAAAAATTTAAAAAAGAATTAAATAATCCAACAAATAATATAGATTTTTATCAAAATAAAATTATAAAAGATAGTAAAAAATTAAAATATATTAATCTAATTTTGTTACAAGTAAATTAAAAAAATCTATTTTAAATTAATATGTCAGAACATAAAAAATATATTAAGTATGTAGATTCTTATTATAAATTATCAGAAGATATAAATTTTAATTCAATATTTGATTCTTTAATGGAATTTTGTTTACAGTTTAATAAAAATATATTTGGTAAAAATTATTCTAGTTCAAAATGTTTTGTTCATATTAGGGGTGGATCAAGTATTAAATATAAAATGAATAGATATGGTTTATTAGATAATAATATTACTAATGATGTTGATATAATAATTGTACCTTTTGAAAACAATCCAAATATTAGGATAAAATTAATTGAAGAATTTGCTATTTCATTAAAAAAAGAATTTCCTAAATATATGTGGAGATACACAATAGAAAACTTACTAACAAAATTCTATATAAATAATAAAAAAATTTTTGATGTCGTATTTTATGATATTGTTAAACCATGGTTTAAATATTACGAAAATGATGCTTTGATTCTAGCTAAAATTATGAATAAATTAAATAAATATAATTCTGTAGATGATTATTTTAATAATTTGAAAAAAATATTTGAATCAAAATTAAAAAATGAAGAAATATTAGAAAAAGTAACATTTACTTCATATGAATTTGAATATCAATCTCTTAAATTATTAATTAAATTTTATGAAAAAAAATATATTGAAGATATTAATAAATTAAAATTAAATGCTACCCAAAAAGAAATTTACGAGTATAAAAGAAAATATAAAAATAAAATAAGTATTTATAAAAAAAAATTATTTTATTTAACTTATATAATGATTAATAATAATTTCTAGTTTATTCAATAATTTGAGTTTCCTTAACATACCATGGGTTTGGATCTTTTTCTTGAGGAAAATTATCTAAAAATCTACGGTCTGAAAATAAATTTTTATTTTGAAAAAATATACTTGGATGAAGAAAATAAGCTTTAATCTTATTAAAATTAGTACGAAGTTGAATATCTATTGGTTCTTCTATTGGATTCAATACATTTATAACATTATTAATAGTTTTTTTATTAAAAAGAATAGCATGACAACAATAATTATGTCCATCTTTAATTTCAGGAATTAAAAAATAATCATTATATTTTTTACCTCTAACATTACATCCACCTAAATAAATAATATCCCATGTTGGAGGGAAATATTTTTCTAATTTTTTTATTTGTTCAATAAAATTATCTGGAATAATTACATCATCTTCAAAAATAAGTCCATATTGTTCATTTTGCTTTTTTATCTTATGCATTACTGAAATATGTGACATAGCACAACCTATACCACCTTTTCCTAATTTTTCTAACCATTCTTTTTTCACTTTTAAAATACCTTTTTTTCTTAATTTATCAACGTCTAATTTTGATCCATCTACTGCATCAAATAAATGAAAATTTGGTAATTTTGATTTATTATTTTCCCATCTATCACGATTTTTTTTAAGATTTATAAAATATATTTTCAATCCTTCTTTTAATGAAAAACCATAATTATTTTTATAAGAAAAAATAATAGTTATTATTACAATAACAAATAATAAAAAAACTAAATTTTTTTGACTTAACATTAATATACATTATATTTTTTTATAATAATTGGTATAATTTATCATTTATTACAATTTCATGTTCACTAAAAGTGTGATAATATTTTTCTGTAATTATATGTTTAATTCCATTTTCATAATATAAAAAATCTTTACAACCTAATGTTGCATTACATTTAGTACAAACATATTTATCAACATTAATATTTAAAATACAATATGTATTAATAAAATTATTTAATTTTTGTAATAATTTTGGTTTCATTTCTTTATCCAAATCAGTATACTTTCTATTATCTTCTTCAAATATTACAATATTACCGTTTAGATTCATTTTTGATAATAATTTGGTTTCTTCTAAATCAATATTACTTGACATTATAATATAACTATATTAATATTATAAATAAAAATCAATTTTCTAGACTAAAAAAATTGAAATATTTATTATATTACTAATTCATAATATTATAAAAAAAATATCATGAAAATATCTTTTCCTTCCGGTACTTGTATTGATACTTCTCAACCACTTGAACAACTTATGGTTCATGCTTCAGAAATTGATTGCTCTTCGCATGATCTTTCTAAATTACCAGCTTTTGTGAACTGTCCGTATTTGAAAAAACTAGTTTGTTCGGACAATCCCATTGGACATTTGGTAATATCAAACTGTCCGCTTTTGACAACTGTTGAATGTCAAAACTGTGATCTCGAATCTTTGCAAATTGATCGCTGTCTGAAATTGAAAAGACTTGATTGCAGTAGAAATCGTTTGACTGAACTTCCTGTTGGCTTGAAATTGAAATTCTTGGATTGTTCTAGCAACCAGCTTTCTGAAATTCCAAGAATGAACAGAATCAGACAGCTTATTTGTTCGAATAACAGAATTGTTTTTTTGCCAGCTATGAAAAAACTGAGAGAATTATCCTGTTCCAAAAATCAATTAAGCACATTGCCCCACCCAAATGAGCTGCGCAAAATGAAATACTTGGATTGTAGCTTCAATCGATTACATGGAATTGCCAAGTATCCAAAAATGAAAATATGTGATTGCTTTGGAAACGTGATTAGACGCGGATCCGCAGCCAAGATTCCTGGAATTGTCACCAACCAATTTTATCATTGGTGAATACTTTATTTAATCTATAAGTTAATATTGGTTATATATTTATTGTTTATTTTGTTCTATTAAATGTAATGCTTCATCAAGTGAATAAGGTATAAAAGAACAATCGTAAACTATATAGTATCTTTCTCCAGTAGCTTCTCGATGTATATATTGATTGTTTATCATAAGTGTACCTGGTTGAATAGTTATTTCATTTTCTCCACCACCTATAAATAAATATATACAATCTCTGGGAATTAAAATTTTTAATATAACAATTTCTTGCCAAAAACCACCATAACTACTTTCATCTGTTAATTTATTAATATCATTAACTGTAGAAAATGGTAAATAATTTCTTAAAGTGTTGCTTTTAATTATTTTTTTTTTTACAGATCTATATACATAAAAATCTTCAGTTATTTTTAAATCTATTGTATAAAATAAATTCACATATTTTAATGTTATTGGTTTTATTTGTATTAATAATCCATTTTCATTATATTTATTCATAAAAATATCATCAATAATCGATTCTTTAAGTTCTTCAAAAATATTACCTTTTATATATAAATCAAACATAGTCGCATATCTTTGAAATTTAGCTTCTGGTAAACTAATTATATCAACTGGTTGTAATTCTTCTATATTTATTTTACTTGGTGTCAAAAACATGCCTCCAATCATGTTCTTTAGTTCATTATATTTATTTTTGTATTTCATATATTTTTTATAAAAATTATTTGACATATAATTTATATAATAAATTTTTTTATATAAATTAATTTAATATTATGATTCATTACCGTGAATAGTTCTAATTCTTGGTAAAATATTCACTATAATATTTATAGAGTATAAAAAATCTTTATTTTATTAATGATAGAAATATTAGTAGTGTGTGGAATAAAAGGTTTTAATAAATTTCATGAAACTATTATAAATGTTATAAATAATAATACTCCAATACTTGTTTCAAAAGAGTCATGTAAATTTTATACATTACAAACTATTAATAATTATTTTAATGAAGATGCTCCTGCTGATTTATATATATCTAATATTTCAAGTAATTTATTTATATTTGATAGATCATTCGAAGATGCTGTATTTGATGGTGATCAAGATGAAAGTTATTTACCTATAAAAAAATTTAATATTGAACATAATAACAAATTTGATTATATTGTTTTAGAACATTGTCCTACTTTTTTGGAATCAATTATGATTCCAGAATTTGTTAAACACTATAATATGTTAAAACCAAATGGTTATTTTATAATTTTTATTAATCAAAACCTAGGAAAAGATTTTAAATTTTATGAAAATAGTAATTTTCTAATTTTGGATAATATTTTTACAAGAATCAATAATAATGTTTATCAAAAAATGAATAATAATATATATAATATGGAAGCAAATTGTAAAAATTTTATGGAATATTGTACAAATTATATACCACTACCTATTTATGAAGTGTCATCAAAACAGAAATATTTAAAATATAAAAAAAAATATTTAGAACTAACACATAAAAGTATATGAAAAATATTAATGCTTAAATTATAAGTTGTTATAAATTAATAAAGTTATATCCATATAATAAATTAATTGTTATATAGATTTAATATTATGATTCATCACCGTGAATAGAACGTTCGGTTCTAATTCTTGGTAAAATATTTACTGATGTCAATTCTTGGAATAATAATTTGCATGCATGAGGAATTACCACTGCTGATATTCTTGTTGAATTGTGGCATCCTTTGCATCTGTAATAATCTTTGTCAATAACTTTGGAAGCAAACATACCGCATTCATCACATACGTAAACTTTTGAAATATCTGATGTTTCCATTAAACGTTCTTTTAAAAACTGAGCCATGCCGTGAGCGACCATAGCATCTTTTTCCATTTCCTTATGGAACCATTATTTTTAAGAAGTATAATCATCTTAAAAAATAACACTTGTATTCGATATTAAAACCCTAATATAATAAAATATTAGATATAGTGATTTTAAAACCTTGTACAAGTCACCTTTTCAGGTGGGAATAGACTATACCTTAAGCCCATCAAGTTTTAACTTGTTGAACCCATTCCCGTCTAGTCGTTGAGCCTTCTTCTATTAATAGAAGATTGGTTGCGGATTAACCTTGTGTTTAGCTTTTTACCTTACCCTATGCAATTAACATAAGCCACCAAATATTTTCATAATTGGTTTGGTACTAAACTTAAATTTTTAGCATGTATATTATTTTCAATATATGTGTTCAATAATTAAGATACATGCTACAGGTCTTCCCCGCAGTTTGAGAATGTAGCCCGCTATATCACGGACTAGCCAGTAGTTGTAATACTGACTTTTACCGGCAAAATGTTTACCGATTTTAAGACCACCATCACGTGATCTTCCCTCTAATGGTTGTCTGGTTAGTGCTTGTTTTGGACCACGTGCGCGACCATGTACTTTATCTAAAACCATGTGTTTTAGACGAATGTTAAATACTGGTCCTATAAAGATTTCAACATCCATTTGTCTACCAGTGAAACCACAATACATCTTTTCTGTACCATATGGACTGTATCCTAGTTTCTTTAATGCTTCAGGTAATTGTTGAACATTATAATTATTAAATGGAGTACCATCAACAAAGTGACCTGATTCTGCTGCTTCCTTTGATGCTAAACATTCAATGAAGTGACCCAAACTCATACGAGATGGATAACCATGTGGATTCAAAATTAAATCAGGAATTATTCCAGATTCGGTAAATGGCATATCTTTTTGGGGATATGTTATACCAACAGTTCCTTTCTGTCCATGCCTCGAATTTCCACTCAAAACCATCATTCCACATCGTCGCACAACAATAATACCTTCACCATTTGGAACAGTGCAACAATAGACTTTTCCATTGAATGGAATCATTTTATCTGAATTACCTTCAACTTTATCACTAGTCTTTTTAATATTTTTGTTAACAAGTGGTTCAACTTGTTTTTCAATAATAGTCATACGATATGCATTAGCAGTTGATTTAATTACTTTACCAGTATTCTTTCCTGATTTAATTTCTTGAGAACAATGTCCAGCTTCATATTTCAT
>Ga0194134_10004320_pt1 | contig 14366 bp, 12 predicted proteins | sample TA2KigOff0mmetaG_FD_148602 | JGI IMG/M metagenome (GOLD analysis project Ga0194134, IMG submission 148602) | Freshwater microbial communities from Lake Tanganyika, Tanzania - TA2015056 Kigoma Offshore 0m | ecosystem: Environmental > Aquatic > Freshwater > Lake | place: Tanzania: Lake Tanganyika... | reverse complement strand
TCATCTTCAGCGTAATCCAAGGAGAAGCGCCGAAAGGCAACCGCCCAGCCGTTAGCAACCATCCATCTGGAGATATCCTCGCTCCCCTTCAGGCAGGTTGCGATGATACGGCCATATCGGTCCCGATCTAAGGGGCGGCATCTGACGGAACTATTCGCTATTCGCTCAGCCAGAACCAAGGCGGCACGCTGTCCGCAGCGCCAGGGGGTTCTATTCGACGATAAGCACTCCTGTGAGCTCTCGGGCGCATCTATGCCGTGCAGGCGAATGCGCTGCCTATGAATCTCAATCGTATCGCCGTCTATGACGCTGGCAATTCCAACAATTTCAGGTTGCGCTGATATGGGCGCAGCATATGAATCAGACGCGATGATTACTAGGCAGCATAGGCCCACGATTTTTGCGGCTAAATTCATTGTCTGGGGCATATCATAGCTTAGCAGTGAATGGCTATACGGTCGTGGCGGCGCCACACCACATTCCTTTCTGGAAGGCCCTTCTTTCGATCGCCGTGGAAATCTTTGGCTCACCGATATTGTCCTTGGGCGTATTTTCCGTGTCACGCCGGCTGGTGAATGGTCAGTGGTCGCAGAATATGATGGAGAACCGAATGGCTTGGCCTTCCACCGTGATGGTTGGGCTGCCATTACCGATGCAAAGCGCGGTCTGCTTCGCCTGAACCCCGAAACCGGTGAAGTTTCGCCCCTTTTGCCCAGGGCGAGACGGGAGGGATTTCGCGGCGTGAATGACTGCACTTTCGCCAAGAATGGTGATTTATTCTTTACGGATCAGGGGCAAACTGGCCTGCAAGACCCTGCCGGGCGTGTCTATCGTCTGCGCGCTGGGGCTTCCCAGGCGGATGCGCTTATCTCCAACGTGCCAAGCCCAAATGGCCTTGTTATGACCGAAGATGCGCATACGCTTTATGTGGCTGCGACGCGCGATAACGCGATTTGGCGCGCGCCGATCACGGAAGATGGTGGCGTTATTCGTGTTGGTCGTTTTATTGCCATGTCAGGCGGCTTAGCTGGGCCTGATGGTATAGCGATGGATGTTGAAGGCAATATCGCGGTTGCGCATGCTGGCATCGGGAGTGTTTGGATCTTCTTCCGGCTTGGTGAACCATTGCTTCGCATTCGTTCACCGCGCGGCTTGGCGACCACCAATGTGTGCTTCGGCGGGCATGAGAATAGCGATGTTTTCATTACTGAAAGCGACAGTGGCAGCGTTTTGCGGGCACGATGGAAACACCCTGGGGCGATGCTATTCTCTCATTGCTGATTGGCGCGCGTCATAGTGATTTAGACTGGTTGTCCGAATTTCGGATTCTCCTCTACCGAGAAATATATCCAGCCTGGATATCTCTCTCGCGCGCCACCTTATTTCGTTGATCAGGGTCGCCATGCCCGCCACCGCCTGGTGTTGCCAAAATAACGGTGTCACCACGCGACAGAACATATTGCTTCTTTGGGTCTACCTTGTCGCCATTGATGCGCAGTACGCCGGGTGCACCCGCCTTGCCGCCTTCAATGCCAAAGGCTGGAAAAATAGTCCGCTCCGCAAGGAATGAAACGGCAATGGGCGTTTCTGATCTGCTTTCCAACGCGATTTCCTGACCAAGCCCACCACGATGCCGCCCGGGCCCGCCGCTATTGGGACGCAAACGTTTGTAGTGAACGCGCAAGGGCGCGATATGTTCGGTGATTTCGATGGCAGTGGATGAAACATTTGATGGCCAGGAAAGGCAGGATATGCCATCGCCGCGCATATTGGCGCCCATGCCACCATTGTAGAAAAACATATTGGCGTAGGGCTTGCCATGCGCATTCACGCCCGATTGATTCATGCCCCACATGGGGGAACCGCAGGCCGCCATCACACGTTCAGGCACGATTTGCCCAAGGCAACCGAAAACCAGCATGGGAAGGTAGTGCCCGATCAGCATGCGTGAGCCACCGGAAGCAGGAAATACTGGGTTCACGATACAGCCATCAGGCACGATCATGGAAATTGGCCGCCATGCACCCTCATTATTCGGCAGATTTGGGCTGGTGCAGACCTTCACGCCATACATGGTCATGGCGTAGGTATAGCAAAGCGCGCAATTGATGGCCCGATCCACCTGCGCATCCGTACCGGTATAATCCGCGATGATCCGATCACCCTCAATCGTCAAGGAAAGCTTCAGCGTGACAGGCTTGTCCATAAGGCCATCGGTCTGTAATTCGCTTTTATAGGTACCATCAGGCAAGGCAGCGATGGCGGAACGCATTGCCGCTTCGCAACGCACATGGATTTCTGCAGCCAATGACGCAAGATCATTAAGCCCTGCTTGCTCCATCAGGATATGAAGGCGTTCTTCCATCAAATCCAGGGCAACAACCTGCGCCCAAAGATCACCCATGGTCTGTTCTGGCGTGCGCACATTCTTGCGCAGGATTGCGACAAGGGTTTCATCAGCCTCACCCGCACGCATGAGCTTTAAGGGTGGAATTTGCAACCCTTCCTCAAACACTTCACGCGGTTCGGGGCTGCGTATCTTGCCGCCAATATCCGGCGCATGTGCGGTTGAAGCGCTGAAGGCAATCAGCTTGCCATGGCGGAAGATTGGCTTTGCGACGGTGATGTCGGGCAAATGCCCAGTGCCGAGCCAGATATCATTGGTAACTAAAACATCGCCTGGCTTAAGCGTTTCCGGTGGAAAGAATCTCAGGAAATGCTTGACAGTTTCTGGAAGCGTTCCGATGAAGCTTGGAATGCTTTCGGTTGCCTGTACCAGACTTTGGCCCGCCGCATCTGTAACAATGCAGGAAAAATCATAGCTTTCCCGGACCAGCGTGGAAAAACTTGTTCGCACCAAAGCCGCCGCGGCTTCATCCACAAGTGAAATAAGCCTGCGCCAGAGCAACTCCAGCTCAACAGCGTCAAATTGGCGGGGTGTCTCTGCGTTCATGATACATACTCCGCCATGATCGATCCTTCAGGCAGCAGCGAAATGCGCGCGCCTGGACCCACAATAAAGGTACTTTCGTTTTCTTCGAATACGGCGGGCCCCGTAATGCTGGTGCCGGGTGTAAGGGCATAACGATCATAGACAGGGGTACTGCGCCTTTCGCCGAGTTCATCGAAATAGACGTCCCGATGACCTTTCAGCGCTACCTTCCCAGTATTTTGCTGATCCAAACGAAGCTTGCCCCCCGCGCCAGGCATTGGGGCCGTCACGGATACGCGCAGTGCGACAAATTGCACCGCGCCCCCTGGTGGTATGCGGCCAAATAAATTTCGGTAGGCCGCTTCAAAGGCGGCAAGTATTCCTTGTTGATCCGATGACGCTTCTAGCGCCACGGTTATCTCAAAGCCTTGCCCGATGTAGCGCATATCGGCAACCCGCCGCAGCCGTGCTTTATCCATTTCAGCACCGGTTTCACGAATGATGGCCATGCCATCCTTTTCCAACTGGGAGAAAATTGCATCCGCCGCGGCAAGGTCAGTGCTCGCGAGCGGCATATTGAAGGACGCAACCCGGTCAATACGCGCGGGCGCCATCAGCATACCAATAGTGCTGCCAGCCCCTGCACCTGGTGGGCAGATCACATGCCTGACGCCAAGTTTGCGCGCGACATGCCAGGCATGCACAGGCGCCGCACCGCCTGTGGCAAGCAAGGCGTAGTCTTGCGGAACGCGGCCACGCTCTGCAATCGCGACACGCGCGGCGCCCGCCATATTCTCATTCACCACATCATGAATACCAAAGGCACCGCGCAAATCGTCCAGCCCCATGCTTCTGGAAAGCGATCCGAGGGCCTGCTCGGCCCCCGGAAGATTAATGCGCATCGCGCCGCCCAAGAAGAAATCGGCGTTGAGATACCCCAAGGATAAATCACCATCTGTCACCGTCGGCTCATGCCCACCCCTGGCGTAACAAACTGGCCCAGGTTGAGCGCCTGCGCTCTCAGGCCCTACATGCAGGGTTCCCAAGTCACTGCGGCGAGCGATAGAACCACCGCCGGCGCCAATTTCAATCAATTCCACTGTGGCGATTTGAATGGGCAGGCCGCTGCCGCGCAGGAAACGCTTGGTGCGCGCGGCCTCAAAGCCCCAGGCAACCAGCGGCTCGCCATCATCCACCAAGGCAAGCTTGGCTGTGGTGCCGCCCATATCGAAAGCCAAGACGCGATTAAGCCCCGCGTGCCGCCCAAACCACGCCCCCGCAAGGGCACCTGCGGCCGGGCCACTTTCAAGTAACTGCACCGGTGCGCGCTTTGCTTCAGCCACATGCGTCAAGCCACCATTGGACAGCATGAGGAAAAGCGACCCTGGTATCCCTACCTGCTTCAGCGCCTTTTCCAAATTCTCAAGATAGATTTCGGCAATTGGACGCACATAGGCATTTGCAACGGCCGTCACACAGCGCGGGTATTCCCTAATTTCCGGGGCGATATCCGATGACAGGGTGATGGAAAGCTTTGGATATTTTTTTGCGATCGCCTCGGCCGCCATCCTTTCATGAACTGGATTGGCGTAGGAATGCAAAAAACAAATGGCAAGGCTGGTGATACCGGCTTCCACCAGAAACGCAACCTCGAGAAGCATGGCTTCGATATCAAGATGTATTTCCACCTGACCATCTGGCGCCAAACGCTCATGCACCTCTCGGCGAAGTGGCCGCGGTACCAAGGGCTTCGGCATTTCAAGAAACAGATCATAGAGTTCGTACTTACGTTCCCGGCCAATCTCAAGAACGTCCGCGAAGCCTGCTGTCGTCAAAAGCCCGGTCGGCGCGCCTTTTCTTTCGATCAGGGCATTCGTGAAAAGCGTTGTTGCATGAACAACGCGACCAATGGAGGCCGGCGCTATATCGCCTTTCTTGAGGAGACGCGTAAGTCCCAGCATGGTCCCGCAAGTAGGATCGTCAGGCGTAGTACTTTCTTTCCAGATGATCGCCCGGCCATCACTCGGGTCAAGGACAACCAGGTCAGTGAAGGTGCCGCCAATATCAATACCAAGCGAGAGAGACGCCGACATATTTATGATCCAGTATAAAGAGAAGACTGTGCCCTTAGACGGCGTCAATCGCCACGAATATTATTGGCCTGCACAACGCGACGCCAGGCTTCTCGATCACGCTTGATGCGCTCTTCGAAGGTTGTGCCGCTTTCGCCAAGCGGCAGCAAACCACGTTCCACCAATGTGCGCGCTGTTTGAGGGTCTGCCAAGGTTGCTGCGAATGCGGCGGCAAGGCCTTCGCGGATTTCCTTTGGCAAGCCTGCAGGCCCAGCCAAGCCGAACCAGTTATTGATTTCAAGCGCAGGCAGTCTACCCGCAAGGGGCGACAGTTCAGGCATCAGCGGCGATGCCTCTCTGGTGGTCACGCCGATGCCCTTTAATTGGCCCGCACGAATAGCGGGCGCAACTTCAGCTATATTGGCAATCATGATGTCAATACGGCCGGCCGAAACATCCAACGCAGCAGGTGCACCACCGCGATAGGATACATGCGTCATTTGTACACCAAGTGCGCCAGCAATCAGGGCGCCCCCCAAATGGTTGATGGAACCATTGCCAGCCGAAGAATAGGTTGCAGCCCCATTGCGTGAACGCGCAAATGCAGCAAGGCTTTCAAGATCATTGAAGGGCGCATCTGGGCGCGCGACAAGCGCCATGGGCGTACCGGCGAGCGCGGTAACAGGCGTGAGATCACGGTCAAGATCAAGCGGAATCGGAATGCCCGGGATGGCAGGCGCGACGCACATCATCCCCATAATGGCGCTCGCCAAGGTATAGCCATCGGGTGCGGCGCGGGCGGCTGCCTGCGCGGCAATGAAACCGTAAGCACCGCTGCGGATTTCAGGGATTACGCTTACGCCGCGGACCCGTTGAAGCCCTTCAGCGACAATACGCACAAGAATATCCACGGCGCCGCCAGGTGCGTAACCAATCAGGATACGAACGGGTTGCTGTGGTGTCCAAGCGGCCTGTGCCCTGACATTGACGCCTGCGAGAGTGAGCGGCGCGGCCGCCAACATGGCACGCCGTGTTACTCGGGTTTGGATATCCGGCATGAGGTTTCTCCGCATTGTTGGGACCATGTGCAGCGATCCTAGGGCGATTGACAATCAGGCGACAAGGGATGGTCGGTCTTATGCCGCCGTTTAAAGACCTTGACAGGCAGGTGATCAAGGCTCTCGCGCCTAAAGCCTATCCCTTGAAAGCTATGAACGCCACGGATCCGCAAAGAATCGCCCAATAAACACAGCAGCTTTTAGATAGGAGGATTTCAACGTGATGGGATGGCAGCGTTAGTGCATTGCAAGTAGCGATCTATTGGCTGGCACGATTGGCCAATTGGGCAATAGGTCTCCATTTTACGCGATCAGCCTTGCCGATACGGCTGAATTCCTCGGGTGTAGTATACAATGGCGCAATGCCCTGACTATCAAGCTGCGCAATTGCACCGGGCTGAGCTAGCGTTTGCTTGATTGCCGCGTTCAAACTTTCAACCACGCTGCGGGGAGTACCCTTTGTGGTCATCACGCCGAACCAGCTGCGTACCTCAAAGCCGGAGACGCCGCCTTCCGCCAGGGTAGGCACATCCGGTAGATGCGGCATGCGGGAAAGTAGAGGTACGCCCATGGCACGAAGCGCCCCGGTCTGGATATGCGGAAAACAGGTCGGCGTTGTCGCGAACATGAAATCAAGCCGACCCGCCAATAAATCCACCATCGCTGGGCCGCCACCACGATATGGTACGCCAATGGCGCGGACATCTGCCATTTGGCTCAATAAAAGTGCCGCAAGCCATGGGCTGGATCCAACGCCGGGATGGCCCCAGCTCAAGCCGCCAGGATTTGCACGCGCGGCAGAAAGCAAATCCGATAAGCTACGCCATGGGCGATCCTTTGATGTCACCAGCACGGTAAGCACATCAGCCACAAGTGCGATAGGCTCTAGAATCTCGAGTGGCTGCTGCTCATTTGGCGTATTCTGCACCAAGGGGTTTACCAACAGGGCGCCCATATTGTTGATGACGAGCGTATGGCCATCCGGCGCCGCACGTAACACAGGTTCCATGGCCAAGGCCCCCTGTGCGCCGCCACGATTTTCCACAACCACTGGCTGGCCCAAAATTTCGGCCATACCGTTGGCAATGAGTCGCCCAACGAAATCGAGCGATCCGGCGCTGGCGGCGCCAACCAACAACCTGATCGAGCGTGCCGGGAAAGGCTGCTGAGCGTCTGCCCTTGAGGCCAGCAAAACAGGCGTCGCAAGAAAAGATCGGCGGGTCATTTTGACGCTGCCGGAATGCTGCGGTTTCTTGGGACGCTCCCCATATCGTCGCCCACTGATCCCTTTAAGATGTCTCATCATCATAATTCCCAAATACCTGCCAATCACTCCTATGTCAGCACCAGCTCATACCTTTTCTATATTCCAGTCAAATAAGGCGGGTCCCGGCAATACGCCGCGCAAAGACCGTCGATGCGCAATGACACCACGGTATTGCCCCAGTGGTATCAGCGTGCCTATTTCAAGATGGGTTTTTTCTAGCTGTTTCACAATATCTCGGCGCTTTGCAGGGTCAGCCTCAAAGGTCCAGGCATCGGTCAATTCGCCAACGCGACCCCATAAAAATAGGGTCTCCGAGAAATTGTGCCTCAAAGAAACTGCAACACGCGCGCGTGGGCGCGGTGGAAGTTGCAGCGCTGGCACTTGGACAATACGGAGGGCCAACGTGCCACTTTCAGCGGGTCCGCATGGGGTCCGCAAGTAAAGGGGGTGCTTTTGAAGCAACCCCAAAACCCTCTAACCCATTGAAAAGACTGGTGCCGACTCGGGGAATCGAACCCCGGGCCTACTGATTACGAAGGAGTAGCGGGTCATGCAAGGCGAAGACCTGATCCACCGTTTGGCCGATGATCTTCGCCCGGTTCGCCCGGCGCGGCCCCCTGGCACGGCAACGGCGCTTTGGCTTGGGCTGGCCACCGCCGTCATTATTGGCGCGGTGCTGTTCTTGGGCCTGCGGCATGACCTGGCGGAACGCCTCGCCAGCGGGTTTGAGACGCCGCAATTGATCCCGCTGCTGCTCGGGCTTGGCATTCGCAGTTTTTCGATGAATGCATCGGTGATTCCGCGCGTGAAACAGGCGGTGCGTGGGCTTGACATCGGCGATTGCGCGCGCTTCGCCCGCCGAGTGATGGAACAAAGTGACCCGGCACGGATCCGCGAATTGGTGGCGGGGTTTGCGGCGGGGGCGGGTTAGCGCATTTTCAAGCTTCTCGGAATTACGCTGTGGCTTGGCGAAGACACGTGGCGGAGCCGTGTCCGCCGGCGTTGCCGATGCAGGTGTGCGACGACAGCTGGGAGGTGTGGGAAGCCAGATGGGGAGAGCCAAGGAAGCAAGGCCCAATGCCCTTGCCGCTCACTGGCGTTTTCTCTAAGCACTATGGGGCGCGCGCGATGCAAAATTGTGCCCGCCACCTTGCGTGCATATTATGCACTTGCCGCATACATTCGAATGATTGACCAGCGCCCCAATAGGCTGTCGCACCTGTCTCATTTCCTTGCTTTTGTTTGACTCTCGCGGAGTGAGGCGCCTACGCTTTCGCATTAGTTAAAGGGAGAGTCATTGCCATGCCCCATCTTCCCACCCGCCGCATGATAGGCCTCAGCTTGGTTGGCGCCGTAGCCGGTCTAGCCATTGCGCGATCTGCCCAAGCCCAAGCCTGGCCGGCACGCCCAATACGCTTGGTCGTTCCTTTTCCGCCGGGCGGCGGGGTTGATGCGGTGGGGCGCATTCTTGCGGAGCCTTTGGGACAAGCGTTTGGCCAACCAGTAATTGTCGAAAATCGAGCCGGCGCCGGCGGCGCGATTGGTGTTGATTCGGTCGCCAAATCACCAGCTGACGGTTATGCGTTCAGCATGGTCAGCGCCGGTAATATGACAGCAGGCCCGGTGGTACGCCGCACACCCTATGACCCGAATACACTCGGCTTCGTCACCATGGTTTGCCATAGCCCACTTTTACTGGTTGCCCGCACTACGCTTGAAGCGCGCGACCTTGCTGGTTTTGTAGATTTGGTACGGCGCAAGCCAGACCTGATTCGCTTTGCGTCTGGCGGTGTTGGTACAGCCACACATCTTGCTGGAGAGCTGATGAATCTGCGCCTTGGCACGCGCATGTTGCATGTGCCCTATCGTGGCACAGGCCCAGCGCTGACCGACCTTGTCGCTGGCAATACGGATATTTTCTTCAGTGATTCGTCGGCCTGGCCCATGGTGCAACAGGGCCAGCTGCGCCTGCTTGGCATTACTTCGGCAGCGCGTTGGGCGACATCACCGGATACGCCGCCAATTAATAGCCTGGTACCTAATTTTGATATCTCTAACTGGTATGGGGTGATCGCACCGCCCGATACCCCGCTTGCCATTCGCGAACGCGTCGCCGCTGAGATTGCTCGGATTCTGGGGCGCGCTGAGGTGCGCGAGATGCTTGGTCGTATCGGGTTTGAACCCGCGCCCATGCAGCCGGCGGCATTCGGTGCCTTTGTACAGCGTGAAACGGAAACCTGGCGCGCTGTTGTCAAGGCTGCAAATATCCAGGCCGAATAATGCGTCCAGCCCTAAGTGAAGAAAGATAGCATGACAAAAACTGCGCGTCTAGCCGTTGATATCGGCGGCACCTTCACGGACCTTGTGCTTGCGCTACCAGATCGTTCGCTTTCTGCCAAAGTCCTGACGACGTCAGATGCGCCCGAACGCGCGGTGCTGGAAGGTGCTGCGGCGATACTGGCGCAAGCCGGCATCAGAGCGTCTGATCTGGCCTTGGTTATCCATGGTACGACCCTTGCGACCAATGCGCTAATTGAACGCAAGGGCGCGCGTACGGCCCTGGTCACGACGGATGGCTTCCGTGATTCCCTCGAAATGGCCTATGAACATCGCTTTGAACAATATGATCTGTATATGGAACGGCCGGAACCATTGGTCGCTCGGCCCTGGCGGTTTGAAGTGCCAGAACGTATCGCTGCTGACGGCACTATTTTGCTGCAAATGGATGAAGCCGCGGTTGAACGCATTGGCGCAGCTGCCAAGGCCGCGGGCGCTGAAGCCATCGCCATCTGCTTCCTGCATGCCTACCAGAATGACGCGCATGAACGGCGCGCAAGGAACATTCTTACCCGTCATTTCGCACCCGAAGTCATCGCGATTTCGAGCGAGGTCTGCCCCGAAATCCGCGAATATGAACGGACGTCCACCACCGTTGCCAATGCCTATGTGCTACCCTTGATGGAACGCTATTTGCGCCGATTGGAAGATGGGTTGAAGGCGCTAGGTAGCGCGGCGCCGCTGCTCCTCATCATGTCATCGGGCGGGATCACGACGGTGGAGACAGCGCGGCGCTTCCCGATCCGGCTAGTAGAAAGTGGCCCGGCAGGGGGGGCAATACTCGCGCAAATGATCGCGGCAGAAAGCGGCATCAGCCGCGCGCTTTCCTTCGATATGGGCGGCACGACAGCGAAAATCACGTTGATTGATGATATGAAGCCGCAGCAAGCCCGCCATTTTGAAATTGCGCGCGCTGCGCGTTTCGTAAAAGGCAGCGGTATTCCGGTGCGCATCCCGGTGATTGATATGGTCGAGATCGGTGCAGGCGGTGGTTCCATCGCGCGTGTTGATGGACTTGGGCGCATTACTGTTGGGCCCGATAGTGCCGGTTCAATGCCTGGCCCCGCATGTTATGGACGTGGCGGCACTGTGCCCACCGTAACCGATGCAGATTTGGTGCTTTCTTGGATTGATCCGACGCGTTTTTCGGGGGGACATATTACACTTGATGCCGCAGCATCCCATACAGCGTGCGATAATGTTGTTGGGCAGCCACTTGGCATGTCGCCACCGGACGCAGCGCTCGGCATTACTGAAATCGTTACCGAAACCATGGCCAATGCGGCGCGTGTGCATGCGGTGGAAAATGGCAAGGAAACCAGCGGACGCACCATGATTGCCTTTGGCGGCGCGGCACCGCTGCATGCGGCGCGCATGGCGCAGAAGCTCGGCATGAATCGCGTATTGGTGCCGGTGGGGGCAGGTGTAGGTTCCGCACATGGCTTTCTTGCCGCACCCATTGGCTATGAGGTGGTGCGCACGCGCCTTTTCAGCTTGAATGCCTTCGATGCGCCGCTGGTCAATGGTCTTTATGATGCAATGCGGGCAGAGGCTAAGGCTGTAGTCCGCCTTGGCGCACCAAATGCGGCGCTACAGGAAGTTCGCACAGGCCTCATGCGCTATCGCGGCCAGGGGCATGAGGTTGCGGTGGCGCTTCCGTCCGGCCCCTATGTCGCGGATAGCGAAGCCGCCTTTCGTACCGCTTTTGAAGCAACCTACTGCGCGTTGTACGGGCGCACGATTCCAAAGCTGGAAATCGAGGTACTGACCTGGACGCTTTCGCTTGCTGAAGCCAAACCGTTGCCTGCGCGTATCCCAGACCCGCCCGATGCTGCCGCACCAGCGCCTTCCGCGACACGGCGCATCATGGACCCTGGCGTGCGTCAAATGGTTGATGCTGCGGTCTATGATCGTGCGAGCCTGGCGCCTGGTGCGCGGATCATCGGCCCAGCGGTAATTGTGGAAGCTGAAACCTCGACCCTGGTGCCCCAAGGCTTCCGCGCTGGCCCCAATGCTGCTGGCCATATTCTGATCGAGAGGATCGCCTGATGAACACGATGATCGGCGAAATCGAAATCCAAATTCTGTGGAACCGTCTGCTTTCAGTCGTGGAGGAACAGGCGCAGACACTGGTGCGCACGGCTTTTTCCACCGCAGCGCGTGAGGCGGGTGATATCTCAGCCGGCGTCTTCGATATGAGGGGACGGATGCTTGCCCAGGCGGTGACAGGTACGCCCGGGCATATCAATTCCATGGCGCGCTCGGTCATTCACTTTCTGGGTGCCTTCCCGGCCGAAACGCTGAAGGATGGCGATATCCTAATTACCAATGACCCATGGAAGGGCACCGGGCATCTTTTTGATTTGACGGTGGTGACGCCGATTTTTCTAGATGGAAAGCCCGTCGCGCTTTTCGCCTGTACGACTCATGTGGTGGATATTGGTGGCTTGGGCGTCAGTGCCGAAGGCCGACAGATTTATCACGAAGGCCTTTATATCCCGCTCATGCACCTCGCACGCGAAGGACGGATGAATGAAGATCTTCTAGGCATTGTACGTGCCAACGTCCGGGAACCGGTGCAGGTGGTCGGCGATATCTACGCGCTTGTGGCCTGCAACGAAACCGGCGGCAATCGGCTGCGCGAAATGATGCGCGAATTCAATCTGGTTGATCTTGATCATTTGGGGGAGGAAATCATCTCCCGCAGCCGCCGCGCCATGGCTGATATCATCGCGAAGCTACCGCAAGGGTCATGGACGGCCCGCATGACGATTGATGGATTTGAAGCACCTGTCACGCTTGTGGCCAAGCTGACAATCGCGGGTGATTGCGTATTGGTGGATTACACAGGCACATCCGGCTTGTCGCGCTACGCGATCAATTGCCCGATGTGTTATACGGAAGCCTATACATCCTTTGGCGTGAAGGCGGCACTTGCTCCCTGGCTTCCGAATAACACGGGCACGCTGGATGCTGTGATCGTGACGGCGCCGGAGAATACCATCCTGAATGCACCGCACCCGGCAGCGGTTTATGCGCGTTCGGTGATGGGGCATATGCTGCCGGATGTTGTCTATGGCTGCCTTGACCAAGCACTGCCGGATACTGTGCCGGCAGAAGGCACTTCCAGCCTGTGGAATCTCAGCCTGCTGGCAGGTCATGGCTTGACTGGCATGGAAGGCAGCGCAGTGCGCGCCTTCAATGTCACCACTTTCCATTCCGGCGGCGCGGGTGCGCGCCCGCGGCAGGATGGGCTTTCGGCTACTCCCTTTCCCTCTGGCGTGCGTAATGTGCCGATTGAAATTACTGAGGCCATTACGCCCCTGGTTGTCTGGCGCAAGGAATTGCGGCATGGGTCCGGCGGGCCTGGGCGGCAGCGCGGTGGGCTTGGTCAGCGTATGGAAATCGCCAATCGCGATGGAGTGGCTTTTGGTATTCAAGCGCGCTTTGAACGTGGTGTGCATCCTGCGCGCGGCCGTAGCGGCGGTGGAGCAGGCGCGAAGGGTCGGTTATCCCTTGCCACCGGCGCTCCACTCGCGATTAAGGGCCTGCAAATTATCCCCGCTGGGGACAGGCTTATCGTCGAAATGCCTGGTGGTGGCGGGTATGGTGATCCCTTCGCGCGTGACCCGGCGCTGGTGGCGCGGGATGTCCGCCACGGATTCATTGAAACGGCGCAGGCTGAAGCAGAATATGGCGTCATTCTTGACGCTAATGGTGAAGCAGATATGGCAGCTACTGCCCGCCTTAGGGCTTCCCGCTGAGACGATTGATGCAATGGATGGGACGCTACCGCGCAGCGATGTTCTGCGCCTTTGCGGCTGGGAGCTTGTCTCGCAATGCCCGCCCTTCTGGGCCTCCTGACGGGTTTGGCGATGTTCACGCGACCCTTGCTTGGCGTATGCTTCCGAACTCCGAAGTGAAGTCACTTGGCCTGAAAACGTCATGTTATGACTTAATCGCATTTTCCGAGCAGCCAAGTGTGACCACTTGGCTTGAAAATGCTCGCCCCCCCGGTTTAGCCTTCCCCTGAGAACAATAATGCCGCGCGCTTTTGCGCGGTTGGGGAGCATCAGCGCATGAGCCAAGCCGCCTTCAAAGCCGCGCGAGATTTCCTGCTGGCGCAGCGTCGCGATTACGCCACGGCCTATCGCGATTTCCGCTGGCCGGCGCTGGATGAATTCAACTGGGCGCTGGATTGGTTTGACACTGAATTGGCCGCGGGTGCGCATGGCGCGCGCCCCGCACTTCGCATTGTGGGTGATGGCGCGGCGGAACGCAGCTTTGCCGAACTCTCTGCCGCCTCCAACCGCGTTGCCAATGGGCTGCGTGCGCTTGGCGTGAAGCGTGGTGTCCGTCGTCTGTCCGGCGTCAGCACCTATGGGACCAAATTGGCGATTTGAATAACGGAGGATTTCTGGCTCATCGTAACCCCAAGGAGAGTGAAGATGAGCCAGAAATCCTCCGCCCCACCCACGCGGGTGCCAGCCGGATCACGGCTAAGCGCTGATCATCATCGCTCTTCTGGGTAGTCTCATAGCGTAGGGTACTGCGGGCAATCCCAAGAACCTCACATGTCCGCCGCTCGGATGTGCCGAGCTTCAAGCGTGCCTGAACGACCGCACCCTTCAGGTCTTCAGCGCTCAGATCTTGGGTTTTAAAAAATCCAGGCTTTCCTTCAGGATCAGCTTGTCGAGCTC
>Ga0194134_10004318_pt1 | contig 14368 bp, 10 predicted proteins | sample TA2KigOff0mmetaG_FD_148602 | JGI IMG/M metagenome (GOLD analysis project Ga0194134, IMG submission 148602) | Freshwater microbial communities from Lake Tanganyika, Tanzania - TA2015056 Kigoma Offshore 0m | ecosystem: Environmental > Aquatic > Freshwater > Lake | place: Tanzania: Lake Tanganyika... | reverse complement strand
ATTGAGGATAAAGAGCTCCGTGATCTTGTGCAGGTGGGCATAGGTCAAATTACGAGGGATAGTTCGCCGGGAGAGGTGAGCGTAAAAGCACCCAGTCAAGCCAACGCCTCCTTCAGGCGAGCCAACAGCTCGGCATGGGTTTCAAGCGCAGGAAACTGCGAAAACTCCCGCTTAACGTTGGCGGGCGCATGCAGCAGGAAGCCTTGGTCCGCCTGCACGAGCATCGCCGTATCGTTGTAGGAATCGCCGGCAGAGAGAACACGGTAGTTGAGCAGTTGCAGGGCGCGGACGGATTCGCGCTTCTGGTCTGGCATCCGCAGCTGATAACCAATAATGCGGTCGCGCTCCACGAGAAGCCGGTGACAGAAGAGGGTGGGCCAGCCAAGTTGGCGCATCAAGGGATGAGCGAACTGCTCGAATGTGTCACTGAGAATGATGACCTGTGTGAGCGCGCGCAGCTCATCGAGAAATTCCTTCCCGCCGGGCAACGGTCGGAGCGTTGCAATGACGGCCTGGATATCAGCGAGTTTGATGCCGTGCCGGTCAAGGATGCCGATGCGATAACGCATCAGTTTGTCATAGTTTGGCTCGTCGCGCGTGGTGCGGCGCAATTCGGTAATACCCGTCTTCTCAGCCACGGCGATCCAGATTTCTGGGACGAGGACGCCTTCCAAATCCAAAGTGACGATCGTCTGCTTCACGGTGGAGGTAGATTGGCGGCAGGGCGAGCGGAAGTCGAGTGCCGGCGTGTCACCCGGCGCGATGCTGAGATTGGACACCGAGCGGGTGTTCGGTGCATCATCTTGGTCAGAATTTGAACCGGCCAGTGCCCACTGAAGCGCCTAAACCATCGCCCATGCAACGCCTGCTCACTCGGCTGGCGGACGCGGTATATTTGTATCCGCGCGCGTTCTTATATCCGCAGGTGGCGCTATTCTGCGTGTGCTTGATCTATACGGTGCGGCACCTCGATTTCCATTCCAACCGCAACGACCTCGTAGGCTCAGACAAGAAGTATCACCAAAACTTCCTCGCGTTCAAAAAAGAGTTCCCTGGTCAGGATGACCTAGTGGTCATCGTCGAGAGTGACCGGCAGGACAAGAACCGGCAGTTCGTCGAGCGGCTTGGTGCACGGCTAGAGGCAGAGACAAACCTCTTCACAGATGTTTTCTACAAGGGCGACCTCAAGCTAATGGGCAGCAAGGCCCTCCTGTTCGTGCCGCAGGCCGACCTTTTGGAGTTAGAAAAGAAGGTAAAGGACTTCCAGCCGTTCATTAAAAAATTCTCGCAGGCGACGAACCTAGTTTCGCTCTTCACCATTCTTAATCGCCAGTTTCGCACCGCGAAGCAGGAGGCGAATGCGGAGAACGAGTCCATGCTCGGAGCGCTGCCGACGCTAGAGCGAATTGTAAACGAGGCTCGTGCGGGCCTGCAACGGCCCGGCCGGCCACCATCGCCGGGCGTGAGCGCGCTCTTCGGAGGCGGGCCTGAGGCCGAGCGCGAGATGTATGTAACCTTCGGCAACGGCCGGATGTATCTCGTGACCGCGCACGCGAAGCGGGAGGATCTAAACGGTGCCGCTGTGGAGCGACTGCGCGCACTGGTGGCGGAAACGCAGCGTGAAGTGCCGGGCGTAAACGTGGGCATCACGGGCGAGCCGGTGCTGGAGTTTGACGAAATGGCGCAATCGCAAATGGACACCACGGTGGCGACCATCGTGGCACTGGTGTTGGTGCTCATCATCTTCATCTACGGCTATGCAGAAACGGGCCGGCCACTCAAGGCTACTGCGGTGTTAATTGTTGGTTTGGCTTATACGATGGGCTACACGACGCTGACGGTCGGACACCTGAACATTCTGACCATTACGTTCGCTCCAATGTTAGTGGGGCTAGCGATTGATTTTGGCGCGCATCTGATAGCGCGGTTCGAGGAGGAATTGCGGCATGGTAAGTCTGAGCGTGAAGCCATCACGCTGGCGATGGTCAATACAGGCCAGGGCATCTTCACTGGCGCGGCCACGACCGCGGCGGCGTTCTTCGCAATGGGGATCACAAATTTCAAGGGCATCCAGGAGATGGGCATTATTGCCGGCGGCGGCCTCATTGTCTGCCTCTTGCCGATGATGACGCTGCTACCGGTGCTGTTGATGCGCGGTCGGCAGAACGTGATTGACCTTACCACACCACCAGTGGACCGCCGCGGGCAAATCGAGCGCCTATGGCTGAACCGGCCAGGCGCGGTGCTAGCGGTGACGGCGGGCCTGTGTGCATTGAGCACGGCGCGGCTGGGTCGGGTTCAGTTCGATTATAACCTCCTGAATATGCAGTCCGCCGGGCTACCGGCCGTGGTCTTCGAGCACAAGCTCATCAACACGGCGTCAAACTCCGTGCTGTTTGGCGCGGTGGTAGCGGCGGACCTCGAGCAGGCGGCTCGGCTTGAACGACAACTCACCAACCTGACCACCGTTGCAAATGTGCGCTCAATGAGCCAGTTCCTCGCCGAGGAGACCACTCAGAAGCTCGCGCTTATCCGGCAGATCAAGGCCGACGCTGGGACGGTGAAATTTACCCCGCTTGACCCGCAGCCGCCGAAAGTGCCGGAGCTATTGCAGGTGCTGTTCTCGTTCCAAGGCTTTGTCGGCGCGGCGGAGGACGTGGTGCGGAAGGAGGGAGATGCGAAGCTGGCGGAACAGTTCAAGTCGCTGAAGGGCGCGCTCCAAGCTTGGCGAACCGCGCTGGTTGCCACGCCCGCCGAGCAGGCCGCGCGGCAGTTGGCGCTATACCAGCAAGCGCTGCTGGAGGACTTGGCGGAAACGTTCACCACGCTCGCCAACCAGCAAGCCAGCCCGCTGCGGCCGGAGGATCTGCCGGACGCGCTGCGCAACCGCTTCATCGGAGTGACGGGCAAGTATCTGCTGCAAGTCTATCCCAAGACCGACGTATGGCATCGTGCGGCGCAGGAGGCCTTCGTGAAGGAACTGCGCACCGTGGACCCGAACGTGACCGGCACACCCGTGCAACTCCTCGAATACACCACCCTGCTCAAGGACAGCTACGTAAAGGCCGCGTGGTATGCGACAGCGGCCATCGCCGTGATGGTGCTGCTGCATTTCCGGTCAATCGTACACGTGGTGTTGGCGCTGCTGCCAGTGGCCGTTGGGACTTTGTGGATGGTCGGTTTCATGGGCTGGGTCGGCATTCCCTTCAACCCGGCGAACATCATGACCCTGCCGCTCGTAGTGGGTATTGGAGTGACCAACGGCATTCACATCCTCAATCGCTTCGGCGAGGAGAAAAAACCCTCCCTTCTGGCCCGCAGCACCGGCCTTGCCGTCCTAGTGTCCGGCCTGACGACCATTGCGGGCTTCGGCAGCCTCATCCTAGCGAAACATCAGGGCATCGAAAGCCTAGGCTATGTGATGGCTGTAGGTACAGCTACCTGCATGGTGGCGGCGCTAACCTTGCTCCCGGCGGTGTTGCAACTGCTGCTAAAACTGGGCTGGCTTAAAGAAAAGGCCCAGTGACGAGAATGCACCCTCATCACTGGGCTGTGAGGAACCGAGGTCAAATGGAACCTCAACCAACTGACAAATAAACTTAATTGCTTGTGAATAAATGTCAAATACGCAATTTGCCTGATTAATGCACTCAACGATAACGATATTGAAGGGCTAAGCCGGCTGGGTTCAACGTTCTTGCTGAGCGGGCAAACTTGACCCCAAACCCCGCGCTCTTACCATCTCAACTGCTTGGTTTACACCGCCAATAATTCTCTAAAGGGGGCACTGGAATCCTCGCAAAGAATCGGAATACGATTCTCACGCTTGTCAGCGCTGGCTTGTCTGCTGTTTACAGCTTTCCGGCTCCTCGCCGCCGAGTGGACCGCCGGTCCGTTTGCGCACGAGTTTTCGCTTACCCTCGCCACGGGCACTCGCGAGGAATGGCTAGGGCCGCTCTACTACCGCGAGGTTTCCGACGGCCAGATGACTTGGGCCATGCCCCCGTTTTTCTCTCGCACGGTTAAGCCCGACGTGGAAATGGAGGAATACGATTTCCTTTATCCGTTGCTCTCCTACGACCGCTTTGGGGAGGAATACCGCTGGCACCTCTTTCAACTCCTGAACTTCTCCGGTGGCCGACAGCAGGACGACCAAGCCGTGGACAAGTTCACGATTTTCCCCTTCTACTTCCAGGGTCGGTCCGCCGATCCCGCTCACAACTACACCGCGCTCCTGCCCTTCTGGGGCACGCTCAAGAACCGCTTGCTCCGGGACGAGATTAAATTGCGCCTCTTTCCGTTATACTCCCGCACGGTCAAACGTGATGTGGTGACGGAGAACTACTTGTTCCCCTTTGTGCATCTGCGCCACGGTCCCAAACTCGACGGCTGGCAGTTCTGGCCGCTCATGGGCCATGAGCATCGCGATCCCTCCATCGGCACCAACTATCTCGGCCTCGAACAGCTTACCCCGGGCCACGACCGCCTCTTCATCGCGTGGCCGTTCTTCTTTAACCAACACAATGGCATTGGCTCGACGAATCCCGTTCATTACCACGCCCTGCTGCCACTCTACAGCCATCAACGTTCACCCAGCCGGGATTCCTCCACCTACGCTTGGCCATTTCTAACCTTTACCGATGACCGGGAAAACCGTTACCGCGAGTGGAACCTGCCCTGGCCCTTCATTGGTTTCGCGCGCGGCGAGGGCAAGCATATGAACCGCGTTTGGCCCTTTTACAGCCACGCAACTAATGCGGTGCTCACCAGCCACTTCATTCTCTGGCCGCTCTATAAATACAACCGCGCTCAAGCCGCGCCGCTTGACCGCGAACGCACGCGCTGGCTGATCTACCTCTACAGCGACACGGTCGAGCGCAACACCGCCACTGGCCAATCAAAGAGCCGAGTCGACCTTTGGCCGCTGTTCAGCGCGCGGCGCGAACTCGATGGGCGCGAGCGCTTCCAACTCCTGGCCTTAATGGAGCCTCTGGTGCCCGGTAACAAGTCCATCGAACGTAACTGGTCGCCTGTCTGGTCGCTTTATCGCCAGGAGAAAAACCCAGGCACTGGCATGCAAAGCGGCTCGCTGCTCTGGAACCTCGCACGTTGGGAGAGTAGCCCGACGAACTCCCGCACCGCTTTCTTTTTTGGCACAGCGAAGCGCGAAAGGAACGAACACGGCACTCGTTGGCGGTGGTTTGATTGGAGCGCGCCGTCGTCGGCGAAATGACCGCTTGGATTGAGAACAGGTTGTAAAACGCGATTAGTCGCAAAAGAGTAATTCCGGTTCGTGAGCCTGTTACTGATCACGCCGCGGTCAATGTTGCCGTTCTGGGCTGTCGGAATCGTATCCCTTACAAGTCCGGCAGGATTTTCCGAACACAGTTTTTCAACACTTCATGAGTGCGGCAATTCGGCGGTCTGCGAAACCATCGCTTCACCGCGCTCTGCAGGAGCTTTAGCGAAACGTTGTTTGTGCTGAGAGAAATAAATGCTAATCGGCGACCAGACGGTCGGCGGCGTGGCTACGAGACGCTTGCTATCCGTGGCCAGTTCAATATCGGCATGGTTGGCGGCACGCCAGCGCGTGGCGGCTTTGAACCAAGCCTCCGCCGCTAGTTCGCACTTCATCTCGAATAACCGAGGTGAGTCGTCGTCTCGCCGACCGTGGTCAACTGCCGCTGCGGCGGCTGTTAGAAGGCCAAAGGGACTAACGCACAGTGCGGGACGGAACAAAAGCTTAAATATCGCTGGGGGCTGGCCACATTCTCCTTTTCAAGCCCTCGCAAAGCCTCATTCTCCGCCAAACTTTCCGCCTGCCCATAAAGCCGGCGGGCTTTTGCCATGCTGCCATTTGCACTGACGATCTTTACCGGGGCGTTCCTGCTCTTCCTCGTACAACCCCTAATCGGCAAATACATCCTCCCGTGGTTCGGCGGCACGCCGGGCGTGTGGACCACGTGCATGCTGTTCTTCCAGTTGGTGCTGCTGGCGGGCTATGCCTATGCACATTTTTTGAGCCGCTGGCTTCAGCCGCGTGGACAGGCGGCGGTGCATCTAGCCTTGTTGCTAGCCTCGCTGATGATGCTGCCCATCATCCCAAGCGAATCGTGGAAGCCCAAGCCCGGCGATGAGCCCATCACCCAAATTCTGCTGCTGTTAGGCGCGACCATTGGCCTACCTTACTTCGTAGTATCCACCACTGGCCCGCTGATGCAGGCGTGGTTTGCCCGCATGAACCCGGGCAGGTCCCCCTACCGCCTTTACGCGCTGTCCAACATCGGCTCCCTGCTGGCGCTACTAGCGTACCCGTTCCTCATTGAACCCAATTACGCGCGCAAGCTTCAGGCGCTCTCTTGGGGTTGGGGGTTGATGGCCTACGTGTTGTTTGCCGCTTGGTGCGTGCGGCAGGTCTGGCTGCGGGGCTTTGCGAAGGAAACCTCAGCCACCGGCCATGTGGCTGAGGAGGAGCCGGCAGAAACGCCCTCTGCACGACGAAAGTTACTCTGGCTCGCGCTGCCGGCCTGCGCGTCCGCGCTGCTGCTGGCCACGACCAACAAGCTCACGCAGGACGTGGCGGTCATCCCGTTCCTGTGGGTGCTGCCGTTAAGCCTCTACCTGCTGACGTTCATTTTGTGCTTCGACGCAAACCAATGGTATTGGCGGCCGCTCTTCCTGCCGGCGATGCTCGCGTGCTTCGGTTGGCTGATTTACGTACTGACGAACATCAACAACGTGGGCATCGGCTGGCAGGTGCCGGCGTTTTGCCTGACGATGTTCGTTGCATGCATGGTCTGCCACGGCGAGCTTTATGCGCTTAAACCGCATCCGCGCTGGCTCACGAGTTTTTATCTGATGATCTCCCTCGGAGGCGCGATCGGCGGCTTCCTCGTCGCCGTGGTTGCTCCGCACGTATTCAATAGCTACGCGGAACTCTCTTGGTCCTGCGGCGCGTGCGCAGTGCTTACGTGGCTGGTTTGCCTACCCGACTGGCGCGGAGCGCACTTTCAATGGTGGCGCTTCCACGCGTGGCTCGCCGGCTCGCTCGTCGCGCTCGGCGTTTGTCTGGCCTTCTACCTCCAAAGCAAAGAGCGCGATAATGTAGTGGAAGCTACGCGCAACTTCTACGGTGCAATGTGCGTGCTCGAATACGGCACGGACTCTCCCGGGTCACGTTACCTGTTGCTGCAGCACGGCCGCATCACTCACGGTTTCCAACTCACTGACCCCGATCAGCGCCGCCGCATCACAAGCTACTATGGAGAAAAGAGCGGCGTAGCCCTTGCCATTCGCAACCTTCCACGCCCCCAGAAGCGCATCGGCGTCGTCGGTTTAGGCACGGGCACCACAGCGGCCTTCGGCGAGAAAGGCGATTATGTCCGCATCTACGAGATCAACGAGGAGGTTCGGCGCATCGCAACCAACCACTTCTCCTTCATCAAGGACACGCTGGCAGCCGGCGGCTCGGTGGACGTGATTATGGGCGACGCCCGGCTTTCGATGGAGCGCGAGGAACCGCAACGTTTCGACGTGCTCGCGCTCGATGCGTTCAGCAGCGACGCCATTCCTGTGCATTTGCTTACAAAAGAAGCTGTGGCCATCTACGGCAAGCACCTCGCTGACGACGGCGTGCTGGCCATCCACATCTCGAACCGCTACCTCGACCTCGAACCGGTGGTGGAAAATCTCGCCGAGAAATTCGGCTACCGTCGGCTTTCGATCTCCGATGGCGATAGCGAAAAGGACTGGTGGATTTACAGCTCAACGTGGGTGCTCTTGAGCAAAAACGAGGCGTTGATGGACACGATCGCCAGCAAGAGCGAGTCGGCCAAATCAGAGCCCAGCAACAAGAAAGTGCCGCTCTGGACCGACGATTACGCCAGCCTTTGGCAGATCATGAGTTGGTGACGAATGTCGCGGGGCCTAGTGCGTGAGAAGAGCTTAGCGGGACGAGGCTGTTTCACGCCCCGCCGCTTCACAACCCGCTGAATTGCCGGAGATACTTTACTGTCACGCGTAAATCCTTGGGCCACTCGGCCGTGACGTTCAGCGATATGCCAGTAACGGGGTGACGGATTTCCAACTGTTCCGCGTGCAGGGCCACGCGGTTCATGAGCGGGCGTTCGGGTTCATTGGGTTTAGGCGTGTAGCTGCGCTTGATTTGCGAAAGATAAAGCGGCGCACCAGCGTAGTCCAAGTCGCCGACGATGTGCAGGCCCACAGAGCGCAGGTGCACGCGAATCTGGTGAGTGCGGCCCGTGCGCGGCTGGCAGCGCAGCAGGGTGAAGCCCCGGAACTGCTCGGCCACGCGGCAGTTGGTGACGGACTTCTTGCCGCCCTGCCGGTCAATTCGCATCAACCCAAGTTGCCGAGTCTGCGGACCGATGGGCGCGTCCACGGTGAAATCCGGCTGCTCGGGCATGCCCCGGGTGAGGGCGACGTAAGTCTTGAGCGGCAGGTTGGAGCCGAACTCGTTGGCTAGCAAAGTGAGCACGGGCTTCGATTTCGCCAGCAGGAACACACCACTAGTTTCGAAGTCTAGCCGGTGGGCGTTGGCAAGGTAAGACAAGTTGCGCTCCTTGGCCCACGGCGCGCTCTGCGCGATGCCATCATGCAGCAGGCGCATAAGATTAGGGCGCTGGGGATCATAGCGGTCAGGCGAGGATAACAGCCGTGCGGGCTTGTCCACGGCGAGCAGGTGCTCGTCCTCGAAAACAACGGGTAATTCCCAATACTCGCGAGTGGCGGGGGCGGAAAGCTTGATGACCGCGCCGGCGGGCATGGCTACTCGATCACGTTCATCCGTGAATCACCGCCCTTAGCCTGCTGCCGCAAGGGGGCCATGACGCCGGAACGTTCTATCTCGCGGCCGAGCCACTCGCGAAAGGCGTAATTGGCACGATTGTCACGCAGGGATTCGGCAAACTTGGGAAGCTCGGCCTTGACCTGCTCTTCGGCGACCGGCGTGAAACTCTTGACGAAAACTACAAAGCCGCCGCCGCTAACGGAGCGAAAGCTGCTGACCTTGCCGGCGGCTAAAGCGAATACTTGGTCGCGAAGCTCCTCCACACCGATGCCTCGGCTCTCGACGATCTCGATCCCGCGCGCATTGCGACTGAAAGGCGGGACTTCGAGCGCGATGTGGCCCTGCTCCTTTGCAGCATCCTTGAAGGACTTGCCAGCAGCCAAGGCGTTAGTCGCAGCCTGCACAAGCTTAGTGCCTTCGTTAAGCGTCAGTTCGGTGGCTTGCGCACGCCGATAATCCTCGGCGACCTTCTCACGGACTTTCTCAAAGGGCGGATCCTCGGGCTTCAGCCGCTCTTTGAAGGCAATAAAATACACGCCGTCTAGCGCAGGTAGCATCTGACCGAGAGCCTCGTCCGGCGCGAGTTGGAAGGCCGTGCGTCCAAAATTGTTCGGGGCGTTGGTGAGCTTCGGCCCCTCGAACTCAGTGAAAGGCTCGGTGACTTTCACCGGCAAACCCTTGCGCGCGGCGAGTTGGAGGAGGATTTCCGCCCGATTGGTCTGGCCAGCGAGTTTAAATAGCTCGTTGCCAAACTCGGTGGCCTTCTGGAAACCAATGCGCGCTGCGGTCTCGTCGCGGAACTCGGAACGGATCTGATCCCTGACTTGGTCGAAGGTTTTCGCAGTCCCGTTGGTATCGCGGTAACGAAAGACGTTGGTCTGGTACTGCATCTCCATCAGCTTCACAAGATTCGTATTCGCCGCGAGTTCCTTGTCTGCCTCAGCGTTGTGATTCGTGTGGGGGAGAAAGACATGGTGAACGCTGACGCGCTCGGGGATGCGGTAGGTGGCGAGGTTGTTGGTGTGCCACGCGCGTAATGCAGCCTCGTCGAGCTTCACCTTGGCGAGATTGTTGGAGGTAGCGAGGAAAACGAACTCCGCCTGTGCTTGCTCGTTCTCGCGGCGGAAAAAGGCGTCCGCCGCGCGGTCAGGCATAAGCTTGCCCGCGAGGCCGAACGCACGCGTGAGTTGCTGCCGCCCGAGTTCGTGCTGCAGGAACCGCTCAAACGCCGCTTCGGAAATGCCGGCGGAGCCGAAGTGCTGCTTTAACATACCTTCGTAACGTTGAAGGCTGAATGCCCCGGTCTGGGGGTCGGTAAAGATATTCTTAATTTCTTGAGCTACGGCAGAGTCACCTACGGCGATGCCTTGGGCCTTGAGATGGTGGTTTATGAGCAGCCGCTGGCGCGCCTCGGCGTCGAGGTTAAACCCAAACATCCGAGCGCGCTCATCGCGGTCGGGCCACTGACCGGTGCTTAGGAAGTAGCCAATCCGCGCGTCGCTGTAAGCTTGCGCAAGATCGTCGCGCTTGATGGGCAAGCCGTAGAGCGTGCCATAGTCCGCCTCGCGTTGACCGGAGCTATTGCCGATGTCTGGGCTGAAGAAGACCACGAAGGTGACGATGATCACCGTGATGATGATGCCCCAGAGCCACTGCGAGTGCTTGCGTAACGTGCCAATCATAACCGGGCCGTAAGAAACAGGCGGGGAACGTAGCCGCCGCTTTACAATCCGGTCAAACCCTAAAGCGGCAGCGCACGACGCACGTACGCACGAGCGCAAATTTACACTACCCCTCGACTACCTCTCCTTCATGAGATTGAGGCAGGTTGGGGATAGCCCCTACGTCCCGCGGAGCGCTGCGAATCAGGATCATGAACCTGCCCGGCGATGGAGCACGGTCGCTCGCGTCCGCGAAGAGGTGCTTTGGCCCGCATGAGCGGCCCCTAAGTGTAAGACGGAGGAGCCGGGGCCAATGTGGTCGGGGCGCAACCTTAAGTCGCTTCTATTCATGAATGGTTGGGTGCACGCCAGGGACGGAGGGCAAAATCATCTTAATCGAAATGGTGCATCGTTTTGATTTGTAATTTCGATTCAAGTTCCGCGACGCTAAGCGCTAAACGCATCCAAGCCGCGCCCGCGCGCGGCAATCTATGATCACATGAAAAAAATCGAAGCCATCATCAAACCGTTTAAGCTCGAAGAAGTTAAGGATGCTCTCCGCGAGCTGGGTGTCACCGGAATGACCGTCACCGAAGTCAAGGGGTTTGGCCGCCAGAAAGGTCACACGGAGATTTATCGCGGTTCGGAATACACCGTGGATTTTCTGCCCAAGACCAAGCTCGAAGTCGCCGTGGCGGATTCGCTCGTGAAAGCCGTCGTCGAGGCGATCACCAAGGCCGCCAAGACCGGCAAGATCGGCGACGGCAAGATTTTCATCAGTCCATTGGAGGACGCCATCCGCATCCGCACCGACGAGCACGGCGACCAAGCGGTTTAAGTGCTGCCTTCACCCCCCACCAGCCTGCTCATGAAAAACCTCCTCGCTTTCATTGCCTGCTCTCTCGTGATCGGGTTCGCGGCTCCTGTGCTGGCGGCCGATGCCGCCAAGAAACCGCCGGAGCCCACCGTCGAGCAACGGCTCGGCGACCTCGAAGCTTATGTGAACAACGGCGCGCGCGTCACCGACGGCAAGGCGGAATCCAAGATCAGCGGTGCCGGCCCGGGCCACAGCGCTTGGATGATGACCAGCGCCGCCCTCGTGCTGTTCATGACCTTGCCAGGGTTGGCGCTTTTCTACGGCGGCTTGGTGCGAAAGAAGAACATTCTCTCCGTCCTCGCGCAGTGCCTCGGACTGGCGGGCATCGTCAGCCTCATCTGGTGGGCCTGCGGCTACAGTCTCGCCTTCGGCAAGGGCAACGGCTGGATCGGCGGCATGCAACACGCCTTCCTCAGAGATGTTGGGTCGGCTCCCAACGGCGACTACTCCGCGTGGATCCCTCACAGCCTCTTCATGATTTATCAACTGATGTTCGCCATCATCACGCCCGCGCTCACCATCGGGGCCATTGCGGAGCGCATGAAATTTAGCGCCATCATGCTCTTCAGCGTGCTGTGGATGTTCGTCGTGTATTTCCCCGCCGCCCACTGGGTTTGGGGTGCGGACGGCTGGATGAATGGCCTGTGGAACGACGCCGCCAAGATCAAGGCCATCGATTTCGCCGGTGGCATCGTAGTCCACATGACCTCTGGCTGGAGCGCGCTCGCCCTCTGCATCGTCCTCGGTAAACGCCTCGGCCACGGTAAAGACCCCATGCCACCGCACAGCCTCGCCCTCTGCATGGTAGGCACCGGCATGTTGTGGGCCGGCTGGTATGGCTTCAACGCTGGCAGCGCCGCGGCCGCGGATGGCATCGCCGTGAACGCCTTCGTCACCACCACGCTTTCAGCGGCCGCGGGTTGCATCACATGGCCTGCGATCGAGTATGCCCTGCGGGGAAAACCCTCCGTGCTCGGCTTCTGCTCAGGCGCGGTCGCAGGTCTGGCCACCATCACGCCCGCCAGCGGGTTCGTGACGCCCGGCGTGGCTGTCCTTATTGGCATCGTCGCGGGCGCGGCCACTTGGTTCGCCTGCAACTTCATCAAAGCGAAGTTCAAATACGACGACTCCCTCGACACCTTCGGCGTCCACGCCGTCGGTGGCACCATCGGCACCATCCTGGCCGGCGTTTTCGCAACGACGGCGGCAAATTCGAACCTCGGAGCCGACCGCATTAAAGGCTTCGTTGGCACCACGCTGTGGCTGGAGCAATGCAAAGCTGGCCTCATCGTCCTGGTCTGGTCCGTCGTCGCCACCATCGTGCTGGCCAAACTCGTGGGAGCAATCTGCGGCGGCCTGCGCGTGAGCGAAGAAGTCGAGACCATCGGCCTCGACCTCACCGAACACGGCGAAGAAGGTTACCACGGCTGAACTCATGCTTTAGGTCAGCATAGCCGCAACGCTGCAAATCTTCTGACTTTCCGCTCTCATCGGGCGGTTCAACGATCGGGGAGGGCGAAAGATCACCCTGCTGCAAAACGTGCTTTCGCTGCCAACTTCCCCCCGTGTTGACGTCAGAACGTGTAAGTCGCCAAAACTCCAAAGGCCTGATGGTCGAACCATTGCGTGCCGGCGAGGGTCTTGCGCCAGAGGTGGAACACGCGCAGCTCCAGCTCGGGCGACGGTCGGAACACCGCGCCCAGCGGGATGAGGCGGTTCTCCGTGATGCGCCCCTGCGTGAAATCGTAGAACACTTCGTTGTTCGCGTAGAGGCCGCGAAAGACACCGGAGCGGGCCATGACCCAATCGAACTGCGGGCGCATCCGAATGCGCGTGTTGAAGGCGTCGCCGTTGTCGAGCCGCCGCCACTCGAACCGGTTTCTCATGCTGTATTCCACCGACTCGGAGAGCTTCACGTTCGGGTTGGCTTCGAACTCCAGACGGAAAGCATCCACGCTACGGGTCTGCGGCCCGTTGAGCGCCTCAACCCACGTCGTGTTGAGCTGGAGTTGGAGGCGCGGATGCAAGTCGTAACGCACGCGCGGGCTCAGGATCCAAGTGTGCAGGTCGCCCAGGCCGTCGTTCACGCGCGCTTCGGCATAGTTTCCCACGGACCACTGGTCGTTGAGGCGCTTCCAAATGGTGCTTTGATACCAGCCTTGCAATTGGTCCGCCCGGCCGGGGGCGATCGCCGCAAAGAGAATTCCTAATCCCAACGCAGCGCTGCCCAATCTAAATCGGGGGAATGTGGACGTTCGCATGATCGACTCTCGACCTCCCTGACACACGGGTAATTCAACCCATTACTTCCCGATGGCGTAAAGAGAACGGTTGCTGCGCAGGAGCAGGCGTGAGCCATCGAATGCGGGAGTGGCATTGAAGACGCCTCGGTTGTTTTCCAATGTGTTGTCGGCAAGCACCTCAAACCTCGGGCTAGCGGCGGCAATTACGACGCAGCCTTGACGGCCGACGTAATAAAGTTTTCCGTCAGCGAGCACGGGCGAGGCGTAAATTTGGCCGGGGTTAGGATTGAGTCTCTCTTCGTAAAATATTTCTCCGGTCTTGGCACTGGCACAATAGATGACGCCAAGGTTTTCATGTGCCCAGAAGAGGTGGCCATCGTGCAACACAGGCGAGGGGACGTTGGAGCCTTTGTTGATTTTCCAAAGCACGTGGCTGCCGCTCACCTCGCCGCGCCCACCGGCTTTGATGGCGAGGCCGTTCTGCGGGTTGCGTCCGCCGATGGCGTAGATGATGCCGTCTTTCGCAACAGGCGTGGGGCACATATACCAGCCGATGCCGGTCTGACAGGTCCACAACGGCGCGCCGGTGTCGGCATCGAAGCCGAACACCTGCTTGATGCACGCGGCGACGACCTCGGACTTGCCGCCGGGCAGCGCGACCACGAGCGGCGCGTGCCACGACTCCGTGATGCCGCGCGCACTCCATTTCTGCGTGCCGGTCTTTTTGTCGAGTGCCACGAGCGAACTGCTCTCGACGCTGGCGTTCACGAGCACGAGG
>Ga0194134_10004310_pt1 | contig 14398 bp, 1 predicted proteins | sample TA2KigOff0mmetaG_FD_148602 | JGI IMG/M metagenome (GOLD analysis project Ga0194134, IMG submission 148602) | Freshwater microbial communities from Lake Tanganyika, Tanzania - TA2015056 Kigoma Offshore 0m | ecosystem: Environmental > Aquatic > Freshwater > Lake | place: Tanzania: Lake Tanganyika... | reverse complement strand
GTGGCTGTGGTGCCCTGTAATTCGAGCCTGATCAACACAAACCAATCCTGTGTGCCGATCTCATCCAAGTGACTGGCCACGGCATCCATCAACCAATAGCACTCAGCTTGATCAGCCAGATAACGTGCACCATCGGTCAATAAATGTCTGCGCGTGATGCGGGTATAAGTCTGTGTGCCTGCGAACTGCGCCAGCTCTGCCAGCAATGCGCTACTGCCTCTGTGTTCCATACCAACTCCCAAGTTACCGTTCTGGAAATTAGTATTTGTTCAGACTGAATAATGGACAACCGATAACCCGGCAACCCGTCGGGTCGATGGGTTATTCATAGCGCTCTGCTTGGGTTGTTGGACTCGCAACCAAGAACTGCTAGCTAAAAGCAACCCATTACTTAGCGCTGCGCAAAAATATGGGCGCATCCCAAAAAGTCCACGCGCTAAAAAGCCCTACAGCGCGTTTTTATCCGCCCGTGCTGGTACTGGGTGCTGGACCCATGAAAAACCGCTTGTAGGGCTGGATTTGCGCTCGTTGAGAGTTATCCACAGCCATTGCGAATTCAGCAACTGAAAATCGATGAAAATGCTACTTTCTAAAGATTTCACTGTTTGAGCGTTGAAATCGTTGAAGAAAAAAACCGTTAAAAAGTTATCCACAGCCAGCTCATTTCGCCCTGCTCTCACCCAGAAACCCGCCAATTTGGACGGACTCAGGTTGTCCAGATAAATATGTGAAAACACAATGCAATTAACGCAAACACATGATTTAGGAGAAACGAAATGGCACAAGCTAAAACACTCACAAAAGAAGAGATCACGCGTGTACTGGACTACATCAACACGCGCCGCTTCTCGCAACGCAACAGAGCAATGATGCTGCTCACACACCTAGCTGGTTTACGAATTGGCGAAGTTGCTTGCCTACGTTGGAGTGATGTTATGAACTTAGACGGCACAGTGAAAGATGAGATTCGCTTGCTGCCCGATATGACTAAAGGGCGTCACGCACGTACCGTATTCATCAATGCGAAACTAAAGGCTGTACTTCAAGCCTATGCAGATCAGGCTAAATGCGTGGACCGCGGCTATCCATTTTTTATTAGTCAAAAATCCATCAAGTCAGGATTCAGCGCAAACAGCTTGTCCCAAACGTTTGCACTCCTGTATGAGGGCGCTGGACTTGAAGGCGCTAGCAGTCACAGCGGACGCAGAACGTTTTAAACAACCCTTGCAAACAAAGGCACAGCAATTCACTTGCTCAAAACGCTTGCGGGTCATCGCAGCATCAGCACTACTGCTGCTTACCTCTACACCAATCCAACGCAATTGAGAGCTGTGGTTGAGTTGGTATGATCGAAAGCTGTCGGTTTAACTATACTTAGATTGAGAAATAAGAAAATCTATAACCGCACCAGTGATCAACATCCTAAGCAGAGCTAAAATAAGTGAATGATGCTCAGATTGATGACGATGCCGTCCACTTCACGCCTGTAAAGGTCGCAAAGATTCATTAGCTGTTTTTGCCCATCTTCCCATCGCTTGAAGCAGCAGTCTCCTCTTTTTGAGAAGCCGTGCCATCCTTTTCAAGAGGCTCTTTGACTGGTTGGGCAACCTGGGAATCCAGCCAGTCGCCCACGCGTCGCATCAAGCCCGACAGCGCCTGAGTGAAGCCCGCTTCGTGTTGACCGACCGCACGGCCTAGCGATGCCACGGGCTGTTCACCCTCGTTGATCTCCTCGGGTTTGACGTCCTTGTCCTGATCGCCCTCAGGGATTTGCAGCTGCTTATCCGCCGGTGCCTCACCGGGCTTGCTCTCGGGCCGCGTGCCTTTCTGGTCAGCCGGAACAGACTTGTCTTGTTTCTGCGGTTTGCCCTCCTGCTTCTGCTGCTTTTCCTGACGCTCGCGCCGCTCACCTGGCTGCGCATTCGATGGTGCGACCTTGTCGCCCTCCGACGCTGCCCGGTTCATTGAGTTCGACAATGTGTCGTTCCCGCTCAGTACCGCGTTCGGCGAGGACTGTACGGCCAGCGCCATCGCAAGGAAACTCGTCGACTGTCGATAAACATCGGCACCTGCCAGCTTGTCATCGGCAGCGATATCGGCCAGCGTCATTCCACCGAGCACATTGCCACGAGCACGCAGCAGTGTGCCCACGTCGCTATTGGGTGAGGCATTGTTAATGCCTCTTGAGGCTGAACCCATCGTCTGACCATACAGGCCCATGTCGAGAAACTGCAGCGTGCGAGAGAATGATTCCAAGGTCGCACCGGCTGTCGAGGAGCCACCGCCCGAACCACCGCCCGAACCACCGCCCGAACCACCACCGTTGTCCGGAATCAGCGAGGCAATGAAGCTCTCGCGACTAATCATGGTCACACCAGCGCGGACGGCTACCGCATAGCCATTGCCAGACTCGAGGGCCGTGCTGCCCGTCACGGAGCCGCTGCCCGCGAGCAGCACCACATAGCCATCGCTGGATTGGGACTTCACGCCGGCTGCCCCCACCTTCAGGCCATTGGCACCTGCCAGCACCACATCGCCGCTCTGCGTATTCGAGACCGTCAACTCGTCGGCGCTCACCAACAGACGCGCACTGCCGAAACCACCCACACCCGACCGTGCCATCAGGCCGACCTTGCCCGGTGTTTGCAGATTGGTGACGCTGGTGGCTGACGCATTCATGATCGCACCTGCCGCCGTCACGCTGATATCACCGCCGGCAATGATACTGCCCAACGCTACAGAACCATCTGCATCAATATCGACACTTCCGGCAGCAATATCCAAGCTGATGTCATCCGCTGTCACGCCATTGAGCTGCCCCACCGAAATCTCTGTACCGCTATCTTCGTCAAGGTAGATGCCGCCTTGCTGTGAACGACCACTTATCGTGTCTGCTGACACCTGAACCAGCGAAGATGATGTACCGAAGTTTTCGCGAACATCGAACGACAAGCTGCTTGCCGCCAGACGCGTATCGGCAGAGGCGCTGAAGCTGCCGGAGGCAACGCTCACGTTCAATTCATCTGTGGCAGTGATATCCGTATCCGCTGGCAGCACAACTGAAGTCTGACCAGTAGCTGCAGCGATAGAAAGATCATCGCCGTCGATATCAATGTCCGCAAAAGCGCTACGGCCAGAATTCGCGGTGGCGCTGAACTGTGTAACGCCATCAACAACAAAGCTGCTGCCATCGCCTGTCCACAGGCCATTCGCTGCGCTGACTGAGGTACTCGTGCCCGTCAGCGCGATACGGCCCGCTACACCTCCACCTTGCAGACGCACGCCGTTGCTAAAAATGATCTCATCCGCACCATCGATGAACAGACTGCCCCCATTGAGCAACAGCAGCTCGCCATCGAAACGTACAGTACCGGTCGCATGAATGTTGATGTCACCTTCGACGATCACATCTTCGGAGAAAGTCACATCCTCCGCATCGTCGATGATCACGCCCTCGAGGTTGGCCAGCGCCGTGACCCGCATGACAAAACCACTGGCGCTGGCCGGTGAACCACCGAGGCTGGCGCGTGCAACGCGCAACTCATCGCCAACCACGTAGCCCGCTCCGGTAGCCTCTATTGCGACCGAGGTCACCACACCGCCAGACACGACAACGGTTGCCGTCGCCTCTTCACCACTGCCGCCCAGCAGAGTCACACCAGTGTACGTGCCATCGTTATAACCACTGCCACCAGACACGATGGTGTAACCCGCATGGTCAATGCCGCTGCCTATCCTGCCCTGCAACTCGATCGAGGCACCGGTCGACGACAAGGTAAGCAAATCACGGGTCGCGTTGGTTCCATTAATGCGTCCGGTGATCACCAAATTACCGCTACCCGATGCCAGTTCTGCCGAGCCGGTAACTGCAACTGCATCATCAATGGTCAGACCGCTGCTCATCGCGAGCGAGCTGCCATCAGCGAGATCGGTGGTACGACCAGGTCCGCTGATCGACATGCTGCTGCCAGAGATCGCGCCGCCCACAGACACCTTACCGCCCGAACCCGTGGCTTGAATCACCAGCGGTATGCTGACGCTCAGTGCCCCACCTGAGCTACCCAACTCGACCGGATTGGAGCTGCCGTCGCCACCCAGCACCAGCGAGCTGATACCGAGGCTACCCAAATTACTGGCATCAAGATTCAGGCCGCCATCGCCACTCCCACCCAAGCGTATGGGCACACTTGAATCCGCTGCCTGAATCTGGAAGCCGGGCGCCTGACCATTCACTGTTGTCTTCGGTACCAGCGCCGACAGATCAATGGGTGTCGCCGACGCCTGCAGAGGCGGCGCGGCAACGGTCAGCTGGGCATTGCCATAGTTAATCGCATCAGCATCCGTGTCGGTGGCCGTTAGCGTGCCCTGCAACGTCAGACGTCCAGAGGTCTCGAACGCGATACGCTTGGCTGTGAGGTTGCCCACCACGGTGATGCGATCCGCAATCACGCGCATCTTCGTGTTGGAAAGGTCGATCGCAGCCGACGGCGAATCCATGCCTTCGATGCGCACCACGTCGCCGCGAATCACCAGCTCACCCAGATCTTCATCCCAGGTTACTTGCTCGACGCCACTGACAGCACGGCCATCCGCCAGCTTGATCGTGGTGCCGCCGGAGTTCGCCTGACCGGTCCGCAAACGCAATTGCAGCGCGTCATCCAACAGCTGGTTTCCGACAGCCGCGTTGTCAGTCAGCGCAAACGTGCGCACACTACCGGCAGGCGCATCATCCGGCAATACTGTACGGCCCATCGTGAACACATAGCTGTCGCTGCCCGCAGAAGCATTCAGTGTCACTGGTTTGGCAGCGAGGTTGGTTATCACGAATTGGTCGTTAAGTGCACTCAGCGTCAGCTCGCTGATGCCGAAACGGTTTGCGCGAAGGTCGTTGCCCTTCGGGTCAATGAATTCGACCGAGCCCGCGTTGTAGCTCGCGCTGAATGCGGTGGGTTGCAGCGTGATCTCGCGTTCGATGACCTGCGCCTTGTCTGTGAGCTTCAGGCTCAGCATGGTGGGCGAATCCGTTAGTGCCGTGCTGAGCCGCAGGTTGGCAGGCGTGGAGAAATAGGCATCCAGCGCTGCGGCGCTCCCCCTGAATGATTTTTCGGTCGCGCTGCCAGTGACCGTGACACCGGCTACCGCTTTAGTCAGCAACTCGCCGCCATCGACAGCGAGCACAACCTCGATCACATCTGTCTCAGCGTCCGCGATGGATGCACGCGCGAAGGTCAAATCACTGACTTTACCTGCCTCATAAGCCAGCATTGCAGGCACGTCCAGATAAGGCACCCCATTGGCCACTGCGAGCACCGGTATCGTGTAAATTCTGCCTTCAGCTGCAGACACGATCATGTTCTCGGCCTTGGCATCGAATGTCACGGCACTCCAACGAGATCTTGCCGGGGTACCGATGCCATTGATTTCGCGGAAACTGCCTCCTCGGTCGCTGGAAATCCAGATGCCACTGGTCGTGCTGCCGGCCACGGTAGCCGCGATAGTTTGCCCATCGGCTGAGAACGCGACCGAGCTCCAAGCCGCTTGCGGCAGCACTTGTCGCCACTGCCAGTTCGAAGCACTCGTGTCGGCCATCCACACACCACCGCCATTCACCGAGGCGATCAGGTAGCGACCGCTCCGATCCATCTCTACCGCACTCCAGTTCGCATTCGACGGCGCGTTACGCGTGACCTCGGTCCAGGCGATCGTGTTTTTACTGCCCAGCGACCCCAGCATCAGCCTGCCCGAGGACGCGCCGTTGTTCGCACTGCTCGCCGCGATCAGTACGCGATCACCGCTGGCATTCGACGCGGCCGCGCTCCAGTTCGCGTTGCCAACCGCAGACTGCGACGTCCAACTGGCGGCCGATGTGCTAGAGACCCTGACCGAGCCGGGCGTGTTGCGCCACCAAATAGGATCGCGGGTCGTCGCATCGGTCACCATCACCACGCCGCTCGCGAGTACGGTCAGATCGGTGTAGTTATCCGATGGTGCATTGGTCGTCACCCAGGTCGCGCCGCCATTGCGCGAGATCACCACACCGCCACCGCCGATACTGGCGGCAATCGTATTGCCATCGGAAGAGATCGCGACAGCAGTGTAATTTCTTCCTCTTGGCGCGGTAATCGCTGCCGTCCAGGTCTGACCCTGATCCTCGGACAGGAAGATACCCTGCGCGCCTCCACCCACGCTTGCCACAGCCGCCATACGACCCGGCGATACGGCCAGATCACGCCAGTCAGTGGCTGCGCTGGCCGCCGCACGCACGATGGTCGTCTCCACCGTACTCGTCTCGATGCCGTTGAGCAGACTGACACTGAGCGTTCTCGTCGGATCGGTGCTGGCATAGGTGTAGCCAATTTCGCCGCCCTTGGTGAAATAAGTGTTCAGCGCCGCCACAGTGCCAGTGAAGGTGCGCATGTTGGCGCTGCCGCCAACTGTCACGCCATTGCGCGACACGGCATCAATCACACCATCATCAACGCGTAGTGTTGCGGTGACAGGATTGCTATCCGAGCCGTGCGCGACAAACGGCGTGCCGATGAATTTCAGATCGGCTTTCGAACCCGCTGCTGCAATGAAATAGTTCGGCACCGAAATAGCGGGAGCCTCAGGCAGCGGGCCGATCAGATCGGTCAGGTCTTCGGGCAACTGCGAGAAATCGATATCGGATTCCTGGTCCGCCTCCTCGATCAGCTGGTTCGCGCCCATCTTTCCGACGAATACGTAGCGATCGCGATCACTGCCACCCGCCAGTCGGTTAACGCCCGTCACGGCATACAAGAGGTCGGCACCCGCGCCGCCCGTCACCTCATTCACACCAAGACCGGCGATAAGAATATCGGCGCCACTGCCGCCAGTAAGCTTATCATCGCCCCAGCCAGCGATCAGCGTGACATCTTTGGTTGATGCCGATGCATTCAGAACGTTATTGCCTTCTAGGTCGACCGCCTTGCCGCCTGCAGCACCCAAAATGATGGTGTCATTGCCACTGCCACCAGTGACGTCCACGTCAACATTCCACAGGCGGGACGCATCAAACACATCATCACCAGCACCAAGGTCAGCTTCAATTGTTTTGACGTTATTGAATTCTTCGTAGTAGTCACCAAACTGAACCTGAACCTCGCCGTTTTTACCGCTGATGATCCACTGCTCACCGCTGTCCTGGGTATTCAGGTACTGACGGTCGCCGGCACGCGCGCCAGCATACAAGCTGAGCACACCATTTTTGACCTCACCCAGGCGAGGTTTAACTGTGGGTGCCTCAATGGTGAACTGCGCGACCGTCACTTTGAACAATCGGATATCAAAACCAACCGAAAAGATGCCAAAACCGACCCTGCCCCACACATAGGCCGACAGGTCCACCGTGACTGTGGTGTCGAACAGATTCAGCGGGCCCCGACCTCTGTAGGTGACCATGCTGAACATCTCGGAGCCACGTATCTTGCCATCGCCCACATAACTGACGGACGTGACCAGGCCACTGACATCACGCTCGATCTTGGCCTGCTTGATATCGTTCAGGTCAAAATCGATCGACACCGTGATCGATCCACCCACACCCGCCATCACGCCAGGCACACCGAGGCCGCCCTTCAGGCCCAACTCGAGACTGACGCCGAATTCGGCTTTCTCCTTGCCTCCGGTGCCAGGCACCATCTGACCATTCCGGAAGGTCGGCAGCGTGTAGTCGCTGACGTAGAACCCATCCAGGATCTGCAGCATGTTGCCCGTGTTAATGGCTTGTTGTATTCCGTAAGTGTCATAGCCAATCGCCAAATCAGCATAGGCTGATGCACGGCCAAATGCGATGATGGAAATAGACAATGGCGCGAGCGGTCCCAGCGGTATGGTAGCGAGCGTCACATCGAAATCAAACGCAAACTGCAGCAGCGGCAGCTCGTACGTAAACAGCGTCGCATTGCCGCCGCTGAAAATCTTGGACCAGTTCGATAGATCAGTGATGTAAGGCAGTACTTGCAAGCCAGAGCGTGAAGTCGCTGATGCCGAACTCGACGATCCACCATTTGCCGAATTTGATAACTTTGTCATCGAACTCTGCAGCTCAGGATTGAGCGATGTGGAAACATTCGACAGTCCGAGACTGGTAAGGTCAGCCTGACTTGGCAGCACCGTCCTCATGTTCGCGCCGCCCAAACCTTTTATGCTACCCAGCAAGAGCTCACCGTTTGAACCCGCCATATTCTTGACCAGACTAGGCATCGCGAGCGCTGTCTGCACCGCGTCAAGGAAGTCCCAGTTGATTGGCGGCGCATTTTTACCCTTCGCTTTCATGGTCTTGTCGTAGACGACGTCAATCATGCCGCGCAGCGTAGGATCCGACAGCAGCAAATCCAGACCATCGATAGGCTTGGTGAGTGCCTCTACACCCGCGCGGAAAGGCTCCACGACTTGAGACACACGCGTAGCAATCGGCAGCAAGAAGTCACTGACAAACGAACCAACATCCAAACGTAAATTGTTGATGTCAACCGTGGGGATGGCGAGTGCAGGCTTATCGAGGCTCCAGTCCCAATCGAAATCAAGATCAGCGCGCAGCTTGGGCAATCCCGACATGCCTGCCACCGCCAGCTCGAGACCCAAATTGAGATCGGCCGACACATCGAAATCGACATCAATTGCTTTTTGCGGATTCGCCAGCAGCGAATCAATCGTCATCCGATTCGATTTATTGCCCGCCAGGTCGAGTGATAATTGTCCGCGCAAACCACTGGACTGGAATCCATTTTGCTTGAGATCGTTATCAAGGTCGCGCACGCTGGCCTCGAAGAACAACAGCTTGCCCTTGCCTTCGAACGGCGTGACCAGGTTCGGATCTTTCGGCGAACCATCGAGGAAAGCCTCGATGTCGAGCGTCAGTTCAGGCGTGTCAGTCTCATTGGTCGCCAGATAGAAACCCTGCGCCAGTGACAAACCAAAGCCAAAGTCATAGTGCCAGTCTGCTTCGAGTGCCATTCCTCCGTCGATTGCCAGCGACAATCCCGGCACCGAGAAGTCCAGTGGCAGATCGATACCCGTGGCCAGCAGCGAGCCACCCAGGTCCATATCGAAACGAATCGCATCCGCGCCTTTTGGTATCGCAGCGCCGAGTGCAAAACCAGAGATACGCTTGCCTGAGACGTCATAGAAGCCGACATCCACATCGGCCAGCGTCAGCTGCTTGTCGCCGTTGTAGTCCTTCAGGATGCCGAGCGAACTGAAGGTCGTAAACAGTGATTGCTGCACCAGATCGACAGGCTTGCCCTGTCCATCCAGCTTGTTGCGCAGATCAGCCAGAAAGCCTGTGCGCAAATCGCCAATCATGCTGCCGGCCTCGGCCAGTTTCGAGCCAACAATCGGCAGATCGGATGCCAGACTGCTCTGGAACAAGTCCTGCACCGAACCCAGACCCAGATCCACGCCGTCGAGCAACAAGTTCGGGTTGTACAACAACGCAGCCAGACCCGCTTTTACATCCAGCGGCTCGAAGTCCGGCAGTTTGATCACCAGCGGTGATTCCGCATCGGCCTCGGCCGTGCCTGCCAGCTGCGCCAACAGCGCTGCCAGGCCCTGATTACCCAACGCAGGATCCGTGTAGATCTCCAGTGTGCCCAGCCTGATCGGCACGCCGGCAATGCTGGCGCGCATCGGCAGATTGACATCAAATGCACCTTCAAGATTCACGCTGGCTTTACCGTCATTCCACGCCAGTGCCAGCTTGGCGCGATCGCCTATCGTGTCTGCATTGCCATCGCCATCGAGTATAAGTTCGCCCTTGGCCACACCAATCTGGAAAGGACCTGCACCGAAAGTGAGTTCTACATCGCGCGCATCGAATCCGGCGGTCAATTCGAGCGCACTGCCGTCAAGCGACACCAGCGGCGTGCCTTGCGGTGCACCCGGCAAAGCGACGCCAACCATCAGCTTCAGGTTCGCACCTGCATTCAGCCTGACCTTGGCTTTGCCACCAACATCAATCAGGTCGGTAATGTTCGATGGCAGCGTGACACCTGCGTCACTCAGCGCAACCAGATCATCGAGACTCAGATCGACCGTGAAGTCGCCCGAATAGCCGGCACCGAGATTGAGTTCAACATCGAGCTGATGATTTTTCTTGTCAAGCGTGAGTTTGAGCGCGGACTCCGGTAGACCAAAAGCACTGGCGATCGTCTTGCTCGCTTCAGCGAGTGTGGCCACCGGCGTGCCGCCGGCATTATCGATACGTGTGAGCAGCCCCGCGCCAAAATCAAAAATCTGATCAAGCGACACATTCACCACGGGCAGTGCTTCGGTATAGAACGCCTGCTCCGATGCCAGGTCATCAATCGCCTCCACCGCAAAGCGCAGGCCACTGACGATGTCGGCAAATGTGATTTCACTCAGATCCAGAATGTCTTCAAGATTGGGCAGTACCACCAGTACTTCATTGCCCGTGATGAGCTTGTCGGCAATCGCCTGCTCGCGATCAAAGCCCAACGAGCGGGTATCGATAACGCCCGCTTCGGAGGTAACGAGGGCACCCACAGAGTAATCGTCACCCTTGGTCTTGGACTTCAGGGTTACCACAGCGCCTTCTGCGCTGGCTGTGGCGCTGGCACCACTGTTACGATTAATAAGTGCCGTAATACCTGCAGCGATATTGCCGAGCACCTGGGCATCGCTTGCATCCAGCGCATCCTCTTCGGCACCGACTTTGAAATCTTTTTCTGCCAGCGTGTACACCAGTGGCAGAGCAGTAAGGCCACCGATGCTGATTGTGTCGCCGACCGCGTAAGTCCCCGACAGCACCAGCAGGTCAGTACGCTTGACCGTCGAGGTATCAGGCGCTGTAATGGTCTTAAACGTGCCGAGATTGCCCAGGTCTTGCACATAAAGACCCAGCTGCATATCCTCTGCGATCTCGAGGCTGGCACCACCGCCCACGACCGACAAGCCCCGTATACCCGCATACGCCGAACCCGCAACATCCAATTGCAAGCTGCTGGTCATACGCGAGGTGAACAATTCACTGATCGTGAAGCGCGTACCAGTGTTGGTGTCTTTTGGCGCGCTATCAAGCGACAAGCCGATCTGGGCATTCAGGTTTACGCCCGAACCGCTGCCTACGCCACCTGCCTGTATGCCAAGGAAGCCCATGCGGCCCGTCACTGTCAGGTCTTCGACTCCCAAGGTGACATCTGCCTCTGCTGTGAACTTGTCGATCGACAGAACGAAATCTTTGCCACTGACCCCAAGCACAAGATCAAGACCTGCACGAAGATCAACATCGACACCAGCGGTGGCCGAGGTCGACAGTTCGAAGCTATTGCTGTCTCCCAGCCCGAGTTCCAGCGGGGTATCCAACCCAAGTTGATAGGCAAACGCCAGAGGAATCCGAATTTCGCCCGCCTTGGCGTCATAGCTCGCCGTCTGATTGCCCAGCAGACCGGAGCGGTTCAGCGAGGTGATGAATTCATCGATTGTGCTGATCTTGGTGGGCGTGCGGTGTACCAGGTAAGCAACCTCACCCTCAAAGCCAGACAGGCTACCAGCCAGCGTCAACGCGCTGCCGTCTTCGGACACCGACGTAATCTGCAAACTTTGCGCGCCAACCTTCACCCACTGTTCAGCCATCGAGGCCGCAAACTGTCCTGCAGCACCCGTCAGAACGCTGCGACCACCCACCACCGAAAGCTCGGCGCTCCCCTCGGCTTTTGCTGTCTCAGTTTTCAGCGGTGTCCAGCGCGTGCGCGTCTTGTAGATATCGATCTTGTCGACCACGCTGGCGCGGAAGCCGGAGGCCAGATCCAGCACCTCATCGAGTCCCTGCTGCACGAACGGCAGCTCGTCCAGACCCAGCGCAGAGGTATCGATCGTCTCAAGGTAGGCCAGCATACTGGGCATGGCCAGCAGCAAATCTTCGACACGTATCTTAGTGAAGTTGGCGAACTTCTCCAGACCATCGGTAGTGATACTGAGACTGCCACTCAGCGGACTGCCCTCGATACTGACCACCGGCGGCGCGCCATTGTCGAGCAGGTCAATTCCGGCCAGCGATGCATAGACCGGAAGCATCATCGTCAGATGATTTTTCGCCGGATCGGCATCGAAACTGAACTGACCGTTGCGGTACTTCAGGCCGATATCCAGCTGCAGGTCCAGCGAGCCTTGTTCATACGCGTCACCCTCCTGACCAATGGATACATCGAGCGGGCCGATCGCGGCACCCAATACAACATCATCGGCCAACATCGACCCCGCGATGCGGAATTCGCGCAGATCAAGCTTGGCGGTCAAGCCCTTGCTCCAGTCCAGCGCGAAATCGAAATCAATGCCCGCATGCAGCGACGCATCGGCGACCAGCGCAGCATTTACATCCACACCGATACCATCCAGCTGCGCATCAAGATCGATTTCCAGATCGTCGATGTTGATATCGTACTGCGCGGTCATGCCCAGTTTCAGGCCTGACTCGTCAACACTGAACTTGAGTGCCGTATTCTTGTGGACCAAATAGTCAACACCTTTGAGGTCTTTTTGAATCGCACCATCCAGCGTGATGGTCTTTCCATCCTTGGAAACCGACACAATCGTCAGCGTCTGCTCGCCCAGCGTAATAAGATGGCCACGCATCGACGCAGCAAACTGTCCGGCATCGCCCGTCAGCGCGGTAGCACCCACCCTCACGACATCAAAGCTGCCGGTGGCTTCCGCGCTTTCCTTCTTGTCGTTTGCCAAAGTGGCGGGCTGCCAAACCGATGCCTGCGGCGCCCAGTGCGTATTTAGATAATCGATCAGACCCAGCAGCGTCGGCACACCGAGCGAGCCATAATCCGGCTCGGGTGCATCTTCTAACGCTGTGACACGGCCCTCGCCTGCGTAGTCACCCAAATAGGCGAGCACGTAGTCGCCGATATTGGTGGCATTTGAGAGGTGCAGCAGCTCATCAAGCGTGTAGCCGACGCCGGCCAGAGGATCAGCGCTCGTCAGTGAGGTCGTTGCATTCGACAAATCCACAGCCAGACCGCCCAGTAGTCCACCCAAGCCACCGGCCAGCGACGCATCCAGATCGGATAGACGGAATGCATTGGTGCCGGCCGCCAGCGATACGCTGACGATGTCTTCGCCCACCCTGATGTTGCGTGTGATGGCATTGCCCGTGGTGTTCAGGTCGTAGCTGACATCGGCATACAACTCGGTGCCGCTCAGCCCCGGGATCGGCAGCGCAAATACGGTATCCAGCGCCATCGCAAAGCCAGACTGACCGAGCACGATGCCCACAGTGCCATCGGCAACACCTGCACGGTAATCACCGATATGCACCTCAGCAGAGAGACCGGTGCCTGCGATGGCCAACTGCGTGCCCGAGGCATCAATGACGAATTTACCGGTGCTGGTAAAGAATGGGGCTGCTGCTGCCTCAGTGGTCTCCACATCGGCCAGCGCTTCGACCGGCGTGTCTGTCCCGGTGTCTGCTGCCGCAACGGTGACGTCCTGCGCTGCTGCGGATGCCAGCGAGAGTGTCAGGGTACCCTCGGCTATCAGCGATGACCCACGCATGTCCAATGCCTGCACAACTGCAGTATCGCCGGCTAGGCGTATCGGCGTCGACAGACTGTTGACGCCATCGCCATCAATATCGCCGCGCCCGAAATTCACGACTGGTGCGGCACCGGCGATCTCAGTGCCGTCCGGCTTCTTGACACCGAAGGAAGTATTGACCGTTACCAGCACATCGGTAGCGGCGATCTCAACCCCCTCGATGCCTTTCAGTGCAATGTCGCTCGCACCCGCTTTCAGACCCACGAAAGTGCGGTTGCCAGATACATCCGTCAGCACGGCGATGCCGACCGCCGCACCTGCCAGCTCTAGTCCGACGAAATCGTCGCCCCCGGTCGCAGCGCCCTGGCCTAGGCGCATCGTCACATCGTTGGCGGCGATCAGCGTGGCATCCAGACTGCGGCGGGTGCCATCCGACAGTGTGGCCTGACGCATGCCCGGACGGCTGAAGCCGAAGCTACCCTCCAAGCTGACGGTGTCGCCGATCTGCAGCGTTGCATCGGCCGACAGCGCAATCAGCTCCGCGCCGTTCGCGCCGAAATCCAGGGTCACGGTCTCGTCCTCAACACCGGTATCGACCGCGATCGAGCGTTCGAGCACCTTGCGTCCGGATTTCACCGGGCTCAAATTCATCACGCTGTCGTTTGCGATACCCGCGTTCTGACCCAGACCAAGATTCAGATCGAAGGCAATATTGTCCGCTTCCAGTACCAGCGCATCAGCATCAAGACCGAAATCAGTCGCATCCAGCGCCACCTGATTCGCGGTCGCCTTCAGCGCGAGCCAACTGCGCGTGTCGCCGGGTTGCGCTGCCTGATCTCGCAGCAAGGCCATGCCGAACGTCACATCCTTGACA
>Ga0194134_10004307_pt1 | contig 14413 bp, 11 predicted proteins | sample TA2KigOff0mmetaG_FD_148602 | JGI IMG/M metagenome (GOLD analysis project Ga0194134, IMG submission 148602) | Freshwater microbial communities from Lake Tanganyika, Tanzania - TA2015056 Kigoma Offshore 0m | ecosystem: Environmental > Aquatic > Freshwater > Lake | place: Tanzania: Lake Tanganyika... | reverse complement strand
GGCCGCGACCCGGCGGCGGATGTGGCGGTGGCGGCGGAGGTGCGCCGCGCGGCCCCGGGGGCGTTCGTGTGGGCGGACGCGAACGGGGGCTACGACGTGGACACGGCGCGGCGCGTCGCGGGGCGGCTGGCGGACCTGGGCGTGGCGGCGCTGGAGCAGCCGCTGCCGGCGAACGACCTGCCGGGGTACCGGCGGCTCCGCGAGCAGCGGGCGCTGCCGATCCTGATGGACGAGGCCATCGTGGCCTTGGCGGACCTGCGGGCGTTCCACGAGCTGGGCCTGCTGGACGGGGTGGCGATGAAGGTCTCGCGGTGCGGCGGCCTGACCGAGGCGCGGCGCATCCTCGAGTATATGGAGCAGCACGGGCTGCTGTTCTTCGCGAGCGGCCTGACCGATCCGGACCTGGCCTTCGCGGCGTGCCTGCAGTTGTTCGGCGCGTACGGGCTGGAGCGGCCGGCGGCCCTGAATGCCCCGCAATTCCTCGCGGGGAGCATTTTGGCGCGGCCGCTGGAGGTGCGCGGGGACCAGGCGCTGGTGCCGGCGGGGCCGGGGTTGGGCGTGGAGGTGGATCCCGCGAAACTCGCCGCGGCGGAAACCGCCTGACGCCGCAGCGGATTGGTCGGGGCGACAGGATTCGAACCTGCGACCTCCTGGTCCCAAACCAGGCGCTCTACCAGGCTAAGCTACACCCCGGATCCGGGGCGGAGGGTTGGGCCGGCGCGCCCCGAGTCAACCTCCGCGGGGCCCGCGTGCCGATCATTCGGACGGGGCCGCAAAACCCAGTTGCCACCCGCGGCCCGGGTCCCCGAGGCTTCGCCCCACCCCTTCCGCCGCCGTCCGCGGCGCGAGTTCCACCTTACCTGCCGATGCAACCCTCGTTCCGTCTCCTGCCCCTGTGCCTCGCCCTGGCCGCGCTGCCGGGCCCCGCCTTCGCCGGCGAGCCCGTCGCCCCCACGCCGGGCGACCTCGCCCGCTACGACCGCAACCGCGACGGCCGCCTCGACGCGACCGAACTGGCGGCCAAGTCCCGCGACGACGCCCTCGCGTCCGGCGCCGTCACCCTCACTCCCTTCGAGGTCTCGGCCGACGCCTTCGACACCTACGAGGCCACCAACACCAACTCCATCACCGGCACCAACACCCCCCTCGGGAAGACGCCCCTCGACGCCAAGGTGTTCAACCGGCAGCTGATGGACGAGATGGGCGTGGTCGATATGACCGAGATGCTCTCGAAGCTCGGCGGCCTCGGCTCGGCCATCATCGGCGGCGGCAACGAGGACGTGCGCGGCGACCTCGAGGGCGACCGGCAGGACCCCAAGAGTATGACGATGCGGGGCCTGCAGATCAACAACCCCCGCCGGGACGGCTTCCTCCGCTCCGACACCACCCTGCTCGACTCCTTCGACATCGAGCGCGTCGAGGCTATCGGCGGCTCCAATTCCCTCCTCTTCGGTTCCGGCGACGCGGGGGGCGTGGTCACCAGCGCCTCCAAGCGTGCCTACGTCAACCGCGGCCCCCGCGTGACCTTCGCGGCGACCGGGGACTCCGAGGGTACCCGGCGCTTCACGCTGGACGCCGGCGCCGGCTACCGGACCTGGGGTTACCGGATCAACGCCGTGCGCGGCGACACCCGCTACTTCCGCCCCGGCACGCGCCAGATCAACGAGGGCCTGCACCTCGCGCTCACCCTGCAGCCCTGGCGGCGCCTGCAGATCCGCGGCGAGTGGCGCCACTTCACCCGCGACACCATCTTCGCCCAGGCGGTGACCGTGCGCGCGCCCCTCAACCTGCTGCTGCCCACGGGCGAGCGGGTGGACGGTCAGAGCTCCCGTTACCTCGTGGCGTTCCCGAATGTCCGCGAGCTCACCGGCGGCACCTTTGACCTGACCAAGGTCGATTCCGCGATCGGGCCCTTCCACCGCGACGCCTACAAGAACGGGATCAAGTCGGTGGTCGCCGAGGCTACCCTCGCCGAGGGCCTGGCGCTGCAGGTGCGCTACGGCCACGACGCGCGCATCAACGACCCGCTCCGCGCCAACAACACCACCGTCTACGCCCCCGGCGCCCCGGGCAATGCGTACGTGGACCCGTTGACGGGCCTAGTGGGGACGCAGTGGGCCTTCACCACCTCGATGAACGCGACGCCCTTCCATACCGGCGCCCGCGGGTACCGGGCGGCGCTGGCTTACCAGAAGAACCTCGGCCGCTGGGGCCGCCACCAAGCCAGCGCCTTCTTCCAGGATATGCAGTCGTGGGTCAACCAGGAGCCCTGGCGCTTCTACGAGGCGGACGCCGCCGGCCGCGTGATCCAGAACCCCGCCCAGATCAACACCACCGAGTCCGGGCGCATCACCCTGCCCGCCGTCTGGATGCCGATCTCCCCCAAGGAGGTCATCGGCGGCCAGCAATGGCCGTTCACCTCGCTCGTCCACCCCAACGGTAAGACCTACGTCTACCAGCCGCAGGTCTATGCCGGCGCCGTGCCCCCGACGGCCGCCAACCCGCTCGGGCTTTCGGGTCCCATCAACGCCGCCACTGGCCAGAGCACCATCACCGGGTTCTACCACGACGACACCAACGAGCGCAGCCACGGCTTCAGCCTGTTCAGCGAGTGGTGGAAGGGGCGCATCGACACGATGGCGGGCTACCGGGCCGAGGAGGCGAGCGCGTTCCGCACCAACACCGGCCTGCGCCGCGGGCCGATCACCTACGACAGCCTCACGACGGGCGCCGTGATCGACACCCCGCTCAAGGGCTTGCGCGTGTCCCTGAACTACTCGACCAACGCGAAGATCAATTTCGACACCACTCGCGACATCTACAATCAGCCGCTGCCCGCGGGCAAGGGCGTCAGCCGTGACGTGGGCCTCAAGTTCGGGCTCTGGGAGAACCGGATCTCCGGCAACCTGAATTACTACGTCTCGGAGGCGCAGAACTTCACCGCCAGCCTCGGCGGGACGCAGAACGACGTCGACCCCAACGGCATCAACGGCCGCAACGGGGGCGGCGCCTACACCTACAGCCGCACCTCCGACGGCTACAACCTCACCCTCTCCTCGCGCCCGCGGCGTGGCTGGGAGGTGCGGATCAACTTCGCCTCCGCCAACGGCAGCGAGCGCAGCAACGTGGTCCTGCCGCAGTTCTACAACGACCAGTTCAACACCACCACGGTGGGCGGGCAGACGGTCGTCGGCGTCCGCGCCACCGCGGGCGGGGCGATCACGCCCCTGCTGGTGCCCTCGGATCCCCGCGATCCGGCTTCGACGCCGGTGCCGCTCTCCCTGGCGATGATGCGCGATCCCACCAGCGCCTACTTCGCGCAGCTCGACGTCGAGTCGGGCCAGATCCTCAACGCGCAGACGCTCGGCCTCTTCACGCCGGGGGTCGGCACCAACGCCACCGGCCTGCCGGTCTCGCAGCACCAGCTCGGGTTCGTCTCGCCCTCCGGCGGCACGCTGATCGTGCGCAAGTCCGGCGAGCGCACCATCGGCTACGCCGAGCGCAGCTACAGCCTGATCAACCGCTTCCAGTTCGATCAGGGCCCGCTCCGCGGCCTCGTCGTCGGCCTCAGCAGCAGCCTCCGCGAAAATCATCGGGGCTATATGTACAACGACGCCGCCGACGGGAACCGGCGGAAGATGTACTATTTCCCCAATCGGATGCTCCACGACCTCTTCGCGCTGTACCGGCTGAAGCCCTACGGAAAGGTCCGGACGACGCTCCAGATCAACGTTTCCAACCTGCTCGACGCGAACGAGGTGATGTACCTCGTCCGCTCGACCAACGGCACGCTCCGCTACGCTCAGTGGCTCAACGCCCCGCGCAAGCTGGGCGTGACCACGACGGTGAGCTTCTGACCGCGGCGGCTCCGGGCGGCGGCCCTCCGGGTCCCGCCGCCCCGCTCAGCGGCCGAGATCGTTGGTCCGCACGGACCGCAGGGTGGCGGTTAACCGTTCCCGGTAGCCGGCCACGGTGGCGGCGTGTTCCGGCCGGCGCGCGAGGTTGGTGTACTGCCCGGGATCCGCGGCCAGGTCGTACAACTCGATGCCGGACGAGGCGTCCTCCTGATACTGGATGAACGCGAAGCGGTCGTCGCGAAGCAGGAACCCCTTGGTCGAGGGCGCCACGCTGAACGCGGTGTCCCGCACCCTAGCGCCGGGATCCGCGAGCACCGGCGCGAGGTCGCGCCCCTGCAGCCGCGGGGGCACGGGCAGGCCGCAGAGCGCGGCGGTGGTCGGGAACAAGTCCACGAGCTCCACGAGGGCATCCCGCACGCCCGGCGGCCGGCCCGGGATGCGCACGAGCAGCGGCACCTGCGCGGATTCCTCGAGCAGGCTGACCTTTGCCCAGAAGTCGTGTTCGCCGAGGTGGAAACCGTGGTCGCTGGTGAAGATCACGATCGTGTCGTCCGCCAGACCCGCCGCCTCGAGCGCGGCCAGCACGCGGCCCACCTGCGCGTCCATAAAGGAGACGCTCGCGTAATAGCCCCCGATCGCCTTCCGCTGCCGGCGCTCGTCGAACTGCATATTCACGCTCGTCTTGTAATTGATCCCCGGCTTTGGGAGATCGTCCCAGTCGCCCGGCACCTTCGGGGGCAGCGGCAGGTTCTCGTAGGGCAGGTAGGGCGCGAAGTACTTGCGGGGGGCGACGAAGGGCACGTGCGGGCGGACGAAGCCCACGGCGAGGAAGAACGGCTCCGGCCGGCCGCGGCGGGCGCGCAGGAACTCCTCCGCCCGGGCGGCCGCCTTCCCGTCGTGGTGCTCGTCATCATCCCCGTCCGCCTCGACCACCACGAAGGTGTTCCCGCCCATCACCGGCTTGGTGCCGTCGGGGTTGCGCTCGAGGGTCTCGCCGGTCCCGGGCGCGCGCCACTCGGGCCCCGGCGTGTTCCAGCGCTCGGTCCACGAGGCCGGGTCGTCCGCGCCGTCGTAGTCGCGGCCGGGCCCGTGGTCCTCCACGCCGCCCGGCACGCCCATATGGTAGATCTTGCCGATCCGCGCGGTGTGGTAGCCGGCCTGCCGGAAGTGCTGGGGCCAGGTCGCGCGGTCCCCGAGCGCCGCGCGCGGGCTGGTGTAGCCGAGGACGCCCGTCGCGTGCGGGTAGTAGCCGGACAGGAACGACGCGCGCGAGGGGCCGCAGTAGGTGCCCTGGCAATAGGCCCGGGTGAAGCGGAGCCCCGACGCGGCGAGGCGGTCCAGGTTCGGCGTGCGGCAGATGCGGTTGCCGTAGGACCCGAGCGCGGTCCGGGTGAGGTCGTCCGCGACGATCAGGAGGACGTTCGGCCGCGCGGCCGCCGCCGCGGCGGGCGCGCAGGCGAGGGCGAGCAGCACAAGGCAGGGCAAGAGGCGCGGGGAGGGCATCGGGGTGGGCGCAGGCTGGGGGGAAGCGCGGGGAAAATCGAGCCGCGGCCTCGCCCGCGGACCGGTTTGTGCCTGCCGGTGGCATCCGCCGCTCCCCCGGGGCCGTAGGATTCACTATATGTCGCTCCGTGCCCCCTGCCGCCTCGTCCTCCTTGCCCTGTTGCCGGTCCTGCCTGCGGCCGCGGACACCTGGTCGCAATGGCGCGGCCCGGCCCGGGACGGCCGGGTGGAGGGGGCGCCGTGGCCGGCGAAGCTCGGCGACGCCTCCCTTGAGCGGCTCTGGCGCGTGCCGCTCGGGCCCGGGTATTCCGGACCGTTGGTCTCGCGGGATCTGGTCTTTGTGACCGAGACGCGCGACAAGCGCGCCGAGGTGGTGCGCGCGCTCGACCGCCGCACCGGCGAGCAGCGCTGGGTCCACGAGTGGCCCGGCGCGATTTCGGTACCGTTCTTCGCCAAGTCGCGCGGCGACTGGATCCGTGCCACGCCGGCGTTCGACGGGGAGACCCTGTTTGTGGCCGGGATGCGGGATGTGCTGGTGGCGCTCGACGCGGCCAGCGGGCGCGAGCGGTGGCGGATCGACTTCGCGGCGCGGTACGACACGGGTGCCCCCGATTTTGGTCTCGTCTGCTCCCCGCTGGTCGATGAGGGCGCGGTCTACCTGCAGGCGGCGAACTCCGTGGTGAAGGTTGCGGCGGCGGACGGGCAGGTCCTGTGGCGCGCGCTCGAGGGCAAGTCCGGGATGATGACGGCCGGGGCCTTCTCGTCGCCCGTGATCGCCACCCTGCTCGGCACGCGCCAGTTGGTCGTGCAAACCCGCGAGAAGCTGGCCGGCCTCGAATTGGCTACGGGCAAGGTCCTGTGGGAGCACGCGGTGCCTTCCTACCGCGGGATGAACATCCTCACTCCGACCGTCGCGGGCGACGCCATCTTCACCAGCAGTTACCAGAACAAGAGCTGGCTCTACCGCCTCGAGGCGGGCGGGCCCGGGGTGACCACACGCGAGGCCTGGAGCAACAACGCCCAAGGCTATATGTCGTCCCCGGTCATCATCGCCGGCCACGCCTACCTCCACCTCGGCAATGGCCGCTTCACCTGCATCCGCCTCGCGGACGGCGAGCGCACCTGGACCTCCGACCCGTTTGGCAAGTACGCGAGCCTCGTGGCCCAGGGGGATCGCATCCTCGCCCTCGATGAACGCGGGGTCCTGCTGCTCATCCAGGCGGACCCGGCGGCCTTCCGGCTCGTGGGCCAGGCCAAGGTCGCCGAGGAGGAAACGTGGGCCCACCTCGCGATCGTCGGCGACGAGCTGGTGATCCGCGAACTCAAGGCCATCTCCGCCCTCCGCTGGCGCGGGGAAACGACGGCTCGCGTCGCGGCGGGTCAGTGAAACGGGGGGCGTCGGGTTCGCGCCCCTCAGCGTGAACCCTGTTCCTCGTATTGGGTCCAGAGCGTGACGGCGGGCCATAGCGCGCACCAAGTCACGAGGATCGCGGGGCACTGGAACGGGAAATCGAACCAGGAGTACGCGACCAGCAGGAGCAGGCCGAGGACGGAGGCCGCGCTGAACGCGTTCTCCCAGAAGTAGCTCCGGACCAGCCGCAGGAGCCACCAGCCGAGGCCGAGGAGAATCGGGATCATCCCCACGATGCCGAACTCGGCGGGGAATTGGAGGACGTCGTTGTGGGCCTGGTGCCATTGGCCGTCCATTTTTACGAGCCGGGGGTCCTGCTTCCGGTATTCCGGGAACAGGGCCCGGAAGCCGCCGGTGCCGGTGCCGAAGAGCGCGTGGTCCTGGAACATCTTCCACGTGCCCTGGGCGGCCCATTCCCGGGATTCGAGGGAGGCGTCCTCGCGGGCGAGGCCGGCGCGGATGCGGTCCCACGCCTCGCCGGAGCGGAGGGCCTCGAAGCCGGTCTTGAGGAAGAAGCCGAACACGAGCAGCAGGGCGAAGGCCACGATGGGGCGGCGGTGTTCCGCGGGGACGCGGAACTGGTGCAGGAGGAACCCGCCGATGCAGAGCAGGAGGAAGACGAGCATCGTGAGCGTCGCCCCGCGGGCGTAGCTGGTGAGGATGCTGACCGCGATGCAGGTGGCGAAGAAGGCGAGCACGCCGCTGGGGTTGGACTTCTCCATCCGGCGCTGGCCGCGGAGGTAGTACCAGCCGGCGAGCCCGCAGGTCACGGCCAAGGTGAGGAAGAGGTAGGCGCCGCCGTGGTTCTTGTAGACGAAGCTGGCGAAGGGCGTCCGCCCCGGGAATTCCATCAGCCAGAAGATCTTGCCGTTGCCGACCAGCCGCTGGGCGAGGCCGAGCAGGGCGAGGAGGAGGCCGTTCACGGCGACGACCCCGAGGAGCAGTTGCACCGGGCGCCGCCGCGTGAAGCCGGTCCAGAGCGCGCAGGCGGTGAGCCACGCCGAGGCGTACAACATCAGCATCCGGGGCGGGCCCCATTGGGCGAAGGGCAGGTCGACGCCGGCGGGCAGGCCCGGGATCGGCTCCAGGCGGAGCATCCACCAGGCCTTCCCGTCCGTCTGGTAGCGCCAGGCGGGATTAAGGGCGCCGACGGCAAGGTACGCCAGCAGGGCGAGGCCGAGCCAGAAGATCGGGAACCGGAGGAGCTTCGGCCACATCACGAGGCGGAAGTCCGACGAGCCGCTCTCCTCCTCGGTGTAGTGGCGCGGGATGAGGGCGAGCAGGAAGGCGAGCAGCGAGCACCCGAAACTGAAGAACTGCGCGGGCGGGTGCATCGCGCCCAGCGCCCAGGGCAACACGACCAGATGGACCGCAATCACCCCGAGCAGCGCCTGCTCGAGGCTGTGCACCCGAAGCCGCCGCGTCCGCGCGCGGAAGTGGTCCAGCGGCTTCTGGAGGTCGGCGGGTCGGGTCGGGTCCACGGCGGGAGCTTGCGCGGGACCGCAGGCCGCAGACGAGGATTTTTGCATCCGCTGGCCGGTGGCGTCCGGGCGCCGTGCGTACCGCCCGCCGCCTTCCCCGCAGTCCCCGAACCGGGGCCGCCGCATCTCTACGTATCCCGGTTGCATTGTCGGACCGGAGGCGGCGCGGGATTCTCGGGGCGTTCCCTCCACTCCCATTTGCTTATGAACCACTCCGCCGACCCCGTCCGCCGCTCCCTCCGCCAGATGCTTGAGACCACCCGAGGCCTGCAGGGCGACGCCGTCCTGTGGCACCTGAAGGCGCAGGTCCTGCCGTGGCGCCTGCGTGTCGCCCTCCGGATGCACCTGCTGGTGACCGGGAACGCCTACACCGCCTCGTGGGTGCTGGTGCGTGACCTGGCCAACTGCCGCTCCTCCTCCGAGATCGAGGACGCCTTCAGCGACTACCGAGTGCACCCCGACCGTTTCCGCTCGGCCTGGTTCTCGCTCCTGCTGGGCGCCCCCAGCCGTCGCCGCGCCAACAGCTTCTACCGCCGCCTCCGCGAGGAATGGCGCCGGCAGCGGGCCGCGGTGCCCCCGGCCGTGCCGGAGTACCCGGCGCTGCGTTCGGGCGGCGTCACCGAGGCCGCCGGCTGAGTTTTCCGCCGCGGGGATTGCCTTGCCGCGCCTGCCGGCCCTAGGGCTGGCGGGGTGAACCGCGGCGAAACCGAGCGTCATCGCGAGCTCAAGCGCCTCGCGCTGGCTTGGGCGCGCGCGCGGGGCCTCGACCTGGCGGCGGCCGAGGTCCGGATCCCGCGGAGCGGCTGCCGCGCGGACGTCGCCGCGGCCGCCGGGGACGACGGTCCGTGCGTGCTGTTCGAGTGCAAGCAGTCCCGCGAGGACCTGCGCCGCGACGCCCACGACGAGGCGCAGGCGCGCGCCCGCTGGGAGGAACTGACGCGGCGGTCCCGCGCGCTCGATGAGTTGCTGGCGACCCACTGTCCGGCGTTGCGCCGCGGGGAGGCGCTCTGGCCGGAGTTCGACACGTGGGATTTCTCCGGCCTGCGGCACCGCGGCCGCCGCGCCCTAGCCGTCGCACGGGCCGCGGCCGAGCGGCGCGTGCGTGACGGCACCAAATTCTCCCGGCTCCGGCGTTACCGGGCGGCGGATGAACTCTATCTCGTGGTCGAGCCCGACTGCTTCGCGTCCGCCGACCTGCCGGCGGGCTGGGGGCTGCTGGTGCGGAGCGGAGGGACCGATGCCGCCCCCGCCGTCCTGCGCCTCGAGCGCGCGCCGGAGCCCCTCGCGGCCGCTCCCGGCCAGCGCGCCGCCCTCCGCGCCGCGATCCGGCACGCCGCGGGGCGACCCCGCGCTTTACTTTGCCCCGGATTGCGGGACGGTTGCGCCGATGCCCGAGACCACGCCGCCCAACCTGGCTGACGCCGGGATCGAGATCCGGACCTACTTCGTGCGGAGCCGGCACGCGCTCCTCGCCCGGGCGGATTTCGGGGAGCTGTTCGTCGATTATTACCTGCACCTCAGCCAGCACGGCCTGGCCGTCCCGGCGGGCCCCGACGCGGTGTTCAAACGGGCCCTGGCCGGGTTCGCGCTCCATTGCGCGTCGCGCCCGCGGAACGAGCTCACGGCGTGGACCGTCAATTTCCAGGAGCCGCTCCTGAACCTCTTCCTCGCGGGTGACAACGGCACGGGGACGGTCACGGGCCGCGTCTTCACCGAGAACGTGAAGGAGGGGCCGGAAGGGTTGTTCTACGCTGACGTCGTGCGGGGCCGGCAGCCGCCGCACCGCAGCGTGGTGGGGTTCCAGGGCGGTGATCCGCTGGCCGCCGCGGAGGCGTTCTACGCGGGGAGCGAGCAGCGCCGGGCGCGGTTCTTCCCCGTGGGCGAGGAGGAACTGGTGCTCGTGACCGAGCATCCCGACTGCGATCTCGCGTGGCTGGAGGGCTTGACGGTCGAGGCGGTGCGCCGCTTGGAGACGGAGGAGACGCTCGTGCCGTTGGAGCGGCGCGTCCTGCGCTGGCACTGCGGCTGCAACCCGGGCCGGATGATGGAGATCCTCGCTCCCGCGATGCGGCACGACCCGGAGGAGCTTTTCGGGACCGAGGCGGCGATCGAGATCCGCTGCCCCCGTTGCGCGGGGCGGCACGCGATCGGGCGCGCGGAGCTGGCGGCCTTCGTGGCCGGGCGGGAATGAGCGGGGCGGAGGTGGTCGCGACGCTGCTGGGCCTCCTTGGCGTGGGGCTGATGGTCCGCCAGCACGTCTGGGCGTGGCCGGTGGGCATTGTGCAGGTGATCCTCTCCGCGTGGGTCTTCTGGGCGGCGCGGCTGTATTCGGACGTCGTCCTGCAGGGCATCTTCCTCGTGCTCCAGATCTACGGCTGGTGGGCGTGGACCCTTGGCCGGGCCCGGGCGGGTGCGACCCTGCCGGTCACGCGTCTCGGGGCGCGCGCCACCGCGGGCTTCACGGTGGCCGGCCTGCTGGCGACCGCGGCCTGGGGCGAGGGGATGCGCCGGCTGACCGATGCGGCGCTGCCGCACGCCGACGCCTTCATTCTGGTCTTCAGCGTGCTCGCGCAGTGGCTGCAGGCCCGCAAACGCCTCGAGTCGTGGCTCGGCTGGATCGCGGTCAACGTCGTCGCGGTGGGCGTTTACGCCTCGCGCGGGCTGCTCCTGTTTGCCGGCCTTTACGCGGTTTTCCTCGTCCTAGCCGTGGAGGGTTACCGGGCGTGGCGCCGGACGGAGGTGCGGTCGTGAAGCTCCCGCTGCGGGTGGCGGTGTTCGGGCCGGAATCGACCGGCAAGACCGTGCTGGCGGCGCGGCTCGCGGCGCATTTCGGGGAGCCGTGGGCGCCGGAGCACGTGCGCGAGTACTGGGATCGCGCGGGCGGGCGAATCGGCCCGGAGGACCTCGACGCCATCGCGCGCGGGCAGCTGGCGCTCGAGGAGGCCGCGGTGGCGCGCGCCCGCCGGGTGGTGTTCTGCGACACGGAGCTGCTGACCTGCACCCTCTGGAACGACCTGCTCTTTCCCGGCGCCTGCCCGCCGTGGGTACGGGCGGAGGCGGAGCGGCGCGCGCGGGGCTACGCGCTTTACCTGCACTGCGTGGACGATCTGCCTTTCGCGCCGGACCCGCAGCGGTGCTTTCCCGGGGCGGAGGAACGTTCCCGCGCCGCGGCCCGCTGGCGCGAGGCCCTGGTGTCGCGGGCGCTGCCGCGGGTTGACATCACGGGCGCCGGTCCGGACCGCGAACGGCGGGCGGTCGCCGCCGTCGAGCGCCTGCTGGCGGAACTGGCGGCGCGCTGAGCGGCCGGCCGGAACGGCTTATTTGCCGCCGGCGAGGATCCGGGCGGCCTCGGCGGCCCCGATCTCGCGCACGAAGACATTGCGCCAGCGGATCTCGCCGCCGTGCGTCTGGAGCATAATCGGCCCCTTCGCGGGCAGCGGCTGCTTGCGGTCCCAGTAGTTCTCCATCACCGCGCCGTCGACCACGACCTGGCCGTTCAGCCAGACCCACGTGCGGGCGCCGATCTGCCGGATGCGGAACTGGTTCCATTCGCCGAAGGGCCGGTCCGCGACGACGAGCGGGTCGCGACCGGGGGCGCCGGGCGTGTTGTTGAACAGGCCGCCCGAGCCGAGGTGCGGCTTGCGGTCCGCCTTCTTCGCGTCGAAGGACTGGTTCTTGTCCCAGATCTGGATTTGCGGGGCGCCGCGCAGGTAGATCCCGCTGTCGGCCTTCGCGACGGTCCGGTACTCAAGCAGCAACTCGATGTCCCCGAACTCCTCGTCCGTGGTCGCATAGGGTCCGGTGCCGGGGTTGACCAGTTCGTCGCCCTGCGCCGACCAGTGCTTCGGAAAGTCGGCCCGCTCCTGCGCCAGCTTGGCGGTCTTCTTCTCGCCCTGGAGCTTGACCACGCTGTGCGGGTTGAGGCCGTGCCAGCCGGCGAGGTCGCGGCCGTTGAAGAGGGCGCGGAAGCCGGCCGGCGGTTGGGGCGCGGCGGCGAGGCTGGCCGCGGTGAGGAGGGCGCCAAGGAGCAGGATGGGGAGGGGTTGCATAAGCGTGCCGGGAGGAAACGCGGGCCCGGGCGAGATCGACAACGGAAAAAACGTCCGCCGCGGGCTTGCCCCTCCGGGGGGCGTGCCGTCAATCGGGGGATGCGCACGACACGGTGGCTGGCGGGTTGGCTCGGGCTGATGCTGGGTGCGGCGGGCTCCGCGGGGGCCGCGGCCGCGGAGGTGCGGCGCGACGTCGAGTACGGCCGCGCGGCCGGCGAGCCGCTCCTGCTCGACGCGGGCATCCCCGCCGGACCGGGGCCGTTCCCGGTGGTCATTCTGGTCCACGGCGGCGGCTGGACGCGCGGCGACAAGGCGGGCAGCGACCGGCCCGGCGATGGCGCGGACATCTCGCCGTGGTTCGACCTGCTGGGCCGCGCGAACCACGTGTGGTTCTCGATCAACTACCGACTCGCGCCGCAGCACCGCTGGCCGGCGTGCCTCGAGGACCTGCAGACGGCGGTGCGCTGGGTGAAGGCGAACGCGGGGAACTTCCGCGGTGATCCCGGCCGGGTCGCGGTGTTCGGCCATTCCGCGGGCGGGCACCTCGCGCTGATGCTGGCGACGCTGACCCGGCCCGAGACGCGGGTGCAGGCGGTCGTCGGGTTCGCGCCGGTCACGGACCACGAGCACAAGCTGGCCGTGCGGGGTGGTTTGGGCGACGGCCTGCAGGCGCTGCTGGGGCGGCCGGCGCAGATCACCCCGGAGGCGCTGCACGAGCTGCGGGCGATCTCGCCGGTCAACCGCGTGAAGGCCGGGATGCCGCCGCTGCTGATCCTGCACGGGGATGCGGACCGCACGGTCGCGGTCGAGCAGAGCGTGGCCTTCCAGCGGCGCGTGCGGGCGGTCGGCGGGAGTTGCGACCTGATCGTGCTGCCCGGGGCGCCGCACGGGCTCCGCGATTGGGCGCGGGCCGCGCCGGACCACGAGGCGCGGCTGGTTGAATGGCTCGGCCGCGCGCTCGGCCCCGGGGCGGCGGCGCGCTGAGCGGGCGCGTCAGCCCGATTTCGCCTTCTTCTTCGCGGGCGCGCCCTCGATCCGGCCGGGCTCGCGGACGCCGGTGCCCTGGCGTTTGGTCAGGGTGTCACCGAGCTCCGCGCGGCATTTTTCGGCGAAGGCCTGGAGGCGCGCGACGACCTCCGGGTGCGCGGCGGCGACGTCGGTGGTCTCCTCGCGGTCGGTGCGGAGGCGGTAGAGGGCGGGGCGCTCGAGCGTGACGGTCTCATACTTCGCCGGGATGCCACCGGTGCCGCCGGGGCGGCCGCCGAGCGTGCGGTAGCGGTGGGGGAGGACGAGCTTCCACTCGCCGTCGCCGGTGACCACCGCCTGGAGCTCGTTCTGGGCGAACCAGTTGCCGTAGCCCTCGTGCGGGTTGGTGGCCCCCGGCTGGCCGGCAAGGATCGGCCACACGTCGCGGCCGTCGATCTTCCGGGCGGGCGCCGAGGCGCCGATTAGGCCGGCGAGCGTGGGCAGCAGGTCGATCGTCATCACATACTGGTCGCAGGTCGTGCCCGCGGGGAGGCGGCCGGGCCAACGCATCAGGCAGGCGACGCGGGTGCCACCCTCCCACGCCGTGCCCTTGCCCTCGCGGTGGGGCCGCGCGCTGCCCGCGTGGTCGCCGTAACTGAGCCAGGGGCCGTTGTCGCTGGTGAAGATCACGAGCGTGTCGCGGGTGAGGCCGTGACGCTCCAGCGCGCCCAGCACCTGCCCGACCGACCAGTCGAGCTCCATCATCACGTCAGCGTAAAGCCCGCGGCCGGACTTGCCCTTGAACTTCTCGCTGACGAAGAGCGGCACGTGCGGCTGCGGGTGCGCGAGGTAGAAGAAGAACGGGCGCTCCCGGTTCCGCTCGATGAAGCGCACCGCGCGCTCGGTCAGCCACGTCGTGAGCTGCGCCTGCTCCTCGGGCGTGACCTCCGCGTCGATGACGCGCCCGTCCTCGATCAGCGGCAGCGGCGGGTAGGTGCCCGGCTTCGCCTCCGGGTGGTACGGCCACATATCGTTTGAGTAAGGGATCCCGAAAGACTCGTCGAAGCCGTGCCGCGGCGGCAGGAACGGCGCGTGGTGGCCGAGGTGCCACTTGCCCGCCATCCCGGTCGCGTAGCCGCGGGACTT
>Ga0194134_10004305_pt1 | contig 14421 bp, 14 predicted proteins | sample TA2KigOff0mmetaG_FD_148602 | JGI IMG/M metagenome (GOLD analysis project Ga0194134, IMG submission 148602) | Freshwater microbial communities from Lake Tanganyika, Tanzania - TA2015056 Kigoma Offshore 0m | ecosystem: Environmental > Aquatic > Freshwater > Lake | place: Tanzania: Lake Tanganyika... | reverse complement strand
AGCTGCTCGAACGTGCCGGCCAGCACCGCGGCGCGCATCCGCCGGGTCAGCTCCCGGTAGTGGGCGAGGTTGTGGATGGACAGCAGCCGGGACCCGAGCGTGTGCTTCCCCTTCATCAGGTGGTGCAGGTACGCGAGCGAGTAGCGCGTGCACACCGGGCAGCGGCACTCCGGGTCCATCGGCTCGTCCCCGAGCTTGAAGACCTGCCGCGTCACCCGCACCAGCCCCCGGAAGGTGTAGGCGTAGGCCTGCTGCGCCATCTTGGTGGGGATGATGCAGTCGAACATGTCCACGCCGCGGCGGACGCACTCGAGCAGGTCCATGGGCGTCCCCACGCCCATCAGGTAGCGCGGCTTGTCCCTCGGAAGCTGCCGGGCGGCGCGCTCCGTCATGGTGTGGAGTTCCAGCTTCGTCTCACCCACCGCCAGGCCGCCAATGGCGAAGCCGTCGAACGGGTGGCGCACCAGGAATTCCGCGGACTCGCCCCGCAGGTGCGGGAAGACGCCGCCCTGGACAATGGCGAAGAGCGCCTGTCCCGTCTCCACCGCGTCCCGCGCGGCCAGGGACCGCAGCGCCCACCGGTGCGTCCGCTCCATCGCCTCGCGCGTGGTCTTCTCGTCCGAGGTGCTGTCGATGCAGACGTCCAGCACCATCATGATCTCCGAGTTTATCGCCTGCTGCATGGCGATGGAGACCTCCGGGGACAGCATCTGGCGGCTGTTGTCGTAGAAGCTGCGGAACAGCGCCCCCTTCTCCGTGATGGTCCGGTCGGACGGCAGGGAGAAGATTTGGAAGCCGCCCGAGTCCGTCAGCACCGGCCCGTCCCACTGCATGAAGCCGTGGATGCCGCCGAACTTCCGGAACACCTCCGCGCCCGGGCGCAGCATCAGGTGGTAGGTGTTCCCCAGCACCACCGGTGAGCCCGTGGACTTCACGTCCTCCACGGACATGTTCCGGATGTTGGCGTGGGTGGCCACCGCCATGAAGAGCGGCGTCTCCACCGTGCCCCGGCGCGTGTGGACGAGCCCCGCCCGCGCCCCCACCGGGTCCTCCGCCTGCAGCTCGAAGTGCAGCTTCACGACAGGAAGTGCTCCAGGGCCTTCTCCAGGATGGCCTCGCAGCGGACCAGCTCGTCCGCGGGGACGAACTCGCCGGTCTGGTGCGCGTTCTTGATGTCCCCGGGGCCGAACACCACCGTCTCCGCCCCCAGCGCCGTCAGGTGCGGCGCCTCCGTCCCGAACGCCACCGTTGACGGCGCGTTGCCGGACTGGGCGGCCAAGAACTTCACCACCTCGGACGCGGGGGACGTGTCCACGCCCCGGTCCTCGCGGTGCACCTGGATGTCCACCTCCAGGGAGGTGTCCGAGCGCCGCAGCTCCGCCACGATGTCCTCGAGCATCCGCGTGACGTGGTCCACGTCCTGAGTAGGCAGCGGCCGCCACTCCACGATGAAGCGGCACCGCCCCGGGATGACGTTCTTCGCCTTGCCGCCGTTGATGAGCCCCACGTTCACCGTGGTGTACGGCGGGTCGAACGCGGCATCCTGCAGCGGCACCGCCCGCAGCTCCCCCAGGCTCCGCTTCTCCAGCTGCTCCAGGAAGCGCGCCGCGCGGAAGATGGCAGACGCACCGGTGTCCGGGTACGCGCTGTGCCCCTCCTTGCCGCGCACCTCCACCTCCGCCAGGCAGTACCCCTTGTGCGCCCGGATGGGCGTGAGCGACGTGGGCTCCCCCACGATGGCGTACCGCGCCTTGCCGGTGGACGCGTCCACCAGCTTGCGCGCCCCCACGCACCCCACCTCCTCGTCCGCGGTGAACATCACGAGCAGCCCGTCCCGCCGCACCCGCTCCACCGCGTGCAGCGCGCAGGCGATGAAGGCCTTGGTGTCACACGCCCCGCGGCCGTACAGCCGCCCGCCGCGCTCGGTCAGGTTCAGCGCGTCCGTCCACGCCGGGTCGTACGGGACGCAGTCCGTGTGGCCCACCAGCGCCAGCCGCGCCACCTCGAAGCTTCCGTAGCGCGCCAGCAGGTTCACCTTGGGTACCCCGGCCGCGTCCACCCAGGCCATCCGCTCGCAGCGGAAGCCCAGCGCCGAAAGCCGCGGCTCCAGCAGGTCCACCAGCGGGGCGTTGGACCGCGAGGACGTGGTGTCCACCGCCACCAGCTGCCGCAACGTCTCCTTCAGCCCCTGCTCCATGCTCACGAGAACACCCTCCGGGCCACCGTGCGGAAGCCCTGCACCGCGGCCTCCTGCAGCGCGTGCTGCCCCTCCTCCACGATGAACCTGCCCGCCACCGCCACCTCGCGCACCGCCTGCCGCTCCGCCGCGAACACCACCCCGGACAGCAGCCGGTCCGGCGGCACCCCCACCAGCGAAGGGTGGTCCAGGTCCACGGTGAAGAAGTCCGCGGGCGCCCCCACCGCCAGCCGCCCCACCGGCAGCCCCAGGCTGCGCGCCCCGCCCGCAGTGGCCAGTTGCAAGAGCCGCAGCGCCAGCCCGGACGGCTGCCCCAGCCCCGGGTCCAGCACCGCGCGCCGCAGCCGAAGCAGCCGCAGGTGGCCGTCCAGTTGCCGCAGCTCCATCAGCAGGTCCACGTGGGCCTGGCTGTCCGAGCCCAGCGCCAGGTGCGCCCCGGCGCGCAAGAGCGCGTCCGCCGGCACCACCCCGTCTCCCAGGTTGCGCTCCGTGGAGGGACAGGCGCACACCGTGGCGCGCGCGCGCCCCAGCGCCTCGATTTCATCCGCGGACAGGTGGATGCCATGCACCGCGGTGAATTGGGGCCGCAAGAGCTCCAGCTGCTGCAGCAGCTCCACCGGGCGGAGGCCGTGCTCGGCGGTGCACGCAACAATCTCCGCGGGCTGCTCCGCCACGTGCATGTGGACCGGCACGTCCGCTGGCAGGCGCGCGAACTGCTGCAGCCACTCCGCCGGGACCGCGCGCACGCTGTGCGGGGCGAGCCCCACGCTCACCGCGGCGTCCCCCTGGAATTCAGAACGCAGCGCCGCCAGGGCCTCCAGCGCCACGTCCGGGCCGGGGTCAATGAAGCGCCGCTGCCGCGGGTTGGCCGGCTTCTGGTACCCCGCCCGCGCGTAGGCCACCCTGAGCAACACCACCCTCAGCCCCACCTCCCGGGCCGCGCGCACCACCTGCGCGGACAGCAGGTTGGGCTCCCCGTAGGGGGTGCCATCCGGCTGGTGGTGCAGGTAGTGGAACTCCCCCACCGTGGTGATGCCCGCCCGCGCCATCTCCACGAACACCTGCCGCGCCGAGGCATGGACCTCCTCCGGCGTGAGCGTCTCGGCGGCGCGGTACATAAGCTCGCGCCAGCTCCAGAAGTCGTCCGCCAACGCACCGGCCGCCACGTACTCGGTGCAGCCGCGGATGAGCCGCTGGAAGGCGTGGCTGTGGGCGTTGACGAGCCCCGGCAGCAGCACCCGCCCGGGCAGCCGGCGCACCTCGCCCGCCGTTCCCTTCCTGGGCGCCCCCAGGATGACCCCGTCCTCTCCCACCTCCAGCAGCAGGTCGTCCCGGAGGGTGTCTTCCCACAGCAGATGGTCGGGTTCGAGCAGCACGGCGGACGGCTTGAGACACTATGCGCGACCGGCCGGGCAAGCCAACCCGGAAGGCCGTGTCCACCCTGTCCCCATGAAAACCGGGCAAATAGAGGAAAAGACGGTTCGCAGCATCCCCTCCATGGCGTTCCTGAACCTCGCCTTGGGCTCCATGGCGGTATCGCTCGGGCTGCAGCTTGCCGGGCGCAAGGCGTGGGCCCACTTCAATGGCCAGTGGGCCCCCACGCTCCTCGTCCTGGGCGTGTACAACAAAATCGCCAGGACCTCCTCCGAGCAGGCCGGGGCCATGGGCCCGTTCCGCGAGAGCGCCGGCGAGGCCGGGCTGCCGGTGGTGCAGTAACCATGGAGCGGTGCGAGGTCTGCGGTCTGGCCTACCACCGGCTCATCCGCGTGGAGCAGGACGGGCGGGAGCACCTGTTCGACTGCTTCCAGTGCGCCACTGCGGCCATGGCCCCGTCCTGCGGCCACCGCGGGGCCAAGGTGATTGGCCACGGCATGTCCCGCGGCATCCCCTTGTGCGTACGGCAGGTACCGCGAGCACCGAAACGGGCGTTGGCGCCGACCGTGTAAGGACAAGCCTCAGCGCGCGTTGATCCCCTCCGACGGGCCCACGCCCTTGCGCTGCGGGCGGCCACCCGGCGCACGCCTCGCACACTCTGCCGGAGGCAAACCGTCCAGCCGCCGGGACGGTTTCAAGCACGCCGGACGGGTGGCCCTACCCCACGGGCCGCTTCAACGCCGTCCAGGCTCACCCGGTTCGCTCTGCGGGTAGCCCAGCCGGTACTGCGGCAAGACCGCCTACCGCTGCTCGGCGAATTCCCCCCTGCCCCGCCCGGCGTTCTCGGCCTCGGCCGGCTCCGGCGCGGGGTTTTCCCGTTTGTGCGCCTCCGCCTCGAGCGGTCCCCCAGGGCCTCCCGTCCCCGGCTGCAGGCTGCCCTCGTCTGCCTCCCCGGGACGCTCGCTCGAGGGGCTGCTGCCGTGCAACGGGCGTCCCTGGCCGTTGAAGTGACTGAGCCGCTCCGTCTGGTGCACCGGGCGCAGCGGCGGCGTCCGGGTCCGCTTCACCTTCCGCTTCCTGAGCCATGCCATGCCCTTCAACCTGGGGTGCATCCCAATGGCCTGCGTCAACCGCGGGGCCCTCCCGTCACCCGGCACCCCGTGCGCCATGCGGCCGGCCGGCCCACCCGCGTGGCCTGCCTCCCTGGGCGGGCACCCGCCCCTACCTTCGGCAGTGTCAGGGGGACGGTCATGGCGACGACGGTGGGAGACATCATCCGGAGGGGGCTGCCCGTGCTGGCCCCGGATGAAACGCGGCTCGAGGCGGCGCACCGGTTGAATTACGAGGGAATGGCCGCGCTGCCGGCGTGCGACGGCGAGCGCGTGCTCGGGACCTTGTCGGACCGGGACATCACGCTGCGCGCAGTGGCCACCGGGTTGGACCCGGACACCACCCAGGTCCAGCAGCCCATGCGGACGGACATTGCCTGGTCTTCCCCCCGGCTCGTCGTGCAGGTGGCCTTCACCGAGTGGACATCCGACGGGAAGCTCCGCCACCCCGCGCTCCTGGGCCTGAGAGACGACAAGCCCCCGCACGCGGTGGTGCGGGAGCCCGTGGTCCCTCCCCTGTCTCCCGGGGACGTCAGCGGAGGAAGCCGCTGAGCGCCTCCGCCTTCTCCTCGCCTTCCGGGCCCACCTCCACCACGCGGCCGGGGGCCACCTCCAGCACCACCCGCTCGCCCAGGGCCAGCGCCCCCTTCAGCTGCGGCGCGCGCTTCAGCAGCTCGCTCCATGCCGCGGACATGAACTTCACCCGCAACCTCCGCGCGTCCGCCTTGAGCCCGGCCTGCACCCACGCGCCGCCCTGCAGCAGGAACGTCCGGCCCGAGGCCACCTTCACCGCGCCGCCGTCCGCCGGCCGGTCCGCCTCCTTCATCCGCTTGGTCTCCCGGGACATGGCCACCGCGCCGCTGCCCACCGAGTCCTGCAGCGCCTCGGCCCGCATGGCGGGCGCCGGGGCCGCCGCCGAAGGGGGCGCACCCAGCCCGCCCCGGTAGGGACTGCCGCCGCCGAAGGTGGACCCCTCGGTGGGCCGGTTGTGCCAGTGCGGGTGGCCCGGGGGCGGAGGAGGGGGCGGCCGCACGCTGCCCACCGGGCCCACCGGCACGTCCTCGGCCACCAGGTAGCTCGTGTACGGCGTGACGATGCCGAACTTCTTCGCCAGCTGGATGACCTCGTCCCGCGTCTCGGGCTTCTCCCCGCGCAAGCGGATCTCCTCCAGCAGGAAGCCCACCTTCCGGATGGCCCACAGCCGCGGGATGAACTCCTCCTGCGTGGAGCTGTCCGGCAGCTTCACCGGGTAGTCCAGCTGCCGGCGCGCCCCCTTGAGCGTCCCCTTCAGCACGGCCTTTCCTTCGGCCGCGGCGCGGTACCGCCCCATCACCACCAGCTGCCCGCCGCGGAACAGGTCCGGCAGCTTGCGGGGGTACACGTCGTACGCGCCCAGGGAGGCCAGCTCCAGCTCCAGGTCCGTCATCACCGGCGAGGAGACGCGGTCGTAGAACTCGGACACCTTCTGCTCGAACTCCTTGCCGTCCCGGAGGAACTCGCTGCTGCCCTGCCCCTCCGCGGCCAGGCGGTCCAGCAGCCGCGCGTTGAGGTCCTCCCCCACGCCGAAGGTGAACAGGCGCGTCCCCTGCTTGCGCCCCTCGCGCGAATGGGCGGCAATCACGTTCTCGTCCGTGTCCCCCACCGTAGGCTGCCCGTCCGTGATGAACATCACCAGGTGCGGGTCCGCCGTCCCGGCCTCCGCGTTGTCCTTGAGCGCCAGCCGCAGCGCCTCGTCAATGGCGGTCCCTCCCACCGCCTCCAGCCGCCCCACGAACGCCACCGCCTTGTCCACGTTCTCCTTGTTCGCCGGCAGCAGCGCGTTGAAGAGCGACTCCGCGTCGGACCCGAACCGGATGACGTTGAAGCGGTCCTTCTCCCCCAGCCGCGTCACGCAATACTTGAGCGCCTCCTTCGCCAGCTCCATCCGCTGCCCGCGCATGGACCCGGAGGTGTCGATGGCGAACGTCACCCGCTTGGGCATCACCTCGCCCGGGGTCACCTCCGCCTTCGGCGACAGCAGCGCCAGGAAGTATCCGGGCTCGCTGCCCTCCTTGAAGCTCAGCATCGAGAAGCCCACCTGTTGGTCGGAGGTGGAGAAGTAGAGGTCAAGGTCCCGGTTGAGGTCCGCCCCCTGCGTCTCCATGCCGGCGGTGGCCTCGTTCTCCCCCTTCCGCGTGATGCCGAGCGCGTGGCTGGGCGAGTACACCGCCTTCAGCGCCGCCCGCGTCTTCAGCTGCGCGGTGAAGGTGAAGTCGTTGCGGGTGCGGGCCTGCACCTCCTGCGGCTGCCCCCGCCCGGTGGCCCCCAGCGGGTAGTGGTACCGGAAGACGCCACCGCGCTGCTCGAGCACCTGGCTGAACGCCAGCTCGATGCGCTGCTCCCCCCGCGCCGGCACGGGGAATACGCGCACGCGGAACACGTCCGTGTCCAGGTACTCGAGCAGCCCCGGGTCCGCCAGCCGCCGGACAATGCCTTCGTAGAGGGTGGTGGCCTTCTCCTTCTCCAGCAGCTCCCCCTTCACCTTCTGCCCGTTCATCCAGAGGTAGAACTCGGACAGCGCGGCCCCCTTGGGCAGCGGGAAGATGAAGTGGGCCTCCAACTGCGCGGCGCCGTCGTTGACGAACACCTGCTCCACCCGTGTCTGTGCCACCCCGTCGTTCACCGAGGCGGTGACGCGCTGGTGCTTGAGGGCGAGGGGCCGGGCCCCGGGCTGGGTGGGGAGCAGCATCCCCTGCGCGAGCGCAGCGGGGGCGGCGGCGAGCAGCAGCAGCAGGCCGAGTCGGGCGGTGTGGGTGGGGGTCATGGAGGGGTGGAACGCACGGGCCCGGCGGAAGATCTACCGGGCAGGCTGAAACCCGGAATCCGGGCTGTTAGGAGAAGGCCGTCATGGCCACCGAGACCTCCCCCGCCCCCGCCTCCGACCGGAACTTCTTCGTCTTCAACGCCGTCGCCTCGGCAGGCGCCCTGGCCCTGCTCGCGTACCTGCTGCTGGTGCGGAAGGGGACGGCGGGCGCGGGGGTGGACCTGCGCTTTTTGCCGGCGGTGAATGCGGGGCTGAACAGCCTCTCCGCGCTGCTGCTGCTGGGCGGCTGGATGGCGGTGAAGAACAAGCGGCAAGATCTCCACCGCTACTTCATGGTGTCCGCGTTCCTCTCGTCCGCGCTGTTCCTGGTGGGCTACCTCGCCTACCACGCGGTGCACGGGGACACGAGGTACGCGGGGGACTTCCGCGGCCTGTACCTCACCGTGCTCGCGAGCCACGTCCTCTTGTCCCTCCCGGTGGTGCCGCTGGCGCTCTCCGCCTTCTACTTCGCGTGGAAGAAGCGGTTTGACACGCACAAGAAGGTCACGCGCGTGCTGTGGCCCATCTGGATGTACGTCTCGGTGACGGGGGTGGCGGTGTACTTCCTGCTGCGCGGCAGCGCCCCCGCGGTGCACTGACGCTCAGAGCGCCACGGTGCACACCGCCTGCCCCTCGAGCACCAGCGCGAGGGTGCGGCCGGGCGCGCCGAACGCGGCGAAGGAGATGGCCTCCCCGCCGGTGCATTCCTCCAGCTGCTGGACGACCTCTCCGTCCGACAGCCGCGCCAGGAACGCCCGCCCTTCTGCCGTCCGGTAGACGCAGTGCTCGCCCCGCGCATCCACCGCCAGCACCTTCGTGTGCACGGCCCCGCACAGCGTGGCCCGTCTCCGCCTCGCCGCGACGTCCCAGACCACCAGCTTGCCTCCCTGGAGGGTGAGCAGGACGTTGCCGCCCGGAAGCACCTGCGGCGAGGGTCCATCCTTGTCCCAGTCGTACGGAAACGAGTCCGAGTCCAGGCATGCCCCCGAAGGGAGCGCCAGGAGGTACCAGGCCTTTCCGTGCCGGGCGCACAGCTGTCCGCTGCCATCCGGCAGCCGCGCGGCGGACTGGACCAGTCTGGGCGAAGTCTCCAGGGTGGTGACGAGCGCTCCGTCCGCGATGTTCCACACGGTGCTCACGTCCTGCTCCGCATACGGCAGGTTTCGGCCGTGGTTCTTGCCGCGCATGCCATTGACCAGGCCGTGGACGCAGTAGGCGCGCCGACCGTTGGGCTCAATGGCCAGCTCGGACGCATAGATGAACGGCGTGGGCCACCGCTTCACCGCACCCTCGCAGGGCCTGCACGCACCGAGCGCGCCGTCCGTATGCTGTCGTCCTGCATCAGCGTGAGGAAGCCGCTGGCGAATGACTGGGACTGCGCCGAGGCGAAGTCCGCCGCGTCGCACGTGTTGCCGAGCCCGATGTTCCACTCGGTCAGGTGCAGCGGCACGCTGGCCGCTTCTTGCGCGGTGAGCTGGGCGCGGAAGTCCTTCAGCCGGGTGGCCGCGCCGGAGAGCGTGGCCGCGCTGCAGCTGTCGTAGTGGTGGGCGGAGAAGAAATCCAGCCGGGCGGCGGTGACGCCGGCGATGAAGCCGTTGGCCACGTTGCCGGACTTCGAGAATGCGTCGAGGATGCTCTCGGTGAAGTCGGCGCCTCCCACTTGAACGGTCTTGCCGGAAGACGCGGCCGCAGCCCGCACCCCGTCCACGACGAGGTTGTACGCCGCGGTGAAGTCCGCGCGGTCGCCGCGCCAGAAGGCGCCGTCCGGCTCGTTGCCCACCTCCACGAAGGCGGGGGCATGGGGCACGGGCCCCGCCTTGAACTGCCCAATGACGTGCCGGTACAGGTTGACGTGGACGCGCGCGAAGGAGGCCACGTCTCCCGTGTCGGTGGGGCCCCCGTTGTCGTTGCCGCCAAGGCGCAGGTAGATGCGGGCCCCACTGCGCGCCGCCGCCGCCAACAGCAGGTCCGTCTTGGTGAAGTCGTAGTGGGCCGGGTCGTCCACCGCCGAGGTGTCGTTCACGGTCCAGCTGCGCCGCTTGACGATGTCCGGGTGGTTGCAGCCGTTCACCACCCTGGGCGGCGTGACGGAGAGGTCCCGGATGGTGGCGTCCTTGTAGACGTTGCACGCGTCCAGCCCCACGTCGTGCAGCCGCACCTGGCTGACGCCGAACGCGGTTTAGAGCGCCGTGGCGTCCACCAGCCCGCCGGTCCGCAGCGACAACACGGGGGTCTTGTTGACGCCGAACACGTCTCGCACGGCCCCCTCGGACGTTCCCAGGTCCACGGCAACCACCGTGCCCTCCGGCCACTCGGCGGCGGGGTTGGGCGTCAGGACGTCACAGCCGAGCAGTCTGATTCCGGCGAACAGGGCGCCGGCGAGGCGGGGGGGTGGGAACATGGGATGGGACGCTCGGGAGCGGGCCGACCGGCGTCAAAACCGGGGCCCCCGGCGAGCACCTGCCGCAGCCGCTCCGCGTCCACCCCCGACAACCGGGACGGCGCCTCCCCCCGCGCGGCCAGCGCGAGGTAGGCCTGCGTGGCCCCCACGACGAGGAAGGGCGCCGTGAACGGGAAGAGCGACAGCACCGACGCCACGGCGCCAAACCCCAGCAGCACCGCCTTGTTGGCCCCGGCCGCGCGCAGGCCACCCAGCGCCCCCAGCCCGTGCCGGGAGAAGCTGCGCGCAAAGTACTCCCACGCGGCGAACAGCCACGTCCACGCAAACGAGAGCGGCCCGGCCACCACCACCGCCGGGGTGAGGGAGAGCAGCCCAAGCACCAGGGCCCCCATGGCCCAGAGGGTGAACCGGAACGCCGCGGCCCCCGCCTCGCGCACCATCCCAGACAGGACGGAGCCAACCGTCATGGGCCCGTCCACGCTGCGGCCGAGCAGCAGTTGCTCGGTGCGCTCGGAGAGCAGGTCGTAGAACGGGTCGCACAGCACGGTGCCCGTCACCACCGCGCCCACCAGCGCACAGCCCAGGACGAGCACCCGCGCGGTGACGTGCGCCACCGCACTGAGCGCACCGCCCAGCCAGGGCGGGAGTGACGGGACCTGCCCTGACAGCGTCTCCCCGAGCGGGTGGACCGCGTACGTCACCCCTGCCCACACCAGTCCCGCGAGCAGCGCGGCGTGGACCGCCATGGGGACGGCAGCGAGCCACCGCAGCCGCGGCTCGGAGAGGACGAAGCGCACGCCGTCCACCGCCGCGCGTGCGCCCGCCATGAAGCGCAGCGGGGCGCTGGATGCGGAAGACAGGGCAAGGGGCGGCCTCGGGCCGGAGGGGTTTATAGCGTGGCCAGGCTACTGCACGTCGGGGCGCGCCCGCGGAGCATCCGTTAGGGTGCCGGGATGCGAACTGTCATCACGGGTGCCAGCGGCTTCATCGGGGCGAGGCTGCTGTCCGCCCTGGCCGGCAGCCCGGGCGAGCGGGTGGCAGTCTCACGCAGCCCCATCGGTGCGCTGCCCGGGGGTACCTCGTGGCGAGGGACCGACCTGTTCTCTGCAAAGAGCACGGCGGACGCGCTCGAGGGGGCGGACACGGCCGTCTACCTCGTCCACTCCATGATGCCGTCCACCCAGCTGTTCCAGGGCACGTTCCACGACGCGGACCTGCTCCTGGCAGACAACTTCGCGCGGGGGTGCCTGGAGAAGGGGGTGCGGCGGAATGTCTACCTCGGCGGCCTGGTGCCCACGGGGCACGTCAGCCCCCACCTGCAGAGCCGGCTGGAGGTGGGCGAGGTGCTGAGGTCCACGGGCATCCCGGTGACGGAGCTGCGGGCGGGGATGATTGTGGGGCCGGGGGGCTCGTCGTTTGAAATCCTCAAGACGCTCGTGGAGCGGCTGCCGTGGATGGTCCTCCCGGAGTGGACCCAGCGGCACACGCAGGCCATCTCCGTGGACGACGTGGTGCGCGTGGTGGCGGCCGCCGTGTCCGGGGACGGGTACGCGGGGCAGACGTTGGACGAGGTGAACGGGGAGTCGCTGACGTACGAGACGCTGCTGCGACAGATGGCCGAGGTGCTGGGCCTCAAGCGCCGGATGCTTCCCGTTCCCATCCGCTCCACGGCCTTCTCCAAGCGCTGGGTGACGCTGTTCGGCGGTGCGAGCTACGAGCTGGTCTCGCCGCTCATCGACAGCCTGTTGTGTGACCTGCCGGCCGCTGGGCCCGGGCCGGGACTGCCGGTGGATTTCCACCGAGTACATGGCCTGGCTCCCGGTGCTGTTCCGCGCCCTCATCCGGGTGCACAGCGATGCCGGCACGGGCCAGGTGCAGTTCGTCTTCGCGCCCCTGCGGCTGCCGCTGCCGGCGCTCCAGGACGTGGACGACAAGGCCATGGTGGACCGGCGGAAGTTCCACATCGTCGGCGGGCTGCTCAGCCAGACGTCGGACACCGGCTGGCTGGAGCTCCGGCAGGTCCAGCACCGCCGGTACACCCTCGCGGCCATCCACGAGTTCGTCCCGTCCCTGCCGTGGCTGCTCTACCTGGTCACCCGGGCCCCGCTGCACGCGTGGGTGATGGCCCGGTTCGGGAGGCACTTGGAAAAGGTGGGCGGCGTGACCGCTGAAAGTTTGTAGGCGCCCGGCGCAGGCTAAACTCCCACCGAAACGGGGTGGACGTTGAGCCGTCTGAATCGCCCGTGGGTCGGGTTGGGGCTGTCGTGCGGCACGGTGGCGCTTTGGGCGCTGCTCGCGCAGGGACAGCTTGGACGGTCCGGTCAACGGGACGTGCGCACGACCGTCGTGGAGCGCGTGCAGCGGCCAGCCGCAGACACCGCGCGGCCAGGGGCGGGCGGCATGCCTGCTGCCAGCGGGACTGCCTCGGCACGGGCGGTGGTGCTGGAGGCGGCGGCTGGCGAGGTGCGCGGGCGCTTTGGCGACGACGGCGTGGTGGAGATTGCCACCGCCGGGGGCGCGTCCGTGCGCGTGGCGCTGGCAGGCTGGGGCAGGGAGGGCGCGGTGACCGCGCCGACGGCGTCCACCCCCTTCTCGGGCCCGGGGCAACACCCGGGCGTGCGCCGCGAGGCCGGGGACGCCACCGAGTGGTGGGAGGCGCGGGACGAGGGGCTGGAGCAGGGCTTTGACCTTTCGCGCCGGCCCCCGGGCGACGGGCCGCTCCGGCTGTGGCTCGCCCTGGACGCCGTGGCGGTGCTGGACGACGGGGCACACGGCGCCACGCTGCGCACCGCGCGCGGGGACGTCCGCTGCGAAGGGCTCGTGGCCACGGACGCGCGCGGGCGCGTGCTCGAGGCGAGGATGGAGCCGTGGGAGGGAGGGCTCGCGCTGCGGGTGGAGGACGGGGCCGCGGAGTGGCCCGTGCGGGTGGACCCCCTTTACGCGGTGGTGCAGCAGAACGTGCACGGCAACATCTTCACGGACTTCGGGCTGGCGCTCGCGGTGCTGGGGGACGTCAACGGGGACGGTTGTGATGATGTGGCAGCCGGCGCGCCGGACGCGGGGACCACCTCCGTGTACCTGGGCTGCCAGCCGCTGCCGGACGGCGGGCTGGGCATGGCCAGCAGCCCCTTCGCCGTCCTGTCAGGCAGCGCGGGGGACGGGGCCCGGGTGGCCGGCGTCGGGGACGTCAACGGAGACGGCTTCGCCGACGTGGCGGTGGCCAACCCCGCGGCCTCCGCCAACAGCGGCAAGCTGGACGTCTACCTGGGCGGCGCGGCGGGCGTGGCGTCCGGCGGGGCGGGCTTCGCGCGGACCGGTGCCGCGGGGGCGGAGTACGGCGCGGACGTGGCCCCGGCGGGGGACGTCAACGCGGACGGGTACTCGGACCTCTTCGTGGGGGCGCCCGGCGCCGGGAGCGCCACGGGGTACGTGACCCTGCTGCTGGGCGGGGCGTCCGGGCTGACCGGCTCCACCACCTGGGACGGCCCCGCGGTGGGCGCCCGCTTCGGCCATTCGCTCTCGGGGCTCGGGGACGTCAACGCGGACGGCTACATGGACCTGCTGGTGGGGGCGCCGTCTGCCCCGCAGGTGGACGGCGGGACGGGAACGGGCCGGGCGCTGCTCTACCTGGGCAAGGCGGGAGGGTTGAACACCACGGCCGCGTGGAGCACGGGCTCCACCCAGGCGGGCTCGCAGCTGGGGACTTCCTTGGCGCTGGTGGGGGACGTGGACGGAGACGGCTTCGTGGACGCCCTCGTGGGCGAGCCCCGCCTGGACTTGACCCTGGCGGACGGCGGGGCGGGGACCAACACCGGCCGCTCGTACCTTTTCCCGGGGAGCCCGAGCGGGCTCGCGGTCACGGCAGCGACCTGGGTTTCGGGAACGTCGCTGGAGGCCGACATGGGGTTTCGGGTGGGCGGGATGGGGGACTTCAATGGGGACGGCTATGCGGACGTGCAGATGGCTGCTGACCACGCGCCCAACGGCGCGCTGGCGGATGCGGGCATCCTCTACGTCTACGCGGGGACGGCGGGCGCCTCCAGGTGGGCCTACAACGGAGGCAGTCGTCTTGGAAGCTCGGCCAACACCCGGCTCGGACGCGCGCCGGTGGTCCGGGGCGACATCTCGGGAGACGGCCTCGCGGACCACGTGTACGGCAACCCGGCTGCCAACCGCTTCACCTTCTGGCCCGGGCTGATGGGCCACAGCGGCGTCCACAGCACGGTGGAGTCCAGCGTGGCGGGTGCGCAGTTCGGCAGCGGCGTGGGCTCGGGGGACTTCAACGGCGACGGCTACACGGACCTCGCGGTGGGCGCCCCGGGCTGGGGCAGCGCGGTGGCGGGACAGGGGCGTGCGCTCGTCTACCCGGGCGGCGTGACGACGCGCAGCACCACCGGGCTGCCCTAGGCCGCAGGCTGGGTGGCAGACGGCGACGCGCAGGCGGGCCGGTTCGGGGCGCGGGTGGCCTCCGCGGGCGACGTGAACGCGGACGGGTACG
>Ga0194134_10004303_pt1 | contig 14423 bp, 15 predicted proteins | sample TA2KigOff0mmetaG_FD_148602 | JGI IMG/M metagenome (GOLD analysis project Ga0194134, IMG submission 148602) | Freshwater microbial communities from Lake Tanganyika, Tanzania - TA2015056 Kigoma Offshore 0m | ecosystem: Environmental > Aquatic > Freshwater > Lake | place: Tanzania: Lake Tanganyika... | reverse complement strand
CAATCCCAGTAACCGCCAGCTCTTTACCTACCGCCTGACCCTCAAGCAGCGGTCAGTGCAGAGCGATGTGCTGAGCGTTGAGGAAATCGGCATGGTGCTCAAGGACATGCAGGAGCACGAGAGCTGGTTTTACCCACTGTTTCTGCTGTGGTTGAGCACTGGCCTGAGGAATGCCGAGATTCGCGGCCTGACATGGGACTGCATCCGCTGGAGCGAAGGCGAGTTGCTGGTGTGCAAGACGCTTAGAAGGGATGGGTATTCCAGCGGCAAGGTGGCATGGGCATCCACCAAGACAGGGAAGGAGCGCGTGGTGCCCCTGACACCTCAGGTGCTGGAGACCTTGCAGCAGCACAAAGCTGAGATGGTGCAGCTGGGGATTTATGACCCCTATGGGCTGGTGTTTGTCACTCCCACCAGCCACACGAATATCTACGACCATCTGGTGGGTCGTGTGTGGCATCGCAGCTTGCAGCGTTGTGGATTGAAGCCACGCCGTCTCTACGCCCAACGCCACAGCTTCTTGTCTCACGCTCTGGCGATGGGTAACTCCCCCGCTGACTTGGCAGCGGCAGCAGGTCATTCCACCAAGATGCTGCTTGACACCTACGCCAAGCCCACAGGCAGATTGAAGTTGCCGAGCTGGCAGACAGCTTGAATCGGAATCTCAAAAAAGATGTTACGAGCTAATCTATAAAAGTGGGTGCGTCGCTAAGTGATACAATAGGAAAATATTAATAAAAACAAGCCTGCGTGAAGTGTTGCTCTTGTTGGCTTTGCCTGCAGATATTGAAGTGTCAGCAAATCCTCATATCCCGACCCTGTAAAACCTGCAACTTGCATAAATAATCATCGCCTGCAGTGCTTGCTCGGTGGATTGAGAAGCACAAGCTGCAAGCCATAAAACCGAAGAGAAATGCTGGAAGCCCAAAGGTGTGCCAGTGCTTCAGCGTGAGAAGAAACAGTAAAAACTCAAATGAAATCAATACAACAAGAAGACCGCCAACAAGCCCAAAGGTTGAAACGGAATATCAAACGCCTCATCCACGATGAGATCCATAGCATCAGCCCCTGGTGGCTTATCAGCTTTCACTACCGAGACAACCACAGCAAGGAAGATGAGTTGCTCCAAGATGTTGCCGACCTGAAACGAAAACTCCACCGCATCATCTTTCAATCCCGTGACAAGACCATCAAGGGTGCTGGTGAATATCCATACCCAAGAATGCTCTTTTTCCACGAAACCAGCCACCAAGGCACAGGTCAGTTTCATACGCACCTAATCACAGAAAAGATGCCACAGAGCCTAAATACCCAAGCTGAGATGGAAACCCTGTTTCACAAGCGACTGCCCCATAAGGTCAAGGCATTATCCAAGTGGAAATCTATTGATATTCAACGCGTCAACCCTGATGAGCCCGATTACAGACGCATCAGCAGCTACTTGGGAAAACAGACCAGCCTGGAGCTGATTGCCCTTGACCCATTCAACAGCGACCTATCACCCCGAAAGCAATGAGAAGACATCAACTCACCATCACTTACCCAGAAGGTGATGCTCAGCAACTCCACCAGGCACTGCTCCTGTTGAAGAGAAGCCGTTGCCTGAATATCTCAGCCTTCTGTAGAGAAGCGATTGCAGAGAAGTTGGAGCGACTGGAGCCCTTGGAGGCAGTCAAATGAAGACCATCACCATTCGGCTGCCTGATGTGGAGGCGGCAATGCTGGTGGAGGTGCAGAAGAGGAACAAGGCGTTCAAGGATCTGCAGCAGCTGTTGATCCTGCAGATCCGTCAGGAATTCCAGAAGATCTCAGGGGGGGTCAGGTAGGTAATGGATCAATACTGCTGGTATGACTTTTCTTCCACGAAGGCTGAGCTATAAGTGGTATTGATCTCTTTCTTGATCGCTGCCCGCTGATCGTTCTGCTGATAGACCGATCGTTCCAGACGAATGAATGTTTCTCCAAAGCTCTTCTGGCGCTCTTGATCCCGAATATCATCTTCTATCTTCCAGAGATCTTGATTGACATCCTTGAGGCGTTGGATGAGCGTGGTGTCAATGTTGAGATGGAGGTTTCTCAGCGAGGTTTCTAGTGCCTCTAGCTCCTTTTTGACATTATCCAGGGCAGAGCCCTGAAGGTGTTGTGTTTTGATCTGGAGAATGGTGATCTTGTCAATAAGCTCACCCAGAGAGATAGGAGCAAGAATGTCTTGGATCGCTTCTGGCTTGATTGCAGGCTGAGGAGCTGCAGCTGGTTGAGTAGGCACTGAAACATTCCCAAAATGCTCCTGTAATGCCTCTGCCACCCGCTCCATCACCTCATCCCAGTTTCCCCGCTCTCTCTGGCGGAACAGCCTCATAGAGGGATACCAGAAGGTTGTGTCGCCTTCTAAGCCCCAACGCCAATCAGGAACTTTATGGAGCAGCAGCCAAGTGGTTTTGCCCATTCCTCCTGCTAGGTGTGCCACAGAGGTGTCGCTGGTCATGACAAGATCGCAGTTGGCAATGATGGCAGCGGTCTCCAGGAAATCCCAGGCGTCATTGACCTGAGCCTGGCAGCTGACGAAACGATCCTTGAACGAACAGGTTTCCAGCTGCTCACTTCCAAAGCCCTTTTGGAGGGAGAGAAATGATATTTGGCTGCTGCTTGTGATTGGTGCAAAAGTTTCTAGTGCTAATGAACGCCCCCGAAGCCCTGTTTTCTCTGTTTTGGGATTGCCTTGCCAGTTGATGCCAATGATGGGACCTTGCTCAGCCGTAAGGATGCCAGCCCATTTTCTATGAAGTTCTTCTGTGGTCTTGATATAGGGCTCAGTGATGATCGGGTTCTCTGGGCTGACCTCCAAATGTCTTGGTACTGACAAAAGCGGTATCCAATGTCCCTCGCTAACTTGATTGGCTTGCTGAGGAGTGAGTGGTGATGGGTCAATGCCCGAGGTCTTGATGAGGCTGTGAAGCTTTGGCTGAGCACAAAATGAAACGGATATGCCTTCATTGCGTAGAGCAGTTGCATATCGCATAAACTGCAGCGTGTCGCCAAGACCTTGTTCTGTTACCAGTAGCAGTTGGCTGGTTGTGTTGAGAGTGAGCTCGTCGCTCCATTGATCACACTTGGGCAGGGCGTGGGGCTTTAAGGTGTTTTTCTCTTTCTTTATTCGCCATTCGTGTTTCTCCCAACCATTCTTGTAGTCGCCGCCAAGTAGCATTGCCAGCGAAGAGTTCCAGTGAGCCTCTGGGTAGTTGGGCTTGAGTTGAAGAGCAGTGTTGTAGGAGGCAATAGCAGCATCTAGGTCACCCTGCTCTTGAACCAGGTTGTTGTGAGCTTCTGGGTAGTTGGGCTTGAGTTGTAGGGCAGTGTTGTAGGAGGCAATGGCAGCGTCCAGGTCACCCTGCTCCTGAAGAGCAATGCCCAGGTTGTTGTGAGCCTCTGGGTAGTTTGGTTTGAGTTGAAGAGTTTTCTTGGGAAGGTCTTTGAGTTCGTCAAATCTCCCCTGGATCCCGCAGATTGCCGCCAGATTTCCATAGACAATGTGATTGCTTTTTCCCGCTTCAATAAGTTCTCTATAAATCGCTTCCGCTTCTTGAAGTTTCCCTTGATTGATCAGTGCAGGAGCCTGCTGTTCCTTGGCGGTGTGATCAGCTGAGCTCTTTGCGACCTGCTGCTTGGGGGCTGCTGCTGGCTTGGCGGCTGAGAACCCACTGCCACTCCGCTTCGGCTTCGCCACGCCAGACCACCTGCTTTTCGCCAATCTAAGAAAGCCCGATCACCCAAGCCACTCCCATAGCCACCACGCCCTCCCAGCGCCTCCTCCAGCACTTCTTCGCCCGCCCCGCCGAGGTCGTCGCCCACGAGCTCATCGGCTGCCTGCTGCTGGGATGGGTATCTTCCTAGATAGTTAACCACTCACCTTTGATGAAGACACTATAAATCCCCTATTCCAAAGGTAAGTCATAACCATGGAGCTCATTTCTGGCAAATCGCATATCCTGTTGGTTTAGATAATAGGCATTCTGCATTTCTTCCAGGAACCCATCCTCCTTGCCAAGCAGATACAGTTTCGGGGTTTCCACGCCCTGGTGTTTCACCACAAGGTAGTTTATTGATGTCACTCTGCCATTGCTCCACCTTGTCCGACATGACTCTGTCCCGAGCGGATTCCCATTAATCCAGAATGAACATCTGGCATTCTGCATTTCCTCCGCATTTACGGTTGCGTATTCCAAGGGAATGACCGCACATGCAAGGGCGATTATGCCTGCGAAGTTCAGCTTTCTCATTTTAAGGTCATCCTGCTTTCTTGCCCATTCTTCATGGTCTAGGCTTAATGCATATTGGGAATATGTGCAACTTAATATTTTGATTGTCGTCAATAGCCCACCCATCCCCCAAGCCAATCCCATAGCCACCAAGACCCTCACAGCGCCTCCTCCAGCACTTCTTCGCCCGCCCCGCCGAGCAGGTTGCCCCCGAGCTCATCGGTTGCCTGCTGGTGAAGCGCCAACCCTCAGGCGAGTTGCTGTGGGGCGTGGTGGTGGAAACGGAGGCGTATTCACAAGACGACCCCGCCTGCCACGGCTACCGCCGCCGCTCCCCCAGCAACGAAACCCTGTTTGGTGAGCCTGGGCGGTTTTATGTCTATGTGAGCTATGGCATTCACCACTGCGTCGAAGTGGTGCCAGTGCCACTGCATCGACGAATAGCGATCGCCGCGACCGTCGAAGCGGAAGCGGGTCCAGGCGCTGATCGTGCGTTCCTCCACCAGGGGCCGGTTGCGGTCGCCGGGGTCGTAGGGCGTGGCCCGGTACTGCTCCTGCGCGTCGGCGTTCATCTTGTGGTTGAACACCACATCGGCGTACACCTGCATCCCGGCGGCGTGGCAGGCCTCGATCGCCTCCAGATACTCCTGCTTGGTGCCGTACTTGGTGCGCACCGTGCCCTTCTGGTCGAATTCGCCCAGGTCGAACAGGTCGTAGGTGCCGTACCCCACGTCCCACACGCTCCCCCCCTTGCCCGCCGGCGGCAGCCACAGGGCGGTGATGCCCGCCCTCGCCAGGGCCGGCGCCTCCTGGCGCAGCCGCCGCCAGTGGCCACCGTCGCCGTCGCTGTACCAGTGGAACCACTGCATCAGCGTGCCGTTGAACTCCGTCGGCGCCGCCAGCTTGCGGGCGCAGATCTCCGGTTCGTGGCAGGCCAGCCACTCCCGCACGAGGGCCATCGTGGCCGCTCCGGTGTCGAGGGCCGGATCCCTCTCCACGGCCAGCACGTCCTGCTTGAGGGCTTCAAAGAGTGAGGCCATGGCTCTGGCGGCGGCGGAGGCAGAACCCACCGCTAGCAGCGCGGCCCAGGGCTGTCTGCTTCGCCGCCAACCTGCTGCGGAACGACGGCTGCGCCGCCACGGGGCCTGCCGTGCGCCTCAGCGGATGTCGTAGCGGAGCCAGCGGCAGTCGATGCCGCCGTTGCTCACCGGCACCCGGCGGCTGGCCTTCATCCGCAGGGCCCCCGTCAGGGAGGGGTTGCCGCTCAGCAGCCACAGGGTCCAGCCGCTGCAGCGCTCCTTCACCATCCGACCCAGGTCGCCGTAGAGCGCCTCCAGGTCGTCGTCCGCTCCGAGCCGGTCGCCGTAGGGCGGGTTGCACACCAGCACCCCGGGGGTTTCCGGGGGGCGGAAATCGCGGCAGTCCCCCTCCTGCAGCTCGACCCAGTCGGCCACACCGGCCGCCGCCGCGTTGCTGCGGGCCATGGCCAGCACGGCAGGATCCCGCTCCATGCCCACCACGGCCGCCAGGGGTTCACCGCCCGGGAGGCTGGTGCGGGCGAGGTCCTGGGCGGCCTGCCGTTCCCGCTGCCAGAGGGCGGCATCGAAATCGGGCCAGCGCTCCAGGCTGAAGCTGCGCTCCAGGCCGGGGGCACGGCCGAGGGCGTGGCAGGCGGCCTCGATCAGCAGGGTGCCGGAGCCGCAGAAGGGATCGGCCAGGGGGACCGTCCCGTCCCAGCCGGTGTGGGCGATCAGGCCGGCGGCCAGGTTCTCCTTGAGCGGGGCCAGGCCCATGGCGGCCCGGTAGCCGCGCCGGTGCAGGCTGGCGCCGCCGCCATCGAGGCTCAGGACCGCCTCGGGGCCGCTGCCGCCGGGCCGGCCGGGGCTGAGGTGCAGGTGCAGCACCAGGTCGGGATCGTCCAGGTCCACCGAGGAGCGTGACCCCCACGCCCGGCGCTGCCGGTCGACCAGGGCGTTCTTGACCTGCAGGGCGCTGTAGTGGCTGTGGGTGAGGCCGGGCACGCTGCCGCTGGCCTCCACCCGGAAGCTCAGCTGGGGCGGCAGCCAGCGCTCCCAGTCGGCGGCGTGCTGCACGCCGTCGTACAGCTCCTCGCGGCCGCGGCAGGGGAAGCGGGCCAGCTGGCGCAGGAAGCGGAACGGCAGCCGGGCCTGCAGGTGCAGGCGGTAGAAGGTGGCCGCATCGGCCCGCAGGCCCACGGCCCGCCGCAGGGGGCGCACCTCATGGGCGCCCAGGGCCGTCAGTTCCGCCGCCGCCGGCTCCTCCAGCCCCGGGGGCACCACGGCAATGACGTCGAAATGGGAGGGGCTGGCCATCGCCCCATGCTGCTGGCTGGCGGTCCCCTAGTACGGGGATGCCCACCGCCTGTGGCCGCGGCTGCGCTGGCGGGGAGGTGGCAGGATGAACAGGCTCGTCTTCGGACGAACTAGGTGGTCCACACCAGTGTCTCGGACAGCGGTTCGATTCCGCTCAGCTCCATTCCCCCGACCCACCGCCCCGCCGGCGGTGCGTCATCCCGGGGCTGCAATGGTTTCGACGGGGCATGAGGAGGGTGACTGAAGCCTGCTCGGTCAGAGCGAACCCGTAACAGCGAACAACATCGTTCGTTTCTCCCGTCAAGCCGCCCCCGTGGCTGCCTGACACTCTTAACGGAGACGGGGTGAGGTCAGCCTTGTCACCCAAATGACCCATGGGGCCTGGAAGGGCCCTTTCCATTCATCCGGGGCCTCGCCCGGGCGGCTCCGTCCTGGCGCGCTCCACGATCAGGCGGGGGAAGGGCAGGCTGATGCCCAGCTCCCGGAACCGCTCGATGGCCGCCGCCATGACCGCGCTGCAGATCCTGCGGTTGGCGAAGGGGCTGTGGATCCAGAACTTCACCACGTAATCGCCGCCCCGGTCCCCCACCCCCTGCACGTAGGCCTTCGGGGGCGGATGGCTCTCCACGCCAGGCACGGCGGCGGCGATCTCCTCCAGCAGGGCCAGGATCGTGCCGGCGGGCTGGCCGGCATCCACGCAGATGGCGATCTGGGTGAGAAAGCGGGTGCGGCCGACACTGAACTCCACCGTGCTGGAGTTGAAGAAGGTCTGGTTGGGGATCACCAGCTCGGCGTTGTCCCGGTCGCGCCAGAGCCGGGTGGCCCGCAGGCCGAGGCGGCGCACCTCGCAGAAGTCGCCATCCAAGGCGATGATGTTCCCCGGCCGCAGGGAGCCTTCGAACAGCAGCCACAGGCCGCTGACGAAGTTGCCGAACACCTCCTTGACACCGAAGCCGAGGCCCACCGACAGCCCCCCGGCGATGGCCAGCAGGGCGGTGCTGTTGAAGCCGATCGTTTCCAGCACCGCCACGGTTCCCAGGCTGATCACCGCGTAGCGCACCATCAGGCCGATGGCACGCGCGCTCACCCTCTCCAGGGCAAAGCACCGTTTCAGCAGCCAGGCCACCCCCAGTGACGGCGGCCCTGAGGCGACCAGCAGCAGGTAGAGCACCACCACCAGCCGCGTCATATCGCCCACATTCACACTGGCGCCCATCTAGCGGCCCAGGGGGATCAGGGCCAGCTCGGCGCGGGTGTCCAGCTGCTCGATCAGCGTCCACAGCAGTCCGGCGAGCAGGAACGGCCGGATCAGCAGATGGCGCAGCGGCTGGATCTGATCCTCGGGAAGCCAGCGCTCGGCCCGATGCAGCACCAGCTCCGACACCTGCAGGCCGGCCACGAGGGTGATCAGCAGGACGGCGAGGGCCGTCGGCTGACGGGCGATGGTCAGCAGCCCCCAGCCCAGGACGCCAACCACCCCCGTGGCGGCAAGTTCCAGCCACCTTGAACGGCCGCCCGGCCCGCAGCGGCGGCCCACCAGGCGGCTGACCACCACCGCCACGGCCACCAGGGCGAGCTGGAGCAGGACCTGGGGCCGGCCCAGCATCGGCAGCCAGCCGACCATCTGGCCGAGCAGGTCGTTCATGGCCTGGGAGCCAGGGCCCGGACCACGGCCCCGGTGGCTTCCGTCGCCGTGATCTCGCCGAAGGCCACGGCCGTCACCAGGCGCGTGAGCTCACGGTCACGGGGATCGCCGGCGGGCAGCAGCCGGGCGATGGCGTCACTGGCGTCCGCCTGCCGCACGGACCGCTGCATCGCCTTGAGCACGGGGGTGTGCAGCGCCGAGGGCGGGACGAAGCGATTGGTGGGCAGCATGTCCTGGTTGTCGCTGGTCAGGGTGCTCTGGATCCAGGGGTTCAGCGCAAACACGGCCAGGGCCTCCGCCACGTTCCGCTGCCGGGCGGTGGAGTCGGTGCCGAAGGCCAGCACCCGCAACCGTGTGATCGGGGTGGGCGGCCCGTAGGGTCCGCCGGGAAGGTCGCTCACCCCCAGGGAGGCCCCCAGGGTGCCGCGCAGCCGGCTGAGGTTGCCGCTGTTGCAGGGGATCCAGTCCAGGCGCCGCTCCAGCAGACCCTGCACCAGCGCTTCCGGGTCAGGCTCGATGAAGACCTGCTGGTTGAAGTTGGCGGCCGAGAGCCACGCCAGCCACCGCTGCAGCCCCTCCCGTTCGCCGGCCGCCAGGGGGCGCCCGGCGGCGGCGGCGATGATGGCCCGATCCGCCCCCAGGGGGCCCGTGCTCCAGAAGAGGCTGCGCGATTCCACCGCAAGCCCCACCCGCAGACCCCCGCGGGCCTCTCTGAGCAGGTCGTCGGTGCTGGTCGGGCTGGCGGCCAGCCGCGTGCGGTTGAAGCAGGCGAGCTGCGGTCGCCTCAGAATCGGCAGGCCCGCCAGACCCCGGGGCGGGATCTCCAGCCGCGCCAGGGAATCGGGGTCCACCTGGCGGCGTGTCGTCTGGGGCAGCTCCAGGCTGCGGGCCAGATCGGCCTCCACCAGGGCGTGGGCGGTGGAGCCCGCCACCAGCATCAGATCGGGGCCCAGGCCTGCGGCCTGCCGGCGACGCACCTCCTCGATGAAGGCGCTCTCCCGCAGGAGGTTGGTTTCGATCGCCACGTGGGGGTGCAGCTGGCGAAAGGCCGCCACGATCGCCTGCGCCTGCAGGACCTCCTCCTGGAGGATCGCCTTGGTCAGCGGCTGGTCACCTTCGACACTGATGGCGAGGTAGGCCGTTCCCCTGAGTTCCTCCGGAGCGAGGACGCAGCCCGAAAGCAGGCTGAGCGGCAGCGTCAGCAGCAGGACCCGCAGGGCGCCGTTCATGGCCTGCAGGGCGGGGTTCATGACCTGCCGGGGCCCAAAGGACGACGCTAGGAGCCCCCGTTGGCCCCACCCGTGCCTTCGGCGGTCTGGTGCGCCGACCTTGCTAGGACGAGGACTCCTGCGCATGACCGGCGATGAAACGCTGCCAGCTCCTCATCGTTCCGGCCGTCGCGGCGGTGGCCTTCGCTCTGGCTCTCCCCGGTGCCAGCGAGGCCCGGCCCAACCCCGGCGGACTCGGCGGGCCGGCGTCCGGCGCCGGGGTGTTGCCGGGGGCTGGATTCGGCGAGGCCGGAGCTGGCCTGGAGCGGGGGCCTGAGGGGAATCCCGGTGGCCTCGGCGGGCCGGCCTCCGGGGCCGGGGTTCGCCCCGGGCTGGGCTACGGGGCTCCGGGCGCCGGGGTGTACCGGCGCTGACGGGGCGGGCGGCTCAGGCCGGGAGGCCTCAGTCGTCCATCTCGATCTCCTTCGCGAAACGGGTGCCGCCACGCTGGGAGTGCTCCACTTTCACCTTCATCCCCGGTTTCAGATCGGCGAAGGTCCTCAGGCCATCGTCGTAGTCCGTGGACGCATTGGTGAGCAGCGTCTGCCCCCCGACGACAAAGGAGCGTCGGCCGGCATCGACCGACTGGATCTTGCCTTTGAGGGAGTCGGAGGAATCGGACAGTACCGGCGTGGCGACCGTGCCGAGCAGGAGGCTGGCGGCGAGGGTGTGATGGAGCAGGTTCATGGCTGCTTGTCGTCAAGCGACGGGGACCACCGGATCGTATGGATATCCCCGCAGTGGTTGCTGCGGGCTTTGATGACTGGATGTGACTCACCCCGGCGCCAGTCATGACTGGACATCCATTCGCCCACGCAAGATCGGACGGGCGGCGTTAGAGCTCCTCCGCCTTGATCAGCAGTCTGAGAAATGTCTTGGAGATGTCGAAACCCTCTTCAAACCTGAGGCCTGAGTAGTGGGCACCCCTGAGCTGATTCATCCAGATCAGCTCGCCCCTGGCTTCAATGATCTCCTCGTCGCTGGGATCGTGGAAGCGAATCTGGGCGGGGGTTCCCATGGGAACCTGCTGAAAGCTGCGGATGCAGGCGCCGGAACGGCTCACGTCCCAGAGATGGCCGGAATAACAATGATCCTGAAAATAGACCTCGACTTTAATGAGAATCTGAAAAAAGGGCGCTGAAAACTTGGGTTCTCGAGCGGGAAGTCTTGACTCCTTCATGTCCCTGGGGAGAGGAGATTGGCTTCGAACGGGTTTCAGTGTTCTGCAGAACTGGTTTAAAGACTCTACCAAAATTGCCCGCAGCGTCTACCAGGGATCACCACCACCCAGTGACAGTGGACACGCGCATTTCCGGGTGCTCTGCAGCACCCTCTCCTCCCTCAGGGGGTACCCGTTCCCGGCGTCTGGGTGAAGCCGCTCCAGCGCTTCAGCTCCTGGAGGGTCTGCACACCCTCCACCCGGCTGGTGCCCAGGACCCAGGTGGGGTAGGCCTTGATGCCCGCCGCCTGGCAGCGTTCCCGGCCCTCGCTGGTCTTGTCGCACTCGACGTAGGGCAGCCGGTCCCCCGCCTGCTGGCCGAACAGGCTCTTCTGGCGGAAGCAGGCCGGGCACCACCAGGCGCCGTAGAACACGGCCCCGATCCGCCGCAGGTGCTCCGTCAGCGCCAGCTGCTCGCCGCCGGAGGGTGCCAGGGCCTCACCGAGGGTGGGGGTGGTGGAGCCGCCGGCCTGGCCGCCGTGGGCCGGAGGGCTGAAGCTCAGCAGGCCCCCCGCCAGGGCGGACAGGCCGCCCAGCAGCAGCAGCGCCGGGGCCGAAGGCCGCCGGGGCGGCCGGGGTGGGGAAAGGGGGAGCATCGGCGGGTCGGCGGGGGCGGAAATCTAGGCCGCCTCCGCAGCTCCAACCAGTGGCCCCACCCCCGGCCAGACCCGGTGCCGTACGGGCTTCCGCCCTGCCCGGGCCTGTGAATTCAGCGGCGGGACTGGGACAATTTCCAGGTTCGACGGTGACGGGCGCCCTGGCGACATGAGCGTGACGAGATGAGCGTGAATGGTTACCGCGACTATTTCAAGGTTCTGGGTGTTGAGAGGGGCACCGATGCCGATGGCATCAAGCGAGCCTTCCGCAAGCTCGCCCGCCAGTACCACCCGGATGTGAATCCCGGCGATGCGTCCGCCGAGGCCCGCTTCAAGGAGATTAGCGAGGCCTATGAAGTGCTCTCCGATCCCGACAAGCGCCGCCGCTACGAGCAGTTCGGTCAGTACTGGAACCAGATGGGCGGCGGCGGTGGCGCCCCCGGCGTCGACGTCGACTTCGGCCGTTACGGCAATTTCGACGACTTCATCAACGATCTGCTGGGACGCTTCGCCGGCGGCGCCGCGGCCGGCGCCCCCGGCGGCTTCGGCTTCGGCAGTGGTTTCCCCGGTGGCTTCGGCTCCGGTTTCGGTGGAGCCGGCGCCGAGCGCTCCACCCAGGTGCAGCTCGATGCCGAGGCCACCATCAGCCTGCCGGTGGCCGATGCCTTCCGCGGCTGTGAGCGCACCCTCGCGGTCAACGAGGAGCGGGTGCAGGTGCGCATTCCCGCCGGCGTCAAGGACGGCAGCCGCCTGCGGCTGAAGGGCAAGGGCAACCTGCAGCCCGGCACGGGCCGCCGCGGCGACCTCTATCTCACCCTCAAGCTCCAGCCCCATCCCGTCTGGCGCCTCGATGGCGACCAGCTCCGGGCCGAGCTCCCCCTCAGCCTCGACGAACTGGCCCTGGGCGGCGAGGTGCGCGTCGCCACCCCCGATGGTGAGGCCACGATCCAGGTGCCCCCCGGCATGACCCTCGGCCGCAGCCTGCGGCTCAAGGGCAAGGGCTGGCCGGTGAAGGACGGCCGCGGCGACCTGCTGTTCACCCCCACCCTGAAACTGCCCGACAGCCTCAGCCCCCGGGAGCGGGACCTGCTCGAGCAGCTGCGCCAGGCCCGCAGCGTCGACCCCCGCCAGGACTGGATCAGCTCCGCCCTGCTCTGAGCGGGGCAGCGCCCTGTGCTCCAAGCGCCGGAAGGGCTTTCCGTAGGATCCGGCCAGTCAGATCTGCCCCATGGAGCTCACCTATCGGCCCCGCCGGCTGCGTCGCACGCCGGCCCTGAGGGCCATGGTGCGGGAATTCCAGCTCAGTGCCGCCGATTTCATCTACCCGCTGTTCGTCCACGAGGGCGCGTCCAACGAGCCCATCGGCGCCATGCCCGGCGCCCAGCGCTGGAGCCTGGAGGGGCTGGTGGCGGAGGTGGGCCGGGCCTGGGATCTGGGCATCCGCTGCGTGGTGCTGTTCCCGAAGGTGGCCGATGGCCTCAAGACCGAGGACGGCAGCGAGTGCTTCAACGAGGGCGGCCTGATCCCCCGCGCGATCCGGCGGCTCAAGCAGGAGCATCCGGCCATGGCGATCATGACCGATGTGGCCCTGGATCCCTATTCCTGCGACGGCCATGACGGCATCGTCAGCCCCGAGGGGGTGGTGCTCAACGACGAGACCGTCACCCTGCTCTGCCGCCAGGCGGTGGCCCAGGCCCGCGCCGGAGCCGATCTGATCGGCCCCAGCGACATGATGGACGGCCGGGTGGGGGCGATCCGTGAGGCCCTCGACGAGGAGGGCTTCGAGCACGTCGGGATCATCAGCTACACCGCCAAGTACGCCTCCGCCTACTACGGCCCCTTCCGGGAGGCCCTGGATTCCGCCCCCCGGGCCGTGAGCTCCAAGCCCATCCCCAAGGACAAGAGCACCTACCAGATGGATCCGGCCAACGGCCGCGAAGCCCTCACCGAAGCCCTGCTCGATGAACAGGAGGGGGCCGACATCCTGATGGTGAAGCCGGGCCTGGCCTACCTCGACGTCATCCATCGCCTGCGGGGCGAGAGCGAGCTGCCCATCGCCGCCTACAACGTCAGCGGCGAGTACGCCATGGTCAAGGCGGCGGCCGAGCGGGGCTGGATCGACGAGCGGGCCGTGGTGCTGGAAACCCTGCTCTGCTTCAAGCGGGCCGGCGCCGACCTGATCCTCACCTACCACGCCTGCGACGCCGCCCAGTGGCTGCGCGACGGCTGAGCCGCACCGCTTGAATGGGGCCATCAATCGTCGTCGCCCCCTCCCATGACGCGTCTCGGCCACGTGGCGGTGCGGGTCCAGGACATGGAGCGCGCCAAGCGCTTCTACGAGCAGCTCGGGCTGCGCCTCACCTGGGACGCCCAGGACTGGGCCTACATGCAGTCGCCCGCCAACGGTGACGGCATCGCCCTGCTCAGCCCCGCCTACACCGCCGCCGGTCCCCACTTCGCCTTCCACTTCAGCGACCGCGCCGAGGTGAACGCGGTCCACGACCGGCTGGAGGCGGCGGGCCACCGGGTGGGGCCGGTGCACGACCACCGCGACGGCACCGCCTCCTTCTACCTGCAGGATCCGGAGGGCAACTGGCTGGAGATGCTCTACGAGCCCGCCCCCGCCCCCACCTCCCTGGCACCCGCGGGGTGAGCGCATCCCCTGTGAGCGAGATCCACCAGGACACCCTGGAGCTGCTGGAGTGGCCCCGGCTGGCCGGGCACCTGGCCGGCTTCGCCGGCACCGCCGCCGGCCGTCGCCACTGCGCCGGGCTCGGCCTGCCCGACCATCCGGCCGAAAGCCGCCGCCTGCTGCTGGAGACCACCGAACTGCTGGCCCTCGACGGCCTCTGCGAGGGGGGGCTGAGCCTGCAGGGGGCCGCCGACATCGCCGCCACGGTGGCCCTCTGTGCCAAGGGAGGCTGCGCCGGGGGCGAGGAGCTGCTGGCCGTGGCCGCCACCCTGGCGACGGCGCGGCGACTGCGGCGCCAGATCGAGGAGCCGGAGCTGCGGCCCGTCACCACGGCCCTGGTGGCCGAACTGCGCACCCTGCCGGAGCTGGAGCAGCGGCTCCACTTCTGCCTGGAGGAGGGCGGCCGGGTGGCGG
>Ga0194134_10004301_pt1 | contig 14440 bp, 7 predicted proteins | sample TA2KigOff0mmetaG_FD_148602 | JGI IMG/M metagenome (GOLD analysis project Ga0194134, IMG submission 148602) | Freshwater microbial communities from Lake Tanganyika, Tanzania - TA2015056 Kigoma Offshore 0m | ecosystem: Environmental > Aquatic > Freshwater > Lake | place: Tanzania: Lake Tanganyika... | reverse complement strand
CAAACTTAGAACTTATGGCGTTAAAGCAAAAAATTGATGCAGAAATAAAATCAGCCATGATTGCCAAAGATAAGGCAAGATTGACTGCCCTGAGAGCAATCAAATCGTTGATCTTACTTGAAGAAACCAAGGAGGGATTTTCTGGAGAGTTGGGCTCAGAGGAGGAGCTTAAGCTGTTGACCAAGGCAGCAAAGCAACGCAAAGATTCCGCAGAGATTTATGAAAAACAGGGGAGAAAAGATCTTTTAGAGGTGGAGATAGCCGAATTGGCGGTCATTCAAGAATTTTTGCCCAAGGCATTCTCTACAGAGGAGCTAGAGGCAGCCATAAGAGAAATTATCTCGCGATGCGGTGCTACGGGCCCTAAAGATATGGGTAAGGTAATGGGAATTGCCAGCAAGGAACTAGCCGGAAAGGCAGACGGGAAAGCGATTGCCGATCAAGTTAAAACTCTTTTGGCGGGTTAATTGGATCCTTTAGATATCGTCCTTCTTCTTCTTTTAGGCTATGGAGCCTACGAGGGATATAAAAAAGGCTTTTTGATGAGTATGGTGGGTCTTTTTGGCCTACTATTGGCACTTATTCTTGGCGTTTATTTTATGGACCTGGTGAGTGAGTGGCTGGCCTCTGAAACGGAAGATTTGGCCTATGCCCTACCCATCATCGCCTTCTTACTTATTTTTTGTTCCACCCTCTTGCTCGTTCATCTCGCAGGCAAAACGATGAAAAAAATGCTTTCCCTTTTGCTCCTAGGGGGCTTAGATAGCCTTGCAGGGGGCTTATTGGGCATCATCCGAACAGGATTTTTTATTAGTTTTTTCCTTTGGTTTGGGTTTTTTATGGAAATAAAAAGTCTCCAAAAGTGGGAATCCAACAGCAAGGTTTTACCCTACATCCAACCCTTAGGACCTGGGGTATTTGAGCTTTTAAGCCCCTTTCTTCCTACCTTAAAAGAAGCAGGTAGAAAGCTTATGGATAAAATAGATCAAGGAGAACCCTTTACCAGGGAAACGGGTAAGTAGTCTACCGAAGGTCAATGACCTCTATGCCTGGATATTTTTTGACATCAAACAAAAAATAACTCATGGGAAGGCTAGGAGTAGCTTTTAGATTTTTAAAGGAATAGGAAAAGATTGTTCCCTGCTCATCAAACATTTCCCATCCCAATAGGTATTGGGTAGATTTTTCCACTAAAAGCTTCACCTGTTTGAAAGGAGCATTGCTTTTTACGGCGGTAAGTTCCACCACATGCACGGCCTTCCCTTGGTAGGTTTTATCTGGCAAAAGCCGGTAGTTAAAGCCGGATTGGTACAACTTGTAAATAGTAGAAGGAGTAAGCTCGCCTTCCATAAGGGCGGCATCGTTGATGGTCACCTCCTTGTATCCTCCCGTTTGGATAAATGTCCAAACCGTTTTTCCGTCGTTATAAATTTCTTGGCCTGGAAGCTTCAACCTGTAATTATCTCCCATGACGGCTACCTCTCCGCTTTGCCTATCGCCAATCCCCGCTTCGTCTTGAATGGTAAAATCAAAGCTTGCTGTAAAGCCTTTCATGCTCTGAAATTTTTGGCTCATGCCATCGAGTACGGCCTTGGCTTTTGGGTCTTTTTGCGCTAAAAGAGGGAAGGTAAAACCTAGAAAAAAGAGTATTACGAAAAGAAATTTTATGCCCTTCATGGAGTCTGTCAACAGCAAATCAATGCTTTGCCTACAAACTGCTCAATAACCGTTCCAAACTGCCTTCGTCCTGTATTAAAACTTCTCTAGCCTTGGATCCCTCAAAAGGACCCACGATCCCAGCAGCTTCCAATTGATCTACAATTCGGCCGGCTCGATTGTATCCTAATTTGAGTTTTCGCTGAATCAAAGAAGTGCTTCCTTGTTGGTGCAAGACAATGATCCTAGCCGCTTCATCAAACAAAGGATCCCTGTCCGACAAGTCTATGTCTGCTGCTGCACCCTCACCATCTTCCCCTACGTATTCGGGCAACAGGTAGGCAGAGGCATACCCTTTTTGTTCCCCAATCCAATCGCAGACGGCATCGACTTCAGGGGTATCCAAAAATGCACATTGGATGCGGATCATTTCCGAACCAACTGACAACAGCATGTCTCCCATCCCGATCAATTGATCTGCTCCCCCTGCATCGAGGATGGTGCGGGAATCTATTTTAGAAGTCACGCGGAAGGATAATCTCGCAGGGAAATTGGCTTTGATGATACCCGTGATCACGTTGACGGAAGGACGTTGGGTAGCGACCACCAGGTGAATGCCAATAGCACGTGCTAGCTGCGCCAATCGAGCGATAGGCGCTTCTATTTCCTTGCCCGCCGTCATCATCAAGTCGGCCAATTCGTCTATGACCAAGACGATGTAGGGCATAAAGCTATGCCCCTTTTCTGGATTCAACTTCCTTGCCACAAACTTGGCATTGTACTCTTTCAAATTTCTACAGCCTGCTTCTTTGAGCAAATTGTAGCGATTGTCCATCTCAATGCAGAGAGAGTTGAGGGTATAGATGACCTTCTTAATATCGGTAATGATAGCTTCTTCCGAGCCTGGAAGTTTGGCTAAAAAGTGCCTTTCAATTTTGTTAAACAAAGTGAGTTCCACCTTTTTGGGGTCCACCAGGATAAACTTCAGCTGGGAAGGGTGCTTTTTATAGATTAGCGAGGCCAGGATCATGTTTAGACCTACAGACTTTCCTTGACCAGTGGCTCCCGCCATCAGCAAGTGTGGCATTTTGGCCAAATCAGCAACAAACACCTCGTTGGAAATGGTCTTCCCTAGAGCAATGGGTAAGTCTTTGTCGGACTTCATGAATTTTTCTGTACCCAGTACCGATCGAGCAGGTACCAATTCCCTGTTTTTATTCGGTACTTCGATACCAATAGTGCCCTTGCCTGGGATAGGAGCGATGATTCGGATGCCCAGAGCAGCTAAGCTCAAGGCAATATCATCTTCCAGGTTTTTAATTTTGGAAATTTTCACCCCAGGATTAGGGACAATTTCATATAAAGTTACGGTTGGACCTATGGTCGCTTGGATACCCTGTATTCCAATTTGAAAATTTTCCAGAGTAGTCACAATCTTGTCCTTATTTTCCTCCAACTCCTGGCGGGAAACGGTCACCTTTTTGACATCGTATTCATTGAGCAGGTCCAAGGTAGGATATTTATATCTAGGCAGATCTAGGGTAGGATCATAAGGATCCAGGTTTTCAACCTCCTCTGCCGTTTTATCAAGCTCTGGAGCTTTTTGCACAGTAAAATTCCCTTCTCTTCCCGAGCTACTGGGGTCAAGAAGACTAACTTGGGGGACATCAAAAATATCTTCCTCGGACGTTTCAGAGAGAGAGGATTCTTCGGTCTGATTGTCTTCTCCGAGGTCAAAATCCACCTTGTCTCCCGCCTCGGGAAGGTCTTGATCTCCATCCTTTACTTCCCAAGCACTACCATCGTCTTCAATATCTTCTTCCTCTTCTAGGTCAGTTAGGAAAGGATGTGGTGTTGCGGTCAAGTCATCTTCTTCAAGGCCCATTTCCTCCGGTTTCGGCTTGGGAGCAAACCAATTCAGTTGGCGAATTCCATAAAATAAAATGACAAAGATGAAGAGGGTCCCTCCGATTAGCAGAAAAGTACCCATGCCCAAAAAGTCATAGGATAGCCTTGCCAATGCAAACCCAAAACCACCGGAAAGAAAGCTCCAATAGGAATAGCCTTGCGATAATTGGAGGGCAAAGCCTACAGTAAGACCTATCCAAGCGGCAAAAAACAAGGAAAATATAGAGTACCGGGTAAGGGAGTAGAGTGAAAATCCAAAAATCCAGCGAAAACCAAGCAAGAAAAGAAAGGGAGGAAATAAGAAGGCCGCTATTCCAAACCATTTGAAAATCATCCAGTGGGAGGCTTGTGCCCCCAGGTAACCTAACCAATTTTTAGATTGCCTTGCAGCTTCTAGAATGTCTTCATAGGAAATATTCATCACCCCACTTTGATCCTGAGGACCATTCATGAGGTAAGAAATAAAAGAGAAGAGTAGAAAGATGCTGGCGGAAATCAAAACAACCCCCAAAATGATGCCTACCTGGCGTAAATCTATCTTTCTAAGAGGGGAAGAAGATTTGCCCTGCTCAGAACCGGTCTTGGGCGTATTCTCTGATTTCTTTCGAAAGGTATTCGTTTTAGGAGATTCGGATGCCATCTTCTGGTAATGTACGAAGGTTAATGTTAGCCAAAAGGAAGAAGAATGCCAACTTACTCAGCGAATTTAAGCAAAAGTCCCCTTTTTATTTTCTTGATTAGACTGGGCCCCTCATAAATCATGCCTGAATAGACCTGCACCAGGCTAGCTCCAGCTTCCAATTTTTCAAAGGCATCCTGTGCTGAAAAAATACCCCCAACTCCAATGATAGGAAAGGCTCCTCGCGATTTTTGATGCAGGTATCGAATGACCTCGGTACTCTTTTTTTCAAGTGCTTTTCCACTTAGCCCTCCGGAGCCAACTTGATCTACCACAGAGGTGGAAGTTTTTAAGCCCGAGCGATCCAAGGTGGTATTGGTAGCAATCACTCCTTGAATTCCTGTTTCGTTTACTATTTCGATGATGTCATCCAATTGTCCCTCGCTCAGGTCTGGAGCAATTTTGAGAAGGATAGGTTTGGGATGAACTTGCTTGGCATTTGATTCGCGTACAGCAAGGAGCAATTTTTTAAGAGGCTCTTTTTCTTGTAGTTCCCGCAAATTGGGCGTGTTGGGTGAACTTACATTGACGGCAAAGTAGTCCACGTAAGGATGCAATGCTTCGAATCCATATACATAATCTTCCACCGCCTGCTCGTTGGGTGTAGTCTTATTTTTTCCAATATTTCCACCTACGATAATCTTGGATTTTCTTTTTTTGAGCCGCTCTAAGGCATCCCATACCCCCCCACTGTTAAAACCCATTCGGTTGATGAGCGACTCATCTTTAGGCAGGCGAAAAAGTCGGGGTTGGGGATTGCCTTCTTGGGGCTTAGGGGTAAGGGTGCCGATTTCTATAAAACCAAATCCGAGCAGGGCCATTTCGTCAATCAAGCGAGCGTCCTTGTCAAACCCCGCTGCAAGTCCTATAGGGTTAGAAAACTTCAACCCAAAAACTTCCCTTTCCAAACGGGCATCTTCCAGTCGGTACAAGGAACGGACCATAGACTTCAGAAGCGGAAAATTAAAAGCCCACTTGATCAGACCGAAGGTAAAATGATGGGCTGCCTCAGGTTGAAGCAGAAAAAGAAGGGGTTTGATAAAAATTTTATACACCGAAAGGCAGGGCGAATAATTTTCGATTACGATTTAACACTATAATTTGGTGCCTCACGGGTCACACTTACGTCATGGGGATGAGATTCTTTGACCCCAGCGGCGGTGATTTTTACAAATTTTCCATTGGCTTGGAGGTCTTCTATGGTTTTAGTTCCACAATAGCCCATCCCCGCTTGGAGGCCTCCCACCAGTTGATACAATACTTCTGCAACCAATCCTTTGTAAGGCACACGACCCACTATTCCTTCTGGAACTAACTTTTTGATATTGTCTTCTGCATCCTGGAAATACCTGTCCTTGGATCCAGACTCCATGGCTTCCAAAGAGCCCATACCCCGGTAACTCTTGAATTTTCTTCCTTCAAAAATGATCATTTCTCCTGGAGCTTCCTCCGTACCGGCTAGCAATGACCCAATCATGATGGAGCTACCTCCAGCGGCAATGGCTTTGACCAAGTCTCCAGAGTAACGAATCCCTCCGTCTGCAATCACAGGCACTCCTGTTCCCTTGAGGGCTTCGGCACATTCAAATACGGCGGAAAGCTGGGGCACTCCTACCCCAGCGATGATTCTTGTAGTACATATGGAACCAGGTCCTACTCCTACCTTTACTGCATCCGCTCCCGCCTCAGCCAAGGCGAGGGCTGCTTCTGGGGTGGCAATATTTCCCACAATGACTTCTAAGTCAGGAAAAGTAGCCTTGATTTTTCTACAGGTATCCATCACTCCCTTGGAGTGGCCATGGGCAGTATCTATGGATACTACATCCACGCCAGCATTTTTCAGAGCCTCCACACGCTCCACGATGTCGGCAGTAACTCCAACTGCAGCACCAACGCGAAGCCTTCCAAATTCATCCTTGCAGGCATGGGGCTTGTCCTTTCTTTTCAAAATATCCTTGTAGGTGATCAGGCCAGTCAATTTTCCATCCTCATCGACTATAGGAAGTTTCTCTATTTTGTATTCTTGAAGGATTTCCTCGGCTTGCTCGAGGGAGATTCCTGACTTGGCAGTGATCAAGTGCTCCCGAGTCATGATTTCTCGGATGAGGCGGTTGGGATCTTTGATAAATCTCAAGTCGCGGTTGGTAATGATTCCCTTCAGTACTTTTTGTTGGTCCACTACCGGGATTCCACCTATGTGGTATTCCTTCATGATGGCTTCTGCGTCCCGCACCTTGGAATTGATGTCCAAGGTAATGGGGTCCAAAATCATCCCTGCCTGAGAACGCTTCACCTTGCGTACTTGTGCCGCCTGCTTCTCTATGGACATGTTTTTATGAATAAAACCCAAGCCCCCCTCTAAGGCAATGGCAATGGCCAGTTCCGCTTCCGTGACCGTATCCATGGCTGCAGAAACTAGGGGAATGTTTAATCGGATTTTTTTGGTGAGCCAGGTAGCTGTGGACGTCTCGCGGGGGAGCACTTCAGAATAACCTGGTACTAGAAGCACGTCGTCGTAGGTAAGTGCTTCGTACAGAAACTTCGATGAGTTTTTATTCATGGCAAATACTGGTGGTAGGTTACCCTATTTGCCCGTTAAAGTTACATAGAATTTGTGTTGCTTTCGCAGAAAAATCCAAAATAAATTTTTGTTTGTACCATGTACCATGTACGAAGTACCAAAGAAGGAAATACAATAGAAATATAGTAGAAATAAACCGAGCCTGCCTGCCTGCCTTCAGCAGGCAGGCAGGCAGGCTCGGTGAAATAGGACATTCAGGAGAAATTACTATCTATTTCACGGAGCGAAGCGAAGTCTAGTTCTACCTTATTTCCATCGAATCGCGTATTACTTACTTAGTACATTGTACTTCGTACAATTGCTTACTTCTTCAACAACCTCGCAATATAAAACCCATCAAAGCCACTTTCTTGAGCCAGAACCTTGCGGTCCTCAATTAATTCAAAGTCTTTACCTGCTTCGCTTTCCAAAAACTTTTTCACTTGAAGCTCATTTTCAGAGGGTAAAATACTACACGTCGCATAGACCAGCTGTCCTCCTTTTTTAAGCATGGAAGGATACGTTTGCAGGATTTCCTGCTGAGTTTCTTGAACTTTTTGAATGGACTCTGGGGATAACTTCCACTTGGTGTCTGGATTTCTACGCAGCACCCCCAAACCAGAGCAGGGCACATCCAATAGCAGTCGATCAGCCGATTCCTTTAACCTCTTGATGGTTTTGGAGCCTTCGATAACTCGTGGCTCTAAGATGAAAACTCCATTTCTTCGGGCTCTGAGTTTGGTTTGCTGCAGTTTCCACTCCTCTACATCCAAAGAAATGACCTTTCCTTTATTTCCCATCAATGCTGCTAAATGCAAGGATTTTCCTCCCGCACCGGCACAAGCATCAATGACCCGCATGCCCGAAGTGGCTTGAAGCGCAGCTGCCACGAGTTGGGAACTTGCATCTTGTACTTCAAACCATCCTTGCTTAAAGGCAGGATGCCGAAACACGTTTTGACGGGACTCCAAAATCAAGGCATCCGGATAGCCTTTGACCAAATAGGTAGAGATTCCGTTTGCTTCTAAGGTATTTTTAAGTCGCTCTCTCGTGGTTTTCAGGGTATTTACCCTTAGCACCACTTCCGCCTCTTCGTTGAGCGCATGAATTTCAGCCCCCCATTTTTCTCCCAGCTCTTGGGATCCTAGAGTTTGGAGCCATTCGGGTATGGATTCCAACAATCCCGGGTCAGTGATGGACTCGTATTTTGATTTGATTTTATCGGGCTGCAGGCGTGCAAATTCTTCCCATTCTGGGAGAGGGTTTCCCTGCATGAGCCAGTAGGTTCCAAACAAATCCCAGTAGTCCTGGCTGGGACTGAGGTGCTTGATCAACCTCCACCAACGTACCATTTCATAGGTAGTTTCGGCGATAAATGCACGATCCTTTGCCCCCCATTTGGGGTTGGATTTTAAGGTGCGTTCAATTACTTTATCGGCATATTGCCCCTCTTCAAAAATTGCTTCTAAGGCTCTATGAACTCCTTTGATGGTATTGTTGTGTAATTTCATAAATCAAAATTCTGGAATAAAGGTACAATAATCCCAGGGAAACGGATGCCCGTAAATCCCAAGGACTTCCTATTTTTGTGGCATCGCCATGCAATCCCCAAAAACCTATGCCGAATGGCTGGCCTCTTTATCGGCTCAGCTCACCATTTATTCCCAAGCGGAAGCAGAAAACCTTGTTTTTTGGTTGTTCGAACATCATTTGGGTTTGAGACGGGCAGACTTACAGCAGGTTGTTCGAAGTGAAGCGGTCAATAATCACCTAGTTGTAGATTTCAAACGTCTGTTGACGGGCGAACCCATCCAATACATTCTCGGAGAAGCGCCATTTTATGGGCGAAATTTTTCTGTTTCTCGGGACACGCTCATCCCTCGAAATGAAACAGAGGAGCTGGTTTACCGGATCCTCAAGGAAAATCCCGAGCTAGGACTACGCGTCTTGGATTTGGGAACAGGTACTGGATGTATTCCCATAACCTTGGCCTTGGAGCTGCAAGCGCCTGAAGTCTACGCGCTGGATGTATCCCTGGCAGCGCTGGAGGTTGCTCGTAAAAATGCAGCTCAATTGGGAGCACAAGTACAATTCTTGGAGGGGGACTTATTAGGGGCAACCCCAAATCTTGACCTTTTTGATGTACTGGTCTCCAATCCCCCCTACGTGCCTTTTCGCGATCGGGAAGAAATGCATGCCAATGTCCTGAATTTTGAACCACATGTGGCGCTATTTGTTACGGATGAGGACCCTCTTTTGTTTTACCGAGCCATCGGCAGCTGGGGACAGCAGCTGCTTAAGAAAGGTGGAAAATTGTATTTGGAAATCTATGAGCACCTTTCTGAAGAATTGGTACAACTATTGCAGTCCATGGGTTACACCCAAGTGAATGTACATCAAGATCTCAATGGCAAAAACCGAATGGTGACCTGCTATTGGCCATAAATGCACCAAACATCGTAGTAGCATCTTTAGCACAGTAGTGAGAGAGAGTTTGTGCGTTTTGCCATTCAGCGAAAGTAAACGCAATAAGCCCATTTCAAATTGGAAGTGAAGTTGGAATGATTTACCTACTTGGCTCAGCTCTCTTAATAAATTTTATATTTTTTATTTATTTAATAACATAAATAAATTTAATATTTGATAAATTAAAGTTTAAAACATATTTAATAATAAAAATAATGAATTATACTATTTATCTATGATTTTCGTTTTAATTAGCCCAAATTATAGTTAATTTTAAGCCTTTTATAATATTTTCAATGATAGCATCGGATGACATAAAAATATTATTATTTTGAAATTCATTTTTAATGAATAAAAAAAATTTAAATATTAATATTTTTATAGGATTAAGCTATCTAGTACTTAGTTTTGTCGGATCACTTATTTCTTCGGATAAGCGAGAAAATGAAGCCGCACTTTTTAATATTTCATTGGATGTGACCATTAAATCCTGCCCAGGAGAGATCGTCATTAGTGCAAATGGAGGAACCCAAGTATTTACCTATGTTTGGGAGACTCGTCCCACTGGTTCTAATGCTGCATGGCAGCCCGTAAATATAAATGGTAATCCTATACCACCAACCTCAAGATCTATTGTAGGGGCTGAGCCTGCAGACTATAGAGTTACGGTACGTGATACCAGTACTCCTGCGCTAGAACAAGTAGGAATTTACACACTTTCTCAACCCTATTCTCTTAATGCAATTACCCATTTTGAAGGATTGATTTGTTCTGCCGAACCTAACTCTGGCTTAGCCCTTCTCGAATTTTCCAATGGGTTTAGAAACTATACTTGGAATTTAGTACAAAATGGAACTACCATAAGGCAAGGAGTAGCAACGAGTTTTTACCTAGCAATTCAAAATTTGGCAGTGGGTACCTACACCTTAAATTGGACCGATGCTAATGAATGTACAGGAACAAAGACGATTACTATTGCAGGCCCATCTAGCCCCCTAAATGCCACCTTTACTTCTCAAAACGTCACCTGCCCTGGTGGTTCTAATGGATCAATATCTGTAACTAATATTTCAGGAGGATGGGGCGCAAATTATTTAATTCGAATCCTTAGAAATGGAACAGAGTATAGACCTTGGGGTACAGCACAGAACACATATTCCAACCTTCCAGCAGGTCAATACACGATTCAATATACTGATAAAGTCAATCCTGCAAATGGATTTCCATTTAACCTTTTTTCATTCTCGATCAACCAATTTACTGGTTGCAACAAGTCTGCCACTGTCACCATTACCGAGCCTGCTCCCTTTAGTGTTCCCGTAACCCAATCCCCTGCAGTCTGCCAAGGAGAAACCAATGGTTTTCTCACATTGGTACCAACCGGAGGCAGTCCCCCCTATCAAGTAACCTTTTACTCAGGTCATTTTGACAATCCAAGTGCCCCCGTTTTCGATCCAAATGACATGGCTTCCATTGGTCAGCAAACGGGAGTCACTTCTGGGCAAACGGTGACAAAAAATGGATTGGCTGCAGGTCAGTATGCAATCCAATTGATCGATGTTAATGGCTGCAAGTATTCAGGAAATTTCTTGCTAATTGAAAATCCTAAGGGCCAAGTCAACTCTACTGCTGACAATGCCTATTGCGCAGGCAGCCCGGTGAGTGTAGCTTTTAGTACTACTACTACTGGAGGGACAACCACCTACAATTGGGTCAATAACAACACCGCCATAGGACTAGGTGCAAGTGGGCAAGGAAATATTTCTTTTACAGCAAGCAATACGACCAATGCCCCTATTCAAGGGGAAATCACGGTAACCCCTACCTACACCGCAAATGGGGTGAGCTGCGTAGGCCCATCGGACACTTTCATTGTGACCGTAAATCCCAAACCGGTAATTCAAAATAGTGCGCCAATCATTTGTTCTGGGGATACCTTCACTGTATCACCTGTCAATGGAGGCGCCACCATAGTTCCCGCCAATACGAGCTACACCTGGACGGTAACTCCGAACGACAACATCAGCGGAGAATCAAACCAGACCACTGCACAGACTTCCATCTCACAGACCCTAACCAACACTTCCAATACCACTCAAACCGTGACCTACACGGTCACCCCTAATTCCGGAGCGGCTGGAAATTGTGTCGGAGCACCCTTCCAAGTCGTGGTCACCGTCAATCCCAAGCCAGTAATTGCAAATGAAACCATTACGGCCTGTTCTAACGGTACTATTACCTATACTGCAACGCATGGTGGAGCAAACAACAACATCGTCCCTGCCAATACCCAGTACACCTGGACCATCAAAACGGATGATAACAACATCACTGGGAAAAGCGCACAGGCTACTCCACAAACTAGTTTTACACAAACCCTACGCAATACCACCAACACGCAGAAGACCATTGTCTACACGCTCACGCCCATCAGCGGAACTTGTACAGGAACTCCTTTTGACCTGACCGTACAAGTAAATCCAACTCCTGAAATCGCAGCCAAAACTGCAACCATTTGTTCCGGAGAGACCTTCACCATTACCCCAACCAATGCAGGAAATGGCGCGCTAGATATTGTATCTGCAGGAACTACCTACACTTGGACGGTAATTGAGAATGGAAATGTGACGGGAGAACTAGCAAATTCCACCCCACAAACTAAAATTAGCCAGCAACTGATCAACACTTCCAATCAGGTGCAAACGGTCACCTACACCGTAACCCCTACCTCAGGAGCAACAGGAACTTGCGTCGGTCAAACCTTCCAAGTAGTGGTAACTGTCAATCCAAAGCCAAACATAGTAAATGAAACTATTGCTGTTTGTTCCAATGCCCCGATCAGTTATACGGCTACTCATGGAGGAAGCAATACCGTACCTACAAACACCCAGTATACCTGGATCATAAAAACCAACAATACCAACATCACCGGCCAAACTGCTCAGGCCACAGCTCAGGCTAACTTTACCCAAACCCTTCGAAACACGACTAATTCACAGCAAATCATTGTCTACACGCTTACGCCAATCAGCGGCACCTGTGCTGGCACTCCCTATGACCTCACTGTACAAGTAAACCCTACCCCAGAAATTGTAAATGAAACCATTGCTGCCTGCTCCAATGCCCCCATCACCTACACAGCAACGCATGGATCAAACACTAATATTGTCCCTGTAAATACGCAGTACACCTGGACCATCAAAACCAACAATACCTCCATCACTGGACAAACTACGCAAACTACTGTGCAAAATTCTTTCGCACAAACCCTCAGAAACACCACCAACACCCAACAGACAATTGTATATACGCTCACTCCAAAAAGCGGAACTTGCTCAGGAACTTCTTTTGATCTCACGGTTCAAGTCAATCCAATCCCTGAGATTCAGAACGCTTCCCCCATCATCTGCTCAGGAGAAAACTTCAGCGTTACACCTACAAACGGGGGAAGTACCATCGTGCCATCCAATACCTCCTACACCTGGACGGTAACTCCAAACGACAACATCAGTGGTGAATCGAACCAGACTACCGCCCAGTCCGCTATCTCGCAGACGCTTACGAATACTTCCAACACCGTTCAAACGGTCACCTATACGGTCACGCCTACTTCTGGAGCGGATGGCAATTGCGTAGGCCAAACCTTCCAGGTCCTCGTCACCGTAAGCCCAAAACCTTCCATCACCACTCCTCAAAGCGTAGCGGTGTGTTCCAATGTGACACTCACTTATGTTGCCACTAATAATGGTGGAAATATCGTTCCAGTGGGTACCCGATATACCTGGACCATAAAAATTAACAATGCGGATATAACAGGACAAACCTCCCAAAACACGCTGCAAAACTTATTTACTCAAACCCTAAAAAATACCACCAATAGCCCACAAACTATAGTCTACGAACTCACTCCAAAAAGTGGAAATTGCTTAGGTGCCCCCTTTGATCTTACGGTGCAGGTAAATCCTACCCCTGAAATCGCCAATAAAACTGCAGCCATCTGTTCGACAGATACCTTTACCGTAAGCCCAACAAATGCTGGCAACAATATCGTCCCCGCCGGAACTACCTACACCTGGACCGTAACCCCAAATAACAACGTCTCCGGTGAGTCTTCCGTCGCTACTGCTCAAGCTTCCATTAGCCAGCAACTCACCAATACCACCAACCAGGTCCAAACGGTACTCTATACCGTCACCCCTACATCAGGAGCTACTGGTGCCTGTGTAGGACAACCCTTCCAAGTAAGCGTACAAGTAAACCCTAAACCTGCAATTCAGAATAAAACCGAATCCGTTTGTTCTGGAGGTTCCTTTACCGTAATCCCAGCAAATGGAGATGGGGATATTGTCCCTGCAAACACCACCTACTCCTGGATTTTTGCTGACAACCCCAACGTGACCGGCGAAACAAACGGAACCGCTCAAGCCAACTTCACTCAAACGCTCACCAATACCACCACTAGTCCTCAAACCGTAACTTACACCCTTACCCCAACTTCTGGCGCAGCAGGCAATTGTGTAGGAAATTCATTTACCGTAACTGTTACTGTTAATCCAAACGTTTTGATTTCGGATAAAACCCCTGCAGCAATTTGTTCTCAATCAGCGTTTACCGTAACCCCAGTGAATGGTCAAAATGGAGACCAAATACCTGCAGGCATACAATACACTTGGACAGTAACCCCTAATGCCAACGTTGAAGGTGAAAGTAACCAAACCACTCCTCAAACTACCATTAGCCAGGTATTAAGAAATACGACCAACGTAGTTCAAACCGTAGAGTATACCGTTACGCCCCTAGTAGCCTCTTCCTGCTCTGGAGGAACTTTTAAGGTAACTGTTACCGTCAATCCAACTCCTGAAATCGCAAACACCACTTTGGCCATTTGTTCGGAAGATACCTTTACGCTTATCCCAACAAATTCTGGTGGAAATATCGTCCCTGCCGGAACTAGATATTCCTGGACAGTAACTGATAATACGAATGTAATCGGAGAAAATACAGGAACCTCCCAGCCCTCTATTAGCCAATCTCTAACCAATATCTCTAATACCGTACAAGCAGTCACCTACACCGTCACCCCTACCTCCGGTGCAGCAGGTAACTGCGTGGGACAACCCTTCCAAGTGGTCGTTACGGTCAACCCAAGACCTTCAATCGTTAACGAATCC
>Ga0194134_10004289_pt1 | contig 14477 bp, 11 predicted proteins | sample TA2KigOff0mmetaG_FD_148602 | JGI IMG/M metagenome (GOLD analysis project Ga0194134, IMG submission 148602) | Freshwater microbial communities from Lake Tanganyika, Tanzania - TA2015056 Kigoma Offshore 0m | ecosystem: Environmental > Aquatic > Freshwater > Lake | place: Tanzania: Lake Tanganyika... | reverse complement strand
CGCGCCGTGGTGGCCGCCTACTACCAACTGGCGGCAGCCCAGGCGCTGGGGCGGGGGGCGGTGCGGGGGCTGGAGGTGGCCGGTGCCTCGCACGCGGCCGCCGAGGCCCGGGTGCAGGCCGGCACGGCCCCGGAACTGGACGTGTTGCGGGCGCGCGCGGAGGTGGAGCGCAACCGGCAGCTCGTGGCAGACGCGGAGGCGCTCGCCGCCATCTCCGCCAGGACGCTGGAGACGCTCTCCGGCCTGGGCCCGGCCGGCACCGTGGCGCTGCCCTGGGATGATCTGCACGAGGAGCCGCCGCTCGCCTCGCTCGAGCGCGCCCTGGACGGCCTGCCCTCCGTGCAGGCGGCAGCCCGGGACGCGGAGGTGGCGGCGGCCAACCGGCAGGCGGCGTGGGGCGTGCTGGTTCCCACCGTGACGGCCCAGGCCACGCAGCGGTTCACCAACGCCACCGGCTTCCAGGACCAGTGGGCGCTGTGGAACGCGGGGGTGGGGCTCGCGTGGCGGGGGGATGTCTCCTCGCTTCAGGCGGCCCGGGTGCTGGGTGCGGCGGAAGAGTCGGCGCAGGTGTCTGCCGCGCGGGCGGAGGCACAGGCGCGGGATGCCCTCCACACGGACTGGCACCGGGTACGGGCCGCCGCGGAGAAGCTCCGCGCGGCCCGGGTCCAGTCCGAGGCCGCGTCCCGGGCGGCTACGCTCGCCGCGGACCGGTACGCCGCCGGTACCGCGACGCAGGTGGACGTGCTGCAGGCGGGGCGGGACGCGCTCACGGCAGAGCTCTCCCGCGTGCAGGCCAGCGCGGAGCTGGCGCAGACCCGCGCCTTCCTCCGGCTGTCCGCGCACCTGCCGTTGGAGGAGGCGCCATGAGCGTGCAGGGACTGGCCGGCGCGAGCGCGTGGTCCCGCTGGCGGACCATGGCCGGGGTGGGCGTGCGGATGATGTTCCACGACCGGCTGAAGCTGCTTGGGACGCTCACCGGCGTGGTGTTCGCGTGCCTCCTGTCCAACCAGCAGGCCGGCACGTTCCTGGGGCTGCTGGGCAAGAACGTGATGTTCATCGAGAACGCGTCCGCGGACGTGTGGATTGCCCCGCCGTTCACCCGGCAATTCCAGGGCGGGAAGCTGCTTTCCGACGCGGTGCTCAACCAGGCGCGCGCCACGCCGGGGGTGGCGTGGGCCGAGCCGCTGCTCTTGCAGACGGCGCAGGTGCAGTTGCCCACCGGCGGCAGCGAGCCGGTCTCCCTGGTGGGCACGCGCGCGCCCCGCTTCGCCGGCGGGCCGTGGAACCTGGTGGCGGGGGATGCCCCGGTGCTTGCCCAGCCGCTGGCCATGATCTTCGAGGACAGCGAGCGGGAGAAGGTGGGCGGCCTCAACCTGGGCAGCGTGCGCGAGGTGAACGGCCACCGCGTGCAGGTGCGGGGCTTCACCTGGGGGCTCTTGCCGTTCGGGCCGGCCTACGCGTTTGCCGAGGAGACGCTCGCGCGCGAGGTGCTGGGGCTCCCCGCGGACAAGCACACCTTCGTGCTGGTGGGGGCGGCCGCAGGCCAGTCCCCGGAGATGCTGGCGGAGGAGCTCCAGCGCCGGCTCCCCCAGACGAAGGTGATGACGCGGGGCCAGTACCGGGGCGAGGTCATCAAGTACCTGCTGACGGCCACCGCCATTGGCATCAGCTTCGGCACGTCCACGCTGTTCGGCCTGCTGGTGGGCTTCGTCACCGTGGCGCTGTCCATGTTCTCCTCGGTCATCGACAACATCCGCCAGTTCGGCACGCTCAAGGCCATTGGGGCCACCACCTGGGATCTGGCCAAGTTGCTGTTCGTCCAGTCCTGCGTCTACGCGCTGACGGGGTCCGTCATCGGGCTGTTCCTGGTGACGCGCATTGCGGAGGTGTCCCGCAACCCCAACCTGGCCATCGTCCTTCCGCCGTGGCTGCTCGCCAGCACCGCCGGGACGATGGTGCTGCTGTGCGTCTCCGCGTCCTTCCTCTCCCTCCTCCGCCTGCGCAAGGTGGAGCCGGCCATGGTGTTCCGATGAGCGGCCCCGCCCTGCAGATGCGCGGCGTCACCAAGACGTACGGCACGGGGGCGCTCGCCTACACCGCGCTCAAGGGCGTGGACCTGCAGGTGGACCGCGGCGAGTTCCTCATGCTGGTGGGGCCGTCCGGCTCCGGGAAGACGACGCTGCTGTCCCTGATGGGCTGCGTGCTGTCCCCCACCAGCGGCGAGGCCTACCTCTTCGGCGAGCCGCTGCACGGGCGCACCGAGTCACAGCTGCCGCCGCTGCGGCTGCGCTACATCGGCTTCATCTTCCAGGGGCACAACCTGCTCCCGTCCCTGACGGCCACGGAGAACGTGGCGCTGACGCTGGAGCTGCGCGGCTATTCCCACCGGGACGCGGTGAAGGAAGCCCACCACGTGCTGGACCGGGTGGGGCTGCTGGACAAGCGCGAGAGCCTCCCGGAGGACCTCTCCGGCGGCCAGCGCCAGCGCGTGGCAGTGGCGCGCGCCATCGCGGGCAGGCCGCCGCTGGTGCTCGCGGACGAGCCCACCGCCGCGCTGGACGCGCAGTCCGGCATGCAGGTCACCACGCTGCTCAAGGAGCTGGCCACGGAGCTCGGCAACACCGTGCTGGTGGTCACCCACGACAACCGCATCTTCCACCTCGCAGACCGCACCATCCACATCGAGGACGGCCGCATCGTCCCGCCGCCCCGCGCCTGAACCGGAGCCTCGCCCATGTTCCAGAAGCTTCCCCGTCCCGCCCGCGCTGCGCTGCTCGCCGCGGCGCTCGCCTTCATGGGGTTCCAGGTGGTGCGCACGGCCACCGCGGGGCCCGCCACGCAGCCCCGGGACAAGGACGTCCAGAAGGCCGAGCGCACCGCGGTGAGCCGCTCGGGGGGCGTGGACGAGCGGTCCGCGCTGCCGCCGGGCGGCGAGGTGGTGGGCGGCAACGGCGTGGTGGAGCCGCTGGACCGCGAGACGAAGGTGGCTGCGCAGGTGACGGCGGTGGTGGAGCGGGTGCTGGTGCGGGAGGGCGAGCGGGTGGAGGCCGGCGCGCTGCTCGTGCAGCTGGCCGCCTCGGTGGAGCGGGCGGCGCTGCAGGCGGCGGAGGCGGAGCTCGCGGGGGAGCGGGCCACGCTGTCGCGGACGCAGAAGGGGCTGCGGGGCGAGGACCGGGAGGCGGCCGCGGCAGAGTCCGAGGCGGCGCGCGCCCGGGCGGAGCTGTCCGCGGCGGTGCTTCAGCGCACCGAGCAGTTGGCGAAGGCCGGCGCGGCCACCGCGGACGAGCTGGAGCGGGCACGGCGCCAGGCGCAGGGAGACGCGGCCACCTCGAAGGCGCTGGAGGCCCGCAGGCGCGCGGCAGACGCCGGCTCGCGGCAGGAGGACCTCTCCATCCAGCGGGCGCGCGTCCAGGCCGCCGAGGCGCGGGTGGCCCAGGCCCGGGCGCAGCTGGAGCGGCTGGCGGTGCGGGCACCGCTGTCCGGCGAGGTGCTGCAGGTGAAGGTGCGGGCCGGCGAGCTCTACAGCTTCCAGGGCGCCGCCGAGCCGCTGGTGGTGATGGGGGACACCGCGGGCTTCCGGGTGCGGATGGACGTGGACGAGCGGGACGTGGCGCGGCTGAAGGCCGGGGCCACCGCGTGGGTGACGGCAGACGCCTTCGGTGACCGGCGCTTCGCCGGCAAGGTGGTGGAGGTGGCCCGGCGCTTCGGCCGGAAGAACGTCCGCACGGACGACCCCACCGAGCGCAACGACACGAAGGTCCTCGAGGTGGTGGTGGAGCTGCAGGAGGCGGAGGGGCTGCGGGTGGGGCAGCGCGTCACCGGCTTCATCCAGGCGGGTGCGCCCCGCAGCTGAGGGCAGCCAGGGGCAGCTAGGGGGCGCGGACGGACGCGGCCAGCCACTGCAGGTAGGGCCCGTGGCCGTCCGCCACGTCCACGCGGAGCACCTCGGGCACCTGGTAGGGGTGCAGGGAGAGAATGCGCGCGCGGAGCGGCTCGAACAGGTGGGCGCGCGTCTTGAACAGAAAGCCCGCCTCGCGGTCCTCCTGCACGGCCCCCTCCCAGCGGTAGAGCGAGCGGAGCCCCGGCACGACACTGCCGCACGCCGCGAGGTGTTCCTCGACGAGCGTGCGGCAGAGCGCTGCTGCGGTCTCTTCGTTGGGGGCGGTGCCCCACACCAGGATGGCGTCCGTCATGCGCGCCACCGTGGTGCGGTGCGGCCGGGGCGGTCAAGCCCCGGCGCACCGGGTGGACGTGGTTACTTCACGTCTATGATCAGGTTGTACTTGAATTGACCGGATGCGGGCGTCAAAGGAAGGCGGGACTGGTTCACCTCGATGTAGTAGCGGCCCGCCGGCAGGTTGGCAGCGGCGCTGTCCGTCTGCGTGATGCCGATCCCGTCAATGAGCGAGCAGAAGCCGCGGCCGTCGTCGTCGTCTTTGAGGAGTTCGGCGTAGGAGGCGTTGCGGAGCCAGAGCATGCTGTCGATCCCGTTGGACTCGCACGTCTCGGAGGCGTCCCCTTCCACGACCTCCACGCGCAGCTTGGCCCCCTGCTGCAGGTCCAGGGCGAACACGTCCGAGTCCGTCTCCACCGAGTGGTCACCCACCACGTTGAGGACGTTGCCGGACAGGACGGTGGCCTGCGCCCCCGAGGCGAAGGTGCAGGTGATGGGGCTGGTGCTGGTGCAGGACCAGTCGTTGGGCTCCTGCTCGTTCACCGCGACGAACTCGCGCTGGCAGGTGGACGAACAGCCGTCGCCGTCGCTGTTGTTGCCGTCGTCGCACTGCTCGCTCCCCTCGACCTGCGAGTTGCCGCACGCCGCGAACGTGACGGACAGCTGCAGCTGGAAGGGGACGGCCGCGGTGGCGCTGGCGGAGGCCGGGTACAGCTTGGCGCGGACATAGTAGTTCCCCGCGGCCAGGTTCTGCAACGCCATCTTCGGGCAGCCCGTGGTGGTCTCGGACCTCACGTTGGTGCTGCAGTCGTTCTTGAGGACGGCCAGGTCGATGTCCAGCGCCGGGGAGGAGGCGTCGCAGGCGGCGCCGGCGCCGTTGAGCGCCTGCAGGATGGCGGTGCCCGAAAGGGCCATGGAGAAGCTGAAGTACCGGACCGTCTCGCCCTGCGGGAAGGTGCCGCTCACGGTGGAGGGGGTGCTGCCGGACGGGGCGGGGAAGGCCGTGGCGCTGGCGCAGGCCGGGGTGCACACGCTGGGAGTGCCAACGCAGACGAAGTTGCTTTCCTCGTAGCAGTTGGCGGAGCAGCCGTCACCGGAGGTGGCGTTGCCGTCGTCGCAGTCCTCGTTGGACTCGATGGTGCCGTTGCCGCACGTCTCCACGCAGGTGCTGGGGGTGCCGGTGCAGGCGTAGCCGGACTCCACGCGGCAGCTGGAGGAGCACCCGTCGAAGGGGCTGGTGTTGCCGTCGTCGCACGTGTCGTTGCCGTCAATGATGCCGTTGCCGCAGGACTTCACGCAGGTGCTGGGGGTGCCGGTGCAGCTGTACCCGGACTCCACGTTGCAGTAGGCGGAGCAGCCGTCCCCGGCGGTGGCGTTGCCGTCGTCGCACTTGTCGGAGCCGTCGATGACGCCGTTGCCGCACGTCTCCACGCAGGTGCTGGGGGTGCCGGTGCAGGCGTAGCCGGACTCCACGCGGCAGCCGGAGGAGCACCCGTCAGAGGAGGAGCTGTTGCCGTCGTCGCACAGCTCCAGGCCGTCCAGCGCGCCGTTGCCGCACGTGTCCGTGCAGGTGGTGCCGTTGCAGGTGTAGCCGTCCTCGGTGAAGCACTTGCTGGAGCAGCCGTCAAAGGAGGAGGTGTTCCCGTCGTCGCAGTTCTCGGTGGGGCCCACGGTGCCGTCGCCGCAGGTGTCGTTGGCCACCCGGAGGGCATACGGGAAGACGTCCGCCGGGGCGTCCGCGTAGTCGGACGCGGCCACGGTGAGCAGGTAGGTGCCCGCCGCGGGGTTGGTGAACGACAGCAGGGAGCAGTAGCCGCCGCTGCCGCTGATGTCGTCGTTGTTGCCGCCCGTGACCGAGGCTCCCGACTCCGTGGTGAGCGTCAGCTCGCTGTCAATCTCCCGCTTGTGGCAGCTCTTGCCCCCGGAGTCGACCACGGCAATCCGGAAGGATCCGGTGAGACCCGCCGGGACGACGATGCGGAAGAGGTCCTTGTCCCCTGAGACGGAGATGGTTCCCTTCACGCTGCCGTTGAGCTGCACCTGGGCAAACTCGTTGGCCTCGCCGGCCTCGTTGTTGGGCTCAATCTCGTAGCCCGGCTCCGCGGCGCAGGCGGGGGAGCAGCCGTCCCCTCCCGCGGTGTTGCCGTCGTCGCACTGCTCGCCGGTGTCCAGCGTGCCGTTGCCGCAGCTCAGCAGCGTGCAGGTGCTCTTGGGCGTGCCGGTGCAGTTCCATCCCGCCTCGACCGTGCAGGTCATGGAGCAGCCGTCGCCGGCCATCTTGTTGCCGTCGTCGCAGGCCTCGGAGCTGGCCCTGGTGCCGTCTCCGCACACCGGCGAGCCGGTGCCGCCATCCGTGCCGCCGCCCGTGCCGCCGCCCGTGCCGCCGCCCGTACCGCCACCCGTGCCGCCGCCCCTGCCACCGTCCAGGGCCGTGCCTCCGTCCGGCGTCTTCGTCGTCACATTGCCGCAGGCCGTCAGCAGCGCAAGGCTACACAGGGCTGCCAGTCTCCAAGTGTTCATGCAGGTCTACTCCTCAGGAAAAAAGGTCCGGTCCTTCTAGCGGTTTCTCCCGGGCGGGCGCCAGTGGGCACCGGGGGGAAGGCCCGGGCGTGCTACACGGCGGTTCCCATGAACGGACTTCTCCCGGTGCTCGTGTCCTCCGCGTCGCTGCTCGCGGGCAGCTGTGCCTCCAGGCCGGCCGTGGTCGTTCAGGAGGCGGCTCCGCCGCCCCGGGCGCGCCCCAGCTACGAGGGCTTCACGCCCGAGCGCTTCAACGCGCTGGCCCAGGAGCGCTTCCTGCCGCTGTTCTGGCGCGCGGACGCCAACGGCAGCGGGGCGGTGGACCCGGACGAGGTGGCGGTGCTGTGGGGACCGTGGGCCGAGACGCGCGCCACCTTCGTGGGGGCGGAGGGCTTCACGGAGGCCTTCGACGCGGCGTTCAGCTCCCTTCAGCAAGCGGAGGACGAGTCCGGGCTGCTCGAGGAGGAGCGGCAGCGGCGGAACTTCCTGCGGCTGGAACTGTCGCAGGGCAAGCCCACGCTGGTGGAGACGGACCTGTCCGGCGCCTCGGAAGAGGAGCGCGCGGTGTACGCCCACCTGGCCAAGGCGGCGGAAGGCGTGGAGCGGCTTTACGCCCGGCAGCGGGGCACGGCAGGGCTGTTCGAGCAGGTGACGGACCCGCTCAGCCGCGCGGTCTTCCACCGCAACCAGGGGCCGTCCTGCGCGGCGCCGAAGACGGAGGGGGAAGAGGCCTGCACCGCGGTGTGGCCGCGTCCCACGCTCACCTCGGGGCTGTACCCGGCGGAGCTGCAGGCGGACAAGGCATTCTGCAGCGCGCTGGAGAAGACGCCCAACGGCAAGGCGCTGATGGACCACTTCTCGCTCGTGGCGGCGGACGGCAAGGGGGGCTTCTCGGCGGTGCCGTACAGCGAGGGGTACCGCGAGGACATGGAGGCGGTGGCGGCCTCGCTCCAGGCTGCGGCCGGAGCCATCACTTCTGAGGGGGAGGCGGCCTTCAAGGCCTACCTCGACGCGGCGGCGAAGGGGTTCCGCACCAACGACTGGGAGCCGGCCAACGCGGCGTGGGTGGCCATGGGCCCGCAGAACAGCAAGTGGTACCTGCGCGTGGCCCCGGACGAGGTCTACTACGAGCCCTGCGCGTGGAAGGCGGGCTTCGCCCTGCAGCTGGCGCGCATCAACCCGGACTCGCTCTCGTGGCAGCAGCGGCTGGAGCCGGTGAAGGGGGAGATGGAGAAGGCGCTCGCCCAGCTGGCAGGTCCGCCGTACAAGGCGCGGGACGTGAAGTTCAAGCTGCCGGACTTCATTGACGTGGTGCTGAACGCCGGGGACCAGCGGCCGCCGCACGGGGCCACCATTGGCCAGTCCCTGCCCAACTGGGGCCCCACCTCCGAGAAGGGCGGGCGCACGGTGGCCATGACCAACCTCTACGCGGACGAGGGGAGCCAGGCCACGCTGCGCGGGCAGATGGCGTCCGTGTACTGCAAGGCCACCCTGGACGGGGCGAGCGTGGAGCCGCGCTTCGCGGTGATGTCCACGGTGCTGCACGAGGCGGCCCACAACCTGGGGCCCAGCCACGACTACGCGGTGAAGGGGAAGAAGGACGACGACCTGTTCGGCGGCCCCCTGGCGTCCACCATGGAGGAGCTCAAGGCGCAGACCGCGGCGCTCTACTTCGCGCCGTGGCTCGTGCAGAAGGGGGTCATCACGCAGGAGGAGGCGGACAAGGCGGCGCTGCGGGACATTGCGTGGGCGCTCGGCCACGTCTCGCGCGGGATGTACGACGGCGAGGGCAAGCCGCGGAACTACAGCCAGCTGGCCAGCGTCCAGCTGGGGATGGCCATGAAGGCGGGGGCGCTGGCGTGGAAGCCGGCCGAGAAGGCCGCCAACGGGCAGGACGAGGGCTGCTTCGAGGTGGACCTGAAGAAGTGGAAGCCGGCGGTGGACGCGCTGGCCAGGCGGGTGCTGCAGGCCAAGGGGCGCGGGGACAAGAAGGACGCCGAGGCCATGAAGAAGGCCTTCGTGGATGACGGCAAGTCCGAGTGGGTGAAGCTCCACGCCGTGGTGAAGGATCGCTGGCTGCGGGCGCCCAAGGCCACCTTCGTCTACAGCGTGAAACCGTGAGCGGCCGGGGGGGGGGGCACGCAAGGACGTTCCAGGGCTGGGGCTGTCCGTGGCGGTGCCGAAGGGCTGGGCCGGGCAGCTGAAGGTGGACGACGAGGGCCGCCAGGGCCTTGCGCTGGCGCCCGTGGCGAGGCCGGACGCGGGCGGGGTGGTGCTCAGCCGCCAGCCCGCGCCGGAGCTGCCGCCCGGGACGACGCTGCCCCAGGCCTTCGTGCTGCTGGCCGCGGAGTTGACGGGCGGCGCGCCGGTGGAGGCGGTGGGGCCGGCCGAGTTCTTCGCCGTGGGTGGGCGCTCGCGCCAGTCTCCGCTCGGTGGTGAGCGTGTCGGTGCCGGGGATGGGCGGGGTGAGCGAGGGGACCGAGTCCGGGCGCTGGACGCTGGTCGGGGACGTGCTGCAGCTGCAGTCGGGCGAGGGGACGCCGTCTGCCCAGAAGGTGGCGTGGAAGGGGGGCCTGCTCACACTGGGGGCTCGCGCTACGTTCCGTGCGGGCGCTGAGCGGGGCGTACGCGGCCGCGGCGCAGCAGGGTGAGCGCGAGCAGGGCGAGGAGCCCTACGGGGGCGCCCGGCAGCGCGGTGCAGCCCAGCGTGCCGATGGCGGCCTCCGCCGCTGCCGGCCCGGAGGGGCCGGGTGTGGAGGGCGGAGTCTCGGACGGGGCACCTGCGTCCGGAGGTTCTCCCGCGTCAGGGGGCTGGGGCGTGGGCTGTCCCGCGTCAGGCGGCAGCTCCTCCGGGGGCGCCCGGCAGGTGCCGAGGCTGCAGGCGAGGCCTCCGTCCGTGCAGGTGGCGGTCTGGCCCGGGGTGCAGCCGGTGCCGGGGCAGGCCCCGCCAGCGCAGGCGTGGTCGGCGCAGCCGCAGCCGAGCGCGGTGCAGTCGTTGGTCTCCCTGGCGGTGCAGCCGGTGCCGGGGCAGAAGCCGCCGTTGCACTGGCCGTCCACGCAGCCGCAGCCGAAGTTGCCGCAGTCGCTGGTCTCCTGGGCGGTGCAGCCGGGGCCCGGGCAGAAGCCGCCGTTGCAGGCGTGGTCCACGCAGCCACAGCCGAAGGCGGCGCAGTTGTCTGCCTCCCCGGTGGTGCAGCCCGCCTGCGTGAGTCCGCACGGGCCGCCGCCGGGGCCACCGCCCCACCACTCCCAGTGCCAGGGCTCTGAGGGGACGGTGCGGGAGAAGCCGAACGTGCCGCCGTGGGTGTTGAGCCAGGACAGGACGCCGGGGGAGGAGGTGTTGAGGTCCAGCGCGTGGCCGGACTGGTGGTTGGAGTAGCCGGGCTGGGCGGCGAGGTTGCAGTTGTTGCAGTTGCAGTTCACGTAGCAGCCGTAGAGGTACTGCTGCTCGGACTGGGTGCGGAAGCCGGAGACGACCACCAGGTTCACCCCGTCTGCCGCCGCGGCCGCCTGCATGACGGCGTAGGCGTTGGCGGTGTCCCGCTCGCAGGGCTTGCTGTCACAGGTGACGACGGTGATGGAGAAGGCGTTCCCGGAGGTGTACCCGGTGTCCTGGCGCTCGTTGCAGGTGACGAGCCCCTGAGGGAGGGAGGCGTAGAGGTCCGGGGGTGGCCCCTCCAGGTCCCCCGGTTGCTGCCCGGCCGCGCTGCCGCCACAGGCCGAGGCGAGCGCGAGGAGGACCAGGGGCAGGGGGAGCAGTCGCAACATGCAGGGTGGGAGTTTGCCACGGGCGCCGCGGGCCGGGGCCGTTCAGTACCTGCCGTCGTCCAGACAGAACCGGTCCCCGATGAGGAGGACGGCCCCCGCGGCCAGCTCCCGGTCCCGGTACAGCGAGCGCAGGGTGGATTCGCCCACGTCCTGGGCGGAGATGCGGTAACGCTGCAGCAGGAGCTGGTCCACGTAGGCCCGCCAGGTGAGGTAACCGGACGGTGCCTCGAATGAAGTGTCCATGGCCCACTGTCCTACACAGAGGGTCTGACAGCCGGACGGGGTGTGGCCGGATTCGTTCTTGACGCGGGAGCGGGGGGCCTCTACAAGCATTTTGTTACTCGCGTCAGGTGAGAACGCCCAGATAGCTCAGCTGGTAGAGCAGGGGATTGAAAATCCCCGTGTCGGCGGTTCGATTCCGTCTCTGGGCACTTTGCCTCACCGAGTTTTCCATGACAATGGAACAGCGGCGTCACCAACGTATTGGATTGACGTGCCCCCCGAAAACTGGACCAGTTGAAGCGTGAATCCTTCAATGCCCTGTACGGGCAGGAAGGCATCTACTTGCTCGCCACCCTCGGAGCGGGTGGAGAACCGGAGGATGCCGCCGCCTCCCTGCACGTTGGCCGTGGCAAGGACGGCGAACCCGGCCTTCCGCGCGGTGGACACGTCTGGGACGCCTACTCTGCCAGCTCTATCTTCTCGTCCGTGTCCTGTTCGTTCAGGACCGGGTTGGGCAGCGTGTCCAGCGTGGCCTTCAGCAGCCGAAAGCTGGGGGCGGCAAATGGCTGCACGGAGGCATCCATCCCGGCGGTGAAGGAGGCCACGGTGCCTTCAATCTCCGGGTCCAGGGACTGCCAGCTCCCCGCCGCCTCCGCCGTCCACACCGCCTCGCCGTCCACGCAGCGGTGCAGCGACGCGGCCAACTTCGCGTCCACGCCGCTGCCTTCGCGCCTGAGCGACGGGCGCAGCCACAGCACCCCCTCCAGCCCCTCGCCGCACAGCGCGGTGGCCAGCACGAGCGAGGGGAGCGCCTTCTCCTCCTTCGCAATGAAGTCCCGCCGCTGGTTGACGGTGCGCCGGGCCATGCGGCTCCACAGCTGCGCGGTGGCCTCGCCCCCCTCCGTGAACGGGGCCGTCACCACCACCAGCCGCTTCACCCGCAGCGCGTCCACCGTGGCCCAGTCCGGGCGCACCTGCGCCTGCTTCACCGTGCTGCAGCCGGCAAGCACCCCGCCCGCCGCTGCAAGGGCAATGACGACGGGCAGCTTCACGCCGCCTCCTTGCCGCTCTCGGCCTTGCCTCCGCTGCCCTGCGCCGCCTGCTCCGCCTTGCGCGCGTCGTGCATGAGCTGCAGCACCGCGGCGAGCACGGTGAAGCTGACGAGCAGCGTGGCGATGAGGCCAATGACGGACAGCACGCCAATGGACTTGAGCCCCTTGTGCTCGGCGGCAATCAGCGCGGCGAAGCCCGCCACCGTGGTGAGGGTGGAGGCGGCCACCGCGGCCCCCACGCTGCGCAGGGCCACCACGGGGCTCGTTCCCTCGAGGAAGCGGTGCAGGAGATACAGGCCGTGGCTCACCCCGGCCCCCAGCAGGATGGGCAGCACGATGAGGTTCATGAAGTTCAGCCGGCCGCCCACCAGGTTGTAGAAGCCGAGCGTCATCACCAGCCCCACCCCCAGCGGGATGACGGAGGCCAGCGCCAGCACCGGCTTGCGGAAGTCCAGCCAGTGCATGCCCAGGATCCACAGCGCGGTCACCAGCACCATCAGCTGTCCGTCCGCGAGGACGATCTTCGCGAGCGTCCCGTACAGGATGGGCTGGCCGGCGGCGCGGAAGGTCCGCTCGCCGATGGTGATGACCTTCGTTTGCTCCACGAACTCCAGCATCTTCTTGCCGTCCCACAGGTCCACCGCCGGGTAGACGAAGGTGAGCCAGCCGTGGTTCTCCGGCCTGGTGCTGGGCAGGTGGGTGAACTGCTTGGCGTAGATGTCAGGCACCCCATCCACGCCGAACGGCTGCACGCCCAGGATGTCCAGGAACAGCTGCGCCTTGTCCTGGTACTCGGGGGGCAGGGCCTTGGGGTCGAACCCCATCTCGTCCAGCTCCGCCTTCCACTGCGCGAGCACCTTGGCGTTGGGGCCGGCGCGGTCCGGCGGCGGGACGAAGGTGTAGAGCGAGACCACCTGGTCCACCGCGCCGTACTTCGGCCTGGGGTTGCCGGTGGGGCCGGCGGCCATCTCGTCCCACAAGAGCTTCGCCTCTTCGCGCGTGCGCGTGTAGTAGGCAATGGGGTCCGCGCTCATCTTGAACCGCTCGCCAATCTCGTCCTGCATGACGATGGAGGAGTGGTCCTCGGGGACGAGCGCGCGGGTGTTGTAGTTGAAGGTGATTCCGGTGCGGAGCCGCTCCCAGAGGGTGGGGTCCTTCGGGCGCTCCTCCTGGGTCCACGGCAAGGCGAAGGCGCTCACCACCACCATCACCACGGTGGAAATGGCCAGCGTCAGCTTCGGCGCGGGGAAGCGCGGCTCGGCGCCGGAGGCGTCGTGCGTCTGCAGCTGCATCCTGCCAACGAGCTTCTCCACCAGGTGGGGCCGCCAGTTGCCGAGCAGCATCAGCGCCGCCGGCGTCCACATGAACGCCACCAGCCCCGTGATGAGGGTGCCCCAGCCCGCCAGCCACCCGAAGTGGCTGAAGCCCTTAAAGGAGGACACCATCATCACGAAGAAGCTGCCCCCCACCACGATGGCGGAGACGAACGCCGGCCGGCCCGCGTTGATGATGGCCTGGCGGATGGCTTCGTCGTAGGGCCGCCCCTGCCCCAGCTCCAGCCGCGTCCGGTAGGTGAAGTGGATGCCGAAGTCGATGCCCACCCCCAGCATCACCGCCCCGAGGATGGAGGTGACCATGTTCAGCTCGTGCAGCGTGAGGTACGCGAAGCCGTACATGATGACCGTCCCCAGCACGATGCCGAGCTTGACGATGAGCACCGGCACCACCTTGCGGAAGAACAGCAGGATGAGCGCCGCCACCGCGACGAACGCGATGGAGGTCACCGTGGGCAGCGACTTCTCGATGGCGTCCCGGTCGTCCACCGAGGTCTTGTAGCCCCCGGTGAAGCCGTAGGTGATCTCCTTGCCGCTCCCCACCAGCGGGGCGCCCGGCTTCTCCCGGTAACGCTCCACCAGCGTCACGCCGTGCGGGTTGTTCGCGCTGTACGCCGCGAGGTCCGCCTGCAGCTTCTGGAGGTAGCGGGCCGTCAGGTCCAGCTTGTTGGAGTCCCACATGGGCTTGACGATGAGCAGGACCATCTTCCGGTCATTGGAAATGTAGAAGTCGTCCTTGATGCTCTTCTTGCCCACGCTGGAGTAGCGGTCCACCAGGTCCTGCAGCTCCAGCTTCACCGGCTCTGTCTTCTTGAACTCAATGAAGAACGGGTTGGCGCGCTTCCGGGCGTCCGCGTACCACTCCATGATGCGGCGCTTGCCTTCGAGCAGATCCTCGGTGCGGATGAACAGCACCATGTTCTTTTGCACGAAGTCGACGGGGATCTTGTAGGTCAGCGTCCGGACGTTGGCCGAGTCTGCCTTCATCTGCGCGGCCAGGTCGTCTGCCACCTTCTTCAGCGTGGCCTCGTCGTCGCTCCGCAGGCCCATGAGCAGGTGGCCCGCGCCGCCCACCATGTCGATGACGCGCTTGACCTCCTGCACCTCGGGCAGGTTCTGGTCAATCAGCTCCAGCTGGTTGGAGTTGATGGTCAGCCGGGACGTCATCCACAGGCTGGACCCGAAGATGGCGAGCACCATCAGCAGGACGGCCAGGGGATTGCGGACGATGGCGTTGGCGTACGCCGTCGCCGCGCGGTTCATGGGGCTGTCGGGAGAGTCGCTCATGGCAGGGCGCACACCCTATACGGAAGGCGCGCGCCGCGGCCAGAGACGGGACGGCAGACTGCCCGCAGGGCTACTTCGGCGGGCTCACTTCAGCGACACGCCCTCCAGCTCCTTCGCCTT
>Ga0194134_10004274_pt1 | contig 14512 bp, 14 predicted proteins | sample TA2KigOff0mmetaG_FD_148602 | JGI IMG/M metagenome (GOLD analysis project Ga0194134, IMG submission 148602) | Freshwater microbial communities from Lake Tanganyika, Tanzania - TA2015056 Kigoma Offshore 0m | ecosystem: Environmental > Aquatic > Freshwater > Lake | place: Tanzania: Lake Tanganyika... | reverse complement strand
TATTATCGGTGTTTGTCCAACTTTTCCCGATGTATTTTACATGGTCGGGTAGGTATGCCGCACGGGGGGGATAGTATCCCGAATCACCGCCATCTTTGGTTTCAATGACTAAACTGTCGGGTGACGGCTGACTCGTAGTTCCGCTGATCATGAATATCGCAGCATACAGCGATACCTGGTTCGCGTCTGAATTTGATGGGACGTTTGCGTATATGTTAAGCACCCATACTCCACTCGGTACGACGGCCAAGTCGGACATTTTTTTAGCAGTGTTGTAAAATCGGCTTCCTGGGACAATCTTATTTGCATTTCCGTATGTCGCACTCACTGAAATCGGTCCAACTGTTCGCATCGAGCTATTAATTGGGGTTTGGGAGAGTAAATAGGAATCGGTAATAAGTTGATCTGATGTAGAATCACCGTCTGGATTCAGCCATAAAATCGTTCCGTTGGATCCTTGAATTCCTTGTATTCCTTGTTCGCCTTGATCTCCTTTCGCGCCACCAGGACCTATTGGTCCAGTTGCACCAGGTGCACCGGCCGTGCCAGTTGCTCCGGTTGATCCACCGGTACCAGTTGCGCCAGTTACACCGATTACACTACCAGGAGGACCTGCTGCTCCAGTACACCCGGTTTGGCCAGTAGGGCCTTGCTGACCATCTTGACCTCCGAACCCAATACCTGGTGGCCCATTTGCACCGGTTGGTCCTCTTTCTTGACTACTTAAAACGAGTGATTCGACTGTCTTATCTACGTAAAACTTGGTTGCGACATCTTGATCCATAATTGGATCGCGAACATTTCGGATACGGTTGATGGGTACAACCACATTTGGTCCGCCATTCATGTCAATATCGCCGTTTACGAATACGACACCAGCATTATTTCCGATTCGTAGTGTCGTATTTCCGCTATTGTTTGAAATATCGGTGGGTCCAAATGTCGTTCCACCCATCGCTGCATCGGTTGTTCTTACGAAATTTTGTGTTCCGGTGCGAGAGAATCCACCGACTCGTTTCCAACTATTATTTTTATTATTTGACATATTACGCTTTTTCCTGATGATGCGTGATATATAATAAGGACTAAAAATAAAAATAGCGATAGATACGCTAATTACGAATAGGTCGGTCTATGGTAAACCAAAAACATCACGTGGTCGTTTCTTTTGATCGTGGTCTTGTATCATCAAATGAAGATTGTCTTCATCGTCGTCTCGATGGTGATGATGGTGTTTTCGATGTTTACGAGTATGGTGGGTGGTCATCTGAGGCGGCATCAATCCTAAATCGATCGGGTTTGGAAGTACGGATTTGAATTCAATTTCTTTTGGTAGTGGATAATTGATTGCTTGTGGTACTTTCCGATCTAAATGCTCTTTTATAAGCTCTGCACCGATTGGAATCTCTCGTTCAAGTTGTTCTAATGTGTATCTGCGGCGTTTCACTGGTTCATTATCTTTTTGTGTTTCAGTCATCATTGTATTTCCATCAAAAACCATCTTTGAATAAAATCGATGCATCTCATCTTTTTTTTGTATTGGTTCTTTGCGGCGTTTACTTTTGTTTCTCATACTTTTTCGAACGCGTTTTGTTTTTTGTGCCATTCTTCTTGTCTATATATAACAGATACAATGAAATTTACCATTTTGGATGCTCGTGTGCGTGAAGACCGTGAGTTTTCTACTAGCAAATACCAGTATTTAGATGATTTATTAGATAAGACTTTTGTAACAGACTACTTTCTTGATCGAGAACAGTCTACGCCTACGCCTACGCCTACGCCTACGCCTACGATGACAAAGGGGGATGATACGAACAAGAAGTAAGACTATTATCTACCTTTATAATAAATGAATATCACCGATTTAATTGTACTTGCGGGTATCGTGCTTGCACTTGATGCAGTATTTTTGACTCTATCCAAAGGGTTATTTGAGCGTCAGGTCATGCTTGTTCAGGGGTCCGCGTTGAAAGTAAACATTCCTAGTGCTGCATTATGTTATTTACTTATTGTACTTGGTCTTTACTATTTTGTTCTTCGCCACGTGATCGTTCCAAATGCGACCAGTGCAGCGGCTTCTATTCAGACCATGCGGATTGGGGATGGTGTGAAAGCGGCATTCTTTCTCGGTGTCTTGGTATACGGAGTATATGAAACAACGACCCTAGCGATTCTGAAGAACTGGGATCCCATGACTGCCATAATTGATACGACTTGGGGTGGGTCATTATTCGCTCTTTCAACATATTTGTTTTACAAGTATAAGTCGATGGTGTATTAACAAAGCCAGCGCAACCATCTCTCGTGCTCGATTGTTGTATTCATCGATACTTCGGAGTGAAACGTACGACAACTTTTAACAATACTATTGTACATCATTAATTGATATATGAACTCGATCAGATTATATATGAATAAACAGACGCCGATGGTGTCTTTTTTTGTCCATTCGGCAAGTGACGTTATCGGTGTTCCATCCTTTGCGAAGTAGGGAGATACAAACATATTCGCATAATGGTATGCGCCAGATGTGGGTAATGATTCTGGTTCATCAAACCGAATGTATTGTGTATTTCCATCGGAGCTTGTCACCATTCCAATATTTGCTGTATTGTTGTGTTCGATTTGACTGAATTCTGATTTGACTTTTGCGTCCAAATAGTCTCGTCCCCATAATGAAGAGTAAAAACTTGGCTTAAATGCTTGACGTCCGCCCATTGTATAAACGGGTGTGTGGTAGTGTGTCGTATTTTCATGTGTCGGTAATGATGAATACATGTGTGCGTTAGAGGCGGGAGGGTGGGCGGCATTTTTGCCTCTTCCTTCCAATTCTCTCGAATACTCATGGGTGTTATTCTCTTCTTTCTTCCACCAACATTCCAAACATGTTTTTCGTAAGCCTTCGGTTGCTTCTGCAATTTTCTCCCATTTGTCGTCGCCATTTGTGATAGAGAGTACAATAACAGTACAGAAAAGAAAATTTGTTATAATATCAATAACGCCAAAAATATACGTATAATCCTGAATCACATACCATACATACAATGTGTCTCGGATCACTTCAAGAAATACAGTTGCACATTCTAGTTTCAAGTAAAACGGTTTTTCATGAAACATTGTAAAATAGACGGTTCCCATCATTCGTATTAATGCGATATTGTGATATAATGGTGGCGGAGGTGATGGATATGCGAGTGATGAAAGCATGAGTAGTTGTAGAAAACCAAACCCGATGGAGGAATGAACCCGATATGGATGCTCCATCGTAATTATATTCTCTCATGATATATTTTTATGTCGTATCGTATCGTCATAATGAATATAAGAATAAATCGCGGTTATGGTCTAAGAATGGCGTGGTTGTTGTAGTATGGAATATACCGATGACACACCTTTATTTTCGAGTGACGCGATCATGGTGATCATTGCGTTTGTCATATGTGTAGAGTGTGCAAAACCGCCAGAATATCGTTGTGAAAAATGTGATAAATTGTACAAACAGGAGTCAAGGTATCATGCGCATATTGCGTCATGTGGGAATGATGGCGGTGGAGGTGTCTCTTCGTCTGATGTATCGGAGTTGTTACGTCAGAATCGAGAGATGATGGAAATCATGCGCAAACAGCAAGAAACGATTCAACTGTTAGTATCGCAGCTAGGAGTCGTAGGTATGTGTTCTTCAAAATGAATATAGAATGATATGAATATTATAAGTATTTACAAATGTTCGAGTGTGTTTGTGGTAAAAAATATAAGTATGCGAGTGGTTTAAATAATCACAAGGAAAAGTGTGTGATAGTCAGCGGCGGCGGCAGCGGTAGTAGCGGACAAGCTGCGGCTGTGGTTGGCGGGGCTGTTGCAGCGAGTAGCGGCAGCGGAAGTGATGACATTACCCAAAGTCCGTTTTTTACTGTCCCGCTTACGAGTTTCAAGCCTACGGCGAATTTCACCAAAGAGGATCTTGAACAGTTAGAGAAGCGTAAACAGGCGCGAATGAATACAATATTAGAAGCACAGCGTAAAGAAAAAGAGAAGAAACTTGCAGCGGATACTGCTGCTGCTATACAAGAACAAGCGAAAGCGATTGTTACTGCAGCTGCGGCGTCTGCTTCTGCGTGTGCGGCGAGTCGTGCAGCAGCTGCACGGGGTGGTGTTACTACTTCCAACGGAAACACGGTGGTTACAACTAATACATCCAATGTCGGGAATGAAGAACACAATGCGTCGTTCAATATTAAGTATGTGAAGCGTTCAGAAGAGACCCAACAAGTCGTTCGAGCCGTCACGGCAGCTGCGCATGAGTACTGTAAGGGTCGAATCATCGTTACAAGTGACGAGCCAGCTCCTGGTGGAAGCGGTTTGAGTGGTATTAGTACAAGTGTGAACGCAGATGGAACGACAGTGTATAATCATCCCACGCGTACCATTTCGATTATTGAAACACCGCCGGAGGAAGTAAGTCCGGAAGAAGAGCATGATATTACATTAGAGAAGATGACGTATCTCATTCTCTCGCTCATTCAAAACAATAACAAACTCACGAAGGAGAATCAGATCTTGCGATCGATTGTTGCTAGAATTGACCCTGCATGTTTTGATTAAAATTGAACCCGTATTTTCTATTTGGTTGAATATCAACGATTCTGTGATATTCAATGAGTATCTCAGTACATCATTCTTTCCCGAAGTTATATGCCATCGACAAGAACGGAAAAATAAAGGTGTGGAGTGCGGCGGTCCTTCAGCCTACCGATAAAACCGCGGCAGAGGCAGGTTACGCAACCTCTCGGATCATGCATGGGTATATCGATGGAAAGCAGCAGGTGGCGCTTCGTGATTATAACACCGGTAAAAATATCGGTCGTTCGAATGAAACCACGCCTCTCGCGCAGTGTATATCTGAAACCCGGCGCAAATGGACAGACAAGAAAGAGAAGGAGGGGTATTCTGAAACGAAACCCGCGGATTGTGGCGAAGGATACGGTGATATTTCGGGAAATCTGCATTTCGACATTGACAGCGGTGAAAGTGCCGTGGATTCGTCAACGTCAATTCATCCGCCGTTCCTCCCGATGCTCGCACAGACATTCAATCCTGGTGATGCGATTACGTCTCCACGGGCTGCAGCCGCTTCGAAAAAGAAGAAAGTCATCCGATTCCCCTGTTTCGTCCAACCAAAGTTGGATGGATTACGCTGTGTATCTTACACGATACGATCGGGGAATGACGTGACGGTTGCGCTTCAGTCGCGTACTGGTGCATTCTTTACGGGTCTTCCTCATATCGCCGCTGCGCTTCGTCCCTATCTCTCGCAACATCCGTCCGTTGTGATCGACGGCGAGTTATACACCGATCAAATGCCGTTTGAAGAACTCGCCGGGCTCATTAAAAAGAAGAAGATTACCGAAGATGACCTGGAACGTCTTAAAAAAGTCAAGTATCACATCTACGATATCTTCGACAACGCTCGTCCCAATATGCCATACTCCGAGAGATTGGGGCTACTGTCGGATGCTGTTCGGCGCTGTGCGTGTGTCGCAAACGATACACTTATGGGGTCGGCGCGGGTGTTGCGAAGCGCGACGGATGCGGCGACGGTGGTTGTGCTTGTTCGTACGGAGAAAGTGTCGGGACTTCCTGATTTTCGTCGGTTGTTTTCCGAATTTGTTGAAGCTGGGTATGAAGGTATCATGCTTCGAAACGCGGAAGGCGTGTATCAGGTGAATTATCGTAGCAATGATCTTCAGAAATACAAGGAGTTCATGGAGGATGAATACCTTATTACGGGATATACACAGGGTGAAGGGCGTGATGCCGGTGCGGTGATTTGGTATTGTGAGACGGAGGATGGCAAAGAGTTCACGGTTCGTCCACGAGGAACGATGCAACAACGACGCGACTGGTTTAATGAGGGAGAAAAGTATGTCGGTAAGAAATTGACAGTGATATTTCAGGAGTTGACGGAAGAAGGTAAGCCGCGTTTTCCGGTAGGGAAGGCGGTGCGGGATGGGTATTAAGATCATTTCATTTTGCGTAATACATATTTTTTTATTATAAAGATGTATAAAAATGTCAACAATTTACGATGTTTATTCAGATTACGTTGCTTCTATATGCTCGAATAAAAATCTGAAAGATTTTAAGTCGAATCCTAATTATTTATACATGCTTGAACATATATCGAAGAATCAAGGTCAACAATATTTGAACTGTATTACTGAGAAAACCGCATTATCAAAAGATGATATCATTGAATTTTGTACCATAAATGATAAGATTGGCAAACCTATAACCGTAGAGTATCCTTTTTTACAGGATATTTCTGTATCACCAAGCAGTTTACGTTATATCTATCATGCTCATCTTATTCTCTCGCATATGAAGCGTCTCGGCGAAAGTTGTCCGAGAGATATTGTTGAGATAGGTGGTGGTTATGGTGGCCTTTGTCTTGCCATCCATCATTTCGCCCCTCGTTATGACATTCATATCAATTCTTATACGATATGCGATTTAACGAATATTATTCGATTACAAGAAATGTACTTGAATGAAGTAAATCCTCAGTTGATGAAAGTACATTTTGTAGATGCAGCCATGTATGGTAAAGATATTCCTCGTAACAACATGTTTCTTATCAGTAATTATTGTTTGAGTGAGATTTCAATGGATCATCAAATAAAATATCGTGAGATATTGTTTCCAAAAGTGAAACACGGTTTTTTTGTGTGGAATGCAATATCATTAGATAAATTGGGTCTTCGTCATCTTTATAATGAACCAGAAATTCCTGTTTCTGGAAATCAATTCAATAAGTATGTATGGTTTTAATATCGATGAATGACACATCGATCATACAAAACGCGAAAAACGTGTTTTAAAACGGCTGGCGCAAAACGCGTTTTGCACATTTTTAAAATGTCATTTTCGCCAAAAATAGATACTTTTAAAATGCAAAAACCTTCATTTTTCGAGTTGTGACCATAATGCTCTCATTTTCATATTTTTCATTAAAATCGCCTTACTGAAACTTTTTTGGACCCCTTGCGTTCAGCGCCCCCGCGCCTTTTTCGAGGGGTAATTTAGGAAACCCGATGCGAACCTCAGCGAACCCCAGCATAAATTACCTCTTCAGGTGCGAAGCTTGCCGCTTCGTATCTGATAACAAAAAGGACTACCGTCGACACACTTTATCGGCGAAGCACCTGAAGCGAACAGGAGCGAACGATCACGCTGTCGTTTTGCCTGCCAGCGAACCGAATACCCAAGAACAAACAGCAAACGATTTACCACATTTTCATCAATCGTGCCCTGTAGGCGAACCTGCCTTTGTGTTCGACAAGAGTATTTACAAGTACTGTGAAAAGTGCGGTAACAAGTATCACAGCAAAAGTGGATTATGGAAGCATCGTAAAACATGTGACGTCGTTCCGAGTGCAGCGGCGGCGGGGATGGCGGGTGCGGCGGCACCGGCAGATCAAGATTTTAAAACGATGATGATGGATATGCTGAAAAACAACCAGGAGTTTCAGAATAAGTTGATAGAAATGATGTGTAATCATCAAACTATCGCAGTCAATGCTGCTGCAACTGCCGCAGCGGCTGCCGTTGCTTCCAGTGCAGCGGCCACTACAAATTACACCAATAGTAATAACAATAGTGGGATGACGAATAGTCATAATACGAATAATACGTTCAACCTGCAGTTCTTTTTGAATGAGCAATGTAAAGACGCGATGAATATCACTGATTTTGCGAGCTCGATTCATTTGAAGATTACGGATCTGGATGAATTTGGACGGGTGGGGTACGTCGAAGGAATGTCGAAACTGTTTATTGACAGCTTGAAAGAGACGGATGTATACAAACGTCCGATTCATTGTAGCGACGCGCGTCGAGAGACGCTATATGTGAAGGATGATGACAAGTGGGAGCGTGAAGGACCGGAGAATACGAAGATTACAAATGCGGTGCGAGTAGTCGAACATAAGAATATCATGCTGGTTAATGAATGGGCAAAACAGAATCCTCGATGCGAGAATAGTTCAACCAAAGAGAATACGCAGTATATCAATATGTCGCGCGCGGTATTGGATGGAGATGATCGGAATATTGCGAAGGTGATAAAGAAGGTGGCGAAGGAGGTGGTCATTGAGAAACCGTGACGTGGAATGAAGTTAGTTTCTACGACGATATCGACGGCGTGTTTTTTTACTTTTATTCTTTGGTTTGGAGCTTCCACCTTGCATTCCTTTAAATAGTTTCGCCCATCCACCGAAGACCTGGCGTGTATTTTCTAAGATATTAACCATTTGTAATACGCATGCAGAAATTACTTTTGGAATGTCATCTATTTTTATAAAGATAGGTTCTTTTGGATCGTAGGTTGCTGGATTTCTTTTAAGAATCCCTTGTGGAAGAACTATTCCGTCTGTTGGAAGTTTATCGCCCTTTGTTGAACCTTCCGGTTTATATACCTCAAAGGTTTTGATGTCAAAAGGTCTATCTCCACCAGTTAAAGATGCAAATACAGATGCAAGTGCAGTTGTATCTGGTTGTGATGTACTTGGCTGTATCGTGTATTTTCCTGTATTGTCATGAGTGCCCGATTCAACACTAAATTCAGTAACTATACTTGTGTCTCTTTCCATCTTATTATTTAATAAAAATGCAAGGATATTCATAACTTCAGTTATTGAACTATTTTCGTTTATGATTTGTTTAATCTCTTCGGGAATGTCTTTAATCGAAGGAATAACTTTCAATGCAAAATCTGGGCCATTTTCACGTCCAGTTCTACTCATTATATAGTCGCGCAATACAACCATAGTAGCGACATTATTGGATGAAAGTGCCTTGGCAATTTGGGATGTAAGATTTGCATCAAGCCCTTCAATTGTGGCATCTTTCAATCGGTCTTTTAATGGATTAGAAATAAATCCAAGAATTCCCGCCTTACGTTCTTTCATACCATTTAACCTTAATCCTGCACCGGTAACTTCCTTCATAAAGGCATTAAACTCCTCTTCAGTGAGGGTTTTTTTACTTTTTAATAGCTGTAATTCAGCTTTAAAAAGACGTAATTGGAGATCAGTTATTATTTTTCTTAATTCTGGATCGTTTGTATTTTGTGCTTTTTGCTCTAGTGTTTCAGACATGACCGATACAGAAGTGTCGGTATCTATTGTGTCTACACTTTCACGAGAACTAGAGGGTCTATTCTGTATCTCCGTTATAGAAGTTAATTGTTGTCTCCCTTGATTTTCTTCCCATTCTTTGAGTGCTTTTTGATACTCTTCCGCGCCCTCATCCGTCTGGGGGTATTCATCGGATCGGGGCTTGCTGAGAGGACCTCTTTTAGGATCAACTGAAGTACTTAAACCAACACCAGCAGCAGTAGGAACTGCTTGTGTGGACGGAGGAAGGGATTTGGAGAATCTCGATACTGCTGCTGCTTTTGCTGCTCTTAGAAATTGCGAGGGTGGTTGTGAGCGGGGTGGTTGTAGTTGTGATTGTGAGATGTGGCCGCGTTCTGTGTCAAGTGCATTCGAAAATTCATCCTCAGAGCTATCCTCAGAAATAATCCCAGGATCAACAGTATTAGGCGAAGAAGCAGACATTTAATTTGTAGTTATATCTTTTTGATTTATTATCTATATACTATAGACAAAATAATCTAAACATAACCCATACTATTATATAAGTATGACCGATACATTCGCAACTTATGACGAAGCAACCCAACGCCATATAATCGAGTTGGGTTGCTTTATTTATGATAAATCTCTCAAACATTACCGAGAGAATTATTCATCCACCACGACCGTCGTCGCGGCGTCTGCCATTGTCTCCGATGCAACCACGATCCACCTCAAACAACAAGTCGAAAATCTCTCGACACGCATCTTTGAAGTCCGTGAAGAAGAGTATAAAAAGGGCGAAGCCAAAGTTGCAGAGTACAAACAGCAACTCGCCGCTGAACGTCAACGTCTAGATAAGATACTCGCCGCCATCCAATCCGACACGGATCGGCAAATCACCGTAAAAACAGATCACCTGAATAAGAAAATCGCCGAACTTGAAACCAAAAACAAGTGGTATTACAGCTTATACGAAGATAAATCAAAAGGCAAGAACTATGAAGAAGAGTTATATCCTAAACTTCTGGATTATAATGACACACATTTAAACTCGATTTGGCAAATCACTCATGTTGGATCCGTTTTGAGCGAAAAAACCGACTTTCATTTCCGTCACAAAGATACGAATGTGGTCATACTTCTTGACACAAAAAACAATCTTCCAACCAACCCCGTAGTCAGTACCGCCGAGTTTGAACGCGATGTCCTGCGTAAAGAAACCAACGCAATCGGTGGGATTATGCTTGCAAATGGCAACATTGCATGTAAGAAACGGTTTGAACTTAACAAAGTACAACAAAAGACACTGGTTTACGTCTCGTGTTTTGATAGAGATAATATCACATTTATTTTTACATTATTGGATATGATCGTTGAAATGTCGCGCGGGTCGTCCCAATCTCTCGAACAAGGGGAATCGGCAACTTCTGCAACTGCTGCACTAGATGCATTTCACACATTGCTCATCGCAGATTACAAACGTGAACAAGCCAATTTGGACAACGCCGAGAGATTACGAAGAACCGCGCAAAAATCATTGGACACCATTCTCTCGGAGTTTGAAACCCATTTTCCAGGAGAAGACATTGAAATCTCCGCCAAATCGGAGGAAGTTAGTGCAAGTTCTGTACGAATCAAGCCAAAGACGTCAACCGATGTCATCGATTACACCGCGTTAGAAAAGGATCGCACGGTGATTGGGCAACGAAGCAAGTATTACTTGGAATATGGAACAACGATTCAATATTTCAAGAACAATTATGCAAGGAATCAAAAGGTGAAATCTCTCGAACATCAAGAATCCGCATCTTCCGAAAACAACCTTGTTATCTCTGTAACGACAGTAAGAACAAAGACGGCGAAATAATTCTGGATTATGATGTGATTTCCGAATGAATAAGTTCTTCTGGTGAAAGATGTGCGGTATGAAGTAGCCGTAGGTTTTGATTTTCACTTGAAAAGTATCCTGGATATAGAATACTCCAGTCGGTGTCTTCTGGTAGAAGATTAAGTTGTGTATAAATGTAACCGATAAATGCGCTACAGACGAATCGATTTGTCTTTTGAGGGTTTGGATCTTTTTTGCAATACAATTCAATCCAATCGGTAATTACGAAGTCGTATGGTTTGTCATAAACCACCTTGTGTATTTTTATAAGGTTCTCTTTTGTAAAAAGTTCATGATATTTCCAACACTCTAATTTGCGAATGTATAATTTACCACCATAGTTCTTGACGTATTCATCATAGTTGACAAATTGCACGCCGAATTTTTTGATATTGTCTTCTGCATCTGGAAGATTTGAGGAACCAGACATCCAGATATACGTTCCTTTTAATGGTGGGTCAGTGAAATCTGGGTCTTTGACTATCATGCCGATATGAGAAAAGTCACTTTGTGTCATAAATTTAATGAACCAACTAAATAATCCTAGGTTTTTGTATTCAAGATTGTCGCATAAGATGAGGTCACCGGTTTTGAGTGATTTGTCATTCATTCTATAATGGATGTGAAGATTAAATCTCACAAATATATAACGATGCCAGATATTACAAACTATGCGTATATATGGTATAAGGAAGCAAAACCTTTGCCAGATATAGGATTAGTTCAAGGTCGAACGACCGTTCAAGGCCAAACGATAAGTGAGATCATAACTTCATATTCGTATCCGTGTTATTTAGCCAACAAAGATGTAAGCAGTTTATCAGAACCGGACAAACACCGACTACTTCATGATGAAATCGGATTTTTGAGAGATAGAATGAAACGTTACGATTTTCTAACAGGTATTACACTCGTCCAAATCCCGCGAGTGTTGTATGATTTATTAGGTTTAATTTATTTTGTTGAAACAAGAACAAGTTCAAGTATAAGTGTTATTGATATTACTTGTGGTAGTGATTATTACAAAACATATGCGTCATATCTTTCTCGTATAGAACAATATTTATCAAGAGGAGAGGACAATTATAAATTGCGTATTTTACAACTAAACGCATTTATTTTGAATAAAATTGGTTATATTGTGGGAGGTGGTGCGCCGCCAAGTTCATATAGAATGAAATCTGATAACCCGGTATCTACACCACCGATGGAAATAACAGATTCTTTGAATACAAGCGTTCTTACATTTTTATCAGATAGAAATAAAGCGTGTGAATCCATATTGGAATATATTTTACAAGCCGAACATATTATTTATACACACCCCAAAATTCATTTGAATTTAACACAAGGAACAAAAGACCTATTTCGCCAAGTTCTTACATTTGAGTTGCAAGAATCTTCAGGATATACAACATTATACAGAGGTTCCTTATTAGAAAATGATTCATTGATACAACGTTCGGCTCGTGGTGGTGGTGTGAAAATGTATCAAAGCGTGTCTTTCAATAGTTCAATATTAAGTGGTTGTATTAACGATGATACTGCATGTACGCTTTTTTATATGGAACCTACATCAACCCATGAAAGAGTTGGAAAATTAACAAACTCCGGTAAAAATGATAAAATAAGATACTCGATTAAAAAATTCTTGAAAGGTGACAACACAAATGAAGACTCATTATTTTTTATACCTCCGATCCATCCGTTGTTACAGTTAAACGCACAGGGGGAACTATTTCATCCAAGAACGAAGGTCAATCTGGGTGAACTTCAAAAAAAAAAGGTTGGTGGATTAAGCTGTGGGAATGCATTTATTCGAGGATGTGATTATTTACATTCAGATAAATCGATGGAGGAATTAGAAGCGTTTTATCAGCGTTTAAAAGCAACTGGTGTTGTTGATCGGTGGTATTCTCATCCCGAACATCAAAGACAATATGAACGTTCCCGAAAAGCGCGAGTGTCTGCTTCACGAAAATCCGCCGCGAGAGGAAATGATCGGTTACGTACCCTTAAAGCAAAAGACAACGCTGAAAGCATAACGACGTCATTGAAGTCGTCGAAATCGCCAAAGTCGTCGAAATCGCCAAGATCATCGAAATCGCCAAGATCATCGAAATCGCCAAGATCATCGAAATCGCCAAAGTCGTCGATGAACAAGAATGGAGGAAGGCGAATAAAAACGTGTAAAATAAGGAGACTATGATGAAATCTCTCGGATTATTTGCTATGATTCCGAGAGAATTATCTTCTTTAGTGTATATGATGGTTTTGTTAGCCATCCGTCTCTTGTAATCATTGGATTATCTCTCGTAATTCATAGATTGAAACTTATACGTTTGAGAGATTGCAGTCATTACATTTTACAGGTTATTAACTATAGGAGATCTCTTGGGTTCATGGAAGTTCGAGAGAAGGATTACGACAGATTTATGTTTGGTTGTGCTAGTTTGGCACCCAATCTCTCAACAATCCGCGTTAGCTTTGTACCTTCGGTAAATATGGAACGTGATATTGTGAGTAAATCTGGTGCGGGGGGTGCCGGGGTTGTGTTTTTGTTGCGTTTTCTTTGAAATCTCTCGGAATTGTGGAACTTTAGGAAGTACATGTTCGAGAGATTTTAGTGAGTTTTATTTTCTTGGCGTATTATGATGGGGCCATAGCGGTTGTGGCACATCAATCTCTCAGAATATGGCGTTTTAAATTTACCGTAGGTGGAAATCGAACGTGATATTTTGAACAAATCTGGTGCAAGATACGCCAGGATCGTAATTATCGCTATGAAATCTCTCGAACTATGAAGTTTGAAAATGTAAACGTCGAGAGATTTTGGCGATGAACTTTAGGAAAAGTATTGGTTGTAATTGAAATAGATGTTTTCAATATCCGAATGAAATAGTATGGCATATCCTACTAAAATTGTAAAACATAATGGGTAGCTGATTTCTGTATTCTTGTATACTTTAGCATACATGATGTATACCAAAGGTAGATAATGAAGTATAAAATCAAATCCGGCCAATAATGGTCGGAGTTTTGGATCCTTGTCTTTAACAATGTTATAATAATTCGGATAATAATGAAAGAGTACAATACTCCCCAAAAATACAAGAATATTTAGGGGAATAATATTTGTTCGACTATTTAGGAATATCAACGCAAAAGTGATCAAAAACACAACGAATGATAACGACTTTAGTTGTTTTTGTATAAATTTTGAGTGTGTAAAATTGTGCAACATAATAATATGTGTATATGTATAGTATGATAATTTAGTATTATAAAATGGAATAAAATATGTGTATAATATGTATATGAATTATGTGACGATATATGGTATAATGTATTATGTAATTAAAAATATTTGTAATATCAGTAAGGATTAAATTGTAGTAAATTATGAAATAAATCGTGATGGATTATGGTGTAAATATTTTTGTAGATTTTGAGGTTTTTATTTTATCGTCACGTTTTAGCCTAT
>Ga0194134_10004269_pt1 | contig 14535 bp, 13 predicted proteins | sample TA2KigOff0mmetaG_FD_148602 | JGI IMG/M metagenome (GOLD analysis project Ga0194134, IMG submission 148602) | Freshwater microbial communities from Lake Tanganyika, Tanzania - TA2015056 Kigoma Offshore 0m | ecosystem: Environmental > Aquatic > Freshwater > Lake | place: Tanzania: Lake Tanganyika... | reverse complement strand
TCGCAAAGGCCGCGATCGCACTCGAATCGATCCCGCCCGAGAGGAAGATGCCCACGGGGACGTCGCTCACCAGCTGCCGGCGGACGGCCGCCGACAGGCGCTCGCGCACCGCGCCGGCTAGGTCCGCGCCGCGTTCCGAGGGGGCTGGCCTGCGGCACTCCTCCGCGAGCGACCAATAGGCGCGTACTTCGTGGGTCCAGTCCCTGATCCTCAGGCGGAGAGCATGGCCCGGAATCAGCTGCCGGATTCCGCGGAAGAGCGTCTTGCCTCCCAGGGAGTTGCCGTAGTAGAGCCACTCGGCGAGCAGCGTTGGGTCGCAGGACGGCGTCTCGCCGGCGAGTTCGAGGAGAGGGCGGACCTCCGACGCGAAGAGAAGGGCGTCGGAATCGAGCGAGTAGTAGAGCGGCTTGATTCCGAGCCGGTCTCGGACCAGCCACACCTCACCCGCCGTGCGGTCGTGCACCGCGAACGCGAACATGCCGTTGAGGCGGGGGAGACAGGCGGCGCCCTCGGCAGCGAAGGCCCGTAGCACCACTTCCGTATCCGAGCCAGAACGGAGTCCGGCGATGCCCAGGTCACTGGCGATGTCGCGGAAGTTGTAGCACTCGCCGTTGTAAGCGATTGCGAGCGCGCCGTCCTCGGTCTCCATGGGCTGGTGGCCGGCGTCAGAGAGATCGAGGATGCTCAGACGGGTGTGCCCAAGAATGACTCCTGCGCGGGCCCATCGACCATGAGTATCGGGCCCGCGGTGCTTCAAAGCCGTCAAGGCGTTATCCGCCCGCTTTAGCGCAGAGGGAGTCGAAGTTGGATCCCGAAGAACGATGCCCACGATGCCACACATTCAGAAGCCCTCCTTGTCCTTCGCTCTAAAACCTGGCAGCAGGAGGCGGAGGTATGCGTGTGCAGTGCGGTCTGGGTCGAACATGGCGGCGCGCTTTCTGATATCGACCGGATGAGTCGCATCGAGGGTCTCTGTGATTGCGGCTGCCAGCGCCCGATCGTCGCCGACGGGGACCAAGCGACCCCATCGCCCGTTCTCAAGTATCTCGGCAGCACCTCCGAGTCCGTTGGTGGCCACGACTTGCAGCTCACATGCCAGGGCTTGCAGGATCACATTGGGGCATCCCTCCGATAGTGATGAAGAGACGAGGACTTGGGCACGCGCCATCCAACGGAACGGATTGCAATCAAATCCAACCAGTTGCGCTGAGTCTTGAATGTCCAGTTCACGGATGAGCTTCTCAAGCATCGCTCTCTCTGGTCCTTCACCCAGAACCACGAGTTTGACCTCACGCACTCTTCGAAGTCTTGCGAATGCGCGCAGAGTGGTCGGGACGTCCTTCCCTTTCGTCAGGCTCCCGACGAATAAGATCAGCGGCACTGACTTCAGTCGAGTCCACTCATGGCTGACAGGTTGGGCAGCCAGTTCATTGACGGCCGCAATATCGACGGAGTTATGAAGGACTGTTGAGCGCTCGGGTGGGACACCTAGATTGGTTTGGAGATCACCCGCTGCACCCGCCGAATTGCTAATCACCAGTCGGGCCCGCCGATAGACCAAACCCAGCAGCCTGATCCAAATCCAAGCAGAACGCGGATGCGGCAGCCGCCAAGATGCCGAAAGTACGCTCCGCTGAGTCAGCACAGCGGCGTTTGGCACGCCCGCGAGCCAGCACGCAAGCCAGTTCGCGACATTCGCGGTATCCAGCCCGGACATGACGACGCAAGGTTGCCTGCTGCGGATGTATTGGCGCAGTTTCAGCACTGAGGCAAGTGTTCGACCCCCACCAAGAGCGATGATTCGGACAGCCGGAAGCACCTCGGCTAAATTGGCGCCTTCGGCTCGCACGAGCACCAAATCCACCTCGACCCCCGCACCAACGAATCGGTTGGCGAGTTCAACAAAGGCCCGTTCTGCGCCGCCTCCGTTAAGGTTCGGAAGGAACAGGGCAATGCGAGGTTTGGATGGGCGTGCTGACTCCACTTACGGGCAGACCTTAAAGCTTAAGGGTTAGCCATGTCACACGGATCAAAGCCATGAGTGCAAGTGTGATGGCTGTCAGTAGTTTACAACTGGCCCACACTTGCGGTAAGGGAGGATCGGGCAACGTTGTAAGGACAAACAACGGGATGACCATCGGCACGAGGTGCTTTCCCTCAAAGCTGGACATCGAGAGTGCAGCTACCCTCCGTGTCAATGATGATGAGACACTCCCCATTGCTCCAGACAATCAGGGCGATCAGGAGTGTCCACAATCATGCCAAACGACTCGTCCACCCAGCCTGAGGGCGCATCCCGACCCGCCGGATGCCGCTTCAGCGACCGCGAGAAGCTTCGCATCCTTGACGCCGCCGACCGCTGCACCCGCCTCGGGGAGGTGGGCATCCTCATGCGCCGGGAGGGGAGATAGCTCGCATAGGAGCACTTGTTCGCCACCGTTCGGGTCGATAGGACTGCAGTACCCCCCACACCAAGCCTCGAACGAGGAGTGGATGCAGCGGCAACCTGGGCACCGAAACTCTCATGTGTCTGCCCGCCACGCTTGCCACATCAACACCGTCCATAATCTGTCTTTCCAACTCGGGTCGCCATGGAGGTGACGGTGCCAGCCATCACGAATCGCCTTCACGGGTAACCAGCCGTTGCTCATCAGTGCTCGCTCGCTCAAAAGGCTCTCCGCCCAATCGCGCATCGGCTCACGGATCCAATCGCCGACAGGTACTCCAAAACCCATCTTGCGTCTTTCAAAAATGGCGGGTGGTACGTATCGGGCCAGAACCTGCCGAAGGATCCACTTGCCGACACCATCACGGACTTTCATCTGAAGCGGCATGCGCCATGCCAGTTCCACGAAACGGTGGTCCAGAAGGGGGACTCTCGTCTCGAGACCAACGGCCATCGCGGTGCGGTCCACCTTGGTCAGGATGTCATCAGGCAGGTAGGCCTTGCTGTCGATGGCCATCAACTGGTGGTACTCGTCGAGGTTTGAGGATCCCTGCTCGCTGGATGGACCGCGGCGACGCATGCTGGCATTGTTAGCCGCATGGCCGCCCGGCCATTGCCGCAGTACGCATGAGTAGGCATCCGTGATGGAGGTGCTAGCGGCAACATCCCTCAACAGCCGCGCCCTGAGCGCGGTTACCCGAAGGCGCCTCCCGAGGCTCTCCGGTGCAAACGGCATGGATGCAACCGTGGCTGCTGCCGCTGCCAGCGCGCATGCAGCACCAGACAGGGCAGGCCGTAGGGGTGAAGGCACGCGGCGCGTGACGGCATAACTCTGAGCGGTGATTCCATAGCGCCTATAGCCCGCAAAGAGCTCGTCTCCGCCGTCGCCGCTCAGCGAAACGGTCACATGCTTGCGCGCCAGCTTCGCCACCAAGTATGTAGGAATGGCAGATGAGTCGCCGAATGGCTCGTCAAGCACGCAAGGCAGGAGCGGCACCACATCTTGCGCGTCTTTGTCGGTGACGGTGAGTTCAGTGTGATCGGTGCCGAGATGCGTTGCCACAGCCCGTGCATGATGGGCCTCGTTGTAAGCTTCCTCCTCGAAGCCGATTGAGAACGTCCAGATGGGCCGACCAGACACTGATTGCATCAGCGCCACCACAGTTGATGAGTCGATTCCGCCTGAGAGGAGCGCACCCAGTGGCACGTCAGCCACCATCTGTCCGGCGATAGCAGTCTTGAGCACTCGCTCGAGCTCAGCCGCGCCACCGTCTGATCCGTCGAAGGGCTCGCGCTGTCCAGACAGGGCAACATCTACCAAGGACCAGTAGGTGGTAGGGGTCAGGCACTGATTGCGAGTTTCGGCAGAGAAGGTTGCCACGGTACCTGGTAGCAGCTTTCTGATTCCGCGCCACACGCTCCAGGGGGCGGGGATGTAGCCGTTCGTCAGGTACAGAGGCACCACCGCTTCGTCGATCTCTCCCTCGAATGCGGGATGCGCACGTAAGGCCTTCAGCTCTGATCCAAACAACAGTACCCCGCGTTGCCAGCCTTAGTAGAGGGGCTTCTCGCCCATACGGTCTCGGGCGAGATGCAGCATGCGATGCTTGCGGTCCCACAGCGCAATCGCGAACATCCCAACGGACTCCTTGAGAGTGTGCTCGAGCCCGAATAGTTCGATGTGTGCAAGAAGCGACTCGGTGTCCGAGTGGCCCCTCCAAACGCGGTGGCCAGCGTCCTCGGCACGGCGACGAAGGTCAAGATGGTTGGAGATCTCGCCATTGAAGGCAAGGTTGAACCGCCCCTGACGGCGACGCCATGGGCTGATGACCACCCGGGGAGAGGTCGATGATGGAGAGCCGGCGATGGCCGAGTGCGATGCCCGCACTGGCGTCGACCCACAGCCCAGCACTGTCTGGTCCGCGGTGGGTGAGGCCGTCCCTCATGCTGGTCACGACACGGTCCGAACCATCAGGAAGACCGCCCGGTTGGAAGATGCCCGCAATGCCGCACATACAACTAACTCAAGCGAGTAGCCGTGGCGACAGTTGCAGGTCGGTTGGCGGTCGACGGAGCCAGTCGTACCGCGACAATCGCACAGGCAATCGCTATCAGTAACACCGAGTACTTCTCGTCGAAGAGATTGTGACTCGAAAGACCCATCACAGCCATCCAAGCTGCCATTGACACAACGAAGCGGCGCTCCGCGTGATCCTTCAACTTAAGTCCGCACGACACGAGTGCGCCGATGGATGCCGTGTACAGCAAGGCTGCCGGGATGCCAGCAAGCAGAGCAAAATGCGTGTACATATTGTGGGCGCCCATTCCAAGCACGGCACCGTACCGACCAAAGCCGTACCCGCTCACTGGGTGCGCATCGATTGCATTGAACGCCTGGACTACCAGCATGCCTCGGCTGTTGTCCATGATCTCTGTTTGCCCCGTGAGGAGGTTGTAGAGCTCCATCACGTGCTTCGCCATGCCGAGCGGCATCACGCCGGACTGCGCCAGCGTGGGCACGATGAAGAAGATAATGATCCCAATGGCAATGAAGGTAATGAAGAAAGCTAGCCGACCGCGCAATGGTCCCAGCATGGTGTTTGCCGCCGCAACCACTCCGAGTGTAACGAGCCCTCCGCGGGAGAAAGTCACCATCACGCCTGCCAATACGAGTGCTCCGAGAAGCACCCTTGTTCCGATGGATAGATTCGTGATCAGCGAGACGCACAACAACAGCACACAGAATTTTGCAGCTTGATTTGGGTTTGCAAAGATACCGCTGTACCGAAACGTCTCGCCTTCGAGGCTGCGGATGCTCGGTTGGTAACCAAGGAGGAAGCTCGCTACCTGATATGCCACCACCGCCGCCGCCACTGTGGTCATGGCGAGGGTGATCGTGCGGATGTGTCCACGTCGAAGCAATGCCTGAGCCCCTAAGAAGATGGACAGCAGCGTGACCGATGCGCGCACGAGCGTTCCTGCATCCGACCATAGGGAATCGAGCGACGTCAGTGGCGCCGACACGAGTGCGCCCACGACAAGGGTGTAGCCGAGAGTCACAATCAATAAGCCAAGTGGTAATCCGAAGCGCAGCACCGGCAGCAATCGCAGTGCCCACATCAGCACTAAGATCGAAAGCCCTAAGGCCACCGGTGAAAAGATGCGCCCATTGCCAAGATAGGCCGCCGAAAACTCATTTGCCTGCCCGACGAGGATCACTCCGAGCAGCCCGAGTGCCCAAGTGAGCCCACGGATGTATATGCGCTCAGAACGTGAGCGCAAACTGCGAGTTGACAATCTGCTCGCCACCGAACTTGGCGTTGCTGCCGTCATCGGGACATCGCCAGTGAATGGCGGCAGTCGTCGTATCGAGTCCGCATCGTCCATTTGGAGGCGATGTCGGTATCACAGGTGGGTTGACAGTCTAGGTTCGGCAGAGCAGCACAGCCAGCAATGTGGCCCTGTCTGGGTGGGCACATTTGGCGGTGGCAGTACCTCATTCTTCCACCTCGCCGATCGGGGAACCAGAGCGCGGGGCAGAGAGCGCCTTTCGAAGCACCATATCAAAGTCCTTGGCCAAGACCGGCCACGAGAATCTTGGGGACGGTGATGGGCGCTGTGGTGGGCGCAGGTTGATCTCCATGAGCCAATCAGCCATTGCCTCAACCTCAGAGGCGCAGAATGCGCGTCCGCTGTTACCCGCTGCCTCGAGCATCTGCCGCGCGTCGGAGTCGCGGGGGGAGATGAGCAGGATCGGCGTGCCTAGTCCTATCGCTTCGAAGATCTTGCCGGTCACAATCCCGCGCTCGGCTGCTCCGGCGCGATCTTGCACTCCGGTGATCACCACAGACACGTCAGCGCGGCTGATTGCAGTGAGCACATCGGCTTGGCGTGTGTGACCATACACATGGCTAACGCTGTCCAGGTGGTACTCGGACACCTTGCTTCTTACAAGCTCGGCGTTTGCGCCGTAGTAGTGAAACTCAAACGGCCGACTAAGCGATGCTCTGCATTGAAGCGCCAGAGCAAGAGATTTCAGCACCGGATCAATGTCGCGTTTGCCTGGGTACAAAATCCCTGCATAGATGATGGTGCAGCGGCGTGCATCTGGCCGCGGCGCTGGGGCGAGCTGTTCGGGATCGAACCCGTTGGTGATAACGGTGGGTCGTGGGTGATCGCGGAAGGTTTCATGCTGCGCCTCTGCCTGCGAAGGAGACACCATGGTGGTGCCATGCGCTCCAGAGAGGGCCCAACGCTCAAGACGTTGAACCAGTGTTGATCCTCCACCTGGCGCCCGATACGGGTTTACAGTCCAAGGGTCGCGATAATCCAAGACGTATGGCACTTGGAAGCGTCGGGCAAATATGCGCGCCAGAAGAAAGGATGAGAAGGGCTTTCCCGTGGCGAGTACTACGTCTGGATGAATCGGTGGTCGAAGAGTGAGGCCCACGTAGGCGTGCAGCGACCAGAGTTCATCCCATGGCAATCTGAAAACTCGCCTAGCGACGCCCTGCACTGCTCGTCTGAGCAGGCTCCGCAGCCTTTCCCACGACGGAACGACAGCTCCAGAGGTGTCGGCTGACCAAGTCGCGGTGCCGACCGTGATCCAGTTCACGCCTTCGTGTCGGCAGGCATCCCGCATTTTGCGCACGCCATTCTGGCGCGAAAATGAGGCCTCTCGGGCCGATACAACTGTCACCGTCCACCCAATCCTCGCGAGGTACTTCGCAAGCGGCCAGGTCCGATTGGCGCCGCTCGCCGGGGTGGGCGGGAACCGATAGGCGATGAACAGGAGATGGGGCATCCGCTCAACCCACCGGACTGTCGCATCTAACACTGGCCACAATCGCCCTTACAACCAAAGATGCAGAGGCGCCGTCGCCATAAAGCGGCGGTGGTTGCTGGTCACATGGAATGGCGTCACAAAACGCGCTAACGATTGCGCGACGATCAGCACCAGCAAGTCGATTCCATCCCACGTCGACCGTCTCTGTCCACTCGGTCTCGTCGCGCAGTGTGACGCAAGGTACGTTGTGGAAGAAGGCCTCCTTCTGGAGGCCGCCTGAATCGGTCAGGACGATGCGTGCGCTCATCAGTAGGCGCTGCATCTCGAGGTAGGGCAGTGGGTCGAGCACCGTGATACCCGCAAGAGCAGCGGATCCTCTGCCCGCAACGCGCTGGCGCGTCCTGGGATGCAGCGGTAAGAGCACCGGAACGGACTGGGCAATCTCCCTGAGGGCAGCCAAGATCTCATCAAGGCGCTGCGCGCAGTCCGTGTTCTCCTGACGATGGAGCGTGCAAAGTGCGTACTGCCCACTTGGCACGCCAAACTGCTCCAAGTTCACGTGCTGCTCGGCAATCTTCCGGACGCGGAGCACAACATCCAGCATCACGTCTCCCACCTGCGCGATGCGCTGCGTGCGACCGCCCGGCGCGGCAAAGGGGAAGCCCTCCGTCCTGAGGTTTTGGACTGCGATCGCAGTCGGGCACAGGAGGAGCGTTGAGACCCGATCTGTAAGTACGCGGTTGATCTCCTCTGGCATGTTTGGGTTGTGCGACCGAAGCCCTGCCTCGACATGCGCGACGGGAACTCCAAGCTTGACAGCAGTAAGAGCGCCAGCAAGTGTCGAGTTCGTATCCCCGTACACCAGCACCCAGTCGGGGCACTCCTTCATGAGCACAGCCTCGATCGACTCAAGCATTCTGCCGGTCATTGCGCCATGGCCGACTCCGGATACGCCGAGGTGATACTTGGGCGCGGGGATCTTCAACTGCTCAAAGAACACATCCGACATGTTCGCATCGAAGTGTTGCCCAGTGTGAACGATGACCTCCTCGATCAGCGCTTCCCGAGAATCAGACTCGAAGCGCGCGTTGTGGTTGGCTATCGCTGCACTCACGGCAGATGCCTTGATGAACTGAGGACGGGCCCCGAGGACGGTGACGACTTTCATGAGGGCACGTTCAAGTATAAAGATTTATCCATCGGCAGTAGTTGATCAGGCGCCAAGAGGCGGCGCTGAAAGGAGCGGTCCCCGAGATTGCTTGGGATATGTGCTGGCGGCACCGTGCCGCATTCAGTATGGGCACTCGGTCCGCTGCGTCCAGCCAGTCCAGCAATCTTGGACCTTGCGCTCTGAGCCAAGCGTTTTCAGGGGTTCGAAACCCGATCTTGTCGCGCCGATCCAAGATCTGGTCGGGCACAATACCTCTCATGGCCGCGCGAAAGACAGCTTTGGTCTCGCCGTTCTGCGATAACAAGAGCGACTCGGGCAAGCTGAGGCAGAACTCAGCGAGTTCGATTGTCAGGAACGGCACTCGGCTCTCGATAGACCAGCGCATGGAGTTCCGGTCGCCATGCCGAAGTAGCGCCGCAAGCCCGTTGCCCGTGAGAGCTGATCGCAAGTGTTCGACAAGCCGCCGACCGCGAGCATCTACCGCGCGTGGAGCCCGAGTCGGAAGTAGCGCGAGGCCCATCTCCCTTGCGTGGTTAGCGTCGATCCACCCATGGTGATGCCTCTTGTGGCCGAGGAGGCTCTGTCCAAGGTCACGGAGCCAGATCGGTGTGGCGGCGCTTGTCAGCGCGCGAAGGGCACTGGATCGACCGCGACCCGGCCACTTCGACCAAGCCCTCGCCAGTGCGACGGCGTCCCCGAGCCGATGTTCCTCGAGCAGGCTGCCCACCGCTCCCGTAGGGTAGCCGTCGTATCCCGCGAGCAGTTCGTCGGCGCCTTGGCCATCGAGCGTGACCACGATGCCCGCCTCTCTGGCAGCCCGATAGACGCGGTACTGGGCGTAGATGCTTGTGCTGCCGAAAGGCTCGCCCTGAGCACGGATCATGCTGTCAAGATCCTCGCCTAGCTCCTCGGTGGTCACCTCTACCTTGTGCGAAACTGCGCCGACGTGCGTGTTCACACGGTCCGCCCAGCCCTCCTCATCGACCGGGGAACCTGGCGCGACGAACGTGAACGTGTGGAGCGGCATGTCCGGTTCGGCAAGCCGCATCGCACACACGATTGCCGACGAATCGATGCCGCCGGAGAGTGCGGCACCCACGGGTACATCGCTTCTTAGGTGAAGACGCACGCTCTGGACGAACATATCGCGGAGCTGCCGGGCGGCGTCCGCATGTTGCAGTCCTTCGCGCTCATCAATCCGAGGCCACCACCAGCGCCGTGGCTCCGCCGTACCCGACACATTCAGGTCCAACTGGAGGAGGTGACCCGGCTGGAGCCGATGGACCCCGTTGAAGAAGGTATCCGCAGTGTTGTCGTAGGAGCCGAACGCGAGATAGTCGTAGGCGCGTTGCAGATTCGGTTCTGGCTTCGCTGGCAATAGGGCACAGAGCGCAGGAATCTCAGATGCGAAGCAGAAACTCGCCTTAGCGCTGCAGTAGTAGAGCGGCTTAACCCCGAATGCGTCGCGAGCTAGGGTCAGGGTGCGGCGTAACCGATCGAGCACGACAAAGGCGAACATGCCCGTAAGCCGGTGCAGGCTGCCCTCGCCCCACTCAATCCATGCAGCCAGAAGAACCTCCGTATCCGACTCTGTTGCGAAAGAGTGGCCGAGCGATCGAAGTTCCTGGCGTAGCTCCCTGTAGTTGTAGATCTCCCCATTGAAGACGATGAGGAAGCGACCGTCATGTGACCGCATCGGCTGGTGACCGCCGGAAGTCAGATCAATGATCGAGAGCCTGGTGTGCCCAAGTGTCACGCTGCCGCACTCAAGCGGAACCTCTTCCAGCCCCTGATCATTCGGTCCGCGGTGGGCGAGGAGTCGTGTGGCCGCAGCTATGCGCTCGCGCACGGCGGAGTTCTCGCCTCCCGATAGGGTAGAGAATTGACCGAAGATACCGCACATGCGAATGTCAATTGAGCGTGCGCAGTAGCACACGACTCTCCCGCAGCGCCATCATGATGCCGCACCTAGCCTGCTTCGTATCAGTATCCAAGCGCGGCGAATCTCCTGTGTCTCCACCAATCCAAGTGTGATAGCAACGCCGCCAAACAGCAAGATCGCGCCAACGTTAGCGAGCCACCTGAGTGCGCCGTCCAGCGCCAACCAAGGCACACACACGGCCAAGAGTGCAGCGGCAGCAACAGCCACACCGAGCACATTAAAGCGATGCGGCACTCGATAGAACCGCTGGCCAACCCTGGTAATCAGGCCAAAGACAGCCATGTAACTGATGAGAGTAGCCAATCCTGCGCCTGCAATGCCCATTCGGGGAACCAACACCAGATTCAGTAGGAGGTTCAGCAGGCCGCCGCCGCCATTGATCCAGACCAGCAGGTGAGTCTTCTTCGCGATGCCGATCCCCGGCGAGAAGATGTACATGTTCGCCAGAAATGCTACCGGCACTAGGTAGATCACTACGACCGCGCCTCCAAAGTACGCCGGTGTAGTCATCAACTGGAGTATGTCGAGGGCGAACAGCGTTAGCACGAGAAACACGGTGAGGGCAACAGCCAGAAAGCACCGGAATATGCGCGCCAGCTGAACGGGCGTGTCTGGCTTCTGGAAGTGTGCATACACCAGCGGCGTCAAGGCGCCTTGGAAGCCAACCATTACAAGCCCCGCGACAGTGGCGATCCGGTAGCCAACGCCGTACAGGCCGACATCATCGATTGTCAGATAGTGGCGGATCACGAGGCGATCGACATATGTGTTCAGCCAGACTGCGATGCCTGACACGACAAGCGGTGTCGAGAAGGCGAGCATCTGTTTCAGTTGCCTCACATCCACAACAGTGCGGAAGCTAGTACGAAGGCGGTAGAGGCCCACGCACGTTGCAGCAGTGCAGCCCGACACGGATCCGACAAGGAGACCGACAAGGCCCCACCGAAGCACAACGGTGAGCACAACTGCCACTCCAGCAGTCACGACAGTCATGAGAATGCTCGTGACCGCATAGTCCCTGCTGCGAAGTTCCCATCGGAACTGATTTTGGATCAGGTAGTAGATGCTGTTGACCCAGATGTAGACGATCCCCACCCAAAACGCGCGGTCGAGCCCCTCTTGGCCCATGATGAGCGTCGAGAGCCCTGGTACCGCCAGCATCGTCGCAGCGAAGAGGGTGTAAACGGCGACTGTGAACCAAAGGGCCGATGACGCATAAGCGACCTTACGCTGCGGATCAGGCTCGCTGGCGTAGAAGCGCGCTACGCCCTGCGATACCTCTAAGGCGATGGTGAGGTTCACCGCGCCTGCGAAGGTCATGAAGAGGTCGAGAGAGCCATAGTCGGAAGGATTGAGTACGCGCGTGTAGAGAGGAACGAGAACGAGCGACAATCCCCGCGATAGGAAGGATGGGATCGCATAGATGGTTCCGTCCCTGACGAACGCACGCAGCATGTGGGCTACTCAGGTTTGGTGAGACCGGCGAACTCGAGGAAAGCCTGCTCAAGATCGGGGCGGTGGGAGAGTTGGAGCGCTTGAACACCGTACAAACTGACTAAGGCTCGGATTCGCTCGCGTGATAGGTCGGCCGATTGTCCCCACCCCTCCACGTAAACGACTCTAGCTGGATCGATCCACCAATGCTCCGGTACGTCCCCCGTGATGAGCTGGAGATATCGCGCTGCAACTGCGTGAGCGGCCCACTGAGTATGAACGAAGGACTGGGCGGCGAGACCGAGTGCCTCGCGGTATGCCCTGTCGTCAATCATCTGTTCAATTGCATCCTCGATCTGGTCAGGGTGGCATAACTTCGAAGGTGGCCACATCTCAGGCGGTATAATTGAAGCCAGCCGGTCAATGGCATAGCCCGCCACGACCGATGGCTTGCCAAACCAACCCGCCTCGGTCGCGAGTCCGGCCAACGGAGTATCGGAGTACAACTGATCGACAACAAAGTCACACCGACGCAGTTCGGAGTGCACATGCGCGACTGGCTTCCCCGTAAGAGCGATGAAGTCGATCCAATAGCCGCGTGACCGCAAACGCTCGATTGCTGCATGAATGACCGGCGAGCCCTTTGCTGCTGGATGGCTTGGGGCATGCAACACTCTAATCGCTCTCTCCCGATCGTGGCCGTGGGCATCAGAGGAAGGTGCAGGTTGTGTCACGGCCGCGGGCCTAGACGGTATGCCAAGCGCAAACCAATTGACTATACGACGGCGGGCAAACGGAGTAGTTGCGTAGGGTGCGCCCACTACCACGGACGCATATCTCTGGTGCCAGTCCATCAGTTTTCGGCGAGCGAGCGACAGTCTTCGGACCATATCAGTAGCCGGTTGTGCACCATCGCGTGACACTAAAGCGCCATCTACAAACGGTGGCCTAGCCTCACTGCCGTGAGCCAAGTTGGACACCACACGCTTGCGGAGAAGCCGGAGTACGGGCAGGTCGATGTTTCCCCTGAGTAGAGACTGACCATAGCCAAAGATGAACACCTGATAGCGGGTGAGTGCCGTGATGAACCAAGCGAAGCGACACGCTTCCGCCAGAAACGCAAGGAAGACCCGCCGTGGCGACAGCCGACCACAACGAGCTCGGGTCTTGTTCAGAGCCTTCATCCATGCGATGAACCGCGGCTCACATGTCTCGCCGCCGTACGCGAATGGGTGGTCCGAATAGGTAACAAAGTCCGCGCGAACCCCGAGGGCGTGAAACCCCTCGGTAAGTTGCGAGTAGTAGCCCGCGATCTCGCATGGTCCGATGAGGATGCGGAAGGACGCTCTTCGGTTACGCGAGTGAGGTGCCATCGGTCTCTCGTGTGTGACCGTTCGTCACCGTACTCCACTTAAGTCGGCAATGTTGACCCTTGCCGCATCCGGTGTAGTACCCGCGGCGCAACGGGTTGACCGTCGGCGTGTTTACTCACGTGCCGCTCCACGATTCTAGCAACGTTACTCGAGACACTAACACTGATGAGGCTGCTGCCCAAGAGCGATGGCCAAATCTGAGAGTGCGCCTCACTGTCGGTGACGATTACCCGCCCGTTCCCGCACGTCACAAGAAACGACCCGTCCTCAAAGACTGCGTTCACGGTGCCCGGTGGCGCGGTTACGCGATCATCGAATGGTTGACATCGCCAGATCGTTAGTTCGCCACCATCACTTGTACGAGTACGGAGACCCGGGTAAGGCCGTGTGAGGGCCCGGCAATGTGCCCAGACTTCGGCCGTGCCGAGTGTCCAGTCCGCGTAGCCATCCTCCGGCCGACGCTGCGGGTAGTAGTAGGCATCCGTGGACTGCGGCACGGCATGAGCAAGGACTTGTGGGTTCCGCAGGATCTCGCACATCATTTCGCCGGTGCACAAGGCAACCTTCTTGTAACTGATTGCAATGTCGTCGGTATCGAGGTACACGAAGGACCGGGTGGCTATGACCGGGCCATCATCAACACCCGGCGTGATTCGGAACAGCGCAATCTCAAACTGACGGCATCCAAGCAGGATTGCCCAGTTCTGCGGCGAACGACCACGGCCGCCATGGATGCCATCGGGGCTCCCGTGCCCGCCGATTGCGCCAAGCGGCGCATGCTCGATGAGCCAAGACGGGATTAGGCGCTGCCATCCGGCTACCCAGATCGAGTCATACTTGAGCGATAGCAATGCTTGCTGATCCCGGTCGGACTTGAGGTCGTATCGATCGACGTGCACGTAAGGCACCCCCCAGCGTCGAGCGAATGCCGCGACATCTGTCCAGCCGCTGATCGCCTCAGGGTCCGCAGAGTCAGGATGCACGCCAACGATGGCGCTCACAGTAAAGCCCTGTCTAAGTACTTCCGCCACGGCGTCTAGGCCAGTGCTGACAGTACACATGACGAGTAACTTCAGCGGTTGGTGCATCGCGCTCGACATCACGGGTCGCCCACAGCAAGCAGCCTACTAGCCACGCCAGCTAGATAGACACACCCTGACTCAAGATCTTGCTCAGGCACGGCGCACGGAGCAGCAAAGATCAGGTTCCGGCTCACTTCGGCGCATCGCGCGTAAATCGCTATGTCGGCACCGAAAACCCGAGTGCGTTCAGGCTCGCCAAGCGCAGCCACCCAGATATTGGGACGAACACTCTGATCATCGTCCCCCGCTGGAGGTGTGCCCGTGAGACTACTTGGCACTGTTGCCCCAGAGCGCCGAAATC
>Ga0194134_10004267_pt1 | contig 14542 bp, 17 predicted proteins | sample TA2KigOff0mmetaG_FD_148602 | JGI IMG/M metagenome (GOLD analysis project Ga0194134, IMG submission 148602) | Freshwater microbial communities from Lake Tanganyika, Tanzania - TA2015056 Kigoma Offshore 0m | ecosystem: Environmental > Aquatic > Freshwater > Lake | place: Tanzania: Lake Tanganyika... | reverse complement strand
GAGCGTGATGCTGCGCGAATGGCGCCGCGAGGAGGCTCCGTGAGGATCGCGATCGCGCTGTTCAACCTCGGCGGGCCCGACGGACCCGACGCGGTGGAGCCCTTCCTGTTCAACCTCTTCTCCGATCCCGCGATCATCCGCGTTCCGGGCTTCGTGCGTGGCTTCCTCGCGCGCCTGATCTCGCGCCGCCGCGCCCCGAAGGCGCGCGGGATCTATGCGCGCATCGGTGGTGGCTCGCCGCTGTTGCCCAATACGCTGGCGCAGGCGCGCGCGCTGGAGGAACAGCTGAAGGACCTCGGCGAGGTTCAGGCCTTTCCCGTGATGCGCTACTGGCATCCGATGACGGCGCAGACCGTGCGCGAGATCGCGCAATACGCGCCCGACCGCGTCGTGCTCCTGCCGCTCTACCCGCAATTCTCGACCACGACGACGGCGTCGAGCCTCGATGCGTGGCGCGAGGAGGCGAAGCGCACGGGCCTCTCCGCGCCAATGCGCACGCTGTGCTGCTATCCCGTCCAGGCAGGATTCGTCGAGGCGCTGGCCGCGCTCGTGCGCGACGGCGTCGAGGCGGCGTGCGGCAAGGGACGGCCGCGCGTCCTCTTCTCCGCCCACGGCCTTCCCGAGAAGGTCGTGAAGGCCGGCGACCCCTACCAGTGGCAGGTCGAGCAGACAGCCGCCGCCGCCATGGCGAAGCTCGGCGACATCGGCGCCGACCATGTCGTCTGCTACCAGAGCCGGGTCGGGCCGCTCAAGTGGATCGGGCCCTCAACCGAGGCCGAGATCGCGCGCGCGGGCAAGGACGGCGTGCCCGTCGTCGTCGTGCCGATCGCCTTCGTCTCGGAGCACAGCGAGACGCTAGTCGAGCTCGACATCGAATACGCCGAGCTCGCCCACGAAGCTGGCGTCCCCGCCTATGTGCGCGTCCCGACCGTCTCGACGCATCCCGCCTTCATCGCGGGTCTCGCCGCGCTCGCCCGGGCAGCGCTCGCCCGCGACACCGCCGATCCGCTCCCCGACGGCGAGCGCAGGATCTGCGCGCCGGGCTGGTCCGGATGCCCGTGCCGCGATCCCGGCAAGGCGGCCTGAGGCGATGCGCGATGCCATCCTCGCGGCGCTGCCCTGGCTGCGGGCGCTGCACGTCGTCGCGGTTATCTCCTGGATGGCGGGGCTGCTCTACCTGCCGCGCCTCTTCGTCTACCATTGCGCCGCGCAGCCGGGTTCGCCGCAATCGGAGACGTTCAAGGTGATGGAGCGCCGCCTCCTGCGCGCCATCATGAACCCGGCGATGATCGTCGCCTGGATCGTCGGGTTGGTCCTGGTCTGGGCGCAGGACCTCTGGGGCGCTGGCTGGATGCAGGCGAAATTCGCGCTCGTCGTGGCGATGACCTGGATGCACCAGGTGCTGGCGCGCTGGCGCAAGGACTTCGCCGCCGATCGCAACGCGCGGCCCGCGCGCGACTACCGCATCGCCAACGAGGTGCCGACCCTGCTGATGATCGGCATCGTCGTGCTGGTCTTCGTCAGGCCTTGGTAGGCGGCGCCGGGTACGCCCGATGTTGACTTGGCCGCGCGCGGCCGCTTAAATCCGGCATCGTATCGCTCCATCGTCCGATGGCTCGCGGGATCCGCAAGGTCCCGCCGCGATTCCAAGGAAGCCCAACCATTCCCGCCGCTGGCCACGCGCGCCCAGCGTTCCTCCCGCGGGCGAGGTCGCCGGCCAGGCCCGGCGACCGTTCCAGGACCAGGCGCGACCCTTTCCCAGACAGGCGACAAGACCAGGCCATGAACCTCCAGGACCTCAAGCGCAAGAGCCCCACCGAATTGCTGGCGCTCGCCGAGGAACTCAACATCGAGAACGCATCCACGCTGCGGCGCCAGGAGCTGATGTTCGCGATCCTGCAGCAGCAAGCCGAGCTCGGCACTGCGATCTACGGCGACGGCGTCATCGAGGTCCTCTCGGACGGGTTCGGCTTCCTGCGCAGCCCGGAATCGAACTACCTGCCCGGCCCGGACGACATCTACGTCGCGCCGCAGATCCTGCGCCGCCACAGCCTGCGCACCGGCGACACGGTCGATGGCCAGATCCGCGCGCCGAAGGATGGCGAGCGCTACTTCGCGCTGACCTCCGTGCGCACGATCAACTTCGACCAGCCCGAGGTCGCGCGCCACCGCGTCAACTTCGACAACCTGACGCCGCTCTACCCGGAGGAGCGGCTGAAGATGGAGGTCGTCGACCAGAGCGAGCCCGCGCCGGCCCCGGCGCCCGCGCCGGTGGCGCGCTCGCGCCGCGCCCAGGGTGACGAGGACGCGGTTGCGCTGCGCACTAGGCTCTCCGGCGCGCGCACCGAGCGCCTCGCCGCGCGCGGCACCTCGAACCATCCGGCGTTCCGGCGTGATTCGACCCACCGGATCATCGACCTCGTCGCCCCGATCGGGAAGGGCCAGCGCGCCCTCATCATCGCGCCGCCGCGCACCGGCAAGACGGTGATGCTGCAGAACATCGCCAACTCGATCGCCGCCAACCACCCCGAGTGCTACCTGATCGTGCTGCTCATCGACGAGCGGCCCGAGGAGGTCACCGACATGCAGCGCTCGGTGAAGGGCGAGGTCATCTCCTCGACCTTTGACGAGCCGGCGACGCGCCACGTGCAGGTCGCGGAGATGGTGATCGAGAAGGCCAAGCGCCTGGTCGAGCACAAGCGCGACGTCGTGATCCTGCTGGATTCGATCACGCGCCTCGGCCGCGCCTACAACACCGTCGTGCCCAGCTCGGGCAAGGTGCTGACCGGCGGCGTCGACGCCAACGCGCTGCAGCGCCCGAAGCGCTTCTTCGGCGCCGCGCGCAACATCGAGGAAGGCGGCAGCCTGACGATCATCGCCACCGGCCTGATCGACACCGGCAGCCGCATGGACGAGGTCATCTTCGAGGAGTTCAAGGGCACCGGCAACTCGGAGATCATCCTGGACCGCAAGCTCGCGGACAAGCGCACCTTCCCGGCGATCGACATCACGAAGTCGGGCACGCGCAAGGAGGAACTGCTGGTCGAGAAGGGCATCCTCGCCAAGATGTACGTGCTGCGCCGCATCCTCATGCCGATGGGCACGACGGACGCGATGGAGTTCCTCATCGACAAGCTCAAGAGCTCGAAGACCAACAAGGACTTCTTCGAGGCGATGAACACCTGAGGCGCGGCAGGCCGGGGATGCTCCTCGTCGGCCTCACCGGGTCCATCGCGATGGGCAAGAGCGTCGCGTCCCGCATCCTGCGGCGCGAGCGCATTCCGGTCCACGACGCGGACGCCGCCGTGCACGCCCTGATGTCGCGCGGCGGTGCGGCGGTCGCGGCGCTGGAAGCGGCCTTCCCGGGATGCGTGCGCGACGGTGCCGCGGATCGCTCGGCGCTGCGCCAGCGCATCAGCGGCGACGACGAAGCGAAACGCAGGCTGGAAGCGATCATCCATCCGCTCGTGCGCGTCGCGACGCGCCGGTTCGTCGCGCGGCATGCGCGCGCGCGCCGTAGCGCGGTCGTGCTCGACATACCGCTCCTCTACGAGACCGGGGCGCAGCGTCGTCTCGACGCCGTGATCGTGGTCTCCGCGCCATCGTGGCTTCAGCGCGCCCGGTTCCTGCAACGACCGGGCATGACGCCCGAACTCCTCGCGGCCTTCCTCGCGTGGCAGGTGCCGGACCTCGAGAAGCGCCGCCGCGCGGATGCATGCGCGACCTCCGCGCTTGGACGGGCGCGCACCCGCCGGGACCTCCTCGCCGCGCTGCGCGCGATCCCGGCGGTGCGTGGCCGCGCCTGGAAGCCGGGCTGGAAGTGACCGGCCGGCGGCGATAGCCTCCGCCGCACATGCGCGAGATCGTCCTCGATACCGAAACCACCGGCCTGGACCCCAGGGCGGGCCATCGCATCATCGAGATCGGCTGCGTCGAGCTCGTGAACCACATGCCGAGCGGCCGGCATTTCCATCGCTACGTCGATCCGGAGCGCGACATCCCGGCGGAGGCCATCGCCGTGCATGGAATCACCGCCGAGAAGCTCAAGGGCAAGCCTGTCTTCGCCGAGATCGCGGGCGAGTTCGTCGACTTCATCGCCGACGCCACGCTGGTCATCCACAACGCCGACTTCGACGTCGCCTTCCTCAACGCGGAGCTGGGCAATCTCGGCTTCCCCGCGATCGCGCGCGGGCGCGTGATCGACACCATGACCATGGTGCGCCGCAAGCTGCCGGGCCAGGCGGCGTCGCTCGACGCGCTGTGCCAGCGCTTCGGCGTCGACAACTCGAGGCGGACCTTCCACGGCGCGCTGCTCGACGCGGAGCTGCTCGCGGAGGTCTATCTCGAGCTTGTCGGCGGCCGGCAGGTCTCGATCGACCTCGTCGCCGGCCCGGTCGCCGCGGAGCAGCGCGCGCAGCGCCGGCACAGGCAGGCGCGCGCGCACGCGCCGGCCGCGGAAGAGATCGCCCACCACGAGGCGCTGGTGGCGAAGCTCAGGAACCCGATCTGGAAGGCGGCCGACTGACCGCGGCCGTCAGGCCTGGGCGGGATCGGCCTGGACCTGGGCGGCGAGCTGGCGGCGATAGAGGTCGGCGAAGTCGATGGGGTTGATCAGCAGCGGCGGGAAGCCGCCGGCAGCCACCGTCGCCGAGACGATCTGGCGCGCGAAGGGGAAGAGCATCCGCGGCGCCTCGATCATCAACAGCGGCCCGAGGACCTCTGGCGGCAGCTGCGGCACGGTGAAGATGCCCGCGTAGTCCATCTCCACCAGGAAGACCTGCGCGTCGCCCGCGGTTGCGGCGACCTCGAGGTGGAGCGTGATCTCGTAGGTGTTCTCGCCCACGCCGCGGCCGTCCACGCGCACGTTGACGCCGACTTGCGACTGCGGGCCCTCGGCCACGAAGACCTGCGGCGCGCGGGGGCTCTCGAAGGACAGGTCCTTCAGGTACTGGAGGTTGACCGAGAGCGGGATGCCGGTCGGCTGGGGGGAAGTCTGGGGCTCGGCCATCTTTTTCTCTCGCGGGAAATGGGGTCGCGGCGCTCTACCATGGGCGCCGCGCGGCCGTCCACGAGCCGCCGGGGTCAGGCCGAGGGATCGTGGAAGATGATCTCGGCGTTCTGCGCCTGCCTGCCCGTCAGCGCGCGCACGAAGCCCCAGTGCGTGACCACCGCGACGTCCCGCCAGTCGGCCCGCGCGGCCATCTCGGCCCGGAAATCCGCCGCGCGCAGCCCGAGCTCGTCCTCGGTCTCCGCGCGGCCGAGCGCGAGATGGTCGTGCCACCAGGGGTCGCCCAGTCCCGCGAAGTCGAGGTCCGGGAAGCGGCGCGCGAGCGCCACGGCGGGCGAGCCGATGTCGCAATGGAAGGCGGCGCGCTCGCGCACGCGCGCGTCGATCGAGATCGGCAGCGAGAGGCGCCCGGCGATCACCAGAGCGGTCTGGATCGCGCGCGTGTAGGGGCTGGCGACGATGCGGCTAAGGCCCTTGCCGACGAGGCGCCCCGCTGCCTCCTCGGCCTGCATGCGGCCGACTGGCGTGAGCTCGGGATCGGGGATGCCGGGATCCACGCGGGTCAGCGTGAAGGCGGCGTTGAACTCGGACTGGCCGTGACGGACGAGGAGCATGGCACGCCGCTTGTTCGACATGGAGGAGCGACTTATGTAACCTCTGGGTAGCGCTGATCCAGCAGGAAAAGGCGTCCCTACGGCCCGCGCCGCGGGCCGCCGGCTTCTTGCGAAGCGATCAGGAACGGGACCCGCGGGGATTTCGATGGACCAGACCGGCATCGCGTTTCTCGACATCATCTTCTTCGCCATGGTCGCGGGGTTCCTGATCCTGCGCCTGCGCAGCGTGCTCGGCCGCCGCACCGGCGACGAGAACACCGAGCGCTGGAAGCCCCATCGCCCGGGCCAGGCGCCCGAGCAACTCCCGGACAACGTCACGCGCTTCCCGGACCGCAGCGCCTCGCAGGACCCGGCCGAGCAGGCCGAGGCCGCGCCGCCGCCCGCGCCGGGCAGCGTCGAGGCCGGTATCGCCGCGATCCGCACCGCCGACCCGTCCTTCGATGCCCGCGGCTTCGCCGAGGGTGCGCGCGGCGCCTTCGAAATGATCGTCCAGGCCTACGCGCAGGGCGACATCGCGGCGCTGCGCCTGCTGCTCTCCGATGGCGTGAACCAGAGCTTCGTAGCGGCGATCCGCGAGCGCCAGTCCCGCGGCCATGTCCTCTCGACGACGCTGATCGGCATCGGTTCCTCGGACATCGTCGACGCGCGCCTCGAGGGCGCGGACGCCTTCGTGGCGATCCGCTTCGTGAGCGAGCAGGTGAACGCGACGCGCGACGCGTCGGGCAACGTCGTGGAGGGCGACCCGAACAGCGTGGAGACCGTGACGGACATCTGGACCTTCACACGCAATACCCGCTCCCGCGCCCCCGACTGGTTCCTGGTGCGCACCGACACGGCGCAGTGACGCGTCGCCTCGCGGCGAGCCTCGCCGCGCTTCTTCTCCTGGCCCTTGCGGCCTGCGCGCCCACGGCGCCGACGGGCGTGGCGAGACTCTTGCCTGTCGCGTTCCGCGAACTGCCCGGCTGGGGCGACGATCGCGTCGCCGAGGCCTTTCCTGCGATCGCGCGATCCTGCGATCGCATGCGCCGGCTGCCCGAGGATCGCGCGCTCGGCCCGGTGGCCTATGGCAAGGCGGGTGACTGGCGCGTCGCCTGCGCGGACCTGCCCGCGCGCCCCGACGAGGCTTCGGCGCGCGCCTTCCTCGAGGCGCATTTCCAGGCCATGGCGCTGAGCGATGGCGGCCAGGCAGAGGGGCTTTTCACCGGCTACTACGAGCCGCTGCTGCGCGGCAGTCGAAAGCCGGGCGGGGCTTTCCGGACGCCCCTGCTGGCTCGTCCGGACGACATGGTCGCCGTCGAGCTCGGCCAGTTCCGGGAGGCGTGGCGCGGCGAGCGCGTCGTCGGCCGCGTCGTGGACGGCGCGCTGCGGCCCTACGAGAGCCGCACGCAGATCGAGGCGGGGGCGCTCTCCGGCCGCGCGCGGCCCATCGCCTGGGTCGACGACCCGGTCGATGCCTTCTTCCTTCAGATCCAGGGATCCGGCCGCGTCGCGCTCGCCGAGGGCGGGGAGATGCGCGTCGGCTACGCCGCGCAGAATGGCCACGCCTATGTCCCGGTCGGCCGCATCCTCGCGGAGCGTGGCGAGATCCCGCGCGAGCAGGTCTCGATGCAGTCGATCCGCGCGTGGATGGCCAGGGACGCCAGGGCCGCGCAGGACCTCATGAACGCCAATCCGTCCTTCGTCTTCTTCCGCGAGCTCTCCGGCGAGGGGCCGATCGGCAGCGAGGGCGTCCCCCTCGTGCCGGGCCGCAGCCTCGCCGTCGATCGCTCCCACGTCGCGCTCGGCGTCCCGGTCTGGCTTGACGCGCAGGACCCGCTGGACGAGGCGCGGCGGGTGCGCCGGCTCATGGTCGCCCAGGACACTGGCGGGGCGATACGCGGCGTGGTGCGGGGCGACGTGTTCTGGGGCACCGGCGAGGATGCGGCGGAGCGCGCAGGGCGCATGCGCTCGCGCGGCCGGGCCTGGGTGCTCCTGCCCCGAGAACTCGCGTCGCGCGCCGAGGGGCGTTGACACGGGACGCGGCTTGGCCGAAGGGGTTCGTCCCGGGCCGCCTTGCGGCCCGGCCCGCGAGACGCAACGATGGAAGAGGCGACGTGAGCGAGACGCAAACCCGGGCGAGGCCGCGCGTCGGCCTCTTCGCCACCTGCCTGGTGGATCTCTTCCGGCCCAGCGTGGGCTTCGCGGCCGCGAAGCTCATCGAGGATGCGGGCTGCGACGTCGAGGTGCCGGAAGGCCAGACCTGCTGCGGCCAGCCGGCCTTCAACTCCGGCGACAACGCCGACGCGGCCGCGCTCGCGCGCCGCGCCATCGCGATGCTCGAGGGCTACGACTATGTCGTGGTGCCGTCGGGATCCTGCGGCGGCATGATCCGCGAGCACTATCCCGAGCTGCTGGCCGGCGACCGCGAATGGGCGCCGCGCGCGCGCCACGTCGCCGCGCGCACCTGGGAGTTGACGGCCTTCCTGCACGAGGTGCGCGGGTTGCGCGTCGAGGGCGTTCGCCACGACGGCGTCGTCACCTACCATGATTCCTGCTCGGGCCTGCGCGAGCTCGGCGTCAAGGCGCAGCCCCGCGCGCTGCTGTCCGGCGTCGCGGGCGCGACGCTGAAGGAGCTGCCGGGCGCCGAGACCTGCTGCGGCTTCGGCGGCACGTTCTGCGTCAAGTATCCCGAGGTCTCGGACAAGATGGTCGCCGAGAAGGCCGCCGACATCCTCGCGACCGGCGCCGGCACGTTGCTCGCCGGCGACATGGGATGCCTGATGAACATGGCGGGCAAGCTCAAGCGCATGTCGATGGAGCAGGGCACGCGCGCCGTCGAGGTGCGCCATGTCGCGGAGGTCCTCGCCGGGATGGCGAAGGACGCGCCGCCGATCGGGGAGGCAGGGTGATGCAGGCGACGTCCAACGCGTTCCGCGCAAACGCGCGGGTCGGCCTCGCCAACCCGACGCTGCAATCCGCACTGGGCAAGATGAAGGTCGGGTTCCCGACCAAGCGCGCCGAGGCGGTCTCCAGGCTTCCCGAGTTCGACGCGCTGCGCGACCAGGCGCGCGACATCAAGAACCACGTCCTCGAGAACCTCGACTGGTACCTTGAGCGCTTCGAGCGCCGCGTGACGGAGGCGGGCGGGCACGTGCACTGGGCGCGCACGCCAGAGGAGGCGCGCGAGATCGTGCTTGGCATCTGCCGGCGCCTCGGCGCGCGCACGGTCACCAAGGGTAAGTCGATGATCGCCGAGGAGATCGGCCTCAACGCGCACCTGGAGAAGCACGCGATCGAGCCGGTCGAGACGGACCTCGGCGAGTACATCATCCAGCTGCGCAAAGAGGCGCCCTCGCACATTATCGCGCCGGCGGTGCACCTCACGAAGGACGCGATCGAGGCGGATTTCCGCCGCGCGCATTCCCATCTCGACGCGCGCCGCGACCTCACCGAGCCGCAGAGCCTGGTCGCCGAGGCGCGCGGCATCCTGCGCAAGCGCTACTTCGAGGCCGATGTCGGAATCACCGGCGCCAACTTCCTCGTCGCGGAGACGGGATCGAGCGTCATCGTCACCAACGAGGGCAATGGCGACCTGACGCAGCTCCTGCCCAAGGCGCATGTCGTCCTCGCCAGCCTCGAGAAGATCGTGCCGACGCTCGAGGACGCCTCGGCGATCCTGCGCGTGCTCGCGCGCTCGGCCACCGGCCAGGAGATGTCGGTCTACACGACCTTCTCCACCGGGCCGAAGCGCGCCGCCGACCTCGACGGGCCGGGCGAGTACCACGTCGTCCTGCTCGACAACGGGCGCTCGGCGCTGCTCGGCACGGAGTTCCAGGATATTCTGCGCTGCATCCGCTGCGGCGCCTGCATGAACCATTGCCCGGTCTACGGCGCGGTCGGCGGGCACGCCTATGGCTGGGTCTATCCCGGCCCGATGGGCGCGGTGCTGACGCCGAGCCTGATCGGCGTCGAGAACGCCCGGCCGCTGCCCAATGCCTCCACCTTCTGCGGCAAGTGCGAGAGCGTCTGCCCGATGCGCATCCCGCTGCCGAAGATGATGCGCCACTACCGGGCGCGCGAATGGGAGCGCAAGCTCGGCACGCGCGTCTCGCGCCTGGCGCTCGGCGCCTGGGCCTGGGCCGCGCGCCGGCCGGCGCTCTATCGCTTCGCCTCCGCGCGTGCGATGGCGGCGCTGGGCTGGCTCGGCCGCAGGCATGGCAGCTTCTTCAACCTGCCGCTGGCCTCGGGCTGGACGGCGACACGCGAATTCCCCGCGCCGCAGGGCCGCACCTTCCAGGACCTCTGGCGCCAACGGCGCAGGGCGGGAGGCGGGCGATGAGCGCCGCCCGCGACGGCATCCTCGGCGGCATCCGCAGGTCGCTCGGCCGCGGCGCGCTGGACGCAACGCGCGTGGCCGAGCTCGAGGCGCGCCTCGATGGCCATCCGCGCGGCGACCTGCCGGCGCGCGCGCAGGGCCTCGACCGCGCCGGCCTCCTCGACCTCCTCGAGCGCCAGGCGAAGGCGGTGGCCTGTAGCGTCGCGCGCGTGCGCAGCGCCGCCGACGTGCCCGCCGAGCTCGCGCGCTACCTCAAGAGCCAGAACCTGCCCTCGCGCGTCGAGATGAGCCCGGATCCCACGCTCGACGCGGTGCCATGGGCCTCCATGCCGATGCTCGCTATCGCGCGCGGCAAGCCATCGGGCGAGGAAGGCGTGGGCGTCACCTCCGCCTGCGCCGCGGTGGCGGAGACCGCGACGCTGATGATCGCCTCGGGCGCGCGCTCGCCCGCGACCATGAGCTTCCTGCCCGACACCCATGTCGTGGTGCTGCCCGCCTCGCGCGTCGTGGGCCCGCTCGAGGACGCGTGGGACAGGCTGCGCGCGACGAGCCCCGCGCCGATGGCGGCGGCGGCGATGCCGCGCACGGTCAACCTCGTCACCGGCCCGTCGCGCACCGGCGACATCGAGCAGAAGATCGAAATGGGCGCGCACGGGCCCCGCCGCCTCCACCTGATCGTCGTCGAGGATGACGCGCTCGCGTGAGCTGCGCCCCGCGCCGCCGGAAACGGAGGACGCGGCGCTCTGGCAGAGGGCGATGGCCGACGTGAAGCCGCTGCGCCGGCGCCGCCCGCGCAAGCAGCGCGCCGCGGCCACCGCCCCTGCGCCGGAAGCGCCGGCCACGCCCATCGCCTCCGCTGCGCCGCCCGTGCCCGCCCAGCCGCCGCCCGCGAAACCGCCCGCCGCTCCGCGCGCCCAGCCCGGGACCGGAATCGACCGTGCGACGCTGGCGCGGCTCAAGCGTGGCGACCTCCCGATCTCCGGGCGCATCGACCTCCACGGCATGACACAGGCCGACGCCCATGCCGCGCTCGACGGCTTCATCGGCCGCGCCGCCGGTGCGGGCAAGCGCCTTCTGCTCGTCATCACCGGCAAGGGCAGCGACGGCGACGGCATCCTGCGCCGCATGCTTCCCCGCTGGATCAACGCCGGGCCGCATGCCGCGCGGGTCCTGCGCATAGAGCCGGCCCATGCGCGCCATGGCGGCGGCGGCGCCTGGTACGTCTACCTGCGCCGCGACCGCGGGCGCGAGGGTGCGTGACGCCCTTCGGCACGAGGCTGCGCGAGCTGCGCCGCGCGCGCGCCGTCGCGCTCAAGCGCATGGCCGCCGACCTGCAGCTCTCCCCCGCCTATCTCTCGGCGCTCGAGCATGGCCATCGCGGCCGGCCGACGCCGGCGCTGGTCGTGCAGATCTGCGAGTACTTCAACCTGATCTGGGACGACTACGAGGAGATGCATCGGCTTGCCGCGCTCTCGCAGCCGCGCGTGGTGGTCGACACGTCGGGCCTGTCGCCGCGCGCAACGGAGCTCGCGAACCTGCTCGCCGGCAATGTCGCGAGGCTCGACGACGCGGCGGTCGAGCGGATGATCGAGGAGATCGGCAGGGCGGCGGCCGGCGCGCCGCGCCCGCGCCTGGTGAGGCCACGCCGACGCTCGAGGAGGGGTTGATGGGAAAGGGGATCGCGAGGGTCGGCGTGCTGGGCGCCGGCACGATGGGGCACGCGCTGGCGCTCGTGCACGCGCTCGGCGGGCTCGAGGTGCGCCTGCAGGACAATTCGCCCGCGGCGCTCGACCGCGCGCCGTGCCTCGTCGATGGCGCGCTCGATACGCTGCTCCGCGGCGGCGAGGTCACCGCTTCTGAGGCCGACGCGGCGCGCGCGCGCATCGCGACGACGCCAGACCTCGCGACGGTGCTCGACGGCGCCGACCTCGTCGTCGAGGCGGTGGTCGAGGACAAGGAGGTGAAGCGCGCGCTCTTCGCCGAGATCGACCGCCTCGCGCCGATCCACGCGCTGGTCGCGAGCAATACCTCGTACCTGGATATCTTCCCCTACGCCGCGCCGCGCCGCGCGCGCACGACGCTGGTGGCGCACTGGTACACGCCGCCCTACCTGGTCGACCTGGTCGACCTCGTCGGCGGCGAGGAGACCGACCCCGCGGCGATCGAGGCGCTGCGCGCGCTCTACGAGTCCTGGGGCAAGAAGCCAGTCGTGCTGCGTCGCTTCATCCCCGGCTATGTCGCCAACAGACTGCAGGCGGCGCTGTCGCGCGAGGTCAACTGGCTGCTCGACGAGGGCTACGCCACGCCCCAGGACATCGACGACGCCGTCATCCACGGCCTCGCGCTGCGCCTCCCGGTCCTCGGCCATCTCATGAAGGCCGATTTCACCGGCCTCGACATGACGCGCCGCGCGCTGGCCAACGCGACGGTCGTGCCCGCGCCGGACCGCACGCGCTGCGAGACGCTGGAGAAGCTGCTTGCGGCGGGGCGCGGAGGCGTCATGAGCGGCGCGGGGTTCTTCGACTATGGAGGGCGCTCGCCCGACGAGCTCTTCCGCGCGCGCGACGAGCGGCTGCTGTCGCTCAAGCGGCACCTGCGAGGCATCGGGGGCATCTGAGGAGGACCGCGCCATGATCTCCGCAGACCTCTCCAGCCGCGCTGTCCTCGTCACCGGCGCCTCCTCCGGCATCGGGCGGGCTCGCCACGATGCGCCTCGCCGCGCGCCGCGTCGCGCGCGTCGCGCTCAACCATCTCGCCGACGACCCGCGCGGGCCGGCGCAGGTCGCCGCGCTGCGCGCCGAGGCGGAGCGCATGGTGGGCGAGGCCGTCGCCGCGCTCGGCCGCCTCGACCATCTCGTCAACAACGCCGGCACCGCGCATGTGCGCGAGCCCGTCGAGATCCAGAACCTCGACGCGGTGACCGACGAGCTCTGGGACGCCGTCCTCGCCACCAACCTGCGTGACACCTTCGCCCGCTCGCGCGCCGCGGCCCCGGCGCTCAGGGCAGCGCGCGGCGGCATCACCTCGATCGCCTCCGTCGCGGGGCTGAGCCAGCCGGGCAGCTCGATGGCCTATGGCGCGAGCAAGGCCGGCGTCATCAGCCTGACGCGCAACCTCGCGCGCGCCCTGGCGCCGGAGGTGCGCGTGAACGCGATCGCGCCAGGCCTCGTGCTCACGCCCTGGACGCAGCCCTGGCCGGAGGCGCGCAAGTCCGGCAGCGCCGAGGCCGCGCTGCTCAAGCGCAACTGCACGCCTGAAGACATCGCAGAGGCGGTGCTCTTCGTCGTCGTCGTCGCGGCGATGGTGACCGGGCAGGTCCCGGTCGTCGATGGCGGCCGCCTGCTCTGAGCTTGCAAGTGGCCAGCGGCTCTGCTGGCATGCAGCGGCCATATCCGGGGGGAAACGTCGTGTTTGTCATCAATCCACTGCCGCCGCAGGTCGATCCCGCGCTCGTCGCGCTCCTCGTGCGGGCCGAGCCGGCCACGATCGGCCATTTCCTGAATTTCGGGTTCATGGACCCGGCGATCCGCGCGCTGCTGCCGGACCGGCGCATCGCGGGCACCGCGGTCACCGTCCGGTTCACGGGCGACGACTCGACGATCGTGCACTACGCGCTGGGCCAGCTGCGCCCGGGGGACGTGCTGGTGATGGATCGCGCCGGCGACACGCGGCATGCGGGCTGCGGCGGCGGCGTCGCCTTCGCGGCGCGCGAGGCGGGATGCCGCGGCATTGTCATCGATGGCGTGGCCACCGACATCGCCGAGCTGCGCGACTACGACATGCCGGTCTGGGCGCGCGGCCTTTCCACCGTGACCACGAAGCGCTATTTCCAGCAGGGCGAGTTCTGCGTGCCGATCAGCTGCGGCGGCGTCCCGGTCATGCCGGGCGATGCGATCCTCGCCGACGAGAACGGCGTGCTCGTGCTCAAGCCGGCGCAGATCGAGGCAGCGGCCAACCGCGCGATCAAGATGCAGGACGACGAGAAGCTCCGTCTCGCCGAGGTCAGGGCCGGCGCCAAGCTCCCGGACCTCAATGGCACGAATCAGCGCATCCGCGAGATCCTCGCGAAGCAGCAGTCCGGTTCCTGACGTTGCGCGCGGGCCGGACGGTCCGTCCGGCACCGGCACCGGCGACGCGGCGCGGGGACGAGGTCACCTGCGGGCTGGAGATGCCAGGTCAGGGCCCATGACGAGGTCGGGGATCCAAAGCGTCAGGCCTGGGACGAAGGTGACGAGGACGAGGGTGATGACCAGCGGCACGAGGAGGGGCAGCGTCGCCTTCGTAACCTTCTCGAACGACTCGCCGCTGATCTCGGCCATGATGTAGAGGCCAAGCCCCATCGGTGGCGTCGCGAGGCCGATGAGCAGCGAGAGCGTCAGGATCAGCCCGAAATGGACGCGATCGATGCCGAACTGGTCGATGACTGGCAGCAGGACCGGCACCAGGATCAGCTTCGCGGGCACCGGCTCGATCAGGCAGCCGATGACCAGCAGGAACACGATCAGCAGGAACAGGAAGACATGCTTGTCGGTGGTGACGAACAGCACCGCCTCGCTCATTATCTGCGGCACGCGCTCGATCGCCAGCAGCCACCCCATGACGGTC
>Ga0194134_10004265_pt1 | contig 14548 bp, 11 predicted proteins | sample TA2KigOff0mmetaG_FD_148602 | JGI IMG/M metagenome (GOLD analysis project Ga0194134, IMG submission 148602) | Freshwater microbial communities from Lake Tanganyika, Tanzania - TA2015056 Kigoma Offshore 0m | ecosystem: Environmental > Aquatic > Freshwater > Lake | place: Tanzania: Lake Tanganyika... | reverse complement strand
GATTTTGGCTGGCCAAACGCTGCTTCAACTGGCGCACGATATGAACTACTCAGATATCGATTCACTTTATGCGGCAGTAGGAGATGGATTCATTTCTTCAAACTCGGTTGTCGAAAAACTAATTTCAGCCGTTGGTGCGGAGGAAACTCACGAAGCTTCGCTGATTGAATCCATTTCAAGTGGCGCTACCCCAAGGATTCCGCGAAGAAGTGCCAGTGGAGTGCACGTGGAAGGAGTCGATGATGTTCTTATTAAGTTGGCTAGATGTTGCACTCCAGTCCCAGGCGATCTAATTGCCGGATTTATCACTCGCGGTAGCGGGGTATCAATACATCGCAGCGATTGCGTAAATGTTGCTGATTTGAAATTTCATCAAGGCGATCGAATCGTGAAAGTTTCATGGGATCCAACAGCAAAGACAGTATTTCTGGTGAACATTCAGATCGAAGCTTTAGATCGCTCTCGCTTGCTCTCTGACATCACCCGGGCGCTCTCAGATTTAGAGGTAAACATCCTCCATGCTGCGGTCAACACTACAAAGGACCAGACTGCAATTTCGAGATTCACCTTTGAAATGGCAGATGCCTCGCACTTAGATACTGTTCTCGCAAGTATTAAGAAAATTGATGGGGTATACGATGTGTATCGAATAACCAATAACTAATTGGTGGTGAACTCCGATAGGCCCTTCTCTGCTTCAGCTAACCAAATGGCGCGAGCCACTGCAGCTTCTCGTAATTCATCAGCTTTCTTTAGATCGCCATTCGCCTCAGCCTTCGCCGCTTTCGATTCATAGTCAGCAACTGCTGCGCGTAACTGACTGACGACTTCATCAGCGCGAGCTTTAGCACCGGGATCGGATTTGCGCCACTTTTCCTGTTCGGCTTCTTTTACCGAAAGTTCAACTGATTCAACGCGGCGATCAAGTGCATTTCGCTTTACACGCTCAACCTGGCCTGATTTCATATAGTGACTCTTCAAATTGCGGAATTTGCGACGTACTTCATCGAGATTTGTTATCGGAAGTAATGATTCAATCTCTACGACAATTGCTTCACGCTTAACTAGGTTTTCCGAGAAAGATTGACTTCGTTTTTCAAGATCAGCGTTTTTGGCAGCGAAGAAAGTGTCTTGAGCAGTCTTAAAGCGCGACCAGAGTTTAGCATCATCGGCCTTCTTGCCTCGGCCAGTCGCCTTCCACTGGTCCATCAGAGATTTATACCGTCTCGCAGTATTGACCCAATCAGTTGAGTTGGCGAGATTTTCAGCTTCGGAAACAATCACTTCTTTAACAGATTTTACTTCGGTCTGAACTTTTGAGAGTGAGGCGAAATGCTGTCTTCTCTTTTTATCAAAGTAATTTCTCGCGGAAGAGAAACGCTTCCAAAGTTCGCCATCAGTCTTCTTATCAAGCCGAGGCGCCTTTTTCCATTCATCGAGAAGTTCTTTTAGTCGATCTCCAGTAACTTTCCATTGATTGGAGTCACGCAAAGTTTCAGCTTCTGTTACCAATTTTTCTTTTGCCTCAAGTGCAGCAGCACGCTTTGCAGCCTTCGCTTCCGTTTCAGCTGCCCGCTTAGCCTCATAAGCCGGTCTATGTTCATCAATCAAAGAAGGAATTTGCTCCAAGGAAGCTCGAAGAGCTGCAATATTGCCAACTCCATTTAGATGTTCAATCTGACTTCGTAATTTCGCTACTGCCTGATTTGCATCTTCAGGCACCATGGCCCCGCTAACGATACGAGCTGCCAACAACGCAACTTCCGCAGCAACTACTTCGAATTTGCGCACAAAATATGCGAGCGCTTCTTCTGCGGTTTTTCCTGGGTAAGAACCTACAACCCGTTCACCATCAGTGGTTTGCACATAGACGGTTCCGGATTCATCAACTCGACCATAACGAGCTGGATCGCCGATCAAGGCAGCTGCCGGAGATTTGATTGTGGTTTCTAGATTTTGGCAGTTCCTTTTTGTTGCGCGACCTTTCGGTCGTTTCGGGCTCAGCGGTTTAAAGGAAGAAGGTACCCAAACCCGGGGAATCTGTAAAAGCCCCCTTCAGGGGGAGGCTTTTCATGCTCACCCCAGCCGTTAGGGAAGAATGCAGCAATGGCTCTTTTGATTGAAAATATCGTGGCGCCTTATTACGGAACCAACTGTTGGATTCTCTCTTCTGGAATTGGCCAAGAGTGTGTAGTGATTGATCCAGGTATTGGCGATCACAAATTCGTAGAGGAGATAAAGAATGTTATCCTCGAAAAACGCTTGAAGGCCTCAGCAATCTTGATTACGCATGGTCACGTCGATCATTTCTTTACTTTGATACCGCTGCAATCTGACGTTGGCATACCAAAGGCTTTTATACATAAATCTGATAGGGAATTGCTAACGAGTCCACATCTTGCCCTTACTCAAGAGACCAATACGCTCCTGCCTAGATTGAATAAATTAATTCCGAGCCCTGTATTTGAGGAGCCAGTTGGCATTACAGAATTGCCAAACGATGTTGAGATGCAGTTAGCAGGAATGAAATTTAGAATTACAAATACACCAGGACATACCCCTGGATCTGTAATTGCGACGGTGGATAATCAAGTACTAGTAAGTGGCGACACCCTCTTTGCTGGGGCGATAGGAAGGACCGACCTGCCGAGAGGCTCAATATCCGAGATGGAAGAAAGTTTGCGTGAGAAAATACTGACCTTGCCTGAGGAATTACAACTCCTACCAGGCCATGGACCGATGAGCCGATTGGAGATTGAGTTCAAGATGAATCCCTATTTGAAAGCAGCAGCTAAGGGAAGATTATCTACGATATGAAATTCCAAGCGCCTAAAGGAGTCTCCGAGTACTTTCCACCAAGATCTAGTTGGTTTGAACGCGTTATTTGGAAGTTAGAGGAGTCGGCTTTAGCGGCCAATTATCGATTAATTGAAACTCCGATATTTGAAGATACTGAACTTTTTGCTCGCGGCGTAGGCGAAACAACAGATGTAGTTTCGAAGGAAATGTATACCTTTGAAGATCGTGGCGGTCGATCAATAACTCTCAGACCAGAAGGCACCGCTGGAGTAATTCGCTCAATAATTGAAAATGGCCTCGACCGTGGTCAATTGCCGGTAAAAGTTTTTTATACCGGCCCATTTTTTAGAGCTGAAAGACCGCAAGCGGGTCGATATAGACAATTTTTCCAGTTTGGGATTGAGGCGGTTGGAGTCGATGACCCAGCCCTTGATGCCGAAGTAATCAGTGTGGCTCATCTAGCTTTTCAGAAACTTGGCCTGGTCGATTATCAAATACAGATAAATTCACTTGGCGATCAAGAAACGCGAAGTCGTCATAAGGAGGCGCTTTTAACCTTTCTTAGAGGACGCAATCTTGATCAAGAGACGATGGAGCGAGCGGAAAAGAATCCACTTCGCATTTTCGATGACAAACGTGGAGATATCCAGAAGAAGATTGAGGCCGCCCCCTTGCTATCGCAATTTCTATCTCCAACAAGTATTGAGAAATTCCAACTTGTGAAGAATTATTTGAATCAACTTCAAATTCCATTTGCCGTAAATGATCGCTTGGTTAGGGGCTTGGATTACTACACCGGAACTACCTTTGAATTTGTTCATAATCGACTTGGCGCCCAATCCACGATTTGTGGAGGTGGTCGATATGACGGTTTGATGGAAACTTTGGGAGGGCAAGCCCTTTCTGGAATCGGCTTTGGCTTAGGAATTGATCGCACACTGCTCGCCCTGGAGAGTGAAGGGGTCGAACTAACGGATCGACAATACGTTGACATTTACATCATTCCTATTGGAGAAACTTCGCGAAATTTAGCTTTGGAGCTAGCGGTAAATTGCCGACGCGGTGGCTTTGTCGCCGATATCGCTTTTGGTGATCGAGGACTAAAAGGGAGCATGAAGGCCGCAGATAAAATTGCGGCGCACTTTGTCCTAGTGCTGGGCGATGATGAACTCTCCTCAGGCTTGGGGCGTCTAAAAAGAATGTCCGACGGTGAGGAGTTCTCAGTTAGCCTTACTTCCTTGGTCGAAGAGCTTCGAGCTTTCACAAGTCGTTGAAATTTCGGAGTCAACAATGAAGGGCGAGATCGGTGTTTAGAACTAGCAACGCGGGAACCTTGCGTGCCAGCGATATTGGCAGCAAAGTAACGTTAGCCGGCTGGGTTGCCAGACGGCGAGATCACGGCGGGGTTGCATTTATTGATTTGCGAGATGCAACCGGAACGGTGCAAATAGTTCTTTCTGACGAGGCAATCGCTGGAGACCTGCGAGCTGAATTCTGCGTTCTCGTGACCGGTACGGTAACTAGGAGGCCATCTGGTAATGAAAACCCAAACTCACCAACCGGTGAGATTGAGATTCCAATAGATCATTTAGAAATACTTAGCGAAGCTGCACCACTGCCATTTCCGGTTGATTCGGGTGAGCGAGTTAACGTCAGTGAAGAAATTCGATTGAAATATCGCTATCTTGATTTGCGAAGAGAGGAGCCAGCCAGAGCTCTTCGATTGCGATCAAAAACCACAAAGATTATTCGGGAAGTGATGAGTGACGAAAAATTTCTTGAGATTGAAACTCCTTACTTAACCAGATCCACACCTGAAGGAGCGCGAGATTTCTTGGTTCCAGTTCGGCTGCAGCCGGGATCCTGGTATGCCTTGCCGCAATCCCCACAGCTCTTCAAGCAACTTCTCATGGTGGCCGGCATGGAGCGGTACTACCAGATTGCCAGGTGTTTTCGGGATGAAGACTTTCGCGCCGATCGCCAACCCGAATTTACTCAATTAGATATTGAAATGTCATTTGTAGATCAAGACGATGTAATAAAAGTAGCCGAAAGAGTTCTACAACGAGTATTTCGAGAAACTATCGGACATGAAATTACTCTTCCGATTCAACGAATGAGTTATCGAGATGCGATGCGACGATTTGGTTCTGATAAGCCCGATCTGAGATTCGGCTTGGAGTTGGTGGATGTTACAAATTTCTTCAAAGGTACTAGTTTTCGCGTCTTCCAAGCCCCCTATGTAGGAGCTGTTGTTATGCCCGGAGGCGCCGATTCGCCGAGGCGAGAACTTGACGATTGGCAAGATTTGGCAAAGGCGCGCGGCGCCAAAGGTTTGGCTTACATTCTCGTTCATACAGATGGTCAACTTGGTGGGCCGGTAGTAAAGAATCTGTCGGAGCGAGAGAGCGCAAATATCGCAACAGAAGTCGGAGCCAAGCCCGGCGATGCAATTTTCTTTGCAGCCGGTCAAGAGATGCCATCGTTAAATCTCTTGGGTGCAGTCCGACTTGAGATTGGCACACGTAAGAATCTTATCCAGCCTGGTGAATGGAAATTTCTCTGGGTGGTTGACGCTCCCATGTTTGAGAAATTGGAGGATGGGGGCTGGACTGCGGTTCACCATCCATTTACCGGACCAAAGCCAGAATTTGAAAAAAGTTTTGATGTTGATCCAGAGAACGCTCTTGCCTACGCCTATGACATAGTTTTAAACGGTAACGAAATCGGTGGCGGCTCGATCCGTATACATAAATCGGATATTCAGAGCCGTGTCTTCAAAGTCATCGGATTGACCAAGGAAGAAGCAGAGAGCAAATTTGGTTTTCTTTTAGATGCTTTTCGTTATGGCCCGCCTCCCCACGGTGGAATCGCGCTCGGCCTCGATCGATTATGCGCTCTCTTGGCCGGAGCAGAGTCAATTAGAGAAGTAATTGCATTCCCTAAGACTGCAAGCGGTGGCGATCCATTGACTGGCGCCCCGACCGCAATTACCGTAGCGCAACGCCGTGAGAGCGGCGTAGATTTCAAACCGGAGGGCAAGAAATGACCGAGTCCAACATTTCATCTCCTTCACGTCCACGCGATTCAGATAGAAAAACTCGAATCCATATCTCATTTTATGATCGAATCAAATTTTTGCTTTTTTTTGCGATTGTCTTCTTCGTTCTGGTTTGGGCCGATATGGCCGGCAAAGACGATCTTGGTTTTCTAGCGGCGACTCAGCAGAGCGCTTCACAGAGATGGTGGATATTTCCATTACTTGCCATCGAGCTCATCCGACAGACACATTTTCTTATTGCTGAATTAGCTTCGCCGTACCATGGTTTCTGGCAAAAGTATTTTAGTTTTATAGATCGTCAACTTCATCGATTAAGCGACTGGACACGGTTTAGATTATCTAGAGTAATTAAATGGTTAGTTTTTATAACGTTGCTATCGATAGTCCTTGGAGCTATTTATAAAGAGACGCCGGTACGAGCTCTCTTCTTCGCACCAAAGGCACTTTGGAGCGCGCTGCCGGTAATCGCACAATTGGCATTCGCGGTCGTCTTCATAATTATTCAATTTGTTGCAATCTTTTGGTTTCTGAGTCGTGGTGGAATTGATACGTATTTCCCCGACGATATAAAGACTCGCTTCAGTGATGTTTGGGGTCAAGACCACGTTCTCGCTCGCATTCAGGAGAATCTCGTCTTCCTCGAGAATCCCGAAAGTATCGAGAAACTAGGTGGCTATGTCCCGGGCGGAATTTTGCTATGGGGCCCACCAGGCACCGGAAAGACTTTGATGGCTGAATCGATGGCCGGTGAGACGGGTAGACCTTTCGTATTTGTTGATCCGGGAGCTTTCAACAATATGTTTTTTGGAATTGGAATCTTGAAAGTAAAGAGCCTTTTCAGAAAATTGCGCAAGCTCGCACTTCGCTATGGCGGGGTTGTGGTCTTCTTTGATGAAGCCGACGCCCTAGGAAATCGCGGCATTATGACCAATAGAGGACCTGGCGCATATTCGCAGAGTTGCCGGGTCACAAACTATATCTCAGAAGAAACTCTCGGAATAATTTGGCGCAATCAGTTATCACGAGGGGAGGTGGCGTCATCTGAGCTTTCGGAACCTGGAAATTTAATTAATCGATTTATGATGGGCGCCGGGGGAGGCGGCGCTGGTATGGGCACGTTACAAGCGCTTTTGACCGAACTCTCCGGATTGAGAAAACCGAGAGGTTTTTTCAATCGAGTTGTTCGCAAGACGCTTGGAATGCGACCGAAAAATCCGCCGAAGTATCGAATCTTGGTGGTCATGGCTACCAATATGCCGGAATCTCTCGATGAGGCGTTGCTACGTCCAGGACGAATTGATCGCATGTATCGAGTTGGATATCCCAGCAAGGCAGGACGCATCCGAACATATCAAGGATATTTTGACAAAATATCGCACAATTTAACTGCGGAAGATATGGAAAAACTTGCAATCATTACACCGTACGCCACGGGAGCCACAATCAAGGATCTAGTTAATGAATCACTAATTATGGCGATTAGAAATTCTAGAACAAGTGTTACTTGGAGCGATGTGTTAAAGGCTAAACAATTAAAGCAATTGGGACCATCCGAGGATGTTGAATACATCGAACGAGAGAGGCATGCGACAGCAATCCATGAGGCTTGTCACGCAGTGATGGCATATCAAACACGAAAACATCTCGAGATTGATATCGCCACTATTGAGAAAGGCGCAGAATATTTAGGTATGGTGGCCTCAATTCCTCCTGATGATCAATTCACACATTGGAGGAGCGAGTATGAATCAGATATTTTGGTCTCTCTCGCATCGCTTGCCGGCGAAAGAATGTTCTTCGACGGGGATAATTCTTCGGGAGTTTCTGGTGACCTTGAATCGGCAACCACTATCGCAGGTTTAATGGAGGGTTATTGGGGCATGGGTTCAACCGTCTCTTCCTATGCTTCAAGCAGAAGAATGGAATTGGGTGCACCCGGAGGCGCAAAGGGTCGAGATCCTAAGGAAGAGATGCGAAGAGCGCTCTCTGATCGAATTGAAGATAATTTAGGTGAGCTTTTGGCACGCTCTGAGACGCTTTTGAGAAAGAATCGAAACCATATTCTCGCCGTAGCTCATGCGCTCGAGACTCATAAGACTTTGTCCGGCAACGATGTGCATGCCGTAATTGAGGGCAGAGTGGGCGATGTGGTTAACGGGGCGGCATATTTCGAGCCAGCGAACTTGGCCAAACTTGAGGAGTATCACCAATCTGCACTACAGGCCCATAAAGAACACCGTAAGCCTGATCTTCCGCTACCGGTATTTGGATAAAGTAGCTATATGAGCGCCGGTGGTATCGCAGCGATTATTGCTGCATCAGCATTACTCTGCATCGCTTTGGCTATCTCTTACGCTGTAATTCGACTTGGAAGAGCAATTGATGAAGTAGGCGCGGCAGTCAGGGATATCAAAGAGGAAACAACGCCCCTTCTCTCTGAAGTAACCACCACAGTTGAATTGGTAAACGCTCCACTTCAAAGCATAAATCGAGTGACTCGCACCATTGACGAATTGAGTACTAAGGTCGCTGAGTCTGCAACAACCTTTCTAGATAAGAATCAGATGGCAATGAAGGCCGCGGGAGCAGTACTAACTGCAGCGCAACTCCGAAAGAAGGGTAAGAAGAAAAAGCGTCGCAGCAAAAATAAAGAATCACGCTTTGTCGATGACGAGGAGTTCTAGACTCCGTGAAGTCTCTCGAAATTCGAAATAGATGGCTCAATTTCTTTAGATATGGAAATTCAGCAAAACTTAACCACGTTGTAGTCCCTTCGGCCTCGTTGATATTGAACGATCCGAACCTGCTCCTTGTAAATGCTGGGATGGTGCCGTTTAAACCTTATTTTCTGGGTGAAATTACGCCACCATTTCCGAGAGCTACCTCAATTCAAAAATGCGTTAGAACATTGGATATAGAAGAAGTTGGAAAGACAACCAGGCACGCATCTTTCTTCCAGATGTGTGGCAATTTCTCCTTTGGCGATTATTTCAAGGAAGGCGCAATTGAACTTGCCTGGGAATTGTTGACAAAGCCCCAAAGCGATGGCGGTTTTGGATTTGATGAAAAACGATTATGGGTAACAGTTTTCCATGATGATGATGAAGCCGCCAAGATTTGGGAGAAGAAGATAGGCGTTCCCAAAGAAAAAATTCAAAGACGCGGTATGTCAGACAATTTCTGGTCGATGGGAGTTCCCGGCCCATGTGGTCCTTGCTCCGAGATCTATTTCGATAGAGGTTCGGAATATGGACGTGAAGGTGGTCCAGTTGCTGACGAAGATCGTTATCTCGAAATTTGGAATTTAGTTTTCATGCAAAATTTACGAGGACCCGGTGCCGGTAAAGAGGATTTTCCGATACTAGGCGAGCTCCCTGCCAAAAATATTGACACCGGAATGGGACTCGAGCGAACTGCAGCGCTACTTCAAAACGTCGACAATATTTATGAAATTGACACAACAGCGATCATTTTAAACAAAGCCTCTGAGATATCTGGCGTGAAATACGGCAAGGCTCCCGATAAGGATATTTCACTGCGCGTAGTTGCTGATCACGCAAGAACTGCGACTATGTTGATTGGTGATGGCGTAACACCTGGCAATGAAGGGCGCGGCTACGTATTACGTCGCATGATGAGACGAACGATTAGAAATATGCGTCTCCTCGGCGCCCCTGATAGCAACCTTGCGGAATTAATTGAGGCATCCATTGCAGCTATGTCTCCGCAATATCCTGAACTGAAAGAGGAGAGCGAGAGAATAATTAAGACTTCGCAAGCAGAGGAGGCTATCTTTCTTTCAACTCTCAAGAGCGGGACATTGATATTCGACACTGCGGTAGAACGGGCCAAATCGAAAAAAGAGCGAATCTTTACGGGAGAGGATGCTTTCAAGTTACACGATACCTATGGCTTCCCATTTGACCTCACTTTAGAGATGGCGGCAGAACAAGGCTTGGATATTGATAGATCAGGTTTCGAGAGATTAATGAAGGAGCAGAAAGACCGCGCAAAGAGTGATGCAAAAATCAAAAAGACAGGACATGCAGATTTAGGCGAATATCGCCAGATTGCCGATAGTGCAAAACGCTTGGAGTTTGTAGGGTATGAACAGCAGAAAATCGAGAGTTCAGTAGTCGGACTTTTACATTTAGGAAAATCTGCTAAATCCGTAAAGTTGGGTGACGAGGTTGAGATAATCCTCGAACGAACGCCCTTCTATGCTGAAGGCGGCGGACAGTTATCCGATCACGGCTTAATTACAAGTTCAAATGGCGCCGTAATAGAGATTGAAGATGTTCAAACACCAATTCCTGGCCTCTTTGTTCATCGCGGCATTGTCCGCGAAGGTGAACTTATTCAAGGCGAATCGGTTCTTGCCGCTATCGACGCAGCTCGAAGGGTCGGAATTTCAAGAGCGCATACCGCAACCCATATGGTTCATAAAGCTTTTAGGGAAATTTTAGGTGAAACAGCAACACAGGCCGGATCTGAAAATGCCCCAGGTCGCTTCCGATTCGATTTTCCTGCCACCGGGGCAGTTCCAAAATCTGTGCTTGAGGATGTCGAATCGAAAGTTAATCAACTTTTAGAGGAAGATCTTGAAGTTACTGCAGTTGAGATGACGCAGGCCGAAGCTCGCGAAATAGGCGCCATGGCGCTATTCGGTGAGAAATACGGGGAGCGGGTTAGAGTTGTAAGTGTTGGGGAGTGGGCGAAAGAACTGTGCGGTGGCACTCACGTAAAGCGTTCCGGACAACTCGGATTGATTAAGTTGCTCTCGGAATCGTCGATTGGGGCAGGCGTACGTCGAGTCGAGGCCTTGGTTGGAGTAGACGCCTTTCAATTCTTAGCCCGTGAACATCTGATGCTGAATTCAATTACGGAATTGATAAAAGGTGCTCGAACAGAGGAGCTACCAGAGCGAATAAATTCACTTTTAACCAAAATTAAGGAATTAGAGAAGGAAATCCGTGTCCATCGGACACACCAAAGTACTTCTGAACTCAAAAATGTTAACGCGATTCGAATAGGGAACTTCAATCTAATCTCTCATCATTTCAAAGTTGAATTGGGGAGCGAGGAGCTTCGCTCATTGGCGCTCAAAGAAAAAGAGAAAGTTCAAAATTCAGTCGTTGCACTCTCGGCGCTAGAGGGCGAACGCGTAATACTAGTTGTAGCGATTGATGAGAAGACTTGCGCTTTGGGGATTAAGGCAGGCGAGTTGGCAAAAATTGCATCATCAGTTCTCGGCGGCGGTGGCGGTGGAAAAGACGATTTTGCACAAGGCGGCGGTCCTAATCTCTCGAAAATTAATGAGGCGATAGCGGCCATCTCAGATCGCTTAAGCAAATGAGCGGCCCGTTACCAAGCGGTAGACGTTTAGCGCTAGATCCAGGTGTGGAGCGAATAGGTGTTGCAATCTCCGATGAATCGGGGCTCTTGGCGTCTCCATTGCTAACAATAGAAAATTCCAAACTTGATGAGAAATTGAAAAGCATAATTGAAGAATCAAAGATTGGCGTGATTTATATTGGATTGCCAATTCATCTTTCCGGAGTAGAAGGTGCAGCCGCAACTGCAGCACGAGATCTAGCAAGGAGAATTGCAAGGAACTTTAAAGTAAAGACTTCGCTAGTGGATGAAAGATTAACTACTAAAAGCGCTGTTGAGAATTCTGAAGGAGTCAAAAGATATGGTCTTGATGCCATGGCGGCCTGCGAAATTTTGGACTTTGCCTTAAATGGTGAAAAGAAATTAGGAAAGATCTTTGGCAGTGTTATCGAAGTTTGAATGGAGAAGATTAACTTTTGCAGCCATTTTTGTGGTGCTACTAACTCTAGCGTTAAGAGAAATTGCTCCTTCTCCACAGGCAGCTGCTGATTTCAGCGGAAGTGAGAGAGGTAGAGAGGTAGTCATTGAGATTCCCGAAGGAGCAACTGGCTCAGAAGTAGGTAGTTTGCTATTTGAAAACGGAGTAATCGCCTCGTCTCTTTCTTTTTTTAGAGTTGCTGTGGCAGACGAGCGAAGTTCAAGAATCGCTCCTGGAGAGCATCGACTTGACACTAAGATTTCCGCCCGCGAAGCTTTGGATCAGTTGCTTGATCCAAATCGAATTCTGAATCTTATTCGAATTCGGGACGGCTCTCGACTCTCTGAAGTTCTATCTTCGTTAAAGGAAATTGGCTTTACCAAGGGCGAAATAAAGTCAGCGCTAAAGGAAATCGATGTTGCACCCCCGTTTAATAAGAACAAGCTGGAGGGGCTTCTCTATCCTGCTTTTTATTCAAAATCTAAGACTGATACTGCAAAATCAATGTTACAAAAAATGGTAGATCGCTTCGAAGCCAGCACTGCGGATTTCCCGTGGAAGCATGAAAAGTTCACGCCTTATGAATTGTTGACGATCGCATCTCTCGTTGAATCCGAAGGTATTGCTGTTGATTTTCCCAAAGTTTCACAGGTAATTTACAATCGACTCCGTTTAGGAATGCCTCTCCAGTTTGATTCAACAGTTCACTATATTTTTGATCGACGAGGAGAAATACAACTTTCTATCAAGGATACTCAAGTTAGGAATCCTTATAACACTTTCCAAAATCGGGGACTCCCACCAGGTCCCATCGGAAGTCCAACGAGAGCGGCTATTGAGGCAACTCTCAACCCGGCTTCAGGACCTTGGCTGTACTTTGTTACGGTGCTGCCCAAGGAAACAAAGTTCACTGAGGATTATGATCAATTCCTCCAGTTCAAAGCAGAGTACAAGCGAAATTTCGCATCGGGGGAATTTGAATGAAGACTGATCAAAATCAATTAGCGGTTCTTGGCTCGCCAATTAGTCACAGCCTTTCGCCAAAATTGCACAATCTCGCCTATTCAAAATTAGAGATTAAGGCTAAATATGAGAGTTTTGAGGTAAAGATTGGCGAACTCGCACAGTTCTTGGAATCTCACAGTCCAGAACATTGGCGTGGTTTTTCACTCACTATGCCTCTGAAAGAAGAGGCGCTAGAAGTAGTTGAGAATCTAGATGCGGGCGCGAAATTCGCAAGCGCAGTTAATACTCTGCTCTCAGATGGAGAGAAATGGCAAGGATTGAATACCGACATCTTTGGTTTTCGCTATCTTTTTGAGACTTTTGATGTATTTGAGGATGGAAGGAATTCAGTATCTATTTTGGGTGCTGGCGGAACAGCGAGAGCGGCTTTGGTTGCTCTAGATAATTTTCCCGGTCAAATCAAGGTATTTCGGAGAAATCCAAAGCGAGACCTGTTATTGAATAAAGCCAACCCGCGAGCGGCTATTTCTAATTGGGAGGAAATCCCGAGAGCTTTCGACTCGAATGTTGTTATAAATGCTTTACCCGTTGCAGGGATTGAATCAATAATTGGAGACGCGCACCTCGTTAACGTGGTGATTGATGCTTTGTACAACCCATGGCCCACTCTTCTATCGAAGATTCAGGTAACTAATTATGTAAGCGGTAAGGACTTGTTGGTTGCGCAGGCGCTGCGCCAAATAGAACTTTTCAGCGGGCAAGAGATTGCAAGAGGCGAAGTATTCACATTTCTTAGGTCAGCTATTTAGTTTCCATAAGTGCTTTCTAAAGTACTGCGCTGCAGTATTTTGACTTAGGTGTTTAAAATATTCGTTCTACTACTGCTCTCCGCTGTCGATATTAAGTTTCGCAGGATCCCAAAAATAACCACACTCTCTCTCCTAGCTATCATTTAGCTCACAAATGTGAATCGAATTCCGGATGCTCTATTTGTTTTTCTGGGATTTGGTTTACTTCGTTGGAGATCACGATTTGCGGTTGAGTACGGAGATGTGAGAGTTTCGCCGGTTGAAGCTCTCATTACTGATTCTCTCAAAAGCTGCGTAGAACTCTTACTTGTTAGCTGGTACCTCGCTGGGATTTGGCTATTGATAAGACGGCAAAATGGAGATGAAACTCTTATGCGAAGTGAAGTCATAAGGTGTCAATTTGATTCTAGTGTCCTCTTTTTGAGCGTAAATAAATAATTTCTATTCCATTCCGTTTCACTTAGATTCTTGTTGTTTTTCGCCTTCTGTTCCCAAATTGTTCCCAAATTGAAGTTATTCAAGGGGGGGATATACGAAAACACCGCGGCGTATCGCGCAACAATTTACAGGGAAAAAACGCGCGTGAGTGACTCCAAAAAATACAAATAAATCATTTACTCCGTAATTTACCCCCGGGATAAAACTTCCAATGGGGGTCGTGGGTGTTCTCAATGCTACAAAAAAACCCCACCCCTCTAAGGGCGATAAGGCTTATCGGCACAAACTTGAAGAACTAATTTTTCAAGGGCTTCGCCTTCGTAACCTAATCCTGAAAAATATTCTTGTTGTGTCTTAAGACAAAGTTCATACCCAATTAGTTTCACTTCCTCTTGGGTATCTCGCTCAATAGTCGGCGAACTAGAACACCCCGTAAGGGCGAGGAATAAAGCGAGCGAGGCTAAAGGTAAAGACTTCATACCTAAAGCCTACTCCCACCACTAAAGACTAGGGGTAAAAACTAGGGCCGAATACTCTCGCAATCCTTGAGGGCTAATGAAAATGGCAAATCAGATTCCGTTCCAAGAGTGTTCTCCCATTTTTTCTTAGAAGTGTCTAGGCAAGCCTCATACTCAATCAAGAGCGTTTCATATTCCAAATCTA
>Ga0194134_10004263_pt1 | contig 14557 bp, 19 predicted proteins | sample TA2KigOff0mmetaG_FD_148602 | JGI IMG/M metagenome (GOLD analysis project Ga0194134, IMG submission 148602) | Freshwater microbial communities from Lake Tanganyika, Tanzania - TA2015056 Kigoma Offshore 0m | ecosystem: Environmental > Aquatic > Freshwater > Lake | place: Tanzania: Lake Tanganyika... | reverse complement strand
CCCCAAAACCCCAAAACCCCTTGAATTGAATTTTTGAATTTATTAAGATAGCCAATCAAATTGCAGTATAGCTTTAATCAGCCAATAGAATTTATGAGCCACTCGCATTTAAGGCGCTTTGTTTAAAATTTATTACTTTTAAATTTGTTTCTAAGTTGACTCAAGTATGTCAAAAACATTTTCAACTAGACTCAAGCACCTGGCCAGCATTGTGGAGGACACTTTCTAGGTCGGGATATTCGAAGCACAGGTAAGTAGGCTCAACGCTCCAAACCCAGCAAGGTTTAAACAGCCGTTACAACTGGCGGCACGCTAAATTTGAATTTTTATAAACTTGGTTTTAGGAAATTTTTACCGGCTACAAATACAACGAAATGTGGGATAACTGGATGCAAGGAAGAGGATCTGCCCACATCTTTGTCTACTACCAGAAGCCCGGACGCTTTATCCAAGAGACGGGAGACTGGGAGGAAAACAAAAACGGGAACAAAGAGTTTATTGTAAACGAAGGTAAGATTTGAATTAATAATCACCCGCCAATCTTTTTTAAATAGGTGAGCAAAAGCTCCGAGGTAAGGGTGTCTTTTTCTTGAGAATGACGCCCCCCGGTAAAGCCATCAACCCTTAGAACACCAGCGACTAGGAAGTACTCGTCGGCGAAGTCCATGAGAGCACAGTAAACGTCCTTAATACGGTAATTACAAATGTTTACAAGCCTTTCATCGACAAACTCACCGTCGAGGACTGGGGCAACTGCGACGCGGAGGACCGCAAAGAGTTCATGACTACCTACAGCCGCTTCACCGCCGAAATTATTGAGGCCATTCATAGTCTAAAGCAGAACGTTGTCTTAGCTCCCTTCAACGTTAACTACACGAAGGACGCGGCCGACTTTATTGCGGGTAAGCCAGTGGCAAGACAGAAGGAAATGGTTGACGCGTTTGAAAAGCTTTTTAACGACTGGTACGAGCAAATCGAAGCTCACCTCGACGACTCTGAGGATTTGAAGAAAGATGACAAAGACAGCGGTCCAAAAGTCGAGCTTGACTTCTGGAAGCAAAAGATGCGCAAGCTTACCGGCATCTCTGAGCAACTCAAGTCTAAGAACTGCCGCACGGTGTATGACGTTCTTAACTTAGTTTCTGGTGGAAATTCCAGCGATACAGGCAAGCCTAAGGAGAAACTATACCTCGCAACCTCTAAATGGCGTAGTATCGAGCTCAAAGTGACTGAACAGCTCAATGAGGCTAAAGACAACGTTAAGTATCTCTAGACGCTCGAAAAGTTCATCGAACCCCTCTACGAGGGCGACCCAACCACAATTATTGAGGCACTACCCGCACTGATGAATTCGATTAAAATGATCCACACGATTGCCCGCTACTACAATACTAATGAGCGCATGACTGGTCTTTTTGTAAAAATCACTAACATGATGATTCATAATTGCAAGTTCAACATCATAAACTTCCGAAAAATCCGTCAGGGTCTAAAACCTGATGGTGTGATGGGCGGTGGTGGCTCAGCTGGCCGCAAAGCAGCTCCACTGGATGATTTAGTGCTCTGGAAAGAGGAAGAGTACCCTCATGATGAGCTTATCGCAATGCTAGAGACCTGTGAGGACTTGCTGAAGGCGTACAAGCATAATTATGAAAAAACCCGCGACCGTCTAAAGGAGATGCCGAAGGCTAAACAGTTTGACTTTTCCGAGCAGGCCATCTTCAACAAGTTCGAACTTTTCTGCCGCAGGGTAGGCAAGCTAAAGGAACTATTTAAGACCATTAAGCAGTTTAAGGTGTTAGAAAAGCACAACCTCGAGGGAATCTAACCCATCGTAGAGAGCTTCGATATTAAAGTGAAGGAGTTCTAAAAGCCAAGACACTAGCTTCTAGACTACCTCAAAGGAGAATTCGACAAGGATTACGTTGAGTTCAACCTCAAAGTCTCTCATGTCGAAAAGGATCTCATGCGCTACATCAACCAGAACTTTGAAAACATCAGCAATATTGAGGATTCACTTAAACTTCTTAAGAAGTTCTGCTGCATCCTTGATCGTCCTCTCTTGTAGAAAAACCTGAGTGAAAAATACGAGTTATTACTAAAAAATTACTCACGCATCCTTGATAAGATTGAGCAAAGCTACAACAATAACAACAAGAATCCACCCATCGTGAGAAACTTGCCAACCATATCAGGTAACATCACCTGGTCACGTCACCTCATTCATCGCGCTATGGTCCCACTAAAGCACTTCCCCAAAGACAAGCTCATGCCAAATGGCAAAGCCATCAAGCAGTATACGACTGCCAGCAAGATTTCAATTACTCTCTACGCCTATGAGCTAGCTTGGCGCCAGAAGTGGGCTTAATCTGTCGAGAAAGCCAGAGAAGGTCTTATCTGCACGCTACTTGTCTAAAACGATCGTAGAAGTGACGACAGAAGCAGTGAAGAAGCTGGAAACCAACTTCTTGTCAACTTTTGCCCAGACTTGCCCCAGCTCATCAGAGAGGCAAAATGTTTGTCTCGCCTAGGAGCTGACATTCCAAACTAGGCAAAAATTGTACTCCTGCAAGAAGAAAAGCTTAAAATGTACCGCAACCAACTATAATTTATATGTAAAGAGTACGAGCGAATCAACGGAAAAATCCGTCCTTACGTTGCAATGCTCCTTAGCTAGCCAAAGGAAGATCTATAATACACCATTAGACCAGGTACCCTTAGTATCACATGGAGCTCAATGAATATCGACGGCTATCTTAACCACGTTCACCTGGCCCTGGAACGATTGGACTAGTTAATTATCAACATCAACGACATTATGGACAACCGTATTCAGAACAATTTGGACACACTTTCAAAAACTGTTCTTGTTAACCTGCCTTAGGAAGACAGAACCTATTCTCTTGAAGAGTTTGTTTCCATGCAAGAAAAGCATATCTAAAGCTAGAGTGAGACTCTAAAGTCGAAGAACTTTGAGGTTGAAGGCGCCGTAATTGACCTAATCTAAACTATCACCAGGTACAAAGTAAACGAGCAAATCAAGGACTACGAATTAAAAGAAGTGAGCAAGCTTAACCGCTTCTATATCTACTCGATGTATAATTCACTACTATATGCCACCAAGTTTTCCCTCAACCAAATGAAAGAGCGCATTTGCGGCCGAAGAAACGCCCCCAAACAAATCCTAAAGCCATTCTTTGAGGTCGATGTTCACTTAGAGGGATCTAAGTCCATCCTTAAACCCTCACTTGAGGAGGTACAGACCGCTATTAACAGGGCTGCATCGCACGTACTTAAATCAACTAAACAGGTGCAAAACTGGAACTAGTAGCAGATTCCAGAGGATAAGCGTGAACCCTTCTACGATTGGATTGCTAAGGACAAAGAAATCGTCAAAGTAATCCTGCTTCTGACTGGCTCAATTCAAGGCACCAAAAATAAGGTAGCCGAGTTCCTCGATCACTTTTCGGTTTACCAGTGGTTATGGAAAGAAAAGCCAGAGGACTCACTCAAGAAGTTTAAGACTAAGGACCCTCAACTTGAGGATTACGAAAACAAGCTGAATGACTTTGACAATCAGGCAAATGCTATTCGTTAGATTTAAGAAAGCCACCAGATTGGCGCATTGCTACTCAAGACAACTAACGTCAAGAAGTCACTCATCCGCTAGATCAATAATTGGAAGGAAGTCTTCTCGATGGAGCTTCACAAGAAAGCCAAGAACGCCCTTGACATCCTCTGCGACGAAATTAAGCACATTCAGACAAAGATAGAGAAGCCAGCGGAAGACGTTGACTCTCTCGGAGGCGTGATGCAGGCTTTAGAAGAAATCCGTAAAAAGCAGTCTGACTTTAAGATGCAGCTTAAGCCCATCAACGAGATGTACGCTTTGCTTGACTCTCAAAATTAGGAGAGCCAGCTCGATAAAGACGAGCACGATAAGATCAAGAAGCTCAACAGCGACTGGGAAAAGCTTGTGGTTGCATCTGAACACACCCGTAACAAGCTACATGCATAACAGGCTGACTTCAAGAAGAAGCTTATAGAAAACATCAGTCTTTTCATAAAAGATGTTGAGGAGTTTGCAGTTTAGTTCAAAAACGACGGTCCAAACAACGAGAAGGTTGCTAAGGATCCCAAAGAAGCCGTTAACAGACTGAAGATGTTTACTGAGGAGTACAACGTTAGAAAGCGCAAGTACGACTCTTACTTCTCCGGTGAGACTCTTTTCGGACTTCCGCATACACAGTATTAGGAACTTGAAAAGATTGACAACGAGATCAAACGCCTCGATAAACTCTATGGCCTTTACACGAAAGTAAATACCCAAATTGCGTAATGGGAAGAGGTTCCGTGGCATCAGATCAAGGAGTAGATCTAGGGCATGGTTGATGCAGTCGAGCAGTTCTAAAAAGACTGCATCAAGCTGCCTGCTGCCCTTAAGTCAGAAACTGCTTACAAAGACCTTCAGAAGTCAATTGTTGACATGAATGAAGTCCTTCCATTAGTCTCATCTCTAGCACGTGAGTCCATAAGAGACCGCCATTGGTAAGAGATTATGGATATATCTAAGAAAACTATCCCCTACGATAGTGAAACATTCATGTTGAAGGATATATTCGCAGTTAAGTTGCTTGATTTCAAGGATGATGTTGAGGATATCGCTGAATAAGCAGAGAAACAACAGCGTCTTGAAAAATAGCTGAGAGATGAAATTTCTAAGTACTGGGAAGACGCTGAAATCAAAATAGTGCCTCTTCCTGGAAAAGAAGAGCCATCTATCATCACAGGTGAAATCGCTGAAATCACAGAAAAACTTGAAGAACATATGATGCAGCTTAACTAAATGAACGCTATGCGTTACGTTAAGCCTTTTTAAGAGGAAGTAACTTCAAAGATTTCGCTACTTTCCGAAACCAGTGATATCATCGAGCGCTGGCTCAAAGTTTAGATCGCCTGGCAAAACTTGGTCACGGTGTTTACCACTGGTGACATTTCAAAGGCTATGCCCCTCGAGTCTAAACTTTTCAAGACCGTCGATAAAAAGTGGCTTAAGATTATGGAGCGTGCTCACGAATAAAAGAATGTGATTTAGTGCTGCCAAAACGACATTCTAAAGAGTGAATTGCCTGAACTTCTCAAGGATTTGACTACTTGTCAGAAGAAACTAGATGACTACTTAGAGGGCAAGCGAGGTATTTTCCCACGTTTCTACTTCAGTTCACCGTAAGACCTGCTTAAAATTTTATCGAATGGTTCTGATCCTAACGCAATTCAAGATGATTTCGAAAAGCTGTTTGATGCCATCCACAAAGTAACTTTCGACTAGTTTGACAAGAACGTAATCAAGTGCATACATATGGTCTTTTAGGGATCTGAAGAAGACATGCCGTTTATTGATGGAGTGGAAGCCGTCGGAAACGTCGAAGAATGGCTCGGCAAAGTCGAAAAAGAAATGCAAAAATCTGTTAGAGCTCGTTGTCTTGCTACTGAAAATGACGTGTAGAGCGGACAGATGCTAAATCAATTTAGAGACTTCGTCAATGAATATTAGTCACAGTTCGCTCTCCTAGGAGTCCAGCTGTTCTGGACCCGAAAGATTACAGAGGCATTAGAAAGCAAGCAGAAAGACAGGAAAGCTGAGTTTATTAAAAAGAAGGGTGAAATTTAGAAGGTTATGAATGAGCTCACCGCTATGTGTCTTGAAGACATTAAAACCAAGCTGATAAGAACAAAGATTGAAACTCTTGTGACGATTCATGTTCATCAAGTTGGTCTTACCACTATGATATAGGATGGAGTTAATTCTCGAAAGATTGAGGGTTTAAATGATTTTGAGTGGCTCAAGAACACTCGTTTTTATCGAGACTAAGAAAGAAATGAAATCAAGATTACAATTACCGATGTTTCACTTTACTATTAATATGAATTCTTGGGAGTCAAAGAGCGTCTTTGCGTTACTCCCCTTACTGATAGATGCTACATAACTCTCTCACAAGCTATTGGCATGAACTATGGTGGCTCCCCAGCAGGTCCTGCTGGAACGGGAAAAACCGAAACTGTAAAGGATCTTGGAAGATCTCTTGGTATTTGGGTTGTTGTTTAAAACTGTTCACCTGAATTCAAAATGGCGTACATGGGCAAGATTTTTAAGGGACTCTGCATGAGTGGCCTCTGGGGTTGCTTCGATGAGTTTAACCGTATCACATTGCCAACTCTTTCAGTCGTCGCAGCTTAAATTGAAGCCATGACTACTGCAAAAAAGCGAAAGCTCAAGGAGTTTTAATTCCCAGGAGATCCACAAAATGTGAGAATGAATGCAGCCTGTGCCTATTTCATTACGATGAACCCAGGCTACGCAGGTCGTCAGGCTCTTCCTGAAAATCTCAAGGTTCTCTTCCGCGGAGTGACGATGATGGTTCCTGACAGGAGAGTTATCATTAAGGTCAAGCTTGCTTCAGTTGGTTATGCAGATTACGAACCGCTATCCTATAAGTTCAATGAGCTCTACAAACTTTCCGAAGAGCAGCTTTCACCGCAGCGTCACTACGACTTCGGTCTCAGAAATATTCTATCAGTGCTGCGTACCGCAGGTATGGTTAAGCGTGACGAAGTTCCAGGGACTCCTGAAGACTTCTTGCTAGCTCGTTCTTTGAAGGACATGAACATGTCCAAGTTCATTTCAGAGGACAAATCGCTATTCACGGAACTGATTGAAGATATTTTTACCACCGTATAGGCTTTTAAAGCAAAGGTTTATCCGGCAGTTCAAAAAGAACTCAACCGCGAGTATGCCGAACAAAACCTAGAAGTAAAAGATTCTTTCAACGCCAAGCTCATTTAACTCTACGAAACATCTCGTGTGCGTCACGGATTTATGGTTGTCGGTGCTTCTGGTTGCGGCAAAACCACTATCTATAACACTCTCACCAAGGCCCTATCTGCGGTTCCAGGTGAACCTCAGTATGAAATTACTCGACTTAATCCAAAGGCTATCACGGGTAAACAGATGTACGGTTGCATGAACAATTTGGGTGAGTGGGAGGAAGGTATTTTCTCGCAGATTTGGAAGCGTAAGAATGCGAAGAGCGAAAAGAAATTCAACTGGATCTAGGCAGATGGACCTGTCGACGCTATTTGGATAGAAAACCTTAATACTGTGCTCGATGATAACAAGATTCTTACACTTGCAAATGGTGAGCGTCTTCCAATGAGCGATCTGTGCAAGATGACCTTCGAAGTCGAAAACTTGAACAACGCTTCCCCTGCTACAGTCTCCAGAAATGGTATTATTTACGTGTCACCTAACGAGCTCGGTTGGGAGCCTTTGGTTTACACCTGGGCTCTTGATAAGGAGAAAGAGAAAATGACAGGTGTTAACTGGAAGTGGCTCTTTACTGGCGATAAAAACAAAGACCCAAAGAACTGGAACCTGCTTTCAAAGTATGTCGAAAAGTACTTTAACAACCCTAAGCGCAAGATGTTTGAGTGGATTGCCAAGAACCTTGTTTACAAAATGAACACACCAGAAGTTATTCGTATCACAATGTTGATAAATCTCCTAACCGCCGTGGTCGATGAATTCACCTTGACCTTGCCCAACGCCGAGCCTCTTAAAGAAATTCATTTTGAAAAGTGCTTTGTCTACGCTCTGGCTTGGGCTCTTGCTGGTCTTTGCGAAGTCAAGGAACGCTAGTTGTTCCATAAAGAGATTCTCGAATTCCTAAAAGCTCCTCTACCCCAGGTTTAATCTAACAAAGGATCAGAACCTGAAACAATTTTCGAATACTGGTTTAACCCTCAAACTCGAGACTGGTCGTCTTGGGAAAAAGATAAATGGGACCAACCCAAAAAGCTTAACTTTTCTCAGTGTCTAATTCCAACGATGGACTCTACCAGAGGTGAATATATTCTTAGAAAAATGTCATTATTGCCAGAAAAGCGTTCAGAAGCAAGAAAAGAGAACGGAATTACTTCTACCCTAATTATTGGAGGTCCAGGTACCGCAAAGACTTCAACCATTCTGATGTACAGCATGAAATTTGATGAAAAACAGAGCTTTAAGCGCATCAACTTCTCATTTGCTACTTCACCAGGAAACTTCTAAGACAGTATTGATGGTGAAGTCGAGCGCAGACAGTCTAAAATTTATTAGCCTTATGGTGGCAAAGCCCTAACTGTTTTCATCGATGACTTCTCAATGCCTGCAGTCAACACTTGGGGAGATTAAGAGACCTTAGAAATTACTCGCTAACTTATGGACCAAAAGGGTCTTTATTTCCTTGAGAAAGAAGACCGCGGTAACTTTAAGTAAATTTAAAATCTAAAGTTCGTCGCAGCAATGAACCATCCAGGTGGCGGTTTTAATGACGTTCCAAATCGTATCAAGCGTCAATTCTTCTCATTTAATATGACAGATCCATCAGACAAGTCTGTTTCAGATATTTACGGTCAAATATTGAGAGTTATTATGGAAAAGAAATACACTTAAGATGTAACTGAAATGATCAATCCACTTATTGAAGCAACCATCGGAGTATGGAGGAGTACTTCCGCAAAGTTGCTTAAGACTCCCTCAAAGTTCCACTACTCATTTAATATTCGTGAACTTTCTCGTGTTTTCTTAGGCATTTCTCGTGTCGCGTAAGCTTACGATTACAAAGTTATTTAGAACTCGAGCAAGAGGAAAGACAAGCCCTCGTCACAGTTTTTCTTAGTGGGTCTTTGGAGACACGAGTGCAAACGCACGTTCTTCGATAAATTGACAAACATGGCTGACAAGAAGGTATTCGATGCCATTTTAGACAAAAACACAAAGGAAAAATTCAAAGACATACAATTCAAAGATCCAAACTTTGACGAAGACATGCTCCTTACAGACTACATGTTCGCCGACTTCCAGCGTGAAGACATAGTCGATGAAGCAGGAGAAGTCATAGAGTCTGCCCCCTATGTTTATGAAGCCTGCTCTGATATCGAAAACATACGCAAACGCGCTTATGAAAAATTAGAAATGTACAACGAAAAAAACCAGTCAAAGAAAATGAACATAGTTTTATTCGACGACGCTCTAGGTCACTTGCTTCGCATCACCCGCATCGTGGGTGCACCCGCAGGTAACGCAATGCTTGTAGGAGTGGGTGGTTCGGGTAAACAGTCACTCACTAAATTAGCTGCTTTTATTGAAAAACAGTTCTTCTTTTAAATTGCGCTCACTAAGTCTTACAGCTTAAAGGACCTGCTTGAAAATATCAAGGCTCTCTACGAAAAGGGATACACAATGGATCCTAAAGTATGCTTCATCATGACTGACGCAGAAATCAAGAATGATTCATTCCTTGAAGCCGTAAACTCAATGCTCGCCACAGGTGAAATTCCAGGCCTTATTAGTAAAGACGACAGAGAGTTATTCTCTGCGTAAGTCAAGTCAGTATGGCAGAAAGAGCAAAACAAGAAGGGTGAAGAACCATCCAATGCTTAAATGTGGAAGTACTTCCTTGCACGTGTTAAGGACAACCTCCATACTGTGCTCGCATTTTCACCAGTCGGCAATAAATTCAGAGAGAGAGCTTAAAAGTTCCCTTCACTTTTTACACAGTGTTCAATTGACTGGTTCCTTTAATGGCCTTTAGAAGCTCTCGTAGATGTTTCGAAAAAGTTTATTGGAGAGTTCTAGGTCAGTTGCACTAAAGAAGTCAAGGCCGAATTAGTTTAACACATCGGTTCAGTACACAACATGGTTACTGAAGTCTGCGAATAATACTTTGGACAATTCAGAAGAAGAGTGTTCGTCACGCCAAAGTCCTATCTCTCGTTCCTTTCATTCTACAAGAGTCTTTATCAACAAAAATTCGATGGGCTTTAAAAGGAGGAAAAGGCAATTAGTGATGGTTTGATCAAACTTGAAGAAGCAGGAGAAGGTGTGAATTTAATGAAGAAAGAGCTTGCTAAGAAAGATGAGTCTTTAAAGAAGGCTACCGAGGAAGTAACTGAACTACTTAAAGTGCTCAAGAAGGAGGGTGAAAAGGCTGACACTAAGCAAAGAGAAGTCAGTATTATTGCATCAAACTGTGAGAAGCAGAAGGAGCGGATTGAAGCCGAAAAAGAAGTTGCAAACAGAGAGCTCGAGGGCGCTCTTCCTTACCTAAAATCCGCAGTGGCTGCTGCCGACAGCATTACTCCGAAAGAAATAGGTGATATCAAGAATAACAGAAAGCCCGCTGATATTGGTAAACTTGTGCTCGACTGCGTGCTAATTTTGTTCCAAGAGCCTATTAATCCTATTTAAGCTACTACGCTTACCATCAAGAAACAAGAAGTTCCTTTCTTCGAATCATCTTACTTTGAATACGGAGTTAAGCTTCTCAACCCAGATTTCCTCAAGAGACTTTCCGCGTTTTCTCTTGATGCAAAGGATAACATTAACGACGAGACCATCGAACTGCTAGAGCCGTATTTCGGTATTACCGCTCCTGATGGCTAAGAACTTTTCTAAAGGGATGTCGCTATGCTCGCATCAAATGCTTTAGGTGGTCTGCTTGTCTGGTGTAGAGCTATGAGTGATTATCAGAAAGCCTCTAAAATTGTCAAACCTAAGATGCTCGCTCTGTAAATTGCTTCAGCACAACTTGACGAAGCAAACGAAAATCTTGGAAAGGTGCAATTGCAACTCGAGGAAGTTTAAGCTTTGCAGGCGAAACTAAATGCTTAGTACGAAGAGGCCACAGGTAAGAAGGATGCATTGGCAGCCGATGCCGCAGCCACGAGGAAGAGAATGGACTAAGCTTCTAGACTGATTGCCTCGCTGTCTGACAATAAAGGTCGTTGGGAAGGCACAAAGGCCATGTTCAATTAGGAAAAGTCTGAGCTAGTGGGTAATGTCGCCAAAGCAAGCGCATTTGTCTGCTATTGTGGACCATTCAATAATGAGTACCGTAATAAACTTACGATAGAATATTTCCAGTAAGATCTGGAAAAGAGATTAATTCCTTCAAAAGGTAAACTGTCTCTTACTGAGTTTCTTGTCTCGCAAAACTAAGTTGGCGAGTGGGCTATGGAGGGTCTGCCATCAGATGATTTGTCAATATAAAATGCTATCATGGTTACCTCTTCAGATCGCTATCCGCTCTTGATTGACCCTCAAGGCCAAGCACGCAAATGGATTTTGAAAAAAGAAGTTGAACTTGAGCAATATAAGTGTATTGTGTCGATAAATCATCCTAACCTCAAAGACGCAGTCAAACTTCCTCTTCAGGAAGGTTACGCCTGCTTGATAGAGAACATCGAAAACGAAGTTGACCCGATGCTCGATCCTCTTCTTGAGAAGCAAATTACCAGAAGAGGCAGATCAAGCATGTTTATTAAGATTGCTGAAAGTGAGATGGATTATGATCCCAAATTCCGTCTATACATGACCTCGCGTATGGCAAACCCGCTATTCTCTCCTGAACTTGCTGCCAAGACTACAATTATTGATTTTACTGTTACGCAAACTGGTCTTGAATAGCAACTACTAGGAATTTTGATTGGTAAGATCGAAAAGCAACTCGAAGAACAGCTTACTGAACTCAACGAGTCAGTCACGCTAAATAAGAGAGAGCTCTTCCTTGGTGAGCAATAGCTTCTAAACAAATTGGCTACTGCTGAAGGATCATTGCTCGACGACCCCACGCTGATTGATGTCCTTGCTGAAATTAAAATGAAATCCAAGGAAGTAACTGACAAACTGTAGTCTGCAGAGGTCAAGACGATTGAAATTAATGAAAAGCGTGAAAAGTACCGTCCTGTTGCGGCTCGAGGTGCAGTGCTCTATTTCTGCGTTGTCGAGATGACATTGATAAACTGGATGTACAACACTTCCTTGTACCAGTTCCTCGATCTCTTCCACTACGGTATTGATAAGGCTGCAAAGTCACAGCGAGTTGAGGAGCGTGTGGAAAACATCATCCAAACGCTTACCTACAAGGTTTATAGATACATCAACAGAGGTCTCTTTGAAGCTGACAAAGTGACATTCAAGATGGTTATGTGTCTAAAAATCATGGTTAAGGCAGGTTAAATTAACAGCTAAGATATTGGATTGTTCCTAAAGGCCGGTGCTGCTCTTGGAGACCAATAGAAGATAGCATGGCTTGAAAATTCAACCGTAAAGAATCTAAAAGCTCTCTCAACTCACAGATTCGAGGGCGATACCAGCAAAGCATTTTTCAGTGACTTGTTCGAGAAACTGAACCGTAATGATAACTGGAGATCTTTCGTCGAATAAATGGAGCCTGAAAATACTACAGTGCCCGACTTTGATGAGAGAATTAGAGGCAGTCCTATTTCTCACTTCATCCACATCTGCTTAATAAGAGCTATTCGTGAGGATAGAACGGTCCTTGCCTCAAGAAACTTCATAGAAGCTGTTCTGGGCAACAAATACATCTAACCTACTAACGATAAGATCGAGGACCTTTATGATGAGAGTCTACCAAATAGACCTGTTCTCTACTTACTTTAGGCAGGAGCGGATCCTACCGCAACTGTAGACGATTTCGCTTTAAGGAGAAAGAAACCTTCAATAAATAAGGTTTCTATGGGAGAAGCACAAGAGATCCCAGCTAAAGAAAAGATCAAGGAGGGTCACATGACTGGAAGATGGCTTCTGCTTAGCAACTGTTAACTTAGTCTGGAATTGATGGCTGAGATGGAAAACATTCTCAACCCCACTGACAAGGAAGTCCATCCCGACTTCCGCCTCTGGATAACTTGTGAGGCTGACGTCAATTTCCCACTAGGTCTATTGTAAATGTCAATTAAGACCGCTTTCGTGCCTCCTAAAGGTATCGTTGCCGGTCTTTCTAGAACGTTCAACACAGAAATAAACCCAGACTTCCTCGAGCGCGTAGAACCCATCGAAAAGTGGAAGAACATTGTATTCACTGTATGCTTTATGCACTCGATAATTCTTGAACGCAGAAAGTTTGGTCCGCTCGGCTTCACGGTGCCCTACGAGTTTAACTACGGTGATATGATGGCTTCACTTTCATTTATTGAAAAACATATGAATGCCTGTTTCGCTAATTAGCAGAAAGAGTCATGGAAAGCCATAAGATACATCACTTGCGAAGTCTAGTACGGAGGCAGAATTACTGACAATATGGACCGCGAAATGTTTTCAACTTACGGAGACTTATGGCTTGACGACCCAATCTTTAAGCCTGGCTATAATTTCAATCCAAACTCAGAGTTTGCTTACAAGATTCCTGAGACAACTGAGCATTAAAAATTCTTGGAGCATGTCGGTACCTTGCCCAGCAACGACAGCCCGGCTATTTTCGGCCTAAACAACCTTGCAGATTTGACTTTCCGTCTTAATGAGTCCTCTGCACTTATTAATACACTAATTGATGTCCAGCCTAAAGACTCAGGCAGTGGAGGCGGTCTTTCTCGCGAAGACTAAGTTAAGAAAGACATCGAAGAAAAGATTCTAAAAGAACTACCTGCTAATTTTGACCCAATTGATACTTATGCCGCTATTGAGAGATTCAAGATTCCAAAAGGACTTGATCCCAAGAAAAATGTACCGCTTTCAATTTTCCTCAAACAAGAAATCTCGTAGCTCCAAAAAATCCTTGATATAGTTAGGACTATGCTACAGGAGATGGTCAAGGCAATTGATGGTGAAGTAGTTATGACGCCCGAACTTGTTGTTGCTATTGACAGTCTGTTTACTTAACGAGTTCCAGGATCCTGGATGTACGACGCAACAGGTGTAGAGATTTCATGGATCTCGCCAGCTCTTGGAACCTGGCTCGACGGCATGCGCTACCGCTACCGCCAGCTTAAGAGTTGGGTAGAAAAGGACAGACCTCAGTCTTTCTGGCTGACTGGCTTCATGCGTCCTCAAGGTTTCCTCACCGCAGTCAAGTAAGAGGTTACGCGATAAAAATCTGCTGAAAAGTGGGCCTTAGATGAGGTTGACTACTACACAACAGTGCTTTCAACTGAAATTAAGACAAGTGATGGCAGCATTGGTGAGAAATAACTTAAGAGTGTTTCAGATGGTGTGCTTATCCATGGTCTCTACATGGAAGGCGCTCAGTGGAACATCAAGATGTAATGCCTCGAGGAGTCAGAGGGCAAAGACTTGAAGACACTCTACAAAGATTTCCCTGTCCTACACGTTACCGCTGAAACCACTAGGGATAAAGAGGACAACAGACAGCCGCAAAAGGGTGGCAAGGAATCGCGCGAGCAGCTTATGAAGACCCACTATCTTGCTCCCGTCTACAAGTACAAGGCGAGAACCGACAAGTACTTGATCTTCAGAATCTTCCTCAGGGCTGACAGTGGCTAATCAACAGGCGAAAAGCAGATCTCGCCCAAGATCAACTGGAAACTTAAGGGAGTCGCACTTCTCTGCTCTAAGGAGTGAGCAACTCAGTACTGGATCTGCTGTAAAGTGAATCTGGTCCTGAACTCCTTATTCGTTTTGTATATTTTTATAAAACGTTCTCATAATTTACTCTCCACTCATTTACATATCCTAAACGGGGGTTTTGGGGTTTTGGGG
>Ga0194134_10004262_pt1 | contig 14561 bp, 17 predicted proteins | sample TA2KigOff0mmetaG_FD_148602 | JGI IMG/M metagenome (GOLD analysis project Ga0194134, IMG submission 148602) | Freshwater microbial communities from Lake Tanganyika, Tanzania - TA2015056 Kigoma Offshore 0m | ecosystem: Environmental > Aquatic > Freshwater > Lake | place: Tanzania: Lake Tanganyika... | reverse complement strand
AAACCGAAGGAGACTTGAGCCCTCCGACTGATCGAGGGCATGGTGGGTTTGGTTCATCTGGGGTGTAAAATCGCCCGCGCCTTACGCGCCACAGCAGTATACTTACGATGTGCTCGTGCCCCCGCATCCGTCCTCTTCTTGCGTGCGGTAATGGAAGCCCACTCACGCGCGCGAGAATACGCAGCCACCACACCACGACGATCGACCTTACACGTTCCCGCCCGTGACCCCGCCCCCGATCCTAAACGCGCACAAATCGGAAACGTCTTCTCAGGTCCCAAAAAGCACCGCCGTCCACATTTCGACAAAACAGCAGAACGGTCGCCGACGGTTTTAGGTGCAACGCGAGACCATTTACGCGTTCCATGATGGCGGCCATGTCGCGACCGAGACCGAGATCGAGATCGAGATCGAGACTGTTCTGCACCCATAAATCAAATGTTATAATTAGTAATAATATATATTATACGCGTAATATATATTGAATAGACCCACGTCATGGCCACTCGCCGTAAAACTGCGCGTTCATTCTCGAACGTTCGTCGCGTCAAACGCAAGAATGCATCTAAAAACGTAAGGCACAAACTAAAAACCCACCGACGAAAACACCGAAAAATAGTTATGAGAGGAGGAGGTGATACATACGAGATATATGTTTATCAAATAAATATGTTAGATGCAAATACAAATAGAAAAAAAGTAAAATGTATACTTGTACAGAAAAGAGTGTCTGGAGCGAAAGATGATTTATTTTTCTTTTGGCCAGCGTATGTAACAAAAAAAGATTTGGATCTCACGTTAGAGTTGTTTATAAAACCCGATAGGATGGAAAGTGTAAGTTCAAGTGTATTACCTAAAGAATTAACTTTGAGTCCAAGCGATCCTTTGTTTTTATCATCTTATTTGAAAGTTCAGCCTCTTCTTAAACAAAGCACATTCGAACGGTCTAAGTATGATCCAACGATAATAGTTGATAATATGGAAATAGCACTGATGGATAATGGAGAACAAGTAAGTAGAGTAGAACAAGCATTGAAAGATGATTTTGATAGAGATGAACTAAAATCAAGATTAAATCAAATTTCTACAAAAAAACCTGAAGCTATAGAATTTAAAGGAGAATATACAGATTTAATTAATAAGGTTAAAAATTTAATAGGACAATATTCAAATGAATATAGAGATTCGTTGTGCAAACAGGCATCAGTTAAATATTCAACTGTACCTATTGCTTGGTGTATAAAATAGAGTTTTACTATTCTCAGACACCCCCACACACACCCTACACCCCACACAGAAACTCATTACACAATACACGCTTCCTTTCTTGTATTTCCTCGCACTTGTGATCCAGCGTAGAAATGCACTCCATCGTCGCCGCCGCCGCCGCCTCCGCCGCCTCCGCCGCCTCCGCCGCCTCCGCCGCCTCCGCCGCTACGAAATCCGACATATAGAACCGAAACACCCGAACTTGGGAGGTCTGTCCCATACGATAGCAACGGGCGATAGCCTGGTCTTCAACACACGGGTTCCAGTGCGGACTTACGAAATAGACATCCGAATAGTCTTGAAGGTTTAACCCCTCACTGCAAGTCCGAATCTGTAGAATGAGCACTGTAGGCGCAGCAGCGAAGATCCGGGCGCGTTCACGTGACCCCACAGTGCCGTCGATGATCGCGATGTCGTCACAACCCAGACCCCCACCCCCACCCCCACGCAGCAACATATCGCGCAGTTGGGTCATCTCACGGCGGTAGTGGCAGAATACGATGGACTTCCGACCCGACACGCATCCACCACCTTCCGCCATCATCGTCGCAACAACCCGATCCAACTTACTCTGTTTTGAAACTGCCATGTTGTACTCTTCCATAGATAGACCATGAGTATCTTCGGCATCATCCAAGTCGCCCATCACTGCCTTCGTCTGCGTCTTCGTCTTCAACAATGCAGGCCAAACGCACATCTGGCGCATGCGAGTATACAGCTTCAATCTCTCCGCGCGGTCCGTTGTATTCCTTGCTTTCTGATGGATCTCGCGACTCAACTCGAGTTCGTTTTCGGAACTCCAAGGAACTTGTGATTTGTAATGTTTGAGAGATTGGAGACGCGGGGCACATGTCACATCCGCTGCCACCGACCCCGCCACCGACCCCGCCGCCCCTGCCCCCTCTGCCACCTCCTCCTCCGCCACCATACCCACACTTACCTTTGTCCTGCGTAATACATACTGGTCACGAATCGCACGGCGTTTTTCTTCCGAGATCAAATCACCCACACCAAACCCCAAAACAAAGCACAAGGATTTCAAGTCGGATATTTTGTTTTGAATAGGGGTTCCAGTTACGATCCAGACAATCGGGCGCTTTACCCCCTCCGCTGCAACCACACGCATCGCACCTTTGAAGATACGGCTTGTCTTGTTACGCAGATGATGAGCCTCGTCAAAGATCACGCGGTCAGCGTGGAAAGTCAGGAGAGACAATGTCGGGGCCTTCGGGGTCTTCTGGCTAGGGACATTCAGAGGCTTCTTCTTTGAAACTGACGCCGGTTCCTCCATTGCAACACAACCGTAGGTCGTAATGACGATGTCAATCGCACGCGCAACCCCGCCACCACCGCGCTTGGGAGGTCTGTGGCACCACACAGCATCACTGCCCTCCCCCGACAAAACCACACGGTGTTTCCCAGTGACGCCGTGATATACAGCAACCACTAAGTCAGTTTTGACACCGGTGTCGATAATCGTCTTCTTGATTTGAGCGACCCACTGCGCGATCAAAGCCACTGGCACAACAATCAAGGTGCGTCGGTACGCTGCCAAGTTGGCAAGAATAAGACCCATCATCACGATTGTTTTGCCGAGACCCATTTCGTCTGCAATGATACCACCGCGCACTGCCGCCGCCGCCACAGCGCCTGGCTCTTCACGACGCAGACAAAACTCAACACCTTCACGCTGATAGCTTTTCGGTTCAAGACCTGACTTTTGTATGTATTCATCAAACCTGTCAATACCTACCTTAGGCACAGGCGCCGGTGCCGGCCTCTTCTTCACAATAATCACTCGGGTAAATCTGTTCTGTTTTTCTGTATTCATTCAGTGTCTGACTCAACTGTGATCCAAAAAAATCCTGAAAAAAGATTTCAATTTTTTTCATTTTTGACATGTGACCACCCAAAAATATCCAGTTTCAAAAATAGTAAAATTCCAAAAAAAGTATGATCCACATGTCAACAATGTCATCAGAAAAAAATTGAAATACTTTTCTAACATTAATCTAATTACAGCGATCAAGCAACCACCAAACGAACGATACAGAATGACTACCGAAACCATGTGCAATACTACTGGAGGTCTCCCCCGCCTCGATGACGAACACTACGAAGAGGAATTCTCGGCTCCCCCGGAACTGGCTACTGGAACACCACGCCCTGGAATGAACAAAGAAAAAGCTGCCGCCCTCCAAGAAGCAGCCGGACGAGCAATGTGGAGCTTCTCACAGGCAGCCAAACAATCAGCCTCCGCATTGAAACGCCGTCGATCCCCCAATTCGCGCACATTCTACCGCATGGCGGCAAGCAAACAAGTCAAACTTGCATTTGACGAACTTCAAAAAAAAATCGAAAAAAAACCAGAAATCATGTCACAAGCCGACTTTCAGCTCCTCAAACAAGCATTCGGCAATTTCCGCATCAAACTCAATGTGCATGACAGCAAGAGCCACGACGAACTGAAGCAAATGCAAGCGCAAACCAAGACCGAAGAACAAGCCGCCGAACTCGCCACGCAAAAGGAATTCACAAACAAATCTGGCAGTGATGAAGCGTACATCAATGCGAAGGACACGTACCTCGACTTGAAGGCGTGGGGTTGCGAACTCACAAAGGAAGTCAGACGAACCGCACCAAAATTCCATTACGCCAGCATGGGAGGCGGACTCTTCCGACACGATGCCAACCAACCATCCACACCAGCTGAAGTCCCATCACAGCACGCACAAATTGCACCTGCCAGCGGCACATACCTTCGCACCATTCTCAAACCAGAAACCATTCGCCGGACATTCATTTCACTCAGCACGCTCACAAACAGCATTCGAAACGACGTCGCAGAGTTTCTCACGGATGAGTCTCGTCACAAAGATCGCCATGAAGTCGTCAAACAAATCAAAGAATGCTGCATTGCTGCTGCGAAACAAAAAAAGCACTAATCACGCCGCCGCCCTCCCGCACACGTAACCGTTTACAGGTATGAATACAGGAAAAAAACGAAAGGATTCAGGTACGTTTTTTTTAATAAATAATAAATAATAAATAATAAAGAAATTATCAAAGAGTATAGTAAGAATACAATGGGAGGTGGAAGCAAAAAGCACAAACGAGGAAGCGTCCCTTCTTCAACCGTTGCATCAACAACTGAATTGATTCAAAGAAGACCGGAAAACGATTACGGAGTACTATCGGATCCAGATGAGAACAATCCATCGAGCCCTGTTCCTCTTTTAACAAAACAAGATAGCGACGATGCTACTCACGAGGTGTCTCAGAATGGAGCGGCGGAGCCGGCCGAAGATAGTTGTACCCCATCCGAACCGTCCCAGCCGTTACATTCACCACAACGGACGCAACAACAGGAACAACTGTCGTCACGAGAGCAATCCCCGTCCCCACAACAATCGTCCCCGTCGTTACAATCGCAGAAACAACAAAACCAATCACCATCAAAATCTCTCGACGCACTCAAACTTAAACTTTCCAGAGATAAGAACTTCTCGCGAAAAATGACCCTCCATACATTTTTTTCCTACGTAATTCTTGCAATCGAAATGCAACGTTCATGCTCGGCATCCATTGCACGTATATCACCACAAGAAGTCGAAACACTCATTACATACATGATTGAACATCATAGCGCAACGGAAGACGTTAAATCATATTTACGGACACTCGTCGAAACCAAAGTCATTCGCAATTTGATTGAAGCAGTAATCGAGTTCAATAAAGATCAAACCGACGCACTTGATAAATTATTAACAACAGAAGAAATCGAACTTCAAGAAACCAATGCAAGAGACGCAAGTGCCGCGACCACGACCACAACCGGCATCGCCACAGCAAACATTCCACCTGACACCCCCGTCACTGTTACCATTACGACGATGTCAGAGACACAGAACGAAAAAGAGTCGCCACAGACCCCCCAATCAACCGGATTTTTTCAACGTATGCGTATTTTCTTCTCCAGATGTTGTGCATGTAAGTAAAATAGCATTCATGCATTACGCCCATCGAATACCGCTGACCCGTACTAAATCATCAACCACGACATCTAAAGCCTGCTTCTTCGCCAATTTCTTCGCGTGCCACTTCTTGAATGTTGCATTGAACACCGCCCGGCTAGGAAAAACAACAGCAACATCTTTGCGAACCTTCCCCCAAAGCGCAACTACGCGTTTCGACCCTGCGAACTGCTGCACAGTACGAATCAATCCCATCGCTTCATCACGAATCTCCTCAGGATCGTTCAGGTGAATCGCCTCGTAAAATTCATTCACCTCTTCTACCATCCATTCATATTGAGCATTCTTATTCCCGGCAACCGCCAGATCTTTCTTTTCATTCGTCATTGTACGATAATTGACGATCTTCACCCATGAAGGGATGGGAGGTAACGGACGTAAACCAGCACCGGCACTCATAATAATTTACTGATATTGTATATTATTATGTGACCATATTATCTTTAAACAATACTAATTAGACACAGGTTACTTCAATCTCAACAAATATAACGCCTGCGCCAACGCACCCACCATTTCATCGCGAATGTTCACTAAATCAGTATAGCCATTCAAGCGTTCTGTCAATCCTTCCATATGAATAATGTTATCGTCAAGAACCTTGCAAAACGCTTCGAGAGATTTACATTCACAAAATTCAATCGTAGCTTCTTGCCCGGATTTAAACCGAAAAACAGGAACACCTGCGCCCGCACCCGCACCCTTCCCCCGCGCGCAATGTCCAATATAGATTTCAATAAACGAATCCACCAACTCACTCAATTTTGTATGAAGTTCATCCGTGGCCTTGTGTGTGGGGTACGACAATGTCGACCAGTGGTAGATTTTGATGGTATTTAATAACTCAAGAAAACAAAGAATATGATCCGCAATCTCATTCACGCAACCAGGTCTACGCGATGACGCACCCCGACGTCCACGTCCACCGAACATCAGATCTTCTGGCCCTTGCCCGTGATGCCCGTGTTGCGGTTCAAGCTCGGAGCCTTGTGTTATGGATGATGCAGCGACAAGAGATCCAGCAAGACCAAGTTCTGCGAATGACGAACCACTCCGGCTTTTATTTTTATACCCGCGCTTTCGGGTATTGCTACGACGAATCCTTTTACCACGTGTTGTAGATGGCATACTAATATATAATTACATATATTTTATTACATCACCACTTACAAGTATTGTAATAAAAATTAAATTCTCGCCCTCGACCGGTCTCGAACCGATGACCTTGCGGTTAACAGCCGCACGCTCTACCTACTGAGCTACAAAGGCAATAAGTGCCCTCATCTGGAATTGAACCAGAGACCCCCACATTACAAGTGTGGTGCTCTACCTCTGAGCTATAAAGGCCAAAGAACAATGAACAAAAAAAATGCGCGAAGCAGGGTTTGAACCTGCGCATCCTGAGATAGTGGGGCTTAAGTCCACCGCCTTAGACCACTCGGCCATTCGCGCGTAACCATTTTTTATTTTGTTTTTGTTTTTTTTGGAAAGGCGTCCTCCCTTTCCAACCATATACAACCAGATCTTTTTAAATTGTTTTATACCTCCCAACGTTCCTCAACCCGTATCGCATACAACCGACGTATCTGGGAAAATGGAATGATAACTCGCTCGGTGACAAATGTCCCTTCGTTCATATCGTATCCGCCATAAGATCGAACTTCGTTCACGTTAATCGATCGTGGATCATTTTCAATGTAGAAGTCGGTTGGTGTGAAGACATTCGCAACAAACACGTATTCATGCAAGTTCTCCCAATCATAGCTATCTGGATGATACAATCGAGTTGTTTCGTCATATTCTGTGTTTTCTTGGATTGATACAGACTCGATGAAACCAAACATATTGACTTCGCAAATTGGACTCATCTCACTACGTGCTCGAATGACAAACTCGTACATGAAACGACGACGACCAGCTGCTTCAGTACGAGGGACATCGCGCCACATCAGTTTCGAAATCCATGTGAATTCTACATTTCCAACAAACTCAATCTCCGGATTCAACAATGTTTCGAGAAAACGCATACGCATCAAGAGTGATACCGCGATTTCGCGATTTTCTCTGAGTCCAGCAACTTCACTGGGAAGTATTGGGTATATTTGATCGTCGTAATATGGATCTGCGACCATGGAAGCGTCTTGAAGACCGCTCCAATTCCACATGGTGTCTTGGTAATAATATCGGTCGATCAATGTTGCATTTCGATAATTTTGAATCTCGATATCGCTGTCGTCGAGCGATGTGTCGTATCCTCTCATCCATCTTGGCTGAACTGGTTGGAATGCATCATCGCTGTCATGTTCGCTGGCTGGCCGTGTATGATGACTAGATGATGGAACCTCATCTGTTGGTCCTGTTGGTCCTGTTGGTCCTGTTGGACCTGTTACACCGGTGGGTCCAGTGGGTCCAGTTGGTCCGGTAGGCCCGGTAGGCCATGTTACACCGGTGGGTCCAGTAGGTCCTGTGGGTCCGGTAGGTCCGGTAGGTCCTGTTACATTCTCATTGTCAAACGTGGCTTGACTGTCGTCATCACTGCTGCTGTCATTGTAGTCGTTGTATAAATTTTGAATCGATGTAACTGTTTGAATATATTCTTGGATGGCTTCTTCGTCTAAATGTGCATCTATTTCTTCTGATCCCGCATTCGACGCGACATTTCTTACCGGTTCTTCACCTTCTTCTTCTTCATTGTCGCTTTCGAAATGATCCACTCGACCGTTCCAAAACTCACGTCGCATCCATACTTCTTCTTCCGCTCCCGCTCCTGCTCCTGCTCCCACCGCTCCCGCTCCCACTCCCGCTTCTCCCGCGTCTACCATGACTTCTTCATCTTGTTCCAAAATTTCGGCTCGGCAAATTGGGCAAGTGGTAGAATTATCCCACCATTTCAACAAACAACGCAAACAGAACAAATGACCACACAACGTAAACACATGATTTGCGCGTAATGGAAGAGAGGTATAACAAACACTGCACTCACCTACACTGCACAAAGAACAATTGCAACCATGCTGGCATGTTTCTAAAGAACAGGATGCACCACGCGGTACAATACGAGACGCAGACGCTGGAACAGATATTGACATAGATCCAAGCCGTATTGATGACACATGCGTAAGATCATCCGTTGTGTCATTTTCCAACGACATTTCTGAAAAATCCAATCGGCGCGCAATACTTACTCTTTCCGGAAATAACACACGCGGAGAAACACTCTCTCTTCTTCGCCTACGACGATCGGCCTCCACATCCTCGACCTCCTCGACCTCCTCCACCGCTGCTCCTCCTCCCTCGGCATTCTCTCCCTCGGCCTCTCCACTCCCTCCTCTTTCTTGAACTTCTTCTCCATCCCCCCATACAAAGTCACTGAATTTCATTCTTCGACGAAGAGGAGCATGACAAATGCCATACTCTTCTTCTTCCTTGCCACCAGTTACCGAAGGTGTCGTAGGTTCCGTATGAGGCGTACATGGCGTACGTGGCGTACGTGGGGTTACATCCACTGATACTGATAATCCGTATTCAATCATTGTTTCTTGATTTGTTCATGCAAATATACGTGTTATATATAAAAACATTTCAATTTTTTCGATCAACATTCGTTCTAACCATATAATTTAGTATCAACCACACGTAACAATCATGCCGATTGTACATGTAATTTTTATTATCATCGGAACTGTATTTTCTATTTTTGTTGTAGGGTATTGTATCGCTCGAAAATATAACTGTTAGATTTTCGAGCAACGAATAAACCTTATTTCAATTTGTTACATGAAACATCGAACATATCATTTCGCAACTGATAGTTTGGATAAACCCGACCAAATGTGCGTGCTACAACATCCGCAGAAAGACCATTTGTCGCTGTGTTTACTTTATTGTAGTTCTCATGCATGATTGTCGTAAATTTCAACTTTTGTGTATAATCACTTGACTCATTACAGCATTTCACATTCTTATCATGTTCTGTACAAATATGAAATGTACGATTGTCAAAACAACCACGAGCACTCATCCTTGTCAATGCGTATGTATCTTTACTTAAATTTAATAAGTATAATATACATATATATTAATATTATATATATCTGTCATTATCGTAATATAAAAAACAAACACATAATCTTATCGAGACAGAGACATATAAAATAAGTGATGAGTAATATAGGTCCCACTGGTCCTACTGGTCTCGGTGGTTGGACTTTCCAACAGGGTAGTCCAGGAGAGCCTGGTCCAACAGGTTCCACCGGTTGTACTGGTAGGGATGGTGCTGCGGTGTATAAAGGTGATCAGGGTGATACAGGTCCACAAGGTATGACCGGTCCGACCGGTTCCACGGGTCCTACAGGTCCCACCGGACCGATTGGACCTGCAGCGACTTCTGTAAACACGTTTCGCTATAAAATTGCACTTCCATCTGGAAGTGAAACACCGCCCCCCGGACAGTTTCGTTTTTCCAATACAGTACAAAATAGTTCAACGTTTATTTCTATTAATACTCGTAATTATGTGCAAGATGTAGTTGGAACCGACATAAGTGTCACATATGGAAATAATATCTCCGCATTTTTAGACACAATCAATGAATATGCATCATCTGATAAGTATGGCTATATGAAAATTCAAAGCGTCATCGACTATAATAAATTCATGATCTTTAAAATTGTGAATAGCGGTGTCATATTTACAGGGTTAGATCAATATGGTAATAAATATTACAAAATCGAAATTCTTAATGTGACACAGGGCACAGAATTTGATGATAGTTCGCCTCTTTGTTTTATTAGCTTCAACTTATCTGGTCCAACTGGTGCAACAGGACCTACCGGATCCACGGGTCCAACTGGCCCTACTGGACCTACCGGTCCTACGGGCTCAACTGGTCCCACTGGATCAACGGGCCCCACTGGACCCACCGGCTCCACCGGCCCAACCGGACCCACCGGTCCCACTGGTATAACTGGTCCTCGCGGTGACCGATATCTTACACGAACAACAACCCCTATTACCATTCAACCGCCATTTGTGTACTATACTGAAATCACCTTGTATGTGGATAAATATTTATCCTATATTCCTGGAAACTCCGTGGTTGTTACGGATTCTTCACGGCCGACCGAACGTTATTTCGAAGCGATAGTAAAAGACTACCTCTCTGAAATAGGTCAGTTGGACCTTTATCGAACCGAAAACATCCAAGGTTATTATTATGGTGATATTACTGACACACCGGTTGTATACAACGTCAACTTGGATGGTATTGATGGTCCAACTGGTGCAACGGGTCCGACCGGCCCAACAGGTCCGACAGGTTCAACCGGTCCGCAAGGCCCAGTCGCCGGTCTGGTAAAATCCGTCTTTGTATCCGCGATAGCAACAACTGCATTATTGCGAAATTCTGATTTGAATATCTATCAGACCAATAACTTTTATTTTGCAACATTCCGCGGTAAACGTAATAATGCGCTTACATTGTCGAGCGGTCGCGCATTCAATGTTCCTTATAGTGTGTGCATCATCATCAACAACGATTTCAACATGAATAACTACTATTTCATGACAGAGAAAAGTACGGCAAATTCAGTTGATCGTATGGATAGTTCTGGTAGTCAAATTATGATTATTCCGCCGCCAACTGAGTTGGCATCTCTCGAGATGGTGATGACATTTCGTATTTATAATACACCAGAACAAAACGCACAAGTTATCGAAGGTAATGGTGGGTATTTCAGCGATGTTTCCTCCAATCTCTCGACTCCCTTCATTCAACGTTGGTCGTGTTACATCGTTCATAATGCGAGAAACGCGTTCAGCAATAACATAACCAGCATTTCGATCGGAGCAGCACCCGCACGACCTCCCGCAAGCGATCTTTCCGGAAGTATCATTGGTTCACCCACGAATAACTGGTTAGGTGAATCCACATTTGACATTTATTCGATCGGTGTTGGTCCTACTGGTTCGACTGGTTGCACTGGTGTAACTGGTGCAGATGGTAAAGCGTCGAATACTGGTGCAACTGGTCCTACTGGTTGTACTGGTGTTACTGGTCCAACCGGACCAACTGGCGCGACTGGCCCAACGGGTCCAACAGGTTCAACCGGGCCAACTGGTCCAATCGGTCCGATAGGTATTAGAGGTGCAAGAACATACATTATTACCAATAATGCAACCACCAGTTATCGAATTGATGGAGAAGAAAATGCTACGATTAGGTTGCTTCGTGGTTTCACATATGTATTTGAAGTAAATACACCGGGACATCCTTTTTGGATTAAAACTTCTCAAGTAACCGGAACTTCTAGTATATACTATAGTGGATTAACGAATAATGGTATAGATGCAGGTACTATTCTTTTTTCAGTTCCTCTGCAAAGTCCGTCAACATTGTATTATGTATGCCAACATCACCTATCCATGAGTGGGACAATTCTCATAACAGACGTAGGTCCTACAGGATCAACCGGACCAACAGGTTCAACTGGACCTACCGGACCCACCGGACCCACCGGACCCACCGGACCGACTGGACCTACTGGATCCACCGGACCCACCGGACCTACCGGACCGACTGGACCTACTGGATCCACTGGACCTACTGGATCCACCGGACCTACTGGTCCTACCGGTCCCACCGGACCTACAGGACCTACAGGACCTACCGGACCTACTGGTGTTACAGGACCTACTGGACCTACTGGACCTACTGGAATGGTTGGACCGACCGGTTTTACTGGTGGCACTGGTCCAACTGGACCGTATGGTCTTGCAGGTCCTACTGGACCATTTGGTGGATTAGGTACAACCGGTGCAACTGGTCCGATTGGTCGCGACGGTAGTATGTTCAATACAAGAACTACACAAGCGATATCTGTTACTCCGACATGGGGGGGCAGTCAAATCTTACCATTGCCAACCAATCTTGCTTATATCACCGGGAACTCTGTTATTGTATCAGATCCATTCGATGAGACCGTTGGTGAAAAACGATATTTTGAAGGTGTGGTCGATACATACAATCCGACAACTGGTCAAATGGTAGTGAACCGTATTCAAAGTATTCGTGGAGAATACATACTTGGTTATACATCATTCTATAATGTGAACTTGGATGCATTGGATGGTCCAACGGGACCCACCGGGCCAACAGGTCCCACTGGTTCTACTGGTCCGACTGGACCTACTGGTCCGACAGGACCGACAGGACCCACTGGACCCACGGGACCCACCGGTGTCACCGGCCCCACTGGACCCACCGGACCTACCGGACCCACCGGACCCACCGGACCCACAGGTGAAACAGGACCTACCGGACCTACTGGACCTACCGGGCCCACAGGACCCACTGGTGAAACAGGACCTACCGGACCTACTGGACCTACCGGGCCCACAGGACCCACTGGTGAAACAGGACCTACCGGACCTACTGGACCTACCGGGCCCACCGGACCTACCGGACCCACCGGACCCACCGGACCTACAGGACCTACGGGACCTACTGGACCTACTGGTGTAACAGGACCTACAGGACCTACTGGACCGACTGGTCCCACAGGACCTACTGGTGTAACAGGACCTACAGGACCTACTGGACCGACTGGTCCCACAGGACCTACTGGTGTAACAGGACCTACAGGACCTACTGGACCGACTGGTCCCACAGGACCTACTGGTGTAACAGGACCTACAGGACCTACAGGACCTACTGGACCTACAGGACCCACAGGTGAAACAGGACCTACTGGACCTACTGGACCTACCGGACCTACCGGTCCTACTGGTGTTACAGGACCTACTGGACCTACTGGACCCACAGGACCTACTGGTCCCACAGGACCTACTGGTGTAACAGGACCCACCGGACCCACAGGACCTACCGGACCTACTGGGCCTACTGGTGTAACAGGACCCACCGGACCTACAGGACCTACGGGACCTACTGGACCGACTGGTGTAACAGGACCCACCGGACCCACTGGACCTACCGGACCTACTGGGCCTACTGGTGTAACAGGACCTACCGGACCTACTGGACCTACGGGACCTACTGGACCGACTGGTGTAACAGGACCTACGGGACCTACTGGCCCTACTGGACCCACTGGACCCACCGGTGTCACCGGCCCCACTGGACCCACCGGACCTACCGGACCTACCGGACCCACCGGACCAACTGGTATAACAGGACCCACTGGACCTACTGGACCTACCGGACCTACTGGGCCTACTGGTGTAACAGGACCTACCGGACCTACAGGACCTACAGGACCTACTGGACCTACTGGTGTCACCGGACCCACTGGACCCACAGGACCCACCGGACCTACTGGACCTACTGGTGTCACCGGACCCACTGGACCCACCGGACCTACTGGACCCACCGGACCTACTGGTGTAACAGGACCCACGGGACCTACTGGCCCTACTGGACCCACTGGACCCACCGGTGTCACCGGCCCCACTGGACCCACTGGACCTACAGGACCTACTGGTCCCACAGGACCGACTGGTGTAACAGGACCTACCGGACCTACTGGACCGACTGGTCCCACAGGACCGACTGGTGTAACAGGACCTACCGGACCTACTGGACCTACCGGACCCACAGGACCAACGGGTGTAACAGGACCTACCGGACCTACTGGACCTACCGGACCCACAGGACCAACGGGTGTAACAGGACCTACCGGACCTACCGGACCCACCGGACCTACAGGACCCACAGGACCCACCGGACCTACAGGACCCACCGGACCTACAGGACCCACAGGACCCACAGGATCCACCGGACCTACAGGACTCACCGGACCCACAGGACCAACTGGACCTACTGGATCAACGGGCCCCACAGGACCAACAGGACCTACAGGACCCACAGGATCAACAGGACCTACCGGTGTGACAGGACCTACCGGTCCTACCGGACCCACCGGACCTACTGGACCCACCGGTGTAACAGGGCCTACCGGGCCTACCGGACCAACTGGACCCACTGGACCCACCGGTGTAACAGGGCCTACCGGGCCTACCGGACCAACTGGACCCACTGGACCCACCGGTGTAACAGGTCCAACAGGACCAACAGGACCAACAGGACCAACAGGACCCACCGGATCAACCGGACCCACAGGACCCACAGGACCTACCGGACCAACTGGACCCACTGGACCCACTGGTGTCACTGGTCCCACAGGACCTACTGGACCCACAGGACCTACTGGGCCTACTGGTGTAACAGGACCCACTGGGCCC
>Ga0194134_10004260_pt1 | contig 14567 bp, 11 predicted proteins | sample TA2KigOff0mmetaG_FD_148602 | JGI IMG/M metagenome (GOLD analysis project Ga0194134, IMG submission 148602) | Freshwater microbial communities from Lake Tanganyika, Tanzania - TA2015056 Kigoma Offshore 0m | ecosystem: Environmental > Aquatic > Freshwater > Lake | place: Tanzania: Lake Tanganyika... | reverse complement strand
CGGCCCAGATGCGGCTGTTCTGAGCGGCCCTGACCGGGTCTGCATGCCAGTGGCGTCCTGGTGGTGGGCAGGTGGAAACTGTGGCGCGCGGCGCCCGTTTTTCAGGCTTCGGTCCGTCACCTTGACCGGATCCCCCCTTGGGTTCGCGAAGCCGACATCGAGCGGTTCGTTGCGCGCCGGGTCCGCGAGCTGCGCGAGCGCGCGGGCATCTCACCCTGCGAACTGGCCCGCCGCGCCGGCGTGGGGGGGGGGCGCAGGTGACGCGCCTGGAGTCGCTCGAGCGCAGCCCCACGGTGATGACGCTCGCCCGTTTCTGCGGGGCGCTGGGGTGTACGCTCGCCGAGTTCTTCGGCGAACGGTCCGACCCTGCCCCGCGCCTACAAGACGACGGACTGGGGGAGCTGCTGCAGGTGATGGACGGCCTCAGCGGGGAGCGCTTGCGCAGGCTGACGCTCGGGCTCGCGGAGGTGGCGCAGTCCTGGTCCGAGCCGGGTGCCTACAGCGTGCCGAAGAGTCCGCGCCGGCGGGCGCGGACGCAGCTCACGGGCCGGATTCCGCCAGCTCCACCAGCCACTCGTTGCGCCGCCAGAAGGGCAGCGACCACGGCGGGTTGTACTGCGCCAGCACCGGCTCGCCCGAGGGCCGCAGGCCGAGGACCTCCAGCTGTGCCCGGAACTGTTGCAGGTGCTCCGCCACGTTGCCGTCCGTGGCCCACCCGGAGAAGCGCAGCGCGGCCACCGTGCGCGCGGGCACCTGCTCGTGGCGGACGCGCGCGTCGTTGGGCAGCGGCAGCGTCTCCAGCGTGTACGCCGTGGGCATGAGGAAGGTGACCTTCCAGCGGCCACCCTCCACCCGCTGGCCCGCCACCGGCGCGGTCATCTCCAGCTTCTCCGGCCGGGCCACCTGTCCCACCGGGGCGGTCATGGCCACCTTCGTGCGCGCGCGGTTGTTGCCGAAGATGTAGTTGGCCAGCAGGCGGAAACCGCGCTTGAGCGCCTCGTCGCGCGCTCCCTCCACCTCCACCGCGGCCACCACGTGGGGGGCGTAGGCCCGCACCTCCAGGTCTCCGTGGTGCTGTAGGACGCGGTACTCCGGCTCTTCGAGGGCCATGGCGCTCCCGGTGGCGAGGCTGGCCGTGAGCAGGGCCGCGGCGAGCGGGCTGGAACGGGACATGGTGCATGGGTAATGACGCGCCCGCCGCCCCGCATGGTCCCGGACGCCTTTGAACGCCTGCTGCACGCGCACGCCCCGTCCGTGCCGGCACCGCTGTGCCCGGAGTTGCTCCTCCACCAGGCCCCCGCTCGGGTGCCGCTGTGGGAAGCCGCGGAGGAGGTCGCGGGGACGCGGCTGCCGCCCCCGTTCTGGGGCTGCGCCTGGCAGGGCGGGCTGGCGCTGGGCCGGTACCTGCTGGAACACCCCGCAGAGGCGGCCGGGCGGCGCGTGCTAGACTTCGCCGCAGGCTGCGGCGTGGCGGGCTTGGCGGCGGCGAGGGTGGGGGCGGCGTCCGTGGAGGCCTCTGCGTTGGACGGCCTTGCGGCCCGGGCGCTCGCGGCCAACGCCCGTGCCAAAGGGCTGTCCGTCCGGGCGCGGTGCGAGGACCTGCTCGGCCGGGACGAGGGCTGGGACGTGGTGCTCGTGGGGACGTCTTCTACGAGCGCGCCCTGGCCGCGGCCGTGACGGACTGGACGCTGCAGTTGGCGCGGCGCGGGGCGCGCGTGCTGTTCGGGGACCCGGCGCGCAGCTTCTTCCCGGCCGCTCGGCTGCGGCTGTGCGAGCGCTATGACGTGCGCGCATCACCCGCGTGGGACAGCGTGCAGGACCGCCGGGGCGCGGTCTAGGCGTGGCCGGGGTAGACAGCCGGACATGGACCGCCTCGCCCCCTCGCCCTGGTGGCTGACCCTGCTGCTCGCGCTCGCCTGTGGCGAGCTTCCCCCTGCGCCGTCCGCGGACGGCGGGAGCGTGGCGGATGGCGGGAGTGTTGAAGCCGCGGACGCCGGTGAGGCGCAGGACGCGGGAGAGCCCCCGGACGCCGGCGCGGTGGATGCGGGCATGGCCGGCCCCGTGCGCTACCCGGACGGACTGCGCCACTCGCCGCTGACGCCGGCGGTGGCGGCGGGGCTGCGCGCGGTGGCCGGCCGGGCGCAGGCCACGGAGAACATCTTCGCCAAGGTGGGGGACTCCATCACCGTCAACAGCAAGTTCATGCACTGCCTGGCCAACCCGGCGGCGCTGGTGCTGGACGGGCGGACGCACCTGAAGCCCACGGTGGACCACTTCCGCGCGGGGCAGGCGGGCACCACCACCCCGTTCGACCGGGTGAGCCAGGCGGCCGGGGTGGGGTGGCGCACCGAGCAGGTGCTCGCGGGGAGCCCCTCGCCGCTGCAGCAGGAGTTGGACGCGCTTGCGCCCCGCGAGGCGCTGCTCATGCTCGGCACCAACGACATGGGCTTCAACGACCTGGACACCTACGGGAGGGAGATGTTCACCATCGTGGACGCCCTGCTGGCCCGCGGGGTGGTGCCGGTCATGTCCACCGTACCGCCGCGCGGGGACTCCGCCACCGCGGACGGTCGCGTGCCCCGGTACAAAGCGGTGGTGCGCGGCATCGCGCAGGCGCGGCAGGTGCCCTACGTGGAACTGCACGGGGCGCTTCTGCCGCTGCCCTCCCGCGGGCTCATCTCGGACGGCGTGCACCTGACGGCCGCCTCCAACGCGTGTGACTTCAGCCCGGCCGGGCTCTCCTTTGCCCAGAACGTCCGCAACCTGCTCAACCTGGAGGCGCTCCACCGGGTCCGCGGCGCGCTCGCCGGCGAGCCCGCGCCGGACGTGCCGCCCCCGGCGCTGCAGGGCAGCGGCACCGCCGAGGACCCCTTCGTCATCACGTCCCTGCCGTTCGTGGACGCGCGGGATACGCGGAAGGAGGGCACCAACCGCCTCTCCAGCTACCCCAGCTGCAGCACCGCCAACGAGGCGGGTCCGGAGCTGTACTACCGGCTGGAGCTCCCCGGCCCCACGAACCTGCGCGCCCACGTCATCTCGCTCGGGGACTCGGACATGGACGTCCACCTGCTGGGGGTGGGGCAGACGGGCTCGGACTGCGTGGCCCGCAACAACAAGGTCATCACCCAGCCCAACGTGCAGGGGCGCTCCTACCTCTCCGTGGACACCTGGGTGGACGCCGCGGGCGCGCCCCAGCCGGGCGAGTACCTCCTGGTGGTGCTGGCAGACCCGTGATGGGGGGTGTGTTAATCACCAAATCCCCCATGACCACCGCCACCGACGCAGAGAAGGAAGACCTGTGCCTGCGCTGCGGCCTGTGCTGCGACGGCTCGCTCTTCTCATTCCTGGGCATAAAGCCGGACGAGGTGGCACGCGTGGAGCCCCGCGGCCTGAAGGTCCACGCCCGTCCGGACGGGCGGCTCGCGCTGGATCTCTCCCGGGGCTGCCCGGGACTGAGCGGCAAGTGCTGCACGCTGTACGGGGACCGGCCCCAGGCCTGCCGGGACTACAAGTGCCTGCTCTTCATGGCGCTGGAGGAGGGCGAGGTGGGGCTCTCCGAGGCCAGGTCCGTGGTGGACGAGACGCACGCCACGCTGGCCGCCCTCCACGCCTCCCCCTCACCGCCCTCACGCCAGGACGCGCAGCGCATCCTCCGCCGCCACTTCCTCGGCCGTCACCGGATGGATTGATTCCCTGCCCATGGCCCCACGCACGCCCCGCAGCGTCCCCGCAGCAGACCTCGCCCACGCGGTGCAGGCGCACCTCGCCGCGTCCGGCTTCGACGGCGAGGTGACGTACCAGCCCTCGCGGGACCGGGTGCTCGCCCGCCGCCCGGATGGCACCACCCAGTTCATCCTGCTGCCCTCGCTGGCCCGGGAGTGGCCGCAGAGCGCGCGCGGGGTGGAGAAGCTCCTGGACCGTGCGCTGCTCATGCTGCGCCCCACCCCCCGCCTGGCCTCGGAGGCGGTGCTGTCAGTTCGGCTGCTCCCCCGGCTCTTCCCTCGGGAGCACTTCGCGCTGGCCGCGCTGCGGCGGCAGGTGGTGGAGGCCGAGGAGGGGGAGCCGGCGCCGGAGCTGACCCTGCCCTCCGTCCCGTTCAATGACAGCCTGTCGGTGGGGCTCGTTTTCGAGGTGGGCGAGGACGTCTCCGAGGTGAACGAGGCCCGGCTGTCCTCCTGGGGCCGGGACGTGGCGGGGCTGCGGGCGCTCGCGGTGGAGAACCTGCGGAAGCGGACCACGCGGCCGCTCGTGCGCGGGCGAGGCGGCGTCTTTCACGCGGGCGAGAACGACGGCCACGACGCCGCGCGCTGGCTGCTGCCAGAGCTGCTCGAGGGGCTGAAGCTGAAGGGCGAGCCCGTGGTCATGGCCCCGCATGTGGAGCTGCTGCTGGTCGCGGGCTCCGAGGACGACACGGCGCTGAAGGCCATGGGGGAGATGGGGCTGGAGGCAAGCCAGCAGCCGCAGGGGCTGACCGGCGTGGCCTTCAAGAAGGACGCCTCCGGGAGCTGGATGCCCTGGATGCCGGAGGAGGGGCGCGCGTGCCACGAGGCGCTGAGGCTGTCCGCCATTCCTGCCCTGGTGGGCTACGCCGAGTCTCAGCGCGAGCTGTACGCGTCGCTCGGCAAGGAACTGGCCCGGACCGTCGTCCTCGAGGAGGCGGGCAGGCCGCGCTCCGCCGCGCTGTGGGTGCGGGCCGAGGCGCCGCTGCTTGCGCGGGCGGAGTACATCGTCTTCGCGCTGCCGGGGGGCGAGGAAGGCAGCGAGCCCATCCCGGTGGCGGTCCGCCCCTGGGAGGCGGTGGCCACCCTGCCCGGCGTGCGGCTGACGCCCCACCGGATGGTGCCCGAGCGCTTCCTCGCCGAGGGCTTCCCCGAGCCGGACGCGCTGGCGAAGCTCACCTGAGGCCTGCTGACGCCATGGCACTGCTTGCGCACAGCACCGTGGGCAGCGGACCGCGTGGGACGCTCTTGCTCCACGGCTTCCTGGGCTCGGCGCGCAACCTGCGCTCGCTGCAGCAGCGGCTCTCGGACGTGGACCCATCCCGCACCGTGATGGCGGTGGACCTCCCCGGCCACGGCGAGTCGGCCCCTCCGCGCGAGGACGAGACGCTCGGCAGCATGGCGGCCGCCGTGCTGGAGACGGCCCACGCCGCCGGGCTGCCGCCGCCCTATGACGTGGTGGGCCACTCGCTCGGGGGCCGGACGGCGCTGGCGCTCGCGGGCCTGGCCGAGCCCGAGGTGGCCGCCGTGGCGCTGCTGGACATCTCCCCCTCGCCCATCCCGGCGTCCCTGAGTGCCAGCGGCGCGGTGCTCAGGAAGTTGCTGTCCGTGCCGGCGTCCGCGCCGGACAGGCGCGCCATGAAGGAGGCGCTGGCCGCCACGGGGCTGCCCGGGCCGCTGGTGGACTGGCTGGCCACGAACCTCCGGCCGGACGAGGGGGGCGGGGTGCGGTGGCGAATCGACCGAGCCGGTCTGGAGCGGCTGCAGCCGCGCGTCAACGCCGAGGACCTCTGGGGCGTGGTGGAGCGCGGCGGGGTGAAGGTGCTGTGCATCCGCGGGGACCGGAGCCCCTACGTCCCGTCAGAGGACGTGCGCCGGCTGGAGTCCCTGGGTGCCCAGGTGTCCACCGTGGAGGCCGGCCACGATGTCCACGTCGAGGCACTCTCCCAAGTCTTGACGCTGCTGCAGCGCGGCCTTTGATATGCCTTCGGCCCGGATGACGGACGCGGCAGACAGTGCGGGGGCGTGGCTCTCCGGGAGGCTCCCGGAGATGGAGGCGCCGCTGCGCGCGCTGGTGGAGGTCAACTCCTTCACCGACAACCCCGCCGGTGGCCGCGAGGTGGGGCGGCAGCTGCAGGCCCTGTATGCCCTTGCGGGCCTCGCCTGCGAGGTGGTGCCCAGCCAGCGGTACGCGGACCACCTGGTGTTCCGCTCGGCGGGGCGGGCCGGGGCGGCCCCGGTGCTGTTGGTGGGCCACCTGGACACGGTGTTCCCGCCCGGGAAGTTCGAGGGCTACCGGGTGGAAGGCGCGCTGCGGCGCGGCCCGGGCGTGCTGGACATGAAGGGCGGGCTCGTCGTCATCGCCTTTGCGCTGCGGGCGCTGGCGGAGACGGGGGGCCTTGCGCGCCTGCCGCCGCTGCGGCTGGTGGTGGTGTCCGACGAGGAGGTGGGCTCGCCGGAGGGGCAGGGGATCATCCGGCGCGAGGTGGCCGGGGCGCAGGCGGCGCTCGTCTTCGAGTCCGGCCGCGCGAACGACGCCATCATCACGCGGCGCAAGGGCACCGGGATGCTGGTGGTGACGGCGCACGGCAAGGCGGCGCACGCCGGCAACGCCCACGCGGAGGGGGCCAACGCGCTGTGGGCGCTGTCTCGCTTCGTGGACCGGGTGCAGGGGCTGACGGACTACGCGCGCGGCGTGACGGTGAACGTGGGCAAGGTGGTGGGCGGGCAGGGAAAGAACACCGTGCCGGACCACGCCCAGGCGCACGTGGATCTGAGGTTCGAGACGCATGCGGATGCCGAGGCGCTGCTGGCCGCGGCCCGGTTGGCGGCAGCAGAGTCCGCGGCCTCGGTGCCGGGGACGAGGCTTGCGCTGGAGGGCGGGGTGGCGCGCCCGCCGCTGGAGAAGACGCCGGGCTCGGAGGCGCTGATGCAGGCCTACGCCGCGTGCGCGAAGGCGTGCGGGCTGGGCCACGGCGAGGCGGCGCTGGTGGGGGGCGGGTCGGACGCGAGCACCACGTCTGCCGCGGGGGTGCCGTCCATTGATGGGTTGGGGCCGCGTGGGAAGGGGTTCCACACGGTGGACGAGTTCATCGAAGCGGAGACGTTGGTGCCCAAGGCACAGGCGCTCGCGCGTATGTTGCTGGCGCTGTGACGCCGGCGAGGGGAGAGCACATGGAACTGAAGACTGCGGACGGGACGGTGGTGCCGGGGTACCTCGCAGAGCCTGCGCGGGTGCGCGGTGTGCTGGTCCTGGTGCACGAGTGGTGGGGGCTGAACGGCCAGACGCGCGGGGTGGCAGACCGCTACGCCAGGCAGGGGTTCGCCACCTTCGCGGTTGACCTGTACGGCGGGGTGGCGGCGCCCATGGGGCAGAAGGAGCAGGCCGGCGCGCTGATGGCGGGGCTGGACTGGGGCAAGGCGCTGGGCACCTTGAAGGCGGCCACCGAGGCGCTCAAGGCGCGCTACCCGCTGCACACGGTTGGCATCACCGGCTTCTGTATGGGCGGGGCGCTGGCGCTGTTCGCCGCGGCGAAGCTGCCGGGGACATTCTCCGCGGTGGTGCCGTTCTACGGCATCCCGGACGGCGCCAAGGTGGACCTGTCCCAGGTGAAGGCGCCGGTGCTCGGCCACTTCGCCAACACGGACGGCTGGTGCACGCCGGAGCTGGTGAGCGACCTGGAGAAGACGCTGCAGGGGAAGGGGACGCCCGTGTCCTTCCACCGGTACGACGCCCAGCACGCCTTCGCCAACGAGCAGCGGCCGGACGTCTATTCGCCGGATGACGCCGAGGCGGCGTTCGCCAGGACGTTCGAGTTCCTGAAGGCGGAGTTGCGCTGACGGCACGGACCCGGGCGGGGTGACGGGGAACCCGCCCGGGCGCCGAGGACGCGGCCCGGGTCATGGACCTGGTCCGCGCTGACCCGCCTCCCCTGCCGGTTCCCGGGGCGGGCACTCCCGACGTGAGCAGAAGCAGCTACCAACCCCAACCGGCTGTGGTTCCAAAAGCGGCGGGAAACCCCCATCAGCCTGGCTCGGTTGCAGCTTCGTTCCAGCACTCAGGTGCCCTTCCCTTGGACATCCTGAGGAGCCCCAGGCCCAGCCCTGCGGCCATGGCGATGCGATCGGAGGCCGGGAAGCCCCGTTGCCGTCTCCCCGCGGTGAACCTTTCGAAGTGTCCGCATGCAGGGCAGCGGGCGGAGGCGTTGCGGCCCGTCTCGGTGAACTCGATGAAGCCCTTGCACAACGGGATGGGACATTTCCCTGAGGAGCATCTGGCTGTAGGCGCCCGGCGCCAGAGAAGCGGGGGAAGGGGATGGTGATACGCTCGGAGGCGTAGGAAGGCACCCGGACGGGAGAGTCCAGTGCAGAACGCCCACAAGCCCATCCCGATGACAGTCCTGGCGCTCGCGCTGGCGTGCGTCCTCTCCGCGTGCGCCGGGGGCGATGTCTCCCTGGATGGCGGCAGCGGGGGCGGTTCGGGCGGGTCGAAGGGCAGCTGCACGGGGGGGTGTGGCGTGGGCAACTCGTGCATTCGCGGGAAGTGCGTGTCACCCTCTTGCGCGTCGGAGATGTGCCGGGAGTCGGAGGTATGCCTCGACAACACGTGCGTGGATGCCGCGTGCGTGGGCGTTGACTGTCCCGGCGCGGCGGCGTGCGCGCAGGGGACCTGTCTGCCGCGCAGCTGCGGGGACACCGCGTGCAACCCGGACGAGGTCTGCGTGGACGGGGCCTGCACGGACATGGAGTGCGTGGGGGCGGTGTGCGGGGCGGGTTCGCTGTGCGCGTCCGGCAGCTGCTTGCCCACGTCGTGCGGGGCCACGCCCTGCCCGAGCGGGGAGGTGTGCGAGGCCAACACCTGCGTGAGTCCCGAGTGCCTGGGGGTTTCCTGTCCCGGCGAGACGCAGTGCGTGGCGGGCGCCTGCCAGGGGTGCGCGGGGACCGAGTACCTGGACGGGGGACGCTGCGTTGCCCGCCAGCCGGCGGGCAGGGACTGTGGATCCGCCGAGGCCTGCCTGGGCGGACACTGCGTGGACGGCGTGTGCTGCGACATGGCCTGCCAGGGGGCGTGCGAGCGGTGTGACGCGCCGGGGAAGGTGGGGGCGTGCAGCCCCGTGGCGTTGGCCTCTCCGTGCGCCGGTGGCTACTGCAACGGGGTGGCGTGCGTGCCCGGGTCGGGGACGAGCTGCGCCGCGGACCTGGACTGCATAGCGGGTGAGCGGTGCGTGTCCAACGTGTGCATGCAGGACGCGAGCGCTGCGTGCAGCGCGTCGGCGCCGTGCGCCGCGGTCTCCCAGTGCGTGCTGGGGACATGCAGGCCCGGCTCGGGCGCCGCGTGCTCGGAGAGCGCGGACTGCACGGTGCCCGGGGAGCGCTGCCTGTCGGACGTGTGCGTGCGGGGGACCGGCACGGCGTGCACGGCGACGGCGGAGTGCGCGAGCAGCGACCAGTGCGTGGCACGCCTCTGCCGGACCGGGTCCGGCGACAGCTGCACGGGGAACGCGGACTGCACGGTGCCGGGCGAGCGCTGCTCGGAGGATGCCTGCGTCCTCGCGGCCGGGCTCACCTGCAGCGCGAAGGCGGGATGCGCCGCCGACGAGCACTGCGTCACGGGCCTGTGCAGGCAGGGCACCGGCACGGCGTGCACCGGGAACGCGGGATGCACGGTGTCCGGCGAGCGCTGCCTGTCCAGCATCTGCGTACAGGCCAGCGGCACCTCCTGCAGCGCGTCCGCGGAGTGTGGCGCCGGCGTGCAGTGCGTCCAGTCCGTGTGCTGGCTGGGGTCCAGCATGGCCTGCACCCGCAACGCGGACTGCACGGTGGCGGGGGAGGGGTGCCTCGCCAACGTATGCGTGCAGGGGGCGCTGACGGCGTGTGCGGCCGCGGGGGACTGCGGGGCAGGCGAGCGCTGCGTTGCCGGGTATTGCCGGCAGGGGTCCGGGATGGCGTGCACGGTGAACACGGACTGCGTGGTGGCGGGGGAACGGTGCGTCTCGGACGTCTGCATCAAGGCGGCGGGGCCGCCGTGCGCGACGGTGGCGGATTGTAAAGCAGGGGAGGGGTGTGTGGCCGGGGCGTGTGCGGCGCTGGCAGCCAACGGGCTGAGCTGCAGCGGCGCGGCGCAGTGCGCGTCGGGCTTCTGCGAGGACGGGGTGTGCTGTGACGCGGAGTGCGGCGCCGGGGGCCCGTGTGCCGCCTGCACCGTGGCGCGGGGTGCGCCGCAGGACGGCATCTGCACCCCGTTGCCCGCCACGCGCGTCTGCCGGGCCGCCGCGGGGCCGTGCGACGAGGCGGAGCTGTGTACCGGGAGCGACGTTGCCTGCCCCGCGGACGAGCCCAAGCCGGACGGCGAGGTGTGCGGCACGCCCGTGGACACCGCCTGGAGCGCGTGCCTGGGCTTCGCGGACCTGTGCGCCACCGATGGCACCCAGTCGCGCACGCACACGGACTACGCCTGCAGCGCCGGCGCGTGCGTGTCCACCCCGGTCCAGGAGGAGCAGGCCTGCACGCGGAACACGGACGGCATCACCTGCGCGCCGCCGGAGACGGGGACTTGGAGCGACTGCGAGATTGAAGGCGGCATCTGTGACGAGACCGGGACCCAGACTCGGGACGAGATCTCTTGGGTCTGTTTAAGCGGCAGCTGCGATTCCGTGTTCACCCTCGGGACGCGCGGCTGCACCACCGATACGGACGGGATTGAGTGCCAGAGTCCCCGAGACGTCGCGTGCATCTACGACCCGGTCTGGGGCTATCCCATCGGAGGTGGCATCCGGTACGTCTACGAGTGCTCGGGCGGGCGTTGCGACGAGCAGACCGAGGCCATCATCTGCTTGTAGGGCCTGTCCCCCACGGCGGCGCAACCAGCCTCCGTCCGTCCGGCGTGCGGGCCACCTCCGCGTCGTCCGGGAAGACGCCCCGGTCCCACAGCTGGCAGGTGACGGCCTTGTGCGCCTGGTCCAGGCCCTCACAGTAGTTGGTGAAGAGGCAGCGGCGGACCTCCTCCCCGCGCCCGAGCCGCACCTTCATGAACCAGTCCGGGTCCGCGAGCGCCTGTCGCGCCGCGCCCACCGCGTCCGCGTCCCCGCGCTGCAGCGCCTCCTCCGCCTGCCACGGGCTGCCAATGCCGCCGCACGCGATGACCGGCGTCTCGAGCCCGGCGTCCCGTACCGCCTGCCGGATGGGAGCTGCAAAGGGGAGGTTGCGGCCCCATGGCCCCGGTGGCGGGAGATGCGCCGCCGGCATGCAGGCGTGGCCCGAGGGGCCGGTGTAGGGGTAGGCCGCGGCCCCCACCTTGGGTTGGCGCGCGTCCTCGAACTTCCCGCCGCGTGACAGGGAGAGGAAGTCCATGCCCGCCCGGGCGAAGGCCACTCCGAAGTGCGCCGCGTCCTCCGCTGTGCTGCCGCCCTCGATGACCTCGCCGGAGAGGTAGCGGCAGCCGAGCGCCACCCGCTGCCCCACCTCTGCCCGCACCGCCGCGTAGACCTCCAGCGGCAGCCGCAGCCGGCCCTCGCGGGAGGTCCCGTAGCCGTCCGTGCGCGTGTTCCGAGCGGAGAGGAAGCTGGCCAGCGTGTAGGCGTGCGCGCAGTGCAACTCCACGCCGTCGAAGCCGGCCTCCACGCACCGGCGCGCCGCCCGGGCGAACAGCCCGGGCAACACCTGCGGCAGGTACCGGACGTGCGGCAGGTGCACGTCCGTCACCCGCTCGCGGTGGCCCATGCGGTAGCTCTCGAGCTCTCTGGGCGAGAGGACCCGCTCGAGATGCGGCTCTTCCAGGCCCAACAGCCGCGCCCGGAAGGCGGGCTCGTCCAGCGCAACGAGGGACGGCTCTCCGAGCACGTCTGCCGCCCTTGCCCGGAGCGGACCGTCCACCTGGAGGAAGCGGGTGAAGAACGCCTCCTTCGTGGGGCGCCGCTTGATGGCCAGGAAGTCGATGAGCTGGATGAACAGGCGCGACCGCCCCCCCGAGGCCCTGCGCACCGCCTCCACCAGCCGGGCGAGCCCCTCGATGTAGCGGTCATGCCCGGCTCGGAGCAGCGGGCCCGAGGGCACGTCCCGGATGCCGGTGGCCTCCACCACCAGGACTGCGGGCTCCCCGCGCGCGAAGCGCTCGTACCAGGCCACCACCTCGGGGGTGACGAAGCCCTCGGTCGTGGCACGCCAAGGCACCATGGCCGGTATCCAGGTCCGCGCCTCGGCCGTCACCGGCCCCAGCCGCAGCGGCTGGAACCAGCGCATCTGCGCCGCCTCCTCGGCGGTAGGCCAGCGGGGGATGGGCAGGAGCCTCTCGCGTCGGCGATCCATGGTACGTGCAGTGTGGCACGCGGCCTGCCCGGGCGTCCGGTCCTCCGGATTCCGTCCACGCCGGTGGACGAATTGCCGTCGGCACAGTCCGCGCGGCGCCGGATGTGGGCTGGGCGGAGACCGCGCGCGCCCATCCCGAAGCGGTCCGCAGAGCGCAGGGGTGGGGCGCGTGGCTCCGCGGTGGGAGCGGGAAGGGCGAGCAGGCATCGCCGGATGCGCGGGGACGTCCGCGGCCGGGCGCGCTGCGGGTGGAACTCCGCGCGACCCACCGCGCGCAGGCCCGGAGGGGCCGTGGCCTCACACTGCCCGTGCCGGCTTGCCGGCGGCTTGGAGCGGAGTGCTTCCCAGTCCCGGGACCGCGCGCGTGGTGCTGCAGCTCCGGCCCCGAGGCACGTCAGTCGAAGGGGGCCAGTTCCGGCAGCGCGCTGCATCCCGGACGGCGCGAACACGGCCTGTGCGCCTGCCCCGCTGCGGGTCCGGACTGCGCGGGGCGGACACGTCCTGTGAACCCGGGACAGGTTCTGCCCGCTGCCGGCGGGCATTCCGACGGCCACGCTTGCCTGGCTGTCCTCGCCCCGGTCCGGTCAGCACCGCTGGCGGGAGAACCCGCCGGGTAGCGGCACGACAACAGCGGCTTGCCGGCCACTTCTGGGGGTGGCAGGAACACCCCGGCCGATTCCCCCCTGCCCGAGGTACCCGTGCTGCAGCCCCCCCGTCTCCTGCTCCTCTCCGGCCTGCTCGTGCTCGCCGGCTTCTCCGGTTGTGCCGGCAAGGATCCCGCGACCCGCTGCGGCGACGGCGCGCGGCAGGGAGCCGAGGCCTGCGATGACGGCAACACCACTCCCGGCGACGGCTGCGAGGCGGACTGCTCGCTCACCCCTGCGGCAGACACCTGCGGCAACGGCACGGTGGACACCGGCGAGCAGTGCGACGACGGCAACCGGACCGGCGGCGACGGCTGCGAGTCCAACTGCTTCCCCACGCCTACCCCTCAGGATGGTGGCACCGGCGGCGGCACGGGAGGCGGAACCGGTGGCGGCACCGGTGGAGGGCCCGGCGGGGGTATCTGCGGGAACGGCACCCGCGAGGGCAATGAGTGGTGCGACGACGGCAACACCACCGCCGGGGACGGGTGCGAGTCCAACTGCCGCTTCTCCCTGTCTGCCGCCCACTGCGGTGACGGGACGAAGAACGGCGCCGAGGCCTGTGATGATGGCAACCTCGTCTCCGGCGACGGCTGCGAGGTGGACTGCACCGTCTCGGTGACGGCCGGCGGCAACTGCGGTGACGGCACCCGCCAGGGGGCGGAGCTCTGCGACGACGGGAACGCCACCCCCGCGGACGGCTGCGAGAGCGACTGTACGCTCACCACCCCCGCGTTGGTGCAGTGCCCTGCCTCCGCCCAGGCCACCTCGGTCGAGAACAGCTGTGACGTGGTGCCGGGCACCGGCGCGACGCTCGTGGTTGGAACCGTGCTGCTCCCCGGGCGCGTGCTCGAGGGCGGCCAGGTGCTCTGGGGCGCGGACGGCGAGATTGCCTGCGTGGGCTGCGACTGCGCCACGGCGCAGGGGGCCACGTCTGCCACGTTGCTGCTGTGCGGCAAGAACATCGTCTCGCCCGGTCTCATCAACGGCCATGATCACCTGACCTTCCCCGCTGCCCCGTACGCGGCGCCGGGGGTGGTCCAGGGCGGGCGCCTGGCGGACGGCGGCATCCCGGAGCGGTACGAGCACCGGCACGACTGGCGCAAGGGCAACGATGGCCACACCGAGGTCTCCAGCGGCGGACGCGGCAACGATGACAAGTACCGCTGGAGCGAGCTGCGCCAACTGATGGCCGGCACCACCTCCATCTCCGGCTCCGGCGGCGCGGGTGGCCTGCTGCGCAACCTGGACGCGGCGGACACCGCCACCGGTCCCAGCCGCATGGGGCTCAACGCCGGCGAGGCCTCCAACTACGACACGTTCCCGCTCGGCGACAGCAGCGGCACGGAGCTGAACGGCAGCTGCGCCTACGGCAGCAAGCCCACCGCCTCCGACATCCCGGCCACGGCCGCCTACCTGCCGCACATTGCAGAGGGCATCGAGGCGTCCGCGCGCAACGAGTTCCTGTGCCTGTCCGGCCAGGCGCAGGGCAGCGTCAACGTCCTCACCGAGCGCACGGCGATGATCCACGGCGTGGGGCTGAAGCCCTCGGACGTCCGGCTGGTGGCCGGCGCCGGTACCTCGCTCGTCTGGTCCCCGCGCAGCAACGTCGTCCTCTACGGCGACACCGCCCAGGCGCCGCTGTACGCGCGCTCGGGCGTCAACATCTCGCTGGGCACGGACTGGGTGCGCTCGGGCTCCATGAACCTGCTGCGCGAGCTGGCCTGCGTGGACTACCTGAACCAGTCCTTCTTCGGCCGGCACTTCAGCTACGAGTCCCTCTGGCGCATGGTGACGGTGAACGCCGCCCGCGCCCAGGTGGTGTCCGCGCGCGTGGGCGTGCTCGCCCCGGGGAAGGTGGCGGACGTGGCCATCTACCGGCGCGGCCTGGTGCCGGACC